>ERZ1673748.3289-NODE-3289-length-10547-cov-4.229699_pt1 | contig 10547 bp, 6 predicted proteins | sample MGYA00580196_ERZ1673748 | MGnify/ENA primary metagenome ERZ1673748 (study PRJEB41218, sample SAMN15661796) | gut metagenome | host: Homo sapiens | place: Canada: London | collected 2015-08-20/2019-03-30 | study: EMG produced TPA metagenomics assembly of...
TGTAAGCGGCTCAAAATACAGTTTATCAGATGTGTCATAGTCTGTAGATACCGTTTCAGGGTTACAGTTGACAATGATCGTCTCGAAACCAAGCTTTTTCAAAGCAAGAGACGCATGTACACAGCAATAGTCAAACTCGATTCCCTGTCCGATACGGTTCGGTCCCCCGCCTAAGATCATGATCTTCGGTTTCTCTTCACTGATCGGGTTTTTGTCCGTTCCGTTATATGTCGAATAGTAATATGCTCTGTCCTGCGTTCCGCTTACATGAACGCCTTCCCACGTTTCCTCAACGCCGAGGCTGATTCTCTTATTGCGGATCTCATCCTCATCCACTTCAAGAATCTGGCTTAAATATTTATCAGAGAATCCGTCTTTTTTCGCCGCGATAATAGCATTGTCTTCCGGCAAACCTCCCTTAAACGCAAGCAGAGCCTCTTCCTCTTCCACCAGCTCTTTCATCTGCTCAAGGAAATAGTGTTTTACTTTTGTCAGTTCATGGATCTCTTCTACAGAAGCTCCTTTTCTCAGCGCTTCGTAGATAACAAAGTAACGCTCGCTTGTCGCATACCGCAAACTCTTGAGAAGCTCTTCTTTTGTTTTTCCGTCAAAATCTTTCGCATGACCGAGTCCGTATCTTCCTGTCTCCAAAGAACGAATCGCTTTCTGGAACGCTTCTTTGAAGTTCTTACCGATGCTCATTACTTCGCCTACCGCACGCATCTGTGTTCCAAGCTTGTCTTCCACACCTTTGAATTTCTCAAATGCCCAGCGCGCGAACTTGATCACAACATAATCTCCGTCAGGAACGTATTTATCCAATGTACCGTACTTTCCGCACGGAATATCTTTCAGCGTCATGCCTGTCGCAAGCATTGCGGATACAAGCGCGATCGGGAATCCTGTCGCTTTCGATGCAAGCGCCGAAGAACGAGACGTTCTCGGGTTGATCTCGATAATGATATCTCTGTCTGTCTTCGGATCATGCGCCCACTGTACGTTACAGCCGCCGATCACCTTAACAGAATCTACTACTTTATGAGATTTTTCCTGCAGACGCTGCTGAACTTCTTCTGAGATCGTAAGCATCGGAGCGGAGCAGAAAGAATCTCCTGTATGAACGCCGAGCGGATCGATATTTTCGATAAAGCATACAGTGATCATATTGCCCTCTGCGTCGCGGACAACTTCAAGTTCCAGCTCTTCCCATCCCAAGATAGATTCTTCTACAAGAACCTGACCTACAAGACTTGCCTGAAGACCTCTGGCGCATACTGTTTTCAATTCATCTACATTATATACAAGACCGCCGCCTGCGCCGCCCATCGTATAAGCAGGACGAAGAACTACCGGATATCCAAGCTTCTCCGCAATCGCAAGAGCCTCGTCTACAGAATATGCAACCTCGCTTCGAGCCATCTCTATACCGAGCTGATCCATCGTGTGCTTAAATTCGATTCTGTCTTCTCCTCGCTCGATCGCATCGACCTGTACGCCGATAACTTCTACGTTATATTTCTCCAAAACGCCCGCCTGCGCCAGTTCTGAGCATAAATTAAGACCGGACTGTCCACCGAGATTCGGCAGTAATGCATCAGGTCTTTCTTTTTTTATGATTTGTTCTATTCTGTCAACATTCAAAGGTTCAATATAAGTAACGTCAGCAATCTCCGGATCCGTCATGATTGTCGCCGGGTTTGAATTCACCAATACAATCTCGTATCCTAAATTTCTCAATGCTTTACAAGCCTGTGTTCCGGAATAATCGAATTCACAAGCCTGTCCGATAATGATCGGGCCGGAGCCGATGATAAGTACCTTGTGGATATCATTTCTTTTTGCCATCTTTCTTCCTCCTGTATTGTCCCATGTTCTCATTTCATTTTCTCAATCGAATATTATACAATAAATTAAGTTTTCCGACAATCCTTAATTTTCACTTTTCTCTCTATATTTTCCTATATTTTTATCCTGTATTCTCATCGGCTTTTCATTTTTTACATTTTTTCCGACTTCCGGCTTTTTAACTTTTCATATTTCTATAAGTTTTCACAGCTTTAACTGTCCGGTTTTTTACATTTTTACAGTTTTTCATCCTACTTCCGCTTTGATTTTTTTACATTTTCACGGTTTACTACTGCTGCAGCCTGCTTAAAACAGAATATCCTATCGTTCCTTTCGGCATATCTACTCCGAAGTTCTCTGCTACAGTCGCCCCTATCACCGCAAACGTCTCTGCTTCCGGAAGCGGACCTCCCGCCTGCATTCTTTTGCTGTATGCAAGGAAAGGAACATACTCTCTCGTATGATCCGTTCCCTTGTATGTCGGATCATTCCCGTGATCTGCGGTCAGGATCAATAGATCATCCTGCGAAAGACATTCCAGCAAAACGCCGAGTTTCTCATCAAACTTTTCGATCTCTTTGCCATACCCTTCTACATTTCTCCGATGCCCCCATAATGCGTCAAAATCAACAAGGTTTACAAAACACAGTCCCGTAAATTCCTCTTTGCACACATCGATCGTCTGTTCCATCCCATGAACGGAACTTTCCGAATGATATGTTTTCGTAATCCCTTCCCCGCAGAAAATGTCATGAATCTTTCCCACGCCGATCACATCATTCCCCGCATCTTTCAGAGCATTTAAAACAGTGGGCGCCGGCGGCTTCAACGCGTAGTCTCTCCGATTGCTCGTCCTTTTAAACTCACCTTTTTTCATTCCGATATACGGTCTTGCGATCACCCTTCCTACGCGCCATTCATCTTTCATCGTGATCCGCCTTGCAGTCTCACAGCACCGATACAGTTCTTCCAGATCGAAAGTCTCTTCATTTCCGCAGATCTGCATAACCGAATCCGCCGACGTATACACGATCATAGATCCTGTACGAATCTCTTCCTCGCCCAGCTCTTCTATAATCTCAGTACCGCTCGCGCTTTTATTTCCGATCACCTTTTTCCCACACTGTTTCTCCAGCTCCTTGATCAATTCTGCCGGAAATCCATGTTCCGTAAAAGTCCGAAACGGCTTTTCCGTTTTAATCCCCATCATCTCCCAGTGTCCGGTCATCGTATCTTTTCCGTTGCTCGCTTCCCGCATCCGCATGAAGCGCCCCTCGGGAGACTCGACGCCTTTCATATCTCCGCCGCACTTTAAGTTCAGAAACCCAAGCCTGCGAAGATTCGGAATATTCAAAGTTTTTGTTTTCTCCAAAATATGTCCGAACGTATCCGCGCCTTCATCTGCGAACCGAGCCGCATCCGGCATCGCCCCGATCCCGAGAGAATCAAGAACGATTACAAATATTCTTTTATACATTTCCATTATCCCATCTCCCTGTACAACACTCTTATATCTTGCCCTTATTCCCAATAAATCAATACTGTATCCACTTTATTCTTATGAACAGTCTCCCCATTTATACCGCAATTTGTAATTACTATACTGATGATAATCCAGATATTTCTCCTTTTGAAGTCTTCCGATAACAATGTAAGGCATCACATTCTGAGTCCGTGCATAACTACAGATTGCTTCAAATGTAAAGTCTCCTTTTTGGATAAAACTTGCATAACTCTCCGGTGACAAAAGTCTATCTCTCGCAAAAAGATCTGCTGCCGTCTCCTTATCCACATCACTCCCGTCATCTATAAATTTAATACTTTTACCTATATCTCCATTTACAATATGTCCCAGTTCATGAAATAAAGAAAACCAAAAAATATCCGCAAACGCTCCCCTTATCGTCAAAACCATTTGATACACCCCATCGCTCCGCCGAAAAATATACCCTTGCACAGGCGCTCCTCTAAAATTTTTCACAACAGAAAAATCTATGCCATATTCTCCCAATACAGTTTTCAAATGATTTTGAAAATCCACATTCTTCTGACACATAACATTTTTTATTTTACCTATCAATTCGTTTATATGCTCTACTTCAAACTTTGTTGAAACATTTTGATTATTCTCCAAAATTTGACACAAACGAATCCATGCCCCCAACACATTTCTATTTACCGATAAGTTTCCGGACATCCGAAATGCTCCCCCGGGAATTATTTCATTTAAATTTACCAAATTACTAATCTGCAGAATTTTACGAAGAGAAAGTATCGAATCATCTTTATTTTCACGACTAGGCATCATGCCTCTTTCTCTAAAGTATTTCACAATTTCTTTTAAGTCTTCCCTCACGATACGCTCTTCTTCCGTAATCGTCTGTAATTCATTTGCTTCCAAAAGTTCCGCCTCATAGTTCGCCTGAAGATTCAGCCAAAAAGACTTTGGTACTCCGATTGCATACTCTAATCCTCTGGCAAAGTTTGCAGATATCCCTTTCTTTCCGGCAATAACATTGCTTACGTAAGCCGGAGAAACGCCTGCACTCGACGCCAGTTCACTCTGTGTGATTCCACGTTCTTCCAAGACGTCTGCAATCGTTTCTCCCGGGTGAATTATTAAATCACGGGATATACCAATTTTCTTTGCTGCCATGATAATCACTCACTCCTTCCACTTCTATTTCCGTACAAATCATAACCGTATCCTGTTCGGCATTCGGCTCGATAATCAATCTTACATTTGCCGCTACATGCAACGAATATCGAATACTTTCGCATCCTTCTAACTGTTCAGGCTTTCCTAATCTCAATTTCAAAAAATCTCCAAAACATTCCGCCGCTTTTAGTCTGTCCATATGCTTTTTTATTGTTTTCACCCACTCAAAAGGCAGTTTCTTTTGCATCTTTTTATAATCTTTAAAGTATTTTTCAACTTTTCCATTCGCATATGTTATTTCCACTCAATACATCACTCTCACATTAACCTTTTGGTTAATTTATTATGTCATGTTTTCTTTTTCTTGTCAATCGTTCCTACAGATACTCCGACCCAAACCCAAACGGCAAAAGTTCTTCCAACCGAAGGATTCTATACTTTTCCCTGCCTGATGCCAATATCACCTTGAACTTCTTCGGATCGCAAAATTCTGCCATAACCTGACGGCACACTCCGCAAGGAGGCGTACATACTGTTTCTGAAATATCTTTTCCACCGATGATGCAAATTGCGCGAAACTTCCTTTCTCCTTCGCTCACCGCCTTAAAAAACGCAGTTCTCTCCGCACAATTTGTCGGTGAAAATGCAGAATTTTCTATATTGCATCCGGTATAGATCCTGCCGCTTTCAGCCAAAAGAGCTGCGCCTACTTTAAATCCCGAGTAGGGACTGTATGAATACGCCAGTTGTGCAGTCGCTGTCTCAATTAACTTTGCGATCATTCCCTGCGATAATTCCATTTCACAAGTTCCTTCCGCCGGGTTTTCTTCTTCCGTTTTCACGATTTTTACAATGCGGCTCGTTCCGAGTCTGTCTGCCCCAAGCTCCAGAAACTTTTCCGCGTCTTCCATCGAGGAAATGCCGCCCGCCGCTTTCATCTTCACGTTACCGCCGACATGATCCGCAAACAGGCTGATATCGTCAAAAGTCGCGCCTGCTTTTGAAAAACCTGTGGACGTTTTAATATAATCCGCTCCCGAACGAGTGACGATCTCACACATTTTCACTTTTTCTTCATCTGTCAAAAGACATGTTTCTATGATCACTTTAAGAACTTTACTGCCGCACGCATTTTTCAGAATGCGGATTTCTTCTTCGATCTGATCGTATTTTCTGTCTTTCAGCCATCCGATATTGATAACCATATCGATCTCATCCGCTCCGTTTGCGATCGCATCTTTTGTCTCAAATTCCTTTACGGCAGTCGTCTCGTAACCGTTCGGAAAACCGATCACAGTACAAATCGGAACTCTTCCGCCTACATATTCCGCCGCTTGCTTCACATAACTTGGAGGAATACAGACTGACGCCGTATCATATTTCACCGCATCATCACATACCTGACGAATCTCATCCCACACAGCTTCCTGCGACAGCAATGTGTGATCCACATGCCGTAAAATTTCTTTTTCATTCATATCCTTCATTTGACCGTTTATTTCCTCTCTTTATTTTCCGCATTTATTTTCTTTCACTTATTTTTCCCGCTTTTTCGCCTCATTTCTTTTCTCGCGTTTATTTTCTTTCATTTATTTTTCCCGCTTATCTCCCCCATTCATTTTTCCGTTTTTCTTTTCTCCCGCTCTTTTCTTCTCGTTGTCATTTTCTTTATATGCATTCTACTCTTTTTTCCGTTCTTCGGAAATCAATCTGCGGATCGCGTCCACTGCCACCCGGATCGCCATGTCCGTATCGTGCACTACCGGGTTCTCAAGTCCTGCTTTCTCACGTTCCTGATTCGCGATCACAAGAAAACACGAGCCGACCCGCACCCCAAGGCTGCTCGCCACAACAAACAGAGCCGCCGATTCCATTTCCGAGGCAAGACAGCCGAGTTGTTTCCACGCCTCCCACTTATGAAGCAGATCGTAGCCTACCGGCTTTCTCTCCGGTTCATGCTGACCGTAAAACGAATCTTTGCACTGTACAACTCCCGTATGGAACGGATATCCTTTTGATTTAGCAGCTTTCACAAGCGCATTCGTCACTGTCAGATCGGGCACTGCCGGAAATTCGATCGGCGCATACTCCCTGCTCGTTCCTTCCATCCTGATCGCCCCTGTTGACACAACGATATCTCCGCTTTTCACATCTGTCTGCATTCCGCCGCAAGTTCCGATCCTGATAAACGTATCCGCACCGCACCTACAAAGTTCTTCCATTGCAATAGCTGCCGACGGTCCTCCTATTCCCGTAGATGTAACGCTTACCTTCACTTGATCGAGCGTTCCTGTATATGTCACATACTCTCTGTTATCTGCAATCAACACCGGGTTATCTAAATATTGCGCGATCTTCACACATCTTTTCGGATCTCCGGGCATAATGACGTACTTCCCGATTTCCCCTTTTGCAGTTTGTATATGATACTGTCTGTTCGGATCTTCCGAATAATTTTTCATCTGCTGTTCCTCCTCACTTTGCCGGTAAAAACAAAACCGCCGCAAAACAGACAGGCTATTTTAAAAAATCCCCCATCTATTTTGCGGCAGTTTGCTCTGCATTTTTTACCTTTTATATAATAGTGAACCGCCCACCGGTTAAATCCAATGGGGTTCCGGTTTCAAGTCAGAAGCTGCCTGACATCTTAATACTCAAACACTGCCACACCATAGGCCGGAAGCGGGTATGCGATCGAATACGCCTGACCGTCGCATTCCTTTTTCACCGGTTTGTAAGTAAGCGGACGTTTTTCCCCTTTTCCTCCGTACTTTTCCTCATCACTGTTCAAAACAAGCTTCAGCGTTTTCCTCGTCGGAACGCCGACTCTGTAATCTTCTCTTTCCACAGGAGTAAAGTTGCAGACGAAAAGCAAATTCTTTTCTTTATTCTTGGAATGTCTTACAAAGCTGTAAATACTTCTGAAAATATCATCCGCATTGATCCACTCAAATCCCGCCGGATCATTGTCCATTTCATAAAGGGCTTTATTGTTTTTATACAAATGAAGCAGATCCCGATACCAGTTCTGAATATCTCTGTGCTCAGGTTCGGCGAGCAGGAACCAATCGATCTCTCTCTTTTCGCTCCATTCTCTAAGCTGTGCAAATTCCTGACCCATGAACAGAAGTTTCTTTCCCGGATGGCCCATCATAAACGCATAGCCTGCTTTTAGGTTGGCAAATTTATCGAACCCAAGTCCCGGCATTTTATTGATCATCGAACACTTCAGATGAACAACTTCGTCATGCGACAACACAAGAATATAATTTTCACTGTATGCATACTGCATCGCAAACGTCATCATATGATGTGCATTTTTACGGAAATACGGATCAAGTTTCATGTACTCCGTAAAATCGTGCATCCATCCCATATTCCATTTCAGGCTGAAACCAAGGCCGTCGTCTTCGGGCGATCCTGTCACCTTCGGCCATGCCGTCGATTCTTCCGCGATCATCACAGCGCCTTTGTTCCGTCCCAGAACAACCGAATTCAAATGTTTAAAGAAATCGATCGCCTCAAGATTCTCGTTGCCTCCGTATTTGTTCGCGACCCACTGTCCGTCCTGTTTTCCGTAATCAAGATAGAGCATCGACGCAACAGCATCCACACGGAGCCCGTCCACATGGAAATGTTCGATCCAGAATAATGCGTTTGCAATCAGGAAGTTGCGCACTTCCGCTTTTCCGTAATCAAATACTTTCGTTCCCCAATCCGGATGTTCTCCGAGTCTGGGATCTGCATACTCGAATGTCGGAGTTCCGTCAAAATCAGCAAGCCCGTGAGCATCTTTCGGAAAATGCGCCGGAACCCAGTCAAGAATCACTCCTATATTGTTTTTATGCAGAAGGTCAACCAGATATGCAAAATCTTCAGGACTTCCGTATCTTGAAGTCGGCGCATAATTTACGATCGCCTCGGCGAACTCTCTGTATGTGTAGAATCCTTCATCTTCCCTTCCCGGGTGACGCATCCACGAACCCATATGAACTTCATAGATCGACATCGGATTCTTCTTATGATTCCATGTCTTCCGCGCTTTCATCCATGCGTCATCCGTCCATCTTATACGGGAAAGATCCGTAATACGAGACGCCGTTCCCGGACGAAGCTCCGCATAATTTGCAAACGGATCCGCCTTATAAAGAAGCTCGCCTTTCTGCGTCTCAATACAGAACTTATAAAGCTGTCCTTCTTTCGCTTCCGGTACAAACTTCACATAAATACCTAGAGGCTCCTGACGCTCCATTCTGTCTCTTTCCAAATTCCAGTCATTAAATTCCCCGACTACAGACACATTCTTCGCATTCGGCGCCCATACCGCGAAATAAACGCCCTCCGTTTTGTCGTTCACTACTTTATGTGCGCCTAATTTTTTATAGATCTCGTAATGGTTTCCCTGACCAAACAGGTAATGATCCAATTCTCCTATCTCATAGGCATGTTCATTCGCTTTCATACTTGCCGCATCCGCCGCAGTGTTTTTCGCCGGACTATTCGCCCTGTTCCGGCTTGCGCCGCCTGACGCCTTTTTCACCGCACTGCCCGCCATACCGCCGGCTGCATGATTCACGATGCCTTTGCCTGCACTTTTTGCCGCGTTTCTGCCCGCACCTTTTCTCCTTGCCATAAAAGCCCACCTCGCCGTTTCCTCATAATAAAATATCGAAGCGTTTCTGCCCGCTTCCGTGATAGTTTCATTATACTTGATTCCGTCCAAAAAATAAAGAGAAACAGACAGCTCTTTCCCGCCCGTTTCTCTTGTATTTTGTCTATTTATGCACACATTTTAAATTATAGTCTATTATCGTGCTTCTTTATATATTAAAATCTTTTTCAGAAAGAATAATACGGTCTGACTCGTCTGTATTTCTTCCGAAAACTTTCCGCATCAATTTCTTCGCGGACGCCTTCTGAGAATGACGGATCGCGTCATCCATAACTTCTTTCACTTCCGCAACCGTCACAAAATGATCTTCTCTCTGCAGAGAATCAATTTTACTATACAGCGCAAGAATTCCCATCTCGTCAATGTGATATCCGTTTTCTTTCGCATACGTCTGACCGAACGTAACAAGCTCATCGTTGATGAAAATCGGCACTTCCAGTCTTGATGTGAATTTTTTCCTGAATTCTCTGTTCGATGACAACAGTCTGTCAAGCGGCTTTCTCTGCTCTTCCAAGACGATCAGCATCTCGCCTGTATCCTGCTCCATCGCTTTATTAAGACGCGCAACTGTCTTTTCATTCATTTTGGACGCTTTCTCAATGATCAGAGCGCCGCCGTAAAGTTTTTCGACAATATCGCTGATCTTCTTCTTATTCAGAGAATCTCCTGTCACGATCGCGACCTTGCCCTGACGGATGTCTCTTTGCTTCTGGATCGCTTTCACGACGTCAACGGCAAGAACCGTTTTTCCGTTGCCTTTATTTCCAATGATAAGCAAGTTGCCCGTTCTCGAAGTCCCTTTTCTGTTCGTACAGTTCTTATCCTGCTCAAGCACATCGACAAGCTGTTCGCTCATTCCGCGCACCGGAACAAAGTAAGAAAACAGTTTCTTCTGTTCCTCTGTAAGTCCGGCTCTCGTTCCGATACCGCTTTGCATCTCAAGGTCATATCTTCCATGTACGACAAAACCGGTATCCATTGACAATGCATCCGAGATCTCATCGAGCGGAAGCGGCGCAGTCTTACCTGTCGCAATCAGCTTCGCAGTCTCTTTACGGCTAAGCGGTGTCGTCGCCGACATAATGTCGATCGGCTCGTCATCATCAGGAATCTCTCTGTCGTCATCCTCTCCCGAATAATCAGGATTTACTGTGAACTCATCCTCAATGTCCTGAATCTCTTCCGCGTCATCTTCCCCGAAGAAATACTCGTCATCTGCGTTTCCTTCCGCCTCTTCGATCACTTCATCCGCTTCTTCGTAGTAATCTTCTTCCGGTTCTTCAATCACTTCTTCTGATTCTTCATAGTAATCTTCTTCCGGTTCTTCGATCACTTCCTCTGATTCTTCATAGTAATCTTCTTCCGGCTCTT
>ERZ1673748.3293-NODE-3293-length-10536-cov-9.098178_pt1 | contig 10536 bp, 8 predicted proteins | sample MGYA00580196_ERZ1673748 | MGnify/ENA primary metagenome ERZ1673748 (study PRJEB41218, sample SAMN15661796) | gut metagenome | host: Homo sapiens | place: Canada: London | collected 2015-08-20/2019-03-30 | study: EMG produced TPA metagenomics assembly of...
CATGAATGTGGCTGTGGACATGATCACGAAGAACATGAACATCATCACCATGACCACGACCATGAATGCGGCTGTGGACATGATCATGAGGAACATGAGCATCATCACCACGATCACGACCATGAATGCGGTTGCGGACATGATCATCATGACCATCACCATCATCACGCAGATGAGGTATTTACAAGCTGGGGACGTGAGACGATTAAGAAATACACAAGAGAAGGTCTTGAGAAGATGCTTGAGGCTCTTTCCGCTTCTGAAGATTACGGTATTATTCTTCGTGCAAAGGGAATGCTTCCTGCAGAAGACGGAACATGGATTTATTTTGACATGGTTCCGGAGGAAACAGAAATCCGTGAAGGTGCACCGGAATATACAGGTCGTCTCTGCGTAATCGGCTCTAAACTGAAAGAAGATAAACTTGCAGAATTATTTGGGCTTGCATAATGATCATGAGGAAGCAGCGATTTATGGCAATCTTCTAAAATACTGCATCTGGATTCAGCTCATCGGAGCATGAAATCCTGTGTCATAGATGCGAGACTGAACGATTTCGGCAGATAATAACAGAATCAGAATAAAGATAAAGGAATAAATTATATGATGGATGATATCAGAGTTCCCATTTATTTGGTTACGGGATTCCTGGAAAGCGGAAAGACTACTTTCCTGGATTTTACATTGCAGCAGGAGTATTTTGCCATTGACGGCAAAACTCTGTTGATTCTTTGCGAAGAAGGCGAAGAAGAATATGATATGGATAAACTGAAACTTACAAACACAGTTGTGGAAGTGATCGAGGATGAAGAAGATCTGACACCACAGCGTCTGGCTGCCATGGATATCATCCATCAGCCGGAGCGTGTTGTGATCGAGTACAACGGAATGTGGCTTGTAAGTAAGTTTGAGCAGATGGAGCTTCCGGAAGGCTGGGGCATTGAGCAGGAGATTACCTGTGTGGATGCAACTACTTATCAGGTTTATATGGCAAACATGAAATCTCTGTTCATGGATATGATCAGAAATACAGATATGGTTGTATTTAACCGCTGTAAAGAGGGAGATCCGCTTCCTGCATACAGACGTGGGATTAAGGTTGCAAATCAGAGTGCAGAGGTTATCTTTGAAAATGAAGAGGGCGAGATGGATGACATTTTCCAGGATGAGATGCCGTTTGATATCAATGCACCGATCATTGAGATTCCACCGGAAGATTATGGTATCTGGTTTGTGGATGCCATGGATAATCCGGATAAATATGTAGACAAAATTGTCCGCTTTAAAGGACGTGTCATGAAACCACGTGGAATGGGAAGTAAATTCTTTGTTCCGGGACGTGTGGCAATGACCTGCTGCGCAGATGATACCACTTTCCTTGGATACGTGTGCAGAAGCGATTATGCACCGCATATCAAAGAGGGCAGCTGGGTAGAAGTAACAGCGAAGGTCGCATTTGAGAACCGTACAGAATATCAGGGTGAGGGCATTGTTCTTTATGCAAGTGATGTGAAAGAATGCGAGCCGCTTAAGGAAGAGATGGTATATTTTAATTAATTATCTTAGCGTGTGTTTGAAAAATGCTTTCCGCAAGACGTGCGTTACAATTTGCAGGATTGGTTTTTGAACACACTTTAGAGGATGTAAAAAAATAAATTTGACATCAGGACAGGTATGGTAATTCCGGAAAATGGTGTTAAATTAAGCAGGAGACACATATATGTATTTAGTAGTTGGCCTGGGAAATCCCGGGAAACAGTATGAAGCAACACGCCACAATATGGGATTTGATACCGTTGACCGTCTGGTAGAGGATTACAATGTCCCTCAGGGTGGTGTGAAATTTAATGCCATGTACGGTAAAACTATGATCGGCGGAGAGAAAGTGATTCTTATGAAGCCGCTTTCTTTTATGAACCTGAGTGGCGGTCCTGTTCGTGAGATGGCGAATTATTTTAAAATTGATCCGGAATCAGAGCTTATTGTTATTTATGATGATATTGATCTGGAGCCCGGGCAGCTTCGCATCCGCAAGCAGGGAAGTGCGGGTGGACATAACGGGATCAAAGATATTATCCGCCAGCTTGGCACAGAGAAATTTCTCCGTATCAAAGTAGGAGTTGGTGCAAAGCCGAAGGGGTGGGATCTGGCAGATCATGTACTTGGCAGATTTTCCACAGAAGACAGGAAACTTGTGGATGAAGCAATAGCAAAGGCGGCAAAGGCTGTGGATATCATAATCTCACAGGGTACAGATGCAGCCATGAACGAATATAACAGAAAAGTACCTGTACAGAAATAAGCAGACAGGAAACAGATGATTATTCAGCAAAAGGTATAGAAAGCGGTAACTGGAAACAGAAGCCGCTTTTATTACGTCGAAGGATCATGAGGGGTGAAGATGAAAGCATTTTTAACACCTCTGCAGGGGCTTGCAGAGTTTGAACAGATTAAAGAAAAAAGCAAAACGAATAAGGGAATCCTGCAGGTTTCGGGGTGTATGGAATCGCAGAAATCTCATCTGATGTACGGACTTTCCGGGATTGCGCCTTATCGTCTGATCCTGGCGGAGGACGAACGCCGCGCCAGAGAAATTTATGAAGATTACAGATTTTATGACAGAAAAGTGTATTCTTATCCTGCGAAAGATCTTCTGTTCTTTCAGGCAGATATCCATGGAAATCTGCTGATACGTCAGAGGATGAAGGTCATTAAGGCGTTACTGGAAGAGAAAGAACTGACAGTTGTTACAAGTATTGACGGATGTATGGATTTTCTGGAATCTCTGGAAAAGATAAAAGAACAGCTGATTCATTACGAAAGTGACAGCACCGTAGACATAGAACAGCTGAAGAACCAGCTGGTGGCTTTAGGTTACGAGCGGGTAGGACAGGTGGAAATGCCGGGGCAGTTCTCTGTGCGTGGCGGTATTGTGGATATTTACTGTCTCACTGAGGAAAATCCATGGAGAATCGAGCTTTGGGGAGATGAGATTGATTCTATCCGGAGTTTTGATCCGGAGAGTCAGCGTTCTCTGGAAAATCTGGAAGAACTTACGATCTATCCGGCGGTGGAGCATATAGGGGACAAGGATATGGTTTCCTTCCTGGATTATTTTCCGGAGGAAAGAACCATAATCTTTCTGGATGAACCAAACCGACTGACTGAGAAAGGCGGGGCTGTAGAAGAAGAGTACAGACAGAGCCGTATGCACAGAGAGGAAAAAGGCAGCCGGAATCAGCCGGAAAACTGGCTTTGTTCTTTTGAACAGCTTCAAAAAGAACTGAATAAACGCAACTGTATTTCTGTATGTGCGCTGGAACCGAAACAGGCAGGCTGGAAAGTGCGGGAGAAATTTTACCTGGAGGTAAAATCAATCAGCGCTTATAACAACAGTTTTGAACTTCTGGTAAAAGATCTTCATCAGTATAAGAAACAGGGATACAGGATCGCGTTGCTTTCCGGTTCCCGCACAAGGGCCGAGAGGCTGGCAAAGGATCTTCAGGAAGAGGGACTGGCAGCCTTTTATGGACAAGATTATGACAGGGAGATCTGTCCGGGCGAGATCATGGTGGTTTATGGCCATGCAAAGAAGGGCTTTGAATACCCGTTGATCAAGTTTGCGGTAATGACAGAATCTGACATTTTTGGACAGGAACAGAAAAAAAAGAAGAAAAAAAATTACAGTGGAAGCCGTATTCAGGATTTTGCGGAGCTTTCTATCGGCGATTTTGTTGTCCATGAAAAGCATGGTCTTGGTATTTACCGAGGAATTGAAAAAGTTGAAGTAGACAGGATCGTTAAAGATTATATTAAAATTGAATACAGAGGCGGAAGCAATCTCTATATTCCTGCTACTCAGCTTGACTGTTTGCAGAAATATTCAGGGGCAGATGCTTCAAAGGCTCCGAAGCTGAACAAACTTGGTACTCAGGAGTGGAATAAAACAAAGAGCAAGGTTCGTGGGGCAGTTAAAAATATTGCAAAAGAACTGGTAGAGCTTTATGCAGTGCGTCAGGAAAAGGAAGGATATGTCTGTGGTCCTGATACTGTATGGCAGAGAGAATTTGAAGAAATGTTTCCATATGAAGAGACAGAGGATCAGCTCAGTGCTATTGAGGATGCCAAACGTGATATGGAGAGTACCAGGATTATGGACCGGCTTATCTGCGGGGATGTGGGATACGGCAAAACAGAAGTGGCGCTGCGTGCCGCATTTAAGGAAGTACAGGAGAGCAGACAGGTAGCTTATCTTGCACCTACAACGATCCTTGCGCAGCAGATTTATAATACCTTTGTGCAGCGGATGAAGGAATTTCCGGTACGTGTGGAACTGTTGTGCAGATTCCGGACCCCGGCACAACAGAAGAAGGCAATCGAAGATCTGAAAAAGGGTCAGGTGGATGTGATCATTGGAACGCACAGAATCCTTTCCAAAGACGTACAGTTCAAAAATCTTGGCCTGTTGATCGTTGATGAGGAACAGCGGTTTGGAGTTACGCATAAGGAAAAAATCAAGCAGTTAAAGAAGGATGTGGATGTCCTTACACTGACTGCAACGCCCATTCCCCGTACTCTTCATATGAGCCTGATCGGAATCCGGGATATGAGTGTCCTGGAGGAGCCTCCTATGGACAGAATGCCGATCCAGACATATGTTATGGAATATGATGAAGAGACAGTCCGAGAGGCTATCAACAGGGAATTGCGCAGAGGCGGACAGGTTTATTATGTTTATAATCGAGTGACGGATATTGCAGATGTTGCCCTGCGTATTGCGAAGCTGGTGCCGGACGCAAGGGTGGATTTTGCTCATGGCCAGATGAGTGAGAGGGAACTGGAGAATGTGATGTATTCCTTTGTAAACGGGGATATTGATGTGCTGGTTTCCACCACGATCATTGAGACAGGGCTGGATATTTCCAATGTAAATACTATGATTATCCATGATTCAGACAGATACGGGCTTTCTCAGCTTTATCAGCTTCGGGGAAGGATCGGGCGTTCCAACAGAACTGCCTATGCGTTTCTGATGTACAGAAAGAATGTGATGCTGAAGGAGACGGCTGAGAAGCGTCTGGCTGCGATCCGCGAGTATACGGATCTGGGAAGCGGATTTAAGATTGCAATGAGAGATCTGGAACTTCGAGGTGCCGGAAATCTGCTGGGTGCGCAGCAACATGGACATATGAATGCGGTTGGATATGATCTTTATTGTAAGATGCTCAATGAAGCAGTGAAAGAGGCGAAGGGTATTCATACAATGGAGGATTTCGAGACATCGGTTGATCTGAATGTTGATGCGTATATTCCTGATTCCTACATCAGTAGTGAATTTCAGAAGCTGGATATTTATAAAAGAATTGCGGGGATTGAGACACAACAGGATTATGATGATATGCTGGAAGAACTTCTGGACCGTTTCGGAGAACCCGGAAAGGCAGTGCTGAATCTTCTGGCGATTGCGAAGTTAAAGGCGATTGCTCATCAGGGGTACGTAACGGAAATAAAGCAGACTGGAAAAACAGTCCGGTTTACCCTTTATGAGAAAGCAAGGCTGAATACAGAAGGCTTTCCGGCTCTTATGCAGAAATACAGAAGAGGTCTGCAGTTTAAGAATGAGCAGGAACCGAAATTTATCCTGGAACCACAGGGGAATCTGATCCTGACATTGACGGAATTTGCAGAGGAACTTAAGAGCATGGCGGAAAATATGTGAAATATACTACATATTTTTCGATTTGCCTTGCCCTTCGCAGGAAAAAAGTTTATACTCTAATAACAGTACATTCTGGGAAAGTGGTATGGAAGAAAGACCAGATTGATAATATGGAGGAAGAAATGAAAAAAATGGTAAAGAGAACAGCCGTTGTGACACTGGCAGGTGTGATGTCAGTTGGTATGCTTTCCGGCTGTGGAAGTAAAACATTAGATGGAACAAAGACAGTGGCTACTGTTGACGGAACAGATATTCCGCTTGGAGTTGTAAGTCTTTATGCCCGCGAACAACAACAGCAGACAACAACCATGTATTTAAATTATATGGGAAGTGCAGATAATATCTGGGATCAGACAGCAGGTGATGATTCAGATGAGACTTATGGTGATCAGGCAGTGACAAGCAGTCTGGAGTCTGTTGAGAAGATGTATATTCTCAAAGAGAAGGCTGCGGATTATAACGTAGAGCTTACAGATGATGATGAAGCAGCGATCGCAGATGCAGCATCACAGTTTATGGCTGCAAACAGTGAAGAGACAATTAAGGAACTTGCGGTAACGGAAGATCAGGTAAAAACACTTCTGGAGCTTCAGACAATTCAGAAGAAGATGTATGATCCGGTTGTAGCAGAAGGAAAGATCACAGTTTCTGATGATGAAGCGAATCAGACAACCTTCACTTATGTAAGTATCTCTACAAGCGGTGATGATATAACTGATGAGGAGAAAAAGACTAAGAAAGAACAGGCTCAGGAGATTCTGGATAAGATGAAAGAGGATCCTACAGCAGACATGAGTGAGATTGCCAAAGGTGTAGATGACAGTTATTCTGCAGTACAGGGTAATTTTACAACAAAAGAGAGCGAAGACGAGGATGAAGATTCCGGCAGCGAGGCATATCCGGATGAGGTTCTGAAGGTTCTGAGAGGACTGAAGGATGGAGAAGTTGCAGACAATATTATTGAGACTGACACAGGATACTATGTAGTAAGACTTGACAAGATCAATGATGAAGATGCCACAGCTTCCAAGCGAGAATCTCTTCAGAATTCCAAAGAAAGTACCTATTTTACAGATACAACTGCTAAATGGCTGGATGAGGCAGATGTAAAGGTAGTTAAGAAAGTCATTAAGACACTTAAGATCACTGACAAACATACCTTCATGGCACCGACTCCTACCCCGGTTCCGGAAACACCGACACCTGAAGTGACAGAAGAGGCAACTCCAACACCGGAAACAGAGAAAGTTACAGAAACACCTGCAGCAGAAGATACAGATGTGACTGAGACACCTGCGGCAGAGGAAGAAGCAGCAGAAACTACTGAAACACCGGAAGCAACACCGACAGAAGCAGCTAAATAAGAAAATCCGAACTGTCAGTAGCCTGCTGATAGGAATTGAGTATTGTAAATTAAAACAGCTATGATGAAAACCTGAGTGTTTTCACATAGCTGTTTTTAAGTTTAAATAAATCCGAAATCATTCTCCTAAATATGCAAAAATAACACATATAAATAGAGATATGATAATACGTTATTTTGTATGTTCTGCTAAATGAGATGGAAATGCTTCAAAGCATTGGCAATTCCGTTGTCCTCTATATCGGTTGTCTGGTAAGTGCAGTGAGGCAGGATCAGGGGATCCGAGTCGCCCATTGCGATGCTGTTTCCGGCGAACTGCAGCATAAGAAGATCGTTCGTGCTGTCGCCGAATGCATAGGTGTCTTTGACCGGAACCCCAAGGCGGTCTGCCAGAAACCGGATTCCGGTTGCTTTGCTGAGATTTTTCTGAGTCAGTTCCCAGGCCTTGTCTTCATGTATGAAACACAGAAAATGTTCATCTGCAAATTTGCGGAAAGTTTCCATATCAGAATCAGCAGACGGAAAAGCCAGAAACTTGTCAAATGTAAAATGGTTGTATGTTTCGGGCGGGTAGAGAGCCAGATCTTCCACTATAACTTCTGCTTTCAGCTTCTGAACAGTTTCAGGAACAGCACATGAACTGCTGTCATATAAAATCTTATCCGGGCGTTCAAAAAACGCAGGAATTCTGCATTCCCGCAGTAATTCTGTTGTTTTACGGCAAAGCGGATTTGGAATAGAACTGGAAAACAAAAGCTCTTCATTCATATAAATCTGGCTGCCGCATCCGCATACATAGCCGTCGAATCCCATTTCTTTAATGATTTCCGGAATCATTGTATAGGTACGTCCGGAATTGATGAAAAGGAGATGACCATTATAGCGGGCTTCTTTTAAAGCCTGTTTCGCACTGTCCGGAACTGTCCATGGGTAAGGGGTTAACAGGGTTTTGTCAATGTCAAAAAATAAGAGTTTACGATTATTCTCCATCAGATGTCTCCTCTGTCTCAGTATCTGTATTGTCATAAAATTCGTCATCAGAAGGATTTTCATTTCCTGTATGTACGCGGATTCCGTTCAGTTCAACTTCGCCTTCCATTGGGATCACAAGGCACTTGCGTCCGTCAATTACGCGTGTTTCCACAAGATCGGCACGTTCAGGATCTACGTGGACTACAACATCCGGGGTTTTGATCTCGAATCTTTTTGTATTGGTGATGTTGGAAGCAACCAGAGAGGATTTTTCCCCGGCTGTGATCTCGTATTGTTCATCAAATGACTGTAGTTTTTCATCTTCTACGCCGCATTCTTCAAAGAGGCGTTTTACCTCAGATTTGGTCAGAACTACAGGTTCCGGCTCATCCTTCTGTGATTCGATCAGGTCGTTTAATTTCTCGTGAATGCTTAATACAGTGTCATATCTGCAGTCGTCGCCCAGAGTATCTTCAACCAGTGCGTTAAAGGAATCACGCTGTCCTCCTGCAGAAAGAGGTGCTGTACATCCAAGCAGTTCATCGATAAAAATATCCCGAAGCTCGTTTGCATTTTTACTATAATAAAGGACGCCATGGATGTCAGTGCTGCGGTCGTTAAACTGCGGGAAAAGGAAAGCAACATCCGGAAGTTCCACGATCCAGTCGCGGATACGGTCCTGGATGCTGTTGGTTTCGGCATTGTAGCAAAGACCTGCCTTAGAGAGTTTTACAGGACAGATACAGCACATGATGTGCTCATAAATCTCATCAGATGCATCAAACATTTCTGCACCGTCGGAAGACTTTCCGGGGATATCATATACTCCATGGATCAGGATGATGTAGTAGTTTTCGGGATAATCATAGTTTTCAATGATCTTATCGTAGAAACTTTCTACCAGTGCATCATCGGTCAGTTTGCTTTCTCTCAGTTTCATAAGAAAATGTTGAGTTCCGCCCTCAGTTTCCTGCTCGAGAGGAAATTCCATGTTCATCAGATTTTTTCCTATTGTTCCGGAAAGGGATTTGCGGAAAATTTCAAAGTATTTGAACATTTCTTCTTCTGATAAAGAGAGAAATGCTTCTTTCAGTTCGGTTTTTTTATTCTTTTCTCCGTCAACGTAACATCCGCAGATGCGGGTGAGAGAACAGTTCTCGGGAGTGAACTGTTTCTTGATTTCAGAAATTTCTTTTTTGTTCATATAGTTTATACCTCATGTTAGTCTGCTCTTTATTATAGACCAGTTGTGATGCAGGGGCAAGGAAAATTGCCTGAAAATTATGGGAAATACAGGTGAGTTTTGGTAGATGTAGTGCTATAATATAGGAAGATATTGTTGCCTGACTGTGTTGCTGAGAACGTGGTGGACAGTAATGTTGCTTTGACAGTGATGAAAATAAATACAGGAGGATATGAGACATGAATGAAACAATAAAAATTCTTTTGGAGCGAAGAAGTGTACGTGGTTATAAAGAAGATCTGGTGCCGGAAGAAGTGTTGAATGAAATTCTTGAAGCAGGGGAATACGCACCAAGCGGAATGGGACAACAGGGTACACTTATGGTAGTAACACAGAATCCGGAACTTGTTGCGAAGCTTTCTAAAATGAATGCGGATGTGATGGGGACTGAGAGTGATCCGTTCTATGGGGCACCGACAGTTGTTGTGGTCTTTGCAGACAGTAATATGCCTACATGTGTGGAAAATGGAAGTCTGGTTATGGGAAATCTGATGAATGCTGCTCATGCCCTTGGGGTTGATTCCTGCTGGATTCATCGTGCAAGAGAGGTGTTTGCTTCTGAAGAAGGAAAGGCATTGAAGGCAGAGTGGGGTGTGCCGGAGTCTTATGTTGGAATTGGTCATTGTGTGCTTGGTTATCGCTCCGGGGAATATCCGAAAGCGAAAGCGAGAAAAGACGGATTTGTGATCAGGGTGTGATTGTAGTGTGGCGGCAGAGTGATTCCTGAAACAGGCTGGCAGGAAAGATGTGAGAATGTTCGGGAAATCAAGTTGCCGGCACAGTAGCTATGAGAGAGGGTTGCTGTTGAGTATATTTGGTTTTAAGAGAAAGAAGTACAGAACGTTTCTGCAGGATTCTGAGACAGGTGAGGAGATTGCTGAGGAGTATGAGAAAGGCCGGGGAGTCTGGAAAAAGCATGATGTTCAGGATGGGAAGGGTTCGGAGATGAGAGAGAATCTGATAAGGAAGCATTATTGGTTTTCGGGGAGAGTGCAGGGAGTTGGATTTCGCTATCGGGCCTGTTATATTGCCAGTTCTTTGGGGGTTACCGGTTGGGTGAGAAATAACTGGGATGACCGCGTGGAGATGGAGGCGCAGGGGAGCAGGGAGTTGCTTGCGCAGATGGTGGAGATGTTGGGGAGACAGAGGTTTATTGAGATTGAGGGGATTGAGGAGAGGGTGATTCCGGTGGAGGTTGAGAGTGGGTTTTATTCCAGATGAAAGGGACGCAAGCTCAAA
>ERZ1673748.3294-NODE-3294-length-10535-cov-6.675286_pt1 | contig 10535 bp, 7 predicted proteins | sample MGYA00580196_ERZ1673748 | MGnify/ENA primary metagenome ERZ1673748 (study PRJEB41218, sample SAMN15661796) | gut metagenome | host: Homo sapiens | place: Canada: London | collected 2015-08-20/2019-03-30 | study: EMG produced TPA metagenomics assembly of...
TAAGCAAGGAGGATCAGCATTTGATACAGTTGGTAAAACGCTCCATCTCAGGAGATGCGGATGCATTTCTGGAACTGATGGAAAAGAATTCTCTGGCAATGTACAAGGTGGCAAGGGGAATCCTGGATAATGATGAGGATGCCGCAGATGCCATGCAGGATACCATACTTACCTGCTTTGAAAAAATACATACACTGAAGAATCCGGAATATTTCAAAACCTGGATGATCCGTATTCTGATCAATGAATGCAATAAAATCCACAGACACTACAAAAATTTCAGCAGAGCTGAAGAACTTCCGGAAGTCCCCGGACAGGATATGTCCATTGAGGAATTTGAGTTCAAGGAAATGCTTGGAATGCTGGACGAATCCTACAGGATCATACTGGTTCTGTATTATGTAGAGGGGTTTCGGATCGCAGACATTGCTTCTATATTAAATATGAATGAAAACACCGTAAAAACCAGACTGGTCAGAGCCCGTATGCAGCTAAAGCAGGAATATACTTCAGCAGAAGATAATATTCAGAAGAAGAGACTGCAGCAGAAAAAAAAGAAAAACAGAGAATTCACGGGTATAGCAGAAGGTTTGCAGAATATCAGAATGAAAATCTGAGAACAGGATCAGTAACAGCAGGAAACATAACAGTAAGTTCAAGAAAGGAATGAAGTGATCATGGCGAAGAAGTTGGATTTTGATAAAGAAAAGAATAACAGAAATGACAATGTGATAGAGGAAATCATGCAGGCAGACTTTCCGTTGCCAAAGCAGGCAGAAGATGCAAAAAACGAAGCATTTTCCAGAATCAGAGAAATGGCAGCAGCTTCTGGACATACGGAAAATACAGAGAATATGGTGCAAAGATTACAGGAGAAATCAACAGAAAAATCAACAGGAAGTTCCGGAAAGAAATCCACAGGAACAGCAAAATCGCACAAGAAATTCAAAACAGTATACAAAACAGCTTTGGGACTGACTGCAGCTGCAGCTGTATTTTCAACAGTATGTATCACAAATCCGGCATTTGCAGAGAACATCCCTCTGGTTGGAAATGTATTTAAGCAGCTCGGTAATTCCATGGGATTTTATGGCGATTATTCGAAATATGCAAAGCAGTTGACAGATTCTGCAGAAGATGCAGAGTTGGCAGATACTGATGAAAGTCAGGAGGACGGAGGTAATCCTCAAAGTGCTCAGGCTGAGGATCAGAATACAACAGAAAATAACAATGCAGATAAAACGAAAGACAATGAATCATACAGTAAAACAGTAGATGGAACAACTGTCACGCTTTCAGAAGTATACTGTAATGAAATGGCTCTGTACCTGTCCATGACAATCCATACAGAGGACAAATTCCCGGATACTTTCATTACATCTGATGGAAAACCCAATGTTAAGCTCAGCGAAAATTCTACAGTGAAATATGATTATATGGATGGAAAAAGTAATCTGTTCAATGCTTATCTGGATGGAAAAATGCTGGATGATAACACCTATGCAGGAGTTTTGCGTATTCCTGTGGAAGATATGACAGTGGATGATGCAGGATGGACAAAATTTTATGAAGTGCGTAATGCATTTTTCAAAGAAAAAGGGATTGATGTAGATTCTGAGGACTTTAGTTTTGATAAGTTAGCCCAGGCACTGGGAATGGATGAATACAGTGACGCGAAGCTTCCTCAGGCGGGAGGTCCGGCAATCAGTGATTATGTCAAAGACATCAAAGTACCTGACAGGTTTGCCATGGAGCTGGAACTGAAAGATATTGTGGGCACTCTCCCGGAGGATCAGGATACCACCCCGGATATCCCTCAGGATCTGCGGGATGAATATAATCAGAAAATGGCAGAGCATGGAATCAGTACAGACGATGCAGATTATGAAGGCCTGACAGAAGAGCAGAAGAATCTGGAACATCAGTTTTTCACTGAGATGTGGAATGAGTATTTTGAACGGTATCCTGAGGCAAACGAAGGTGATAACAGATATAACTCATGGACACTAAAAGGTGACTGGAAGTTCAACGTAGATGTAGAGAAAAATACTTCCGATACGGTTGAAAAGGATGTAAATGTGGTGGATGAAAATGGAGACGGCGTTCTCTCCATTACGAAAACACCATTTGAAATTACTATGAAAATGCAGGATCCGGAAACAAAATATGTTGCTGTTATGCTGGATGCCAATGGAGATATACTGCCAGATGGCGGAGTGGCAAACGGTAATGCGGGCACATATGCAATACAGGACAGAGATGTTTCCACAGTATATATCTATCTTTGCGATTACTATGAGTATATGGACGAGCTGAAAGGCTACTACTGGTCCGATGACTACGAAGAAAAAGCAAAGACCAAGACCTTCAAACAGCTCCTGGATGAGCGGGCAGTTGCCGATACAGAAGTACATTTTGATACAGACAAATAATGATATAAAGCTCCTTTTTGCCCTTGATATCAGATGATAAAGTCCCGTAACTGAAACAGCATCTTCACAATTTTCTGCAGAAAGATGCTGTTTTAGTTATTTTGATAAAAAAGGTCAGAAAAACAGTAGAATCTGAGCCGAGTTAATGTTACAATGTAGGCGTCTCAAAAAAAGAGTGCAGAAGGGAGCCAAAACAAAATGGACTACGCAAAAGAATCTTTAAAAATGCATTATGACTTAAAAGGTAAAATTGAGGTTGTATCAAGAGCCAAAGTAGATTCCAAAGATGCTTTAAGCCTTGCTTACACACCGGGTGTTGCTCAGCCTTGTCTGGAGATTCAGAAGGATGTAAACAAGAGCTATGATCTGACAAGACGTTGGAATACAGTTGCTGTTGTAACAGACGGAACCGCGGTACTTGGACTGGGAGATATCGGACCGGAAGCAGGTATGCCTGTTATGGAAGGTAAATGTGTACTCTTTAAAGAATTTGGCGGTGTAGATGCGATTCCGCTCTGCGTCCGCAGTAAAGATGTTGATGAGATCGTTAAGACAGTAAGCCTCCTGGCAGGATCCTTTGGAGGAATCAATCTTGAGGATATTTCCGCACCAAGATGCTTTGAAATCGAAAAGAAACTGAAAGAATGCTGTGATATTCCGATCTTCCATGACGATCAGCACGGAACAGCAGTGATTACACTTGCAGGTGTTATCAATGCGCTGAAACTGGTTGGCAAGAAGCTTGACGAAGTGAAAATCGTTACTTCCGGAGCAGGTGCTGCAGGTATCGCTATTATCAAACTGTTAATGTCCATGGGACTTAAGAATGTAATCATGACAGACAGAAAGGGTGCGATCTACGAAGGCAGAGAAGGATTAAACCCGATTAAAGAAGAGATGGCTAAGATTACAAACTTCAACAAAGAGAAAGGTACTCTTGCAGAAGTGATCAAAGGCGCAGACGTCTTCATCGGTGTATCCGCACCTGGAACACTGACACAGGATATGGTCCGCTCAATGGCAAAAGATCCTATCATCTTTGCATGTGCAAACCCGGTACCTGAAATCTTCCCTGACGAAGCAAAAGCAGCAGGCGCAGCAGTGGTATCCACAGGACGTTCTGATTACCCGAACCAGGTAAACAACGTACTCTGCTTCCCGGGACTTTTCCGTGGTGTACTGGACGCAAGAGCATCAGATGTTAACGATGAAATGAAAGTTGCAGCAGCATATGCGATCGCAGGTCTGGTAAGTGACGAAGAATTAACAGCGGAATATATTCTTCCGGCAGCATTTGACCCACGCGTAAAAGACGCTGTAGCTAAAGCTGTAGCAGAAGCAGCAAGAAAATCAGGCGTAGCAAGGATTTAAGCAAATAGAATAATGAAGCCCTCTGTTTTCATGTGAGCAGCATGCAGACGGAGGGCTTTTTGCATAATATTTAATCTGACCTCTAAAAAATTCAAAAAATTGGTCATTGAAATAATGACACATTTCGCGTATGATAACTTCAACATATTGATGCGTCAATATATAAAAAATCTGATAGTGAGAATCAAACAGGCAATCTGGCTTATTGATATGGGCCTTCTATCAGATCATATGAGAGGGGACAGTTATTATGAATACTCAGAACAGCACAATTACAAAACTTGCAGAGACAGCTCTTATGGCTGCGTTATGCTATGTATCTTTTACATTCCTGCAGATTAAGATTCCTGTACCGGGCGGTGATGCAACATCCATCCATATTGGAAATGCATTCTGCGTACTGGCAGCACTTCTGATCGGCGGTGTATACGGCGGATTATCCGGTGCCATCGGAATGGGAATCGCAGACCTGATGGATCCTGTATATATCACAGGCGCACCAAAGACATTTGTACTGAAATTCTGTATTGGCCTGATCACAGGTCTGGTAGCACATAAGATTGCAAAGATTAATGAAAGTACAGATAAGAAATATGTTTTCAAATGGAGTGTGATTGCTTCTGTAGCAGGTCTTGCATTTAATGTTGTGGCAGATCCGATCGTAGGATATTTCTACAAACAGTATATTCTCGGACAGCCTCAGGAACTGGCACAGGCACTTGCAAAAATGAGTGCTGTAGCGACATTATTCAATGCAGTTGTTTCTGTGATCCTGGTAGCAGTGATCTACAATGCAGTACGTCCGGTACTGATCAAAAGTCATCTGCTTACAGTTACCGGTAAGAAAAAAGAACAGGCAGCATAAACGGATACAAAATGAATAAGACATAATAAAACAGCATTTCGGGTGCAGAACCTGAAATGCTGTTTTATTATGTTACAGGAAATTATTCCGTAATGTTCTGCGCAGAAGTTTTTACTTGTCTGACGAAGGAAAAACAGGCACAAGCCATAGGATACAATTCAAAGAGTATGCACTTTTTTGACCTCAAAGTAGCACTTTTTTGGACATAGTGTAATAAGATAGAAAAAACAAATTATGCATATTTAACAAATGACGAAAAAGAAAGATAAAAAAATTCAAACTTATGCGAAAAAGGTCTTGCTATTTCAGAAACAAAGTGGTATTATACAACTATCAAAAAACCTTATGCGCAAAAGGTAAAAAGAAACAGTTAAAAAAATGACGAGGTGACGAAAATGAAGAAAAAAGTATTTGCAACACTTTTAGCAGTATCTATGATCGCATCAATGGTTCCGGCAGCAGTATCCGTACAGGCAGCAGACGGTGACAGTATTCGTCTTGTAAACGGTAAGATCGAAGTTGACGCTCAGCTGAAGAAATTAGCTGAAATGTATGAGAAAGAAACAGGAACTAAAGTAGAAATCGAATCCATGGGCGGCGGAATCGATATCCAGGGTACTCTGAAAGGATACTACCAGTCAGATAACATGCCTGACATCTTCGTAAACGGTAGTGGAGCAGACTTTGCTAACTGGACAGATATGTTAGTAGATATGAGCGATCAGGAATGGGCTTCTGATACAGATGCAGCTTATGTTGATGAGAGCCAGGGTACAATCGGTTTCCCATATACAACAGAAGCAATCGGTCTTGCATATAACAAAGACATCCTTGATAAAGCGGGAATTGATCCTTCCACATTAACAAGTCCGGATGCAATCAAAGAAGCATTTGAGACAATTGATTCCAAGAAAGATGAACTTGGACTGACAGCAGTTGTAGGTTATGCAGCAGAACCAGTTAACCTTTACTGGTCAACAGGTAACCATTTATTTGGTACATATCTGGATGAAGGTCTTGACAGAGATGACACTACTTACATTGACATGCTCAATGATGGCGGTAAACTTGACGAAGGCCGTTTCACAGATTTCGCTAACTTTGTAGGTCTTCTGAACCAGTATTCAGATCCTGCGCTCCTTGTTTCCGGTACATATGATCAGCAGATTCTGAACTTCTCATCCGGTAAATATGCATTTGTTACACAGGGATCTTGGATCGGTGCAACAATGGTTGGTGATGACGCTGACGCTTACAAAGAAGCTGGTAACTTCGAAGTTGGTATGATCCCGTACGCATTCGAAGATGGACAGGATACAATCCTTACAAGCTCCCCATCCTGGTGGTCCGTATACAAAGATGGTAATGTAGAAGCAGCAGAAGCATTCCTTCAGTGGCTGACAACAGACGAAGCTCAGGAAGTCCTCGTAAAAGAAGCTGGATTCGTAAGTCCATTCAAATCCTGCACAATCGTAGGCGACGATCCGTTTGCTCAGACAATTACTGATTATCAGAAAGCAGAAAAGACATCCGCATGGCACTGGTCAATTCCAGGTTTCAAAGAAGGTATCGCACAGAACTATACAGGTCAGGTATTTGCTGACTATGCATCTGGAAGCCTTGATGAAGCTGGATTTGTAAAGACAATGCAGCAGGTTCTTGAAAGTGCATATGCAAACTAATAATTGAAACTTATGGGCGGCGCTTATGTTGCCGCCCACTTTTATTTGCGCTGCATACCTGAGTAAAGGTCCGGCAGACCTTTACCCAGGTACGCAAAAAGTTTAAGACGCATTGATTTTTGCTTTGAAATAAGAAATAGGAAGGATGAAGGCAAAATGAATACAAACAGTGCTAGTAAAAAAGCAATTTCCATGGTATGCCTGATAGCCGGTATTATTTTACTGGCAGCAGCATTGATTCAGGATATTTCCGGAAGCGGAGCTGGCTGGAGAGGTCCGGCGCTGATCATCGGTGCAATTGGCATCTTACTGGGAATGTATTTATTCCCAACATTAAAACATCACAGAAGCATCGTTAACTTTATATTTGTATTTCCGTTGTTATTTACATTTGTAGTAACAGTTATTATTCCATTATGCCTTGGTGTATTCTATTCCTTTACAGACTGGAATGGAATCAAGATGACAGGATTTATAGGATTTGCAAACTATAAGGCAATGTTCAGTGAACCAAGTTTCCTCTGGTCACTGATCATCACAATTCTGTTTGTAGTTCTGAACATGGTTCTGGTAAATGTAGTAGCGTTTATGCTTGCATTACTCTGTACCTCTAAGATTAAGGGACTCTCATTCTTCAGAGCTTCCTATTTCCTGCCAAACCTGATCGGCGGTATCGTACTTGGTTATGTATGGCAGTTCGTATTTAACAACGTACTGATCAAGATGACAAATAATATTTCACTTCTGTCAAAGACAAACACAGCTATGATGGCTATCATCGTTGTTTATATCTGGCAGTATGCAGGTTATATCATGCTGATCTATGTAACTGGTCTGACACAGGTACCTAAAGATGTACTGGAAGCATCTCAGATCGATGGCGCAAATGCAGTTACAACATTATTTAAGATTAAGATTCCGATGATTGCAGCTACAATTACAATCTGTACATTCCTTACCTTAACATCAGCATTCAAACAGTTCGATGTTAACATGGCTTTGACAAATGGTACAGGTTCTGTCGCAAGTTTCTTCGGAAACTATCTGACAAACGGTACTCAGATGCTGGCTCTGAATATTTATAATACAGCGATCTCTAAGAACAATTATGCACTTGGTCAGGCGAAAGCTATTCTGTTCTTCATTATCCTGGCTGCTGTATCTATTATTCAGGTTAGAATTTCCAATAAGAAGGAGGTTGAAATGTAATGGTTACGAAGAAAACTCCAAAGGTAGTGCTTACAGCTGTTGCGATTGTTATCGCAGCGTACATATTATCTCCTTTCTATCTGGTACTTATTAATACATTTAAGAATGCAAACGGTATTGTTGCAAATCCTGTAAGCTTTGTGGGTGCAAGCTTTGCACAGTTTAAGACAAATATTTCAAACGTTGTCAACAACTCTAACTTCAGTTTCTGGAGTGCATTCGGAACATCTGCGACCATTACAGTTGTTTCCCTTGTATTACTTGCTTTATTCGGTGGTATGGCTGCATGGGTTATCTGCCGTAACAAGACAAAATGGTCCACAGCTATTTACATGACATTCATCGCATCCATGACAATTCCTTTCCAGGTAGTTATGCTTCCTCTGGTTTCTACATTCCGTGATGTAGGTAAATTCCTTGGAATCAACATGCTTCAGTCTGTTCCTGGTATTGTATTTGCATACTGTGGATTCGGTGGTGCTATGACAGTATTTATCTTAACTGGTTTTATTAAAGGTATTCCGTATGAACTGGAAGAAGCAGCAGCGATTGACGGATGTTCTCCTGAGGGAACTTTCTTCCGCATTATCCTTCCACTTCTGAAACCGGTTATTGTTACTGTTACTATTCTGAATGGTATGTGGATCTGGAACGATTACCTTCTTCCTTCTCTGATGTTAGGACAGAATGGTAAGGTTAAGACTCTTCCGGTTGCTGTACAGGCGTTTGTTGGTTCTTATGTTAAGCAGTGGGATCTGATCCTTACTGCAGCACTCCTGGCAATGATTCCGATGATCATCGTATTCCTGCTTGCTCAGAAGCAGATTATGAATGGTATGGTTGAGGGTGCTATTAAATAGGCTTGCAAATACTTTTTGAAAAGCTGTCGTTTTCCTCATTATTGGGGAACGGCAGTTTTTTAATGGTTTCAAAGGGGACGCGAAGAAAAATAAATGTTTTGAACCACGGCTACACCCCCTGTAGATGTGGTTCAAAACATTTATTTTTCTTCGCTGTGAACTGGCTGGTACTGTGAATGATAGTATGGAAGTGCGTTATCGGATATGGAGTGGAGAAAAAACGGAACAGAAACGGAATAGAAAATGGTAGTATAAATTTATTGATATGGGGTTGAAATGTTGTTTTTTTTATAGTAATGTAGATGATACAACGCTTAAAGCGAGGGCTGTCTCGGGACAGTCTGTTTTTGTGAAGAAGGATGAGGAAAAGTTTTATGGAGAGGACGAAAGAAAGGTCATCGTTTCGTAAGAAGTTTATCGGTGACAGGAAGTTTTATATGATGGTTCTGGCTGTGGCTGTTCCGATCATGATTCAGAATGGAATTACGAATTTCGTGAGTCTGCTGGATAATATTATGATCGGACGGATCGGTACGGAGCAGATGTCGGGGGCTTCCATTGTGAATCAGCTGATTTTTGTCTATAATCTGTGTATTTTCGGAGGGGTATCCGGAGCGGGTATTTTCACGGCGCAGTATTTTGGACAGAAGGATCACGAGGGTGTGAGGCAGACATTCAGGTATAAGTTCTGGATGGCTGTGATTCTGACGATTGGGACGATTTTGCTGTTTTTTACTGTTGGAGAGAATCTGATCAGTATGTATCTTCAGGGAGAGGGTACTGCGCAGCAGATCGCAGATACGCTTAAGTATGGAAAGCAGTATCTGGATATTATGCTGTTGGGATTGCCGCCGTTTATGATGGTGCAGATTTATTCTAGTACTCTGAGAGAGTGCGGAGAGACTGTTCTGCCAATGAAAGCCGGGGTTGTGGCAATCTGTGTGAATCTGTTGTTTAATTATCTGTTGATCTATGGTGTATTTTTCTTCCCTAGACTGGGTGTGAGAGGTGCGGCAATCGCAACTGTGCTGTCACGTTATGTGGAGGCGGCAATTGTAATAGGCTGGACACACAGGCATACGGAGAAGAATGCATTTGCAAAGGGGCTGTACAGCACGCTTAAGGTTCCTGCGAATCTGACAAAGAAGATTCTGGTCAAGGGTACACCGCTGTTGTTTAATGAGACTTTATGGGCTTCTGCCATGGCGATGCTGACTCAGTGTTATTCGATTCGAGGGCTGAATGTGGTTGCTTCGCTGAATATTTCCAATACCATCAACAATGTGTTTAATATTGTGTTTATTGCGCTGGGAGATTCTGTTGCGATTATTGTGGGACAGCTTCTGGGTGCGGGAGATATGAAGAAAGCGAGAGATACAGATAACAAGATGATCGCGTTCTCAGTGATGTGCTGTACCTGTGTGGCAATGGTGATGTTTGTTATGGCGCCACTGTTTCCAATGCTTTATAATACCAATGATGAGGCAAGGGAGCTGGCGAAGTATCTGATTATGATCACTGCATTCTTTATGCCGCAGAATGCGTTTTTGCATGCAACCTATTTTACTCTGCGTTCCGGTGGAAAGACGATTATTACGTTCCTGTTTGACAGTGTGTTTATCTGGTGCGTCAGTGTGCCGATCGCGTTTGTGCTGAGTCGTTATACAGGGATTCATGTGCTTGTGATTTATGCATGTGTGCAGCTGGCGGATTTGATTAAGTGTGTGATTGGATTTGTGCTGGTTAAGAAGGGCGTGTGGCTGCAGAATATTGTTTCATCATGATAAAAAATTTCAATAACATTTGGCTTGACTAACCGATATACTATAGTGTATCATCAGTGAAAGTCAATTAGAAACAGTCTTATAAAACTATTATAATATGACTTGTTGTTTGATTCACATCATGCTATTTGTGAATTGATATATGTAACATTAATTCTCTTTGCACTGCATTACATTCAACAGAATGCGAGATCAACAGTACAAACTGAGCAGGCGATGCCCGAGATGCTCGAGGGCGTGGGGCCGGGCCGCGCGAAGCGGCAGCAGATATGAAAATTTTCAGACATATCTGTGGGACAGTGTATGTTCCGCAGGTGTGTCTTTTTGTTTTC
>ERZ1673748.3297-NODE-3297-length-10528-cov-3.485343_pt1 | contig 10528 bp, 7 predicted proteins | sample MGYA00580196_ERZ1673748 | MGnify/ENA primary metagenome ERZ1673748 (study PRJEB41218, sample SAMN15661796) | gut metagenome | host: Homo sapiens | place: Canada: London | collected 2015-08-20/2019-03-30 | study: EMG produced TPA metagenomics assembly of...
GAAGAGAGTATGCGGATTCAGTCGAATCTGGCATCTACGATAGCGATGGCATTTGATGAGTGCCCGTCGAGTGTAGCTGACAGGGAATATATAGAAAAATCTGTGGCGCGTACGACCAGATGGCTTGTACGATGTAAAAAAGAAATGGAACGCCTGAATTCGCTTCCGGATACAATTAATAAGCATCAGATGCTTTTTGGAATCAATCAGGGCGGAGTATATGAAGATATCCGCATCAAACATGCGGATGAGATTTCAAAACTGAATCTGGATGGATATGCGGTTGGCGGACTGGCAGTCGGTGAATCTCATGAAGAGATGTACCGGATCCTGGATGCAGTTGTTCCCCATCTTCCAGATCATAAACCGACTTATCTGATGGGAGTCGGAACTCCGGTGAATATTCTGGAAGCAGTTGACAGAGGCGTAGATTTCTTTGACTGTGTGTACCCAAGCAGAAATGGAAGACATGGACATGTGTACACGAATCATGGAAAACTTAATCTGTTCAATGCCAAATTTGAGCTGGATGACAGACCGATTGAAGAAGGATGCCAGTGCCCGGCATGCCGCAATTATTCAAGAGCATATATCAGACATCTGTTAAAAGCAAAAGAAATGCTGGGAATGCGTCTGTGTGTGCTTCATAATCTGTATTTCTATAATACAATGATGGAAGAGATCCGTGATGCGATCGATCATGACTGTTATAAAGAGTATAAAGAGAGAAAAATTGCCGCTGTAACGGGCAAGAATGAATAAAATAATGAAAAAAGTATAAAAAACCTTGCTGAATGTGAGGTTTTTGTGTATGATAGCAATAGTGTTTAAAGATGAGTAGGAGGAAAAGAGATGTTTTCATTAGCAGCACAGAGCTCCAGCGGTACAAGCTGGGTTATTTTAATTGTTGTATATGCAGTTATTTTCGGAGGATTCTACATGATCTTCATGAGACCTCAGAAGAAAGAACAGAAGAGAGTTCAGGCAATGATCAACGAGATGGAAGTCGGAGATACAGTACTGACAACAAGCGGATTTTACGGTGTACTGATTGACATCAGTGATGAAGATGTAATCGTAGAATTCGGAAGCAACAAGAACTGCCGTATTCCAATGCAGAAAGCAGCAATCGCACAGGTTGAAAAAGCATCTGCAGAATAAAATGCAAAAGAATGGAGAATCTGTATAATGTGCAGGTTCTTCTTTTTTATACAAAAATATGTAAGAGGGATCAGAATGCCAACGTCAGTTCCTCCACATCTTTTAGTGCCCAAAAGGTAAAATTGTGCCTGGAAAAATGCAAAATAAAGCGATATTGTTCGTATAAATATACACAAATTGCACAAAATTGCATACAAGGGCGATTTTGAAAACAATTATCAGAATAAGCCTTGATATTTTCTTCACGAAATGGTATACTGACGGCGCAAAAGAAAATGAAAGATAGGAAAGGGGAACAAAAAGATGGCACATTTTGAGCAGTGGGCTGGTTTTAAAGGAAAAGAATGGGTGAACTCAGTTGACGTTCGCAGCTTTATCCAGGAGAACTATACACCATATGAAGGAGACGAATCCTTCCTGGAAGGACCAACAGAAGCAACCGATACATTATGGGGTAAGCTTCAGGAACTTCAGAAAGAAGAGCGTGCAAAGGGCGGCGTTCTTGATATGGAAACTGAAGTAGTATCTGGTCTTACAGCATATGGCCCAGGATACATCAGTGAAGAGACAAAGGATCTTGAGAAGGTTGTTGGTCTTCAGACAGACAAACCTCTGAAGAGAGCTTTTATGCCATACGGTGGAATTAAGATGGCTGAGCAGGCTTGTACAACTTACGGTTATCAGCCAAGCGAAGAACTTCATAAGATCTTTACAAAATATCATAAAACACACAACCAGGGAGTATTTGATATTTACACACCTGAAATGAAGAAAGCAAGACACAACAAGATCATCACAGGTCTTCCGGATACATACGGAAGAGGACGTATCGTTGGTGACTACCGTCGTGTAGCTCTTTATGGTATCGACTTCCTGATCGAGAAAAAACAGTATGACTTTGAGCGTTATGCAAGACACGGAATGAAGGGAACAGACTTCCGTCTTCGTGAAGAGCTTGCAGATCAGATCAAAGCTCTGAAAGAAATGAAAGAAATGGCAGCTGTATATGGCTATGACATTTCACAGCCGGCTAAAGATGCTCACGAAGCAGTACAGTGGCTGTACTTCGGATATCTTGCAGCAATCAAGACTCAGAACGGAGCTGCAATGAGTGTTGGACGTATCTCTACATTCCTTGATATCTATATTGAAAGAGACTTAAAAGCTGGAAAGATCACAGAAAAAGAAGCTCAGGAATTAATCGACCACATGGTAATGAAATTCCGTATGGTTAAGTTCGCAAGAATCCCATCATACAACGAACTGTTCTCAGGAGACCCTACATGGGCAACACTGGAAGTTGGTGGACTTGGACAGGACGGACGTTCTATGGTAACAAAGAACGACTATCGTTTCCTTCACACACTGAAGAACATGGGACCTTCACCAGAACCAAACCTTACAGTACTTTACTCTTCAAGACTGCCAGAGAACTTCAAGAAGTTCGCAGCTCTGATTTCGGTAGAAACAAGCTCAATCCAGTATGAGAACGATGATGTTATGCGTCCGGTATGGGGCGATGACTATTCAATCTGCTGCTGCGTATCTGCTACAGAGACAGGTAAAGAGATGCAGTTCTTCGGAGCTCGTGCAAACCTTGCTAAGTGTCTGTTATACGCTATCAACGGTGGTATTGATGAAAAGAACAAAGTTCAGGTTGGACCTGCTTACAGACCAATCACATCTGAGTACCTTGACTTCGATGAAGTAATGGAAAAATACGATGCTATGATGGAATGGTTAAGCAAACTGTATGTTGATACACTTAACATGATCCACTATATGCATGACAAATACTACTATGAAGCAGCTCAGATGTCACTGATCGACACAGATGTTAAGCGTTCATTCGCAACAGGTATCGCTGGATTCTCTCACGTAGTAGATTCACTTTGCGCTATCAAATACGCTAAGGTTAAAGCTATTCGTGACGAAGACGGAATCACAACAGATTTCGAAATCGAAGGAGACTTCCCAAGATACGGTAACGATGATGATCGTGCAGATGACATGGCTATCTGGCTTCTGAAAACATTCATGCACAAACTGAACAAGTGCCACACATACAGAAATTCTGTACCTACAACATCAATCCTTACAATTACTTCTAACGTAGTATATGGTAAGGCTACAGGATCTCTTCCAGATGGAAGAAAAGCAGGAGAACCACTTTCACCAGGTGCTAACCCATCTTACGGTGCAGAAAAGAGCGGACTTCTTGCATCTCTTAACTCTGTTGCTAAGCTGCCATACGAGCTGGCTCTGGATGGTATTTCTAATACTCAGACAATCAGCCCAAGTGCACTTGGACACACAGATGACGAGCGTAAAGAAAATCTTGCACGTGTAATGGACGGATACTTCGATCAGGGAGCACATCACCTGAACGTTAACGTATTTGGTACAGACAAACTGGTTGACGCTATGGAACACCCAGAGAAACCAGAATACGCTAACTTCACAATCCGTGTATCTGGATACGCAGTTAAGTTCATCGACCTGACTCGCGAACAGCAGTTAGACGTTATCGCAAGAACTTGCCACGATCATATGTAAAAGCTATGAGCCATGCATCAGATGAGACAGATGTTATAATCAAGCTTGCTTGAATTATGATATCTGGATCAGATGATATACGGCGACAGCCGTCAGCGAGATGAAGCAAAGCGGAATCGAGCTGCGCATGGCGGAGTACATGGCGAATTACATGTAATAAATAAGAAAAGGAGCAAAACTATGACCCAAGGATATATTCATTCTCTGGAAAGTTTCGGCTCCGTTGACGGTCCAGGTGTCCGGTATCTGATATTTACGACCGGCTGTGCAATGCGCTGCCAGTTCTGTCATAACCCGGACACATGGAACATGAATTCAGGGACTCTCTACACAGCAGATGAACTGATTGATAAAGCCTGGAAATACCGCACTTACTGGGGAAGTAAGGGCGGTATTACCGTCAGTGGAGGCGAACCGCTTCTGCAGATCGATTTTCTGCTGGAGTTGTTCCAGAAAGCCAAAGAAAGAGGAATCAACACGACACTGGATACCTGTGGGAATCCATTTACAAGAGAAGAGCCATTCTTCAGTAAATTCCAGGAACTTATGAAGGTGACAGATCTTGTGATGCTAGATATCAAGCATATTGATGATGAGCAGCATAAGATCCTTACCGGACAGACGAATAAGAATATTCTTGATATGGCAAGGTATCTTTCTGATACCGGAAAACCAGTCTGGATCCGTCACGTCCTGGTTCCGGAAAGAAGCGATAAAGACGAGTATCTGCACAGACTTCATGACTTTATAGAAACACTTGATAACGTAGAGAAAGTTGAGGTTCTTCCATATCATACACTTGGTGTATATAAATGGAAAGAACTGGGAATCCCGTATCAGCTGGAAGGCATTGATCCGCCATCGAAAGAGCGTGTGGAAAATGCGAACCGGATTCTTGAAACAGCGAAATATCATGCATAGAATCTGCCGCTGGCAGTTGTATACTTTGGTATCTACAGGACCTGCCACTGGCAGCTCTTTACGAATGCATGGCAATAAAAATTACGGAGCACATAGAAATATGTGTTCCGTAATTTTTTTGTTATACCAAAGTATGCAAGAAAAGTTGCCAGTGGCAAGTTCTCTGTATCATGCAATTGTAAAAAGCTTCCGGTTATCAAAGAGATTGTAAGAATGTATCGAGTGGATAGAAATCAACAAAGTGTACAAGAAATATGATAAAAAGTCTTTTTTAGTATGTAAAATGTAGCAATTTGTCAATTTAGTCAATTAAAGTCTTGAAACATGCATAAAAATACGATAATATTATTTTTATAGATTTTTACCGAAGGAAGGAAGAAGAACTATGAATCTTAAAATTGGTGTGATTAAGGGAGACGGAATTGGCCCGGAGATTGTAACGGAGGCAATGAAAGTTCTGAATAAAGTTGCAGAAGTATATGGACATACTTGTGATTATACACAGTTACTCATGGGGGGAGCATCCATTGATGTTCACGGAGTACCGCTTACAGATGAGACGATCGCCGAGGCAAAAGCATGTGATGCAGTTCTGATGGGTTCCATCGGAGGAGATGCAAAGACATCTCCATGGTACAAGTTAGAGCCATCCAAGAGACCGGAAGCAGGACTTTTAAAGATCAGAAAAGCGCTGAATCTTTTCGCAAACTTAAGACCTGCAGTGCTTTATGATGAATTGAAAGGTGCATGCCCGCTGAAAGAAGAGATTACAGAAGGCGGATTTGACATGATGATCATGAGAGAGCTGACCGGCGGTCTGTACTTTGGAGAGAGAAAGACAGAAGAAGTAAATGGTGTAATGACAGCACAGGATTCTCTTACATATAATGAAGAAGAGATTAGACGAATTGCAAAACGCGGATTTGATATTGCAATGAAACGCCGTAAGAAAGTCACAAGTGTAGATAAAGCGAATGTACTGGATTCTTCCAGATTATGGAGAAAAGTAGTAGAAGAAGTTTCAAAGGATTATCCGGAAGTAACAGTTGAAAATATGTTGGTAGACAACTGTGCAATGCAGCTTGTAAAAGATCCGAAACAGTTTGACGTTATCCTTACAGAGAACATGTTCGGAGACATTCTTTCAGATGAAGCAAGTATGGTGACAGGATCGATCGGAATGCTTGCAAGTGCCAGCTTAAATGAGACAAAATTCGGCTTGTATGAACCAAGCGGTGGATCTGCACCGGATATTGCAGGAAAGGGAATCGCTAATCCGATCGCAACCATCCTTTCAGCAGCAATGATGCTCCGTTTCAGCTTTGATCTGGACAAAGAAGCAGATGCGATCGAAGCAGCTGTTTCAAAAGTATTAAAAGACGGATATCGTACGATTGATATTATGTCGGACGGAAAGACTCAGATTGGTACAGAAGAGATGGGAAGTCTGATCGCAGCAAACATTCAGTAATTGTCTGCTGCATAGAATTACGGATTTACAGAGTTATATATAGAAGAAATTGAATAGAAAGACAACAGGAGGATAAAAAAGAATGAGAAGTGATACAGTAACAAAAGGAAAACAGCAGGCGCCTCACCGCTCGCTGTTCAATGCACTCGGACTTACCGAGGAAGAGATGAACAGACCACTGGTCGGTATCGTATGTTCATACAATGAGATCGTACCTGGACATATGAATCTGGATAAGATCGCAAATGCAGTAAAACAGGGAGTTGCCATGGCAGGCGGTACACCGATCATGTTCCCTGCAATAGCAGTCTGTGACGGAATCGCAATGGGACATATCGGAATGAAGTATTCTCTGGTAACCAGAGACTTGATCGCAGATTCTACAGAGGCAATGGCAATGGCACATCAGTTTGATGCGCTTGTTATGATCCCGAATTGTGATAAGAACGTACCGGGACTTCTGATGGCTGCAGCAAGAATCAATGTACCAACTGTATTCGTCAGCGGAGGACCGATGCTTGCAGGACATGTAAAAGGACAGAAGAGAAGTCTTTCCAGCATGTTCGAGGCAGTTGGAGCAAACGCTGCAGGAACGATGTCAGATGCAGATCTGTGCGAATTCGAGAACAAAGTATGTCCGACATGCGGATCATGTTCCGGAATGTACACAGCGAACAGTATGAACTGTCTGACAGAAGTACTTGGTATGGGACTTCGTGGAAATGGAACAATTCCGGCAGTTTATTCAGAAAGAATCCGTCTTGCAAAGCATGCAGGTATGAAGGTTATGGAACTTCTTGAGAAGAATATCCGTCCAAGAGATATCATGACAAAAGAAGCAATCCTGAATGCACTTACGGTTGACATGGCACTTGGATGCTCTACCAACAGTATGCTTCACCTCCCTGCAATCGCACACGAAGTAGGAATGGATTTCGAGATTGATTTTGCAAATGGAATCAGCGAAAAGACACCGAACCTCTGCCACCTTGCACCGGCAGGCCCGACATACATGGAAGATCTGAACGAAGCCGGCGGTGTATATGCAGTTATGGCAGAGCTGAATAAGAAAGGCCTTCTGCATACAGAATGTATGACAGTTACAGGAAAGACCGTTGGAGAGAATATCGAAGGCGTGGTCAACAAAGATCCGGAAGTAATCCGTCCAATTGATAATCCATACACACCAACAGGCGGGCTTGCAGTATTAAAAGGAAATCTTGCGCCGGACGGAAGCGTTGTAAAACGTTCCGCTGTTGTAGACTAGATGCTGGTACACGAAGGACCTGCAAGAGTATTTGACTGTGAAGAAGATGAAATTGCAGCGATCAAAGGTGGTAAGATCGTTGCCGGTGACGTTGTCGTTATCCGTTACGAAGGACCAAAGGGAGGCCCTGGAATGCGTGAGATGTTAAATCCTACATCTGCAATCGCAGGTATGGGACTTGGCTCAAGTGTAGCGCTGATCACAGACGGACGTTTCAGTGGTGCATCCAGAGGGGCATCTATCGGACACGTATCTCCGGAAGCAGCTGTTGGTGGACCAATCGCACTGGTAGAAGAAGGAGACCTGATCCAGATCGATATTCCGAACCTTTCTATTCATCTGGATGTATCCGATGAAGAACTTGCAAAGAGAAAAGCAAACTGGACTCCGAGAGAACCAAAAGTTACAACCGGATATCTTGCAAGATATGCGGCAATGGTTACTTCTGGAAACAGAGGAGCAATTCTCGAAGTTCCAAAAGCAAAATAAATCATGACAGGGGAATGAATGGTATGCAGTTAACAGGATCACAGATCGTAATTGAGTGTTTGAAAGAGCAGGGCGTCGATACCGTATTCGGTTATCCGGGCGGAGCGATTTTGAACGTATACGATGAATTATATAAACATAAAGATGAGATTACACATATCCTTACGTCACATGAGCAGGGTGCTGCTCATGCGGCAGACGGATATGCAAGAGCGACAGGAAAAGTCGGTGTATGTCTTGCAACCAGCGGACCGGGTGCAACAAACCTTGTAACCGGAATTGCAACCGCATACATGGATTCGATTCCGGTCGTTGCAATTACCTGTAATGTAGGAGTATCACTTCTGGGAAAAGACAGTTTCCAGGAGATCGATATTGCAGGTGTTACAATGCCAATCACCAAGCATAATTATATTGTAAAAGATGTCAATAATCTGGCGGATACGATACGTAAGGCATTCGTGATAGCCAAAGAAGGAAGACCGGGACCGGTCCTGATCGATATCCCGAAAGATGTAACTGCGAACAAAGCAGAATTTACAGCACAGGAACCAAAGGTTGTAAAACCATCCAAAGATATCTGTGAAAAAGATCTGGAAAGTGCAGTACGTATGATCCGGGAGTCAGAGAAACCATACATATTTGTCGGTGGCGGAGCGGTATTATCAGAAGCCAGCAAAGAATTATATGAATTCGTAAAGAAGGTAGATGCTCCGGTTACCGATTCCCTGATGGGAAAAGGAGCATTCCCGGGAACAGATCCGTTATATACCGGAATGCTCGGAATGCATGGAACAAAGGCATCCAACTACGGAGTCAGTGAATGTGATCTTCTGATCGTCGCAGGAGCAAGATTCAGTGACCGTGTAACAGGAAATGCAAAGAAATTTGCCCAGAATGCAAAAATCTTACAGTTTGATGTAGATGCTGCAGAGATGAATAAAAATATTCTGATCACAGAAGGTGTGGTCGGTGATCTGAAAGTCGTTCTTCAGAAGATGAATGAGCGTCTGGAACAGCAGGATCACAAGGCATGGGTAGAACAGATCATGTCTTACAAAGAGAAATATCCGATGACCTATCATCCGGATGTGCTCAGCGGACCGTTTGTTGTAGAAGAGATCTACCGTCAGACAAATGGTGAAGCAATCATTTCGACAGAAGTCGGACAGCACCAGATGTGGGCAGCACAGTATTATAAATATACAGAGCCAAGAACACTCCTTACCTCAGGAGGACTTGGAACCATGGGATATGGTCTTGGAGCTTCACTTGGAGCCAAGGTTGGAAGACCGGAAAAGACCGTTGTCAATATCGCAGGTGACGGATGTTTCCGTATGAATATGAATGAGATCGCTACCGCGGCACGCCATAATATTCCGGTGATCCAGGTAGTGATTAACAACCATGTACTTGGTATGGTCCGCCAGTGGCAGAACCTGTTCTACGGACAGCGTTACTCGGCTACTGTACTCAATGATGCCGTAGATTTTGTAAAACTTGCAGAAGCTATGGGAGCAGAAGGAGTACGTGTGGCAACCCAGGAAGAATTCAAAGAAGCATTTGCGAACGCGTTAAAGAGCGGACATCCGGTGGTGATCGACTGCCAGATTGACAGTGATGACAAGGTATGGCCGATGGTTGCCCCTGGCGCCCCGATCAATGAAGCTTTTGATGAAAAAGACCTGGAAGCAAAAAATGCAGAATAGTAAAAGAAAAAAGTAAAGGAAAGTGGAGGAACAACAATGAGCAGAGTGTACAATTTTTCAGCAGGCCCGGCCGTATTGCCGGAAGAAGTATTAAAAGAAGCAGCAGCAGAGATGTTAGACTATCAGGGCTGTGGAATGTCGGTTATGGAAATGAGTCACCGTTCATCGGTGTTCCAGGAGATTATTGAGACAGCAGAAGCCGATATCCGTGAACTGATGCATATCCCGGATAACTATAAAGTATTATTTTTACAGGGCGGAGCGTCTCAGCAATTTGCTATGATTCCTATGAATCTGATGAAGAATAAAGTGGCTGACTATATCGTAACCGGACAGTGGGCGAAAAAGGCAGCCAAAGAAGCAGAAAAATACGGAGAGGTCCATGTGATCGCATCTTCCGAAGATAAGACATTTTCTTATATTCCGGACTGCTCAGACCTCGATATCTCTGAAGATGCAGATTATGTATATATCTGCGAGAATAATACGATTTATGGTACGAAGTTCAAAGAGCTTCCGAATACCAAAGGAAAGACACTGGTGGCAGATGTATCATCCTGCTTCCTGTCTGAACCGGTAGATGTGTCAAAATACGGCGTTATCTACGGCGGTGTTCAGAAAAATGTCGGACCTGCAGGTGTTGTGATCGCAATTATCCGTGAGGATCTGATCACAGATGATGTATTAGAAGGTACACCGACTATGTTGAAGTATAAGACGCATGCAGATGCCAAGTCTTTATACAATACACCACCGGCATATGGAATCTATATCTGTGGTAAAGTGTTTAAATGGCTGAAAAAACAGGGCGGACTGGAAGCAATCAAAGAGCGCAATGAAAAGAAAGCAAAGATTCTCTATGATTATCTGGATGAAAGCAAACTGTTCAAGGGCACGGTTGTTCCAAAAGACCGTTCGCTTATGAATGTTCCGTTTGTAACAGGTGATAAGGAC
>ERZ1673748.3302-NODE-3302-length-10516-cov-173.385910_pt1 | contig 10516 bp, 6 predicted proteins | sample MGYA00580196_ERZ1673748 | MGnify/ENA primary metagenome ERZ1673748 (study PRJEB41218, sample SAMN15661796) | gut metagenome | host: Homo sapiens | place: Canada: London | collected 2015-08-20/2019-03-30 | study: EMG produced TPA metagenomics assembly of...
GCCATGCCGAAATCTTCGGGTTTCGGCGGGTGCTGCTCCCACAAGCGATTCTCCCGCTCTTTCGACCAGGCCCCGAAGTCGGCCAGATCCTCCCCGGTCGGTTCTCCGGCGGGTGTGGCGGCAGAATCCGGTAACGCTTGTCCGGGTTTGTTTTCGATTCGGGTAATCTCCCCGGTTTCGGTATCGACATGGTAGCCCTGCGCCGCCATTTCGGCGACGACGCGGCGTTTTTCCTCCTCTTCCCGCTGCTGCTGAAGGTTACGGGCGTCGGCGATAATCTCCTTGACGATTTCTCCGGCAAGGCGGGGCTCGTGTCTTTCGGCACGCTGGCGTTCCGCCTGACGGGGACGGGACAATTCCCGCTCCGGTGTACCGGGTGTCTGTTCCGGAGCATGTTCCAGGCAATAACTCTCGTTGAAATGCCGGTTGAAATCCTCCGAGAGCATACGCCGCATCTCCCGGTCGATGCCGTCCACGCCCTCCGCGTGGGTGAACTCCATCGCCGGTTTGCCGTAGGGGTCTTTGCCTACTTTGGCCTCGGTATGGATCACCCTGTCGAACGACTGGAAAAGGTTGTTTATCCGGATGCCGTTCGACAGCTTGCGGGATTCGATGAAATCCCGCTGCCGTTCGGACAGTTCCCCCGTGGCGGCTTTCTTTTGCAGGATAACCAGGTCGCTGCCGACCTCCGTCCCCGCGTGTTCTGTAAAGAGGTTGTTCGGCAGCCGGATGGCCGATACGGGCTCGCAGCGGTTCATCAGCCACTCGCGCACGGGGCGTCCCTGCTCGGCGTTCAATACTCCCTGCGAGGTGATGAATGCCACCAGGCCGCCCTCGCGTACCATATCGACGGACTTCATGAAAAAATAGTTGTGCAGCGCCCGTGTGCCTTGCCGCCGCACGGGGTCGGTATGGGTGGAGAAGAACGGGTCGAAGAGCGCCACGTCCCCGAAAGGGATGTTGCTCACGGCCACGTCGTAGTAACCGGCGTATTTGGGTTCGATGCGCTCGAATCCCTGTACCCGCACCCGTTTTTCGGGGTGCAGGTGCTTCAGGATCAACCCCGTGGCGGGGTCTTTCTCGAAGCAGGTGATCTCCGCGTAGGGGTCGTGGAAATCCACGGCACTGACGAAAACCCCCGTTCCCGCGCTGGGGTCAAGAATACGTTTGGGGACGATCCGCGTGTCCCATATCGCCTCCACGATGGCGTCTGCCACTTTCGGGGGCGTGTAAAAAGCCGTCAGGACGGAGTTCTTGATCCCGTCCATGTAGCGCTTGTATTCCCGTTCGTCGGGGGTGTTCGCCCTGATGACCTCGTGCAACTCGGCCACGAGCGTTGCCATGCCGTCCTTGTCCGGTTTCCCGGTGGGGTTTTCCAGCACTTCCTTGATGGCGCCGAAGCCGCTGTATGCGCCGAGTGTCCTTTCTTCTTCGGGAGTCGGCGCCCGCCGTTCCCTGTCGAGCGTGAAGGCCGTCTTCAGCGCGTCGATATTCTGGCGGAGGTGGGTTTTCTTATTGAATGCCATCTTCGAGAAGTATTTGGACGGTTCCCGTCAGTTCGGTATAGAACAGTTCGTAGTCGGGCGTGTCGGCGAAGTCGTCCGTGAGGTCGTACTTCTCCAGCACCCCGCGGCAGAGGGGCAGCAGGCGTAGAGCCGCCTGCCGAGCGGTATCTTCGGGAATCTCCGCCTCGAATTCCCTCCAGAGGATGTTTACCAGCGTGTTGTAGGGTGAAAAGTGCAGTCCGCGGCAGAGTTCCTCGCGGGCAATTTCTTCGGCCTCGATGTGGTTGCAGCCCGAACGGATCGCCTCGCTGTACGCTTGGGCGGCGCTGTCAGCCCGCTCGGCGATGAATTCACCTTCGGCGATGAGTTCCGGGTGGCTGTCCTTGAGGTAGGATAGTAACGAAAGTCCGTAATAGGACAATTCCCCCGTGGGGGTATGGTGTTGCTTGTCTGGCATGATAAGAATTTTTAGTGGTCGTTGATAATCGGGGAAGAGAAAGGCGCCCCGGGTTCCCACCCGAAGCGCCGACCACTGAAAAAATCCTTATCAAACAAGCGTATCTCGTTATGACAGGTCTTTTCCAGTGGCAAAGGTAACGATTATTTCCGTTTGTTCCTCTTTCCCTGCCTGGGAGTATCGCGCGGCTCGAAAACGAACGAGGTCTTGAACTGGTCATCGAGCGTGAGGGCCGCGTCGAACGTCCCGCCGCCGTTTTTGACGAATCCCCGGATCGTGCCGGTTTTGCCTTTGGTCAGCAGTTCCGCGAGCTGCTTGTCGGTCAGCTCCTTGCGGGCCACGGTTCTCCATACGGTCAGGCCGCAATTGGGATTCTGGCACTTGGCGAGTTTGGGATAGAACACCACGGGCCTGCCGCAACGCGGGCAGGCTGTGTCACTCTCCGCGCCGTCGATTCTTGCTTCCAGCAGTTCTTTGGCGATTTGCGAGGTGAAGACCTCGATACCGCGATGGAATGTCGGGGCGTCCATCTCCCCGGTGGCGATCTTCGAGAGGGCCAGCTCCCAGCCTCCCGTCATGGCGACATCGGCAATCTTCTTGTCCCTGACCACGGCATACACGGCCAATCCCTTGTCCGTGGGTACAAGCGATTTTTTCTCTCGCCTGACATACTCGCGGGCAAAAAGCGTTTCGATGATGGCGGCACGGGTGGCGGGCGTGCCGATGCCGGCATCCTTCATAGCCTCGCGTTCGGCCTCGTCGGACAGTTCGCGTCCGGCGGTTTCCATCGCCGCCAGCAGGCTCGATTCCGTGTGAAGGGGGCGCGGCCGGGTTTGTTTCTGTTCCGTGCCGCATCCCTTGACGGGCAGCTCGTCGTCTTGCACGATGTCGGGAAGGAGGGTCATGTCCTCCTCTTTCTCTTCGAGCGGTTCATTCAGGACGGCCCGCCAGCCCGTCTCGACCATGATACTGCCGCGGGCCGTGAAATCATGCCCCGCGCTTTGCAGGGTAAGGGAAGTGTTTTCTTTCACGCAGGCCCCGGAAAAGGTTTCGAGCATCCGCCCCGCGACCATCTCATAGACGATGCGGTGGTCGGCATCCAGTTCGGAAGGGAGGTTCTCGGTGGGAAGCAGCGCGTGGTGGTCGGCGATCTTTTCGTTGTCCACGCTTCGGCGGGAGAGAGATGCGGTATCCATCCTGCCCGCGTATTCCGCGAAACGGGGATAGCGTGTCATGTTCCCGATGAGTGCCGAAATCTCCTCGGCCACATCTTCCGATATATAGCGTGAGCCGGTACGGGGATAAGTGATGAACTTCTTCTCGTAAAGCGACTGGGCGATGTCGAGCGTTTTTTCTGCCGAAAAACCATACCGGCTGTTGGCCTCTTTCTGGAGTGTCGTCAGGTCGTACAAGAGAGGCGGCTGTTCCCTGGCCTCCTTGCGCTCCACGTTCACGACGCGTACCGTTCGGGCGCCGATAACCTCGGCGCGGGCTGCTTCCGCCTTCTCCCTGCCGTCGAATTTCTCCGTGGAGAGGACGGTGAACTCCGTGCCCTCCTTTGCCGTGGAGAGCTTCAGCCGGAAATAGGTGGCGGACTTGAACGCCTTGTTCTCCAGGTAACGGGAGCAGATGATCGCCAGCGTGGGGGTCTGCACCCGTCCGAGCGACCAGACACCCCGCCCGGCAGCCACGGCAAGCGCTTGCGAGGCGTTGATACCGACGATCCAGTCGGCTTCGCTGCGGGCTTTGGCCGAGAGGTAAAGGTTGTCGTATTCGTTGCCGGGGCGGAGGTGTTGTAACCCCTCGCGGATGGCCCGGTCGGTCAGGCTGCTGATCCATAACCGCACGAAAGGGGTACGGCATTCCAGGTAAGAGTAGATGTAGCGGAAGATCAGCTCCCCTTCACGCCCCGCGTCGGTCGCGACGATGATGCGCTCGGCCATGCCGAACAATTCCCGGAGAATACCGAGCTGCTTCACGACACCCGGGTCGGCCTTATACTCTTTACCCTCCCGAACCTGCCGGGGCAGGAGGATGAACGATGATGGCAGGATAGGCAGGTTTTCCCGGCGGAAACCCGCGATGCCGTACTGTTGGGGCATTGCCAGCCCGACCAGGTGGCCGAAGGCCCAGGTTACGGCGTAGCCGTTTCCCTCGATAAAACCGTCTTTACGGTTCGTGGCTCCCACGATGGCGGCGATCTCACGCGCCACCGAGGGCTTTTCTGCGATAATTACTTGCATGATGATTCGGATTTTTCAGTGGTTGTTTTCTTGTTGTTCTTCTTCTTTCTCTTTTTCCGGACGGGCGATCAGCCGGCGGTCGTAATAGACATGGTTGCCGTTCCCGTCGTAATACTGCCGTCCGTCGTCCGCCTCCTCCGGGGGGCTGCGTTTACCCGGCCGGAGGTATAAGGCGGCCAGCGCCGCGATCAGGAGCGGCATGGCTCCGGCCTGCATGTAGAACCATTTCATACGTTATACCTTGACACCTTTGGAGTTGCTCTTTTTGCTGCTGCGGTAATTTTTCTTCTGCGTCGGGGTGGCCTCCTGCTGTCCCTGCTTGAGCGGCTCTTTCACACCTTTGACCGCTTCGACGGTCTTGCCCTCGGAATTGACGGCGACCTGGGTACGGCTTTCAACGGCGGGTTTGACCTCCGCCCCCTGCCGTTTCGCACGGTCGGGATTCCAGCGGAAGAAATCCATCTTGTTACGCTCGAAGTTGGGCTTGACCCAGGCGTTGAACGGCTCGCCTTGCCCGTCCTTGACCATGCCCTTGATGTAGAAAGCCTTGACATCCGCCCGCTTGGAGGGGTCATTCACCGCTTCCGTCCACTGGTCATAAGCCTCTTTGGGCACGGAGGCTTTGAGGATTGTCCGGTGAATCGTGAGCGTGGGCTGTCGTTCGGAGGCCGTAGTTTCCTGCCGTCCGTTTTTCTCGGCGGCCTTCTGGCGGTAAATCTCCTTGTTCTCCTGGGCGTAGCGGTTGCGATCCAAACCGTCGTAGGTAAAGGAATAGTTACGTTCGGCCGCGTCGATTTGGATATAGGCATCCCGTTTATAACCCGCGCGGGTGGTATATCCTTCGAGCAACACCTTGCCGCCGCCGTAGAAATCCATCTGCTTGCCTTCCGAGAGGTCGGCCTCCTTGATGCGGGCACGTTTTTCGAGTAACGAAACGGGCATGGGTTCCAGCGTGTTCGTCCATTTGTCTATCGACACGTAGCAGGGCGTGAGCTTGCCCGGCTCCAGCTCCAGGTCGATCACTTTCCCGGCGTGGCGGGTGTTCATCAGGTTCGTTTTCGCCTCCTCATCGAGCAGCACCCCGTGGAAGGGAGCGTCGAGGTCGGGCCGTTCCTGCCAGTAATGCGGCACGACGCGCAGCGAGCCGTCCGCCTGCTCTTCGAGCGACACGCGCCCTTTGGTGGAAACACGCATCCCGTTCTCCAGTTCGGGGTTCATCTCCACCAGCCCGTTGGATTTATGTCCGTAAGACATGGCTTTCAGGTGCGGCTCGATGTCCTCCATGCGGATACCTTTCTTTTCCATATCCGCCAGGTCTATCTTCGTGACGTCCAGCGGCTCGAACTGCCGCTGCTCCTGCGTCTGAAGCCGTTCGGAGGGGTCGATACGGTAATTTTCCAGAATCTCCGGGTCGAAGTCGATGCGGATAAGTTTGTTCAGGGCATTCTCCGTCATGACGAAGATCCCCGTGTGGACGGGGTTCTGGGCCTGTTCCATGAACTTTTTGAAGAAGGCTTCGAGGGCTGAATCCTGCGTGTTCACGTTCAGCAGGCTCGCCACGTTCTGATCCGTGGGGTCGGCGGTCTGGATATTGCCGTCCTGATCCACGCCGGTAACGGCTTGCAGTCGTCCGTCGTCGGCATTCTGAACGAGCATGACTTGTTTAGCGTCGTTCTTTACGTTTTCGTCCATAATTACGAGTGTTTTTAGTTAGCACCAATAGCGATGCGGGAACGAAAGTAAGGGGAACGGCTTGAACGTAAAATAGTTGGAACGGCTATGGAAGCATCGGGCACAGAAGTGGCCGCTTGTGGCGCAGGGCAGAGGAAATCGGAGAAACGGAGTGCCGGGAAGGACGGATTTGGCAGTGGGTATTTTCGTGGCTCCTCACCTTATTTGTCAGGTAGTCGGGATCTATTGTTAAATGTCAATAAAGCGCATGGATAACCCGTGTTTTTTTATAAATTTGCGAAAATAGGTTTCAACATCCGAAAAATGTGAGTCATGGAAACATACACACCTAAACCGAGGATAAAGCTCGCACCGACCCTCCGTGAAGGGAGGGAGTATGTGGAGGTGAAGTTCGGCGACAATGATGCCATCCGGCTATCGCTGTCGAAAGAGAAAGACGTGCTATTTGCAGATGGCAACGCCTACCTGCCACGGGCGGGCTTCGACTTGTCCGGTTTTTTCGAGCGGCACGTGGAAATGGCGTTCATCGACTATTCCGCCCTATGGGGAATATTTCCGAAAGAGAAAGGGAAGCGCAGCCCAGCAATCCCGTCCGGCTATGCCGAGACGCTCTGTCAGATGCGTTACAGTCCGCATACCGTCCGGGCGTACACCACCTATTTCAGAGAGTTCCAGCAATACTTTGCGGGGAGAAACCTCCGCTACATCCGACCGGAAGAAATCAACGCCTACATCGTGCACCTGATTGACACACGGGGGATTTCGTCGTGCCAACAGAACTTGCGTATCAACTCGATCAAGTTTTATTTCGAGAAGGTGCTGGGACTGGAACGGAAATGTTACGAGGTAAAGCGAGCCAAACGGGAGAAGACGCTGCCCGACGTGTTGAGCAAGGAGGAAATAAAGAAAATACTCGACGTGACGGTGACAGACCTGCGTTTCTTCTGTATGTTCTCCATACTCTATTCCGCAGGGTTGCGCATCAGCGAACTGCTGGAACTGAAACCCGGCGACATCAACGAATCCCGCTCCCTGATACGGGTGCGGCAGGGTAAAGGGAAAAAAGACCGCTACACCCTGCTGTCAAGACCGTTGATGAAAAAGCTGACGGAATATAACAGACTATACAAACCGAAAGTGTGGCTTTTTGAACACAGACCGGGAGAACCTTTCACCGAGAGTATCGTGTCGAAACGGCTGAAGGCAGCGGCCCGGGAAGCGGGAATCACGAAACGGATTTATCCGCACCTGCTGCGCCATTCGTTCGCCACTCACCTGCTGGAGCAGGGAACCGACATCAAGATAGTGAAAGAGCTTATGGGACATAACAATATCAAGACGACAGAAAGGTATGTCCACATAGCCGACACTTTCAAAAGCAATATCAAAAGCCCGTTGGACGATCTGTTGATGGAGGAAGACGAGGTCTGATACTTAAAGAAAATAACAGCCAAATCGGCTGATAGTATAACATTCAAGACAATAAACAACTAATAATCAAATGATTAGATATTAAAATGGAGTAAAAAAGGATTTGTGTGCGAGCTATGAAAGAAGTGCTAAACGACATATATACAGACGGTTGCAAAGAAAAGAAGTACCGCTTGTCCGATTTCTTCAATCGGTGGTGGGACGAATACGCACAGCACCCGGCGGAGTACATCACCCCCGAACAGTACAAGGCGGTGAACGCTATCCGTGTATGTCGCACAACCACTTTGGGGATAGATACATACGTTTGTCCCGATTGTGGGGAAGTACGGGAAATCAGCCATAGTTGCAAACACCGTTTTTGCCCGTCATGCGGCTGGCGTGACACGCTGAAATGGGCGGCACGCATGAAAGAAAAGATGCTGCGGGTGCCACACCGCCATGTGGTGATGACCTTGCCGCATATCCTGCTGGACTTGGTGAAGCGCAACAGGAAAGAAATGCTGAATATACTGATGCGTACTTCGGCTGAAACGCTGAAAGACTGGATGATGCACAAGTTCGGCTTGAAAACCGGGGTAATTGCCGTACTACATACCTACGGGGAAACGAAACAGCTCCATGTACATACGCACATGATTATGTCATGGGGCGGCATAGATAACGACGGTAAGATAGTCATCCCCGAACATGACTACGTGCATATCCCCTCTATCTGTAAGGTATTCCGCTACAAGTTTGAACACGCCCTGATAGAGTTGTTCGATGCGGGCAGGCTGGAGCATGACTTCCGTGACCGCATGGAGTTTATGGGCTTCATCAAAAAAGTGGCAAACAAAAAGGACTGGATAGTGCATTTGGAACCACCCATACAGATGCCGGAACAGGTGATACAATATGTGGGCAGATATTCCAAACGGGCGTGCCTGAGTGAATACAAGATTACGGCAATGGACGGCGAAAACATTTCATTCCGTTACCGTGATTACAAAAACTCACCCGACAGGAGGAACCCGGTTGAAAAGGAACTGACGCTGCATTACCGGGAGTTCTTCCCCCGGCTGCTGCAACACGTTCCACTGCGCTATTTCCGCATCGTGAGGTACTACGGCTTCTATTCCAATAAAGGCAGCCTGCCGGAAGAATACTTCGGGCAGGATGAAAGCGAGATAGAGGAAGCCGAGTTGCAACAGGCAGAAAGCGGATATGAAAACCCGTATTTCTGCGAGCGTTGCGGACGGACGAGAGTTTACAGCCACACTACGGTAACGGGTGGCGGCATGACATACACGGTAATACTGGAGCATTGCGACATACACCGGAAAAAAGCGGCATGACAGCAACATGGGATAGCTATGTCCTGCCGTGAACAAGAACAGTGAAATCCCATGAAAAGAAAGAAAGGAGAACTGAAAAATGAATGAAATACGGATAAGAGCAGTAATGAAACGAACGGGGTGCGGGCATGAACTTCACACCTCTTTCTGCCGGAAACAGCAGTCAAAAATTGAAGTTCTATATAGTATGTAATAAAGGAAATAAAAATTGTCTCGAACATGAGGATGAACCGCCCTAAACGGTCGGCTATCCTCTAAACATTAGTAGCGTAAACGTGAGAAGATGGAATTATTAAATGAAAAGATAAGAAACGATGGATTCTATTCGGTTGGATTTAATCCTTTAATTGAACAATACATAATGATAGTCATTATCTGTCATTGGTTTTGGTTTGAACGATATTATCTTATCAGCAAAGAAGAATATGAATGGTTTGATAGCGCAATCCAAAAACTTGATGATTTAGCCCATGATTGCTATAAACAAGGAGTTAAACATCCCCGGTTCTATTGCTCTGAATTGGAATGCGAGAATATAACAGAACAAGTAACGAATCTTAGGACGCTACTAACAAACAGCAAACCGACTGAATAAGCGGAACGCTGCTATACATTAGTAGCGTAAACGTGAGAAGATGGAATTATTAAATGAAAAGATAAGAAACGATGGATTCTATTCGGTTGGATTTAATCCTTTAATTGAACAATACATAATGATAGTCATTATCTGTCATTGGTTTTGGTTTGAACGATATTATCTTATCAGCAAAGAAGAATATGAATGGTTTGATAGCGCAATCCAAAAACTTGATGATTTAGCCCATGATTGCTATAAACAAGGAGTTAAACATCCCCGGTTCTATTGCTCTGAATTGGAATGCGAGAATATAACAGAACAAGTAACGAATCTTAGGACGCTACTAACAAACAGCAAACCGACTGAATAAGCGGAACGCTGCTATACATTATCCGCAACTAAAAATCAAAAAGGAATATGAAAGAATTAGAAAACAACTGGATGAAAAAATGGGAATCGGTAAAAGAAAAAACCGTCTGCCCTGTTGACCTCAATACTTATTTTGAGCAAGAAGAAATTGCAGGAAAATCGTTAACGACGATTAATATCGGTTCTTGCGATTTGCCGAGTGGAAATCTTTTGGTACGAGATCCATTGGTATATCTCCCAAACAGAAACGAACGTCCATATTTTCAGAACGCTCCTGCGGGTAAATATGAAACGGAAATTTGTGTAATCAAATCTGACGACGAGGATTGCGACCGTTATGCCGCAGTACGTTTGCGCTTCAATGAAAAGCGGGCTGTTCGATTCTATGAAGCATTAGTTGGGAATGAAAACCTTGAAACATTGGAAGAGGGTGATTACTTTGGATTTTGTGTAGATGCTGGTTTAGGATGTGTATGTGATGAAATTATCCACCGTATTTATTGCGACTGGGATGAACAATGGCGCAAAGATAATCCCGATGATAATCCTTATGATGGATATTTTGCTGCATTATTCAAAGAAAACTATTATCTCCATCCAGAATATCAACGTGCAGGCGGAGACTGGTTAAATTGGCAAGTGCCGGGGACGGAGTATCATATTCCCATTTTTCAATCAGGGTTCGGAGATGGTACGTATCCGGTTTATTGGGGCATAGACGAAGGCGGCGAAATATGTCAGTTGGTAATTCAGTTTATTGATATAGAATTAGCCTATGGCAATGATGAAGAGAATTAATGTGCGGATAACAAGTAAATAAGCAACCCTAACAGTTGCTATTTACAACCCATTATTCTTCAAAAGAATTGGATATGAATAAAGGAAATACCATAGAAGATTTTTTT
>ERZ1673748.3314-NODE-3314-length-10477-cov-6.107657_pt1 | contig 10477 bp, 8 predicted proteins | sample MGYA00580196_ERZ1673748 | MGnify/ENA primary metagenome ERZ1673748 (study PRJEB41218, sample SAMN15661796) | gut metagenome | host: Homo sapiens | place: Canada: London | collected 2015-08-20/2019-03-30 | study: EMG produced TPA metagenomics assembly of...
AGCTGGCAATGCGGGCTTTTTCGTCGGCGCTGTCCAGCTTCTGGCTGGTGCCGCTCTTGCCGCCCACCCGGTAGCCGGAGATCTGCGCGTTGCGTCCGCCGCCGTACAGAACAACGGCTTCCATCATCTCCCGCATGACGGCGGAAGTCTCCGGCTGGATCACCTGCTGTTTGCACACGGGGTCCCGGTGTTCCAGCACCGTGCCGTCCGGGGCCAGAATGTCCGATACGAGGTAGGGCTGCATCAGTTTTCCGCCGTTGACCACTGCGCACACGGCGGCGGCCATTTCCAGATAGGAGATCTTGCTGCTTTGCCCGAAGGCGCAGGAGGCCAGCTCCACCGGCCCCATACGGTCGGCGGTGTAGTACAGGCTCTTTTTCGGCTCGGCGGGCAGGTCGATGCCGGTGGGCTCCCGCAGGCCGAAGGCGGCAAAGTAATCGCAGAAGGCCTCCTTGCCAAGCCGCGCTCCGATCTGGATAAAGCTCTGGTTGCAGGAATTTTCCAGCGCCTGCGTCACGGTCTGGGTCCCGTGGCGCTTGTGGTTGGCGCAGTGGAACCGGGTGCCCGCCACCGAGATGGATTCCCCGCAATAAAAGCTGGAGTTCCGGGTGATGGCTCCGGCGTCCAGCGCGGCCGCGCAGGTGATGAGCTTGAACACGCTGCCCGGTTCGTACAGGTCGCTCACGGCCTTGTTGCGCCACTGGGTCTGCTGGGCCAGCTGCAGGGCGGCCGCCCGCTGCTCCCCAGAGAGGGCATCTACGGCGGCGCGGGCAGCTTCGTCGTAGAGGACCCGCGGCTGGTTGGGGTCGTAGGCCGGGGTGGTGGACATGGCCAGCACGGCCCCGGTGTTCACGTCCAGCACGATGCCCACGGCACGGGCGGCTACATGGTGTTCCTGTACGGCGTAATTCAACGCATTTTCGAGATAATGTTGAATGTTGGCGTCGATGGTCAGCCACAGGCTGCTGCCCTCCACCGGGAACTGCTCGGTCTCGTAGCTCTGCTCCAGCGTGTAGCCCCAGGCGTTCACGGCGGTGAGCACCACGCCGTTCTGTCCGGTGAGCTGCTCGTTGTATTCCAGCTCCAGCCCGCTCACTCCGGCGTTGTCCACATTGGTAAAGCCCAGCACCGACGCAAGAAACTCCCCCTGCGGGTACCAGCGCTTGCTGTCCTGATTGATACGGATGCCGGTGATGCTGTTTTCCTCGCAGAAATCCCGCACGGCATCCGCCATGGAACGCTCCACCCGGTAGCGCAGCAGACAGTCGTTGGAGGCGCGGTCCCGGAACTTTTCCAGCAGGGCGGCTTCGTCCAGCTCCAAAATCTGCGCAAGACCGTGGGCGGCCAGCTCCAGTTTGTCGGCAGGCATCTCCCGCGGGCTGGCCCGCAGGGTCCAGCAGCTGCTGTTGGCCGCCAGCAACACGCCGTCGGCACTGTAGATGCGGCCCCGGTCGGCGGGCACCACGGTGTCCCGCAGCTGCTGCCCCAGTGCCCGCCGGGTGTACCAGTCCCCGGCGGCCAGCTGCAGCCAGTAGAGCCGGGCAATAAGCCCTGCAAAGCAGATGCCGCACAAAAGCAGCGCCACCAGCCGGGCACGGGCGCGGACTGCTGCGTCCGCTGCCCGCCATGGACCTGCCGTTTCTGATCCTGGTGCTCACGCTGGTGGGCTTTGGGCTGGTAATGCTGTACAGTGCCAGCAGCGCGGTGGCGCTGTACCGGCGGGGCGATGCCTGGGCCTATGTGCGGCCGCAGCTGCTGTATGCGGCCATGGGCATCGGGGCCATGTGGGCGGCCAGCCGGGTGGATTACCACATCTATCACAAACTGGCCTGGCCGCTGCTGGCCCTCTCGCTGGTGCTGCTGGTCGTGGTGCTGTTCATGCCGGAATACAACGGCTGCAAGCGCTGGCTGGTGCTGCCGGGGCTGGGCACTCTGCAGCCCAGCGAGATCGCCAAATTTGCGGTGGTGCTGGTGTTTGCCCACATCATCTCCCTCAACCACAGCCGGATGGAGAGCTTTGCGGTGGGGGTGGTGCCCTTTGCGCTGGTACTGGGCGCGGTGGCGGTGCTCATGCTGCTGGAGCCGCACCTGTCCGGCACGGTGCTGATCCTGGGCATCGGGGCAGTGCTCATGTTCGTGGGCGGCACCGGGCTGCGGTGGTTCGTGCTGGCCGGTGTGGGCGGAGCGGGTGCCATCGGGGCGGCCATCGTCATCATGCCGGATCTGGTGCCTTATGCGGCCAGCCGCCTGAGCTCCTGGCTGGACCCCTTTGCCGACCCGCTGGGCGACGGCCACCAGACCATCCAAAGCCTGTACGCCATCGGCTCCGGCGGGGCCGTGGGGCTGGGGCTGGGCAACAGCCGCCAGAAGCACCTGTTCGTGCCGGAACCCCAGAACGACTTCATCTTTTCCATCCTGTGCGAGGAGCTGGGGTTTGTGGGGGCCTGTGCGGTGATCCTGCTGTTCAGTCTGCTGCTGCTGCGGGGCGTCACGCTGGCGGCCCACGCACCGGACCGCTTCGGGGCACTGCTGGTGGTGGGGTTCGTGGTGCAGGTGGCCTTGCAGGCGGTGCTGAACATCGCCGTGGTCACCAACACCATCCCGAACACCGGCATCAGCCTGCCCTTCTTTTCCTCCGGCGGCACCAGCCTGATGATGCTGCTGGGCGAGATGGGCATCGTGCTGTCCGTCTCCCGCGGGGAAACATAAAGGCGGCCATTTCTGCCGCAAAATGGGATGTTTGCCCCGCAAAAGACGCAAAAAACAGACAAACGACCGGACAAATGCGTTTTGCGGTGTCCGGGTACAAAACAGGGAACCGACGGCCCTCGTTCTGCATACCATGGGGTATCTTTGGCAGAACGGGGGTCTTTGCATGGCAGGGGATTACATCATCACGGGCGGGCGGCCGCTGAATGGAACGGTACGGGTCCCGGCGGCCAAGAACAGTGTGCTGCCGCTGCTGGCAGCGTCCCTGCTGTGCAGCGGGCCAGTGCGGCTGTGCGGGGTGCCGGAGCTGGCCGATGTGGCCGAGAGCCTTGCCCTGCTGCGCAGTGCAGGCTGCACAGCGGAGCGGCAGGGAGCGGATGTACGGGTGGACGGGGTGCCCGGCAGCGGGACGCTGGCGGCAGGCCCGGCGGGCCGGATGCGGGCATCCATCCTGTTCTGCGCCCCGCTGCTGGCCCGGCTGGGCCGGGCACAGACCGTGCTGCCCGGGGGCTGCCGCATCGGAGCGCGGCCCATTGATCTGCATCTGGCGGGCCTTGTGCAGATGGGAGCCTGCCCGCAGCTGGAAGGCGAACGCCTGCTGTTCACGGCTCCAGCGGGGCTGCACGGAGCGGACATCACCCTGCGGTTCCCCAGCGTGGGGGCCACGGAGACCCTGCTGCTGGCGGCGGCGCTGGCACAGGGGGAGACGACTCTGCGGGGTGCGGCCCGGGAGCCGGAGATCGAAGATCTGGCGGCATTCCTGAACCGGTGCGGCGGCCGGGTGCAGGGCGCGGGCACCGGCACGGTGCGGGTGCAGGGGGTGCGGCGGCTGCACGGATGCAGCTTTGTGCCCCTGCCGGACCGGATCACGGCAGCCACCTTTGCCTGTGCCTGCGCAGCGGCTGGGGGACGGGTGGAGCTGGCAGGCTGCGCGCCCCGGCTGTATGCGCCGGTGCTGGAAATTCTGGAACAAATGGGGTGCGGTGTTGTGCGCCGGAGCAATGCTGCCGTTATTACCCGGTTCGGGCGGCTGTACGGGCCGGGGCGGGTGTTCACCGGGGCATACCCGGCGCTGGCCACCGACGCGGCCCCGCTGCTGGCGGCGGTGCTGCTCTGCGCGGAGGGACCCGGCAGCATCGAGGATGTGATCTTTGAGCGGCGGTTCGGTTGCGCGGCAGGCTTTGCGGCGCTGGGCGGCCGGGTGCGGGTGGAGGGCCGCACCCTGTACGCGGAACCCGGCGGCACCCTGCAGGGAACGGTGCTGGAAGCGCCCGACCTGCGGGGCGGGGCAGCGCTGGTGATCGCGGCGCTGGCGGCACAGGGCAGCAGCCGCATCACCCATACGGAGTTCATTGACCGCGGCTATGCCGATTTTGCACAGAAACTGACGGCTCTGGGTGGGCAAATTGCACGAGAAACCCCGCGCGGGGCAGACTGCCCGAAAAAAAGAACTTCAAAAACGTAAATTTGACTTGCATTCACGGCAAAAAGATGATACGATACAGTTATATAAGTGTAGGTTGATATTTCTGTGCGTTCTGCACAGTTCTACGATAAAATCCGGATGGAGGACAAAGTTATGGCATTGATGCTCGATGAAGAAATGGACGAAAATGTTACGACGATCAAGGTGATCGGTGTTGGCGGCGGCGGCGGCAACGCCGTGAACCGCATGGTCAGCGATGGTCTGCAGGGCGTGGAGTTCATTGCGATGAACACGGACCAGCAGGCACTGGCCAAGAACCATGCCACCGTCAAGGTCCAGCTGGGCTCCAAGCTCACCAAGGGCCGCGGCGCAGGTGCCGACCCTGAGATCGGCCAGCGTGCCGCTGAAGAAAGCAAGGACGAGATCGCAAACGCGCTCAAGGGCTCCCAGATGGTGTTCATCACCGCCGGTATGGGCGGCGGCACCGGCACCGGTGCGGCTCCTGTGGTGGCTGAGGTGGCACACGACCTGGGCATCCTGACCGTGGGCATCGTCACCAAGCCCTTCTCTTTTGAGGGCAAGCGCAAGATGGGCCTGGCTGAGCAGGGCATTGCCAACCTGCTGATGCATGTGGACAGCCTGATCGTGATCCCGAATGAGCGCCTGAAGATGATCAGCCAGGAGAAGATCACCCTGATGAACGCCTTCCAGGCTGCCGACAACGTGCTGCGTCAGGGCGTCGAGTCCATTTCCGCCCTGATCAACGTGCCCGCCTTCATCAATCTGGACTTCGCCGACGTGCGCTCCATCATGAAGGATGCCGGTTACGCGCACATGGGCGTGGGCAGCGCCAAGGGTGCCGGCAAGGCTGAGAACGCCGCCAAGGCTGCCATTTCCAGCCCGTTGCTGGAGACCAGCATTGCCGGTGCACACGGTGTTATCATCAACATCACTTCCAGCCCCGACATCGGCCTGGAGGACGTGGAGACCGCAGCCGGCCTCATCACCCAGAGCGCTCATCCGGATGCGAACATCATCTGGGGTACTGCGTTTGACGAGAACCTGTCCGACGAGATGCGCGTGACCGTCGTTGCTACCGGCTTCGACAACAAGAGTGCCAGCGACCTGCGCAACAGCATTAACAACGCCATGGGCGGTGCCCAGTCGGTGCCGTCGGCAGTATTCAGCAGCGACACCGGCAGTGCAGCCACTGCCGCTGCTCCTGCTGCTCCTGCTGCTCCGGCAGCAGCCCCGGCCGCTCCGGCAGCTGCCGCAAAGCCCGTGGAAGAGGAAAGCAGCGACAATCGTTACTACGACGAGCTGCTGGCCATCCTGAACAAGCGGAAGTAAGGCTGGCAAATAATAAACGCATCGTGGCACAGCGCCCGTGAGGAGGGCGGGTCTCTTGCGCGCAAGCGGAGGGAGGCAATGCAATGCTGAAACAGGACGTTCCGCTGCGGACCGGATGGTTCGGGTACCGGAAACTGGATGTTGAAAATTGTATTGCGCACATCCGCGCAGCGTATGCGGCAGAACTCCGCCTTGCCCGGCAGACGCAGCAGGGAATGGAGGAGACCATGGCGCAACTCAGGCAGGAGAACAAAGCTCTGCGGCAGCGCTTTGCCCAGCAGGCGGCGGCGCAGGCCGCAGCATCGGTGCGGGCAGAGGGCAGCGACAAGCTGCAGCAGCTGACCCGCAAGCTGGAAGCGGCCCACGCCGAGATCCGCCGCTACCAGACCCGGCTGTTTGCCTGCGAGCGCCAGATGATCGCTCTGCGGCGGGAAAATGCCGACCTCGAAGCGGCCTGTGAGCAGGCCCGGGAGGAACTGCAGATGGCCGTGGCCCGTGCCGAAAAGGCAGAGCAGCAGGCTGCCCAGACGCCTGCCTGTCCGGAAGTGCCGGTGCAGGCCCCGACGCCGGAACCGCCCGAAGAAGCTGTGGTCTGCTGTGCAAGACCGACCGCACAGCCTGCGGCGCAGCCGGAATCCGTGTGGCAGCCGGAAACGGAGCTGGAGAAGCTTTCGGTGGAGCTGCTGCGCCGGTTTGATGAAATGATGCAAGAATGATTCGACAAGCTGCTGTGCCGGCATGGACTGGTGCAGCAGCTTTTTGTGTGAACAGGGGATTTTTGCTGCGGCAAGGCAGCACATTGCCAGATGGGGATGGCGAGGAGCAAGGCACATGAATGTGAAACAGAAGATCCTGATCGCAGACGATTCTGGGATCAACCGCGCGCTGCTGATGGAGATCCTGGGCGACGGGTATGAGTATCTGGAAGCGGAAAACGGTGTCCGGGCGGTGGAGCTTTTGCGCGAGCACACGGACATCGCACTGGTGCTGCTGGACATCATGATGCCGCAGATGGACGGCTTTGACGTGCTGAAGGTCATGCGCTGCTATTCCTGGCTGGACGAGATCCCGGTGATCATGATCTCGGCGGCAAAGGACACGGCCAACATCGAGCGTGCCTACGACCTGGGTGTGGCCGACTACATGCGCCGCCCCTTTGAGCGGGTCATGGTGCTGCGCCAGGTGCAGAACGTGCTCATGCTGTATGCCAAGCAGAAGCGCCTGACCCGGCTGGTGACCGATCAGGTGTACGAAAAAGAGCACAACAGCGTGCTGATGATCAGCATCCTGAGCCATGTGGTGGAGTTCCGCAACAGCGAGAGCGGCCAGCATGTGCTGCACATCCGCACCCTGACCGACCTGCTGCTGCACCAGCTGGCGGGCAAGACCGACCGGTATCAGCTGGACGAGAGCGACATTTCGCTCATCAGCACGGCATCGGCCCTGCACGACCTGGGCAAGATCGTGATCCCCACCGAGATCCTCAACAAGCCCGGCCGCCTGACCGCCGAAGAATACGCGATGATCAAGACCCACACGGTGAAGGGTGCCCGCATCCTGCGGGACCTGAGCAACACCATCGGCGGGGGAAACGAGCCCCTGCTGCAGGTGGCCTATGCCATCTGCCGCTGGCACCATGAGCGCTGGGACGGCGGCGGCTACCCGGACAAGCTGAAGGGCGATGCGATCCCCATCGCAGCACAGGTGGTGGCACTGGCAGATGTGTACGACGCCCTGACCAGCGACCGCTGCTATAAACCGGCCTACGACCACGACACGGCCCTACGCATGATCCTGAACGGCGAGTGCGGGGCCTTCAACCCGCTGCTGCTGGAATGCCTGAATGAGTCGTCGGAGCTGCTGCGGCAGGAGCTGCAGCGCAACGAGTGGGACCGCAGCTTCCACCAGGACACCCACCGCTTGTCGGAGGAGATCCTGCACCGGGAAGCCCTCCCGCGGGAGGACCGCAGCCAGCGGTTGCTCAACCTGGAACGCGAGCGCACCCAGTTCTATGCGGACCAGTGCGGCGGCATCCAGTTCGACTACGACTTGCTCAGCGGCCGGGTGACGGTGACCAACCACTACGCCAGCGCCGCCGAGCGCACCCAGGTGCTGGACTTTGACCATGGCGAAGGGTTGAACTTCCTTTCCCTGAAGGACCGCCGCCGCCTGTTGGAAGCGCTGGAAAAGGCAACGCCGGAGATCCCGCAGGCCAGCTTCCCCGTGGAGGTGCAGACCGGCGGCGGATACCAGCCGCACCGGCTGGTGCTGCGCACCCAGTGGAGCCGCGGCGGGCAGCGCCGCTGTGTGAGCGTGGTGGGCCAGCTGCTGCCGGAGCAGACCGAGGATGCAAAAGCGCAGCCGGATGTGCTGCTGCACAGCTCCGGAGGCTCGATGGCGGCTGTCCTGCAGCAGCTGCAGGGCGTGTTTGACCTGGTGCGTCTGGTGGACCCGGAGCGGGCCAAGGTGCTCACCCTGCACCCGGACGGCACGCTGGAAGAGCAGGCCGGTCACTGCCATGTGGTGTGGAACAAGGCCGGTCGGTGCGAGAACTGCATCTCGGCCAAGGTGTTCACCAGCAAAAAGACCCTAAACAAGATCGAATTCAATGGCGAGGACGCCTATTTTGTGCTGTCGCGCTATGTGGAGAACAACGGCCGCGGCTGCGTGCTGGAAATGGTTTCCAAGCTGTCCAACGGACGCTGGCTGGACATGGGCGGCCGCCGCATGCTGCTGGACCGCAGCGAGGACTTTGACAACAGTGCCTTCATCGATCCGCTCACCGGGGCCTACTCCCGCCGGTACTTTGAAAAGTTCCTGGCCGACAGTGAGCAGATCAACGGTGTGGTGGTCATTGACGTGGACCGCTTCAAGGCCGTGAACGACAGCTACGGCCATCTGGTGGGCGACAAGGCGCTGGAGAGCATCTCTGCGGCGGTGCAGGCCTGCCTGCGGGAGAGCGACATTCTGGTGCGCTACGGCGGCGACGAGTTTTTGCTGGTGATGCCGCAGCTGCGGCCGGAAGGGCTGCCGCTGGTGATGGACCGCATCCAGGAAGCGGTGCGGCAGGCCCGGGTGGAGAGCCACCCGGAGATCCGCCTGTCCATCAGCGTGGGCGGTGTGTGCGGCGTGCACCCGCTGCGGGAGGCCATCCGGCAGGCAGATGACCGGATGTACCAGAACAAGGCCCGCAACAAGGAATAAAAAAACAGGACCCGGACACGGGGCAGGCACAAAAAGGTGCTGCCGGTATCCGGGTCTTTTTTGGTATCGGGATAAAATATGCTCAGTGCACGGCGCTGGTGCGGTGCTCCATAAGATAGGTGGCTTCCAGATCCGCGATGTGCAGTTTGACGGCAAGGGGGTACTTGTCGTAGGCTTCCGAGATGGCAAAGCAGCCGCCCCGGGCCGCATCGTCAAAGCCGCCCATGTGCCAGCGGATGGCCACGGCCTCTTCCACCTTGAGCTTCATGAAGCGCTCAATGAGGAACACGCTTTTTTCACCGTGGCCGTAGGGAAACAGGTCCTCCACGCTGTAGCTGGGCACCTTTTCCCACTGACCGGTGGTCTCGTTCTTCACGTTGCGGGTGCCGGCCTTGTAGTAGTTGGCCTTGCACAGATCGTGCAGCAGTGCGCAGATGGCAAAGCTCTCCTCACTCTCGCCCTCGGTAAAAAAGGTGTCGTGCAGGGCGTGGTAGACGTTCAGGCTGTGCATGCACAGCCCGCCGGTGCAGGCACCGTGGAACCGGGTGGACGCCGGAGCCGAAAAGAAATCGGTCTTGTGGTCCAGCCAGTCCAGCAGCTTTTCGCTGCCGGGGCGGGTGACATGCTGCCGGAAGATCTGCAAAAACTCCTCGCGGTCGGTCATGCTCACAGCTCCATATCTTCCAGGATGCCCTTGAGGATGGCCAGCTCGTCGTGGCTCAGGGAGATGCCCTTGCCCATGCGGGTGCCGTCCGGGGACCAGTCGCGGATGTCGTACTTGGGCTCGCCGTCGTTCCAGCTGATCAGGTTGAGCTGACGCTCCCAGCCGCGGGGACGCTGCGAGAGCACCGCGATGCGCTCGACGACTTCGTATTTGATCTCTGCCATAATGCAAAACCTGCCTTTATCTTTGTTTGCTACCATAATAAGGGAAGCGCGGCAAGATTTCAACAGGTAAAGCAAAAATTAACGGAAAATTTTTTGTGCGGCTCAGCCGTAAGGGGCGTTTTCGCGCCACTCCACAAGCTGCTGCACCGCGTCGGCGTCCTCATCCGGGGCGGGGTGGGCCGAGTGAGTGTGCTGCAGGGTGCTGAACAGCCCCGGGGCATATTGCGCCATCACACCGGGCACCTTCCCGGCCAGAAATTCCTGCGCGTTTTTCTGGCGGCAGGCGGCGGGGGTGCCGTCGGTCATGGGCACACCGGCCTGCGGAGCGCTGCCCGGTTCCGGGTGCGGAGGATTGCCGGGCATTTCCGGCGGGGGCAGCTGGGTGCCGGGTGCCGAGGGGTCTCCGGGCGGCTGGGTCGGGTCCGGCTGTTTGCCCAGCGGCGGGCTGCACCGGCTGCAGTTGGCTTCCGGCGCGGAAGAAGGCCCGGGCCGGTCCGGAAGGGCATGATGGATGAACGGCGTGAGGGAATTCATAAAAGCGGTCACCTCCTGCCGTTAGGATGCCCGGCGGCGGGGCGTTTTACACCACCAGCTCCACGGTGGAGCCGCCGGTGCGGTTTTTGTGCACCACCACCTGCCGGTCGATGCGGTCCTTCAGGGCCCCCACATGGGAGATGATGCCCACCAGCCGGTCGCCCTCGGTCAGTCCGGCCAGCACCCGGATGGCCTGTTCCAGCGATTCCTCGTCCAGGCTGCCGAAGCCCTCGTCCAGGAACAGGGTGTCCAGCCGGATGCCGCCGGCGGCGCTCTGCACTTCATCCGAAAGGCCCAGTGCCAGCGCCAGCGAGGCCTTGAAGCTCTCACCACCGGACAGGGTCTTGACACTGCGGCGGGTTCCGT
>ERZ1673748.3316-NODE-3316-length-10461-cov-20.983087_pt1 | contig 10461 bp, 7 predicted proteins | sample MGYA00580196_ERZ1673748 | MGnify/ENA primary metagenome ERZ1673748 (study PRJEB41218, sample SAMN15661796) | gut metagenome | host: Homo sapiens | place: Canada: London | collected 2015-08-20/2019-03-30 | study: EMG produced TPA metagenomics assembly of...
GCCCGAATTTTTTCGGGCGACAGCACCTCACCTTTGACAAGGGAGGCAAGGATATTGTGCGGGGCGAGGGGATAGTGCGGAAAATCTCATTGATGGTGCGGATGGGGAGCAATCCCCACCGTCACGGCTCGGAATAGTTTCAGAATTGTAAAGGCAGGATTACCTGAATACTGTACAGCAAGCCAAAAAATTATATCAGCCGTGCCACCTCCCCTTTTTCGAGGGGAGGCAAGAGTGATGGCGATTTTCGTGGGATAGTGCGGTTTTGGAAGGGTTGGTGAGGAGAGAGGGGACAGTGCGGATGCAAAACCAACGGAACGTTCATTAAAAGGCAAGAGTGTGGTGCGGGGAGAGGCGACGGATGTGCTTTTGAGAAGGTTGTGGGGATGGAAAGGTTGGTGGGCGATCCCTCAGTCTTGCGACAGATAGGGCTGATCAAATATTAACGTTGATGAAATCGCAGAATGTTGCAATTTATAATAAGAAATAGCCTTGTCGCAATCCAGCTCCCTTTGGCAAGGGAGCCAAGAATGTGGTGCTAAGCGTGGGATAGTGCGGTTTTGGAAGGGTTGGTGCGGAATTGCGGATTTTTGTGTATGGTGAATTTGTAAAGTGGGATAGTGCAAAAGTGAAAGAAACGACAAAAATCCCCCGCAGTTTCTGCGGGGGATAAATTGCTTATTTATTGCTTAAAGCCGAAATTACTTTCTCTTCTTAGCAACGATAACAGCGCCTGTAGCGAGAACTGCGATGCCTGCTACTACTGCAACGCTCTCAACACCTGTGTTTGTGTTGGGCTTTGTAGAATCGCCTGTTGTGGGAGCTGTTGTATCAGCAGGAGCTGTTGTGTCAGCAGGAGCTGTTGTGTCAGCGGGAGTTGAAGCGCCGCCGATTGTGGGAACACCCTTTTCATCGAATGAAACGAGAACGTTACCGCTTGCATCCTTAACGTCAAGCTTTGTAACTGTTACTGCTGCGATACCGCTGCCCCATTCCTGAAGACCAACCTGCATGCATCCAATATCTTCGATAGAAGAAGCGTCGCCTGCTGTGATGGGGTTAACGAGCTGGTCGTTTGTGACAGAGTATGTGTAATCACCGACTTTTTCTACCTTACAGGGCTTTGTATCATCGTATGTAGAGCCTTCGCCTACAGGACCGAGTAACTCTTCATCAAGAACGCCCCAGAATTCGCAGCTGGGCCAGTTATACTTATCGAAGAGTGCTGCCTTTGCAGGGTCTTCATCGTTCTGAACGCCGAGTTTTTCACCGTTGCATGAGAATACAACAGAACCGCCGATTGTACCATCCCACAGTTCCTTATCTTCTTCATTTACCTGGAAAGTAAATGTAAGAGCAGCGATCTTTGAGTAGTCGATGTCGAGCTTTGTTTCGGGCTTGCCCTCAGCTTCATTGCCCTTGTTGTAGAGCTGGAGAAGCCACACGCCTGTGCCTGTGCTTAATGTTGATTCTGTACCTTCAACCTTTGTGAGGCAATCAGCGCTTGCTGCTACGGCTAATGTGCTTGCTGCAAGAGCAGTAGCTACAACGCCTGCCATGATTTTTCTTAACTTCATTGGAAAAATCCTCCTATAAAACTTATTTTCGTTTTGTTACATACTTATGTAACTTTACACAATTATTATAACATTTCGCTTTTTTAATGTCAATGTGCATTATGCCTAAAATATATGTGAAAATTTATTGAAACTCACGGCTTTACACAGCAATAAGGCTATAATTTAAGTAAATTTAAGATTAACGGTGAATTATGTTATGTTTTTGTGATTAAGAGGGTGAGTGGAACGGTGCTGTAATATACCTCTTATACAACGGAATTGTTTGGGGGATTGTCCGGGGATTGCTTGAGGATTGTTTTGCAAAAATGAAAAATGCTTAAAATTTTACTTAAAAGGATTGAGAAAAGCCGTGAAATATGTTATATTAATTGTATATGGGAACTGGCCGTATCCCGAAAAATTAAAAGGACGGAAAAAATTATGTCTATCGTATTTGACGAAAACAAGCGTGTATTCAAGCTCGACACGGAAAAATCGAGCTACGCATTTCATATCACCGACAGCAGAAACCTGCTCCACTTGTACTACGGCGGCTATATTCCGGAAACGGATATAACTCATATGCTCCGCATACCGAATGACGAGCCGTTTGTGCCTGCGGTACACGACGCTATGGGACCTCACAGCTTTGACTGTGCGCCCATCGAATTTCCGACATCGGGCGTTGCGGATTTCAGAGAACCGGCAATGCAGGTAATGGATATAAACGGTATGTCCGCCTGTGAATGCTACTACAAGGATTACAGAATTTCAAACGGCAAGCCAAAATTAAAGGGGCTTCCCGCTACATATGCCGCAGATGATGAGGCGCAGACGCTTGAGGTGTTCTGCTACGATCCGCACAGCGGTCTTGATATTACGCTTATGTACAGCGTATTCCCGAAATTTGACGTTATTACAAGAAGCGTAAAGGTCGAAAACAACGGTCTAGCCGCTATCGACCTGCGCCGTATCATATCAATGAGCCTTGATCTTGACAGAATGGACTACGATATGATAACACTGCACGGAACATGGGCAAGAGAACGCCATGTACAGCGTTTTCCTATACGTTTCGGCAAGCAGTCTATTGATTCCAACAGAGGTGCTACAAGCCACGCTCACAACAACTTCTTTGCGCTGTGCGACCACACCGCAACAGAGGACTTCGGTGAAGCATACGGCTTTGCTCTGGTGTATTCGGGTTCGTTCCTCGGAATGGTAGAGGTAGGTCAGTACGAAAAGACAAGGGCGCTTCTCGGTATAAATCCGTATGACTTCTCGTGGCACTTAGAGCCGGGAGAGGATTTTCAGGCACCGGAGGTCATCATGACCTATTCCGGCGAGGGCTTAGGTCAGATGTCGAGAAACTTCCACGATGTAATGAGGAACAACCTTATCAGAGGAAAGTGGAAGAATATGCGCCGTCCTATACTTATTAATAACTGGGAAGCGACATATTTCAACTTTGACACGGACAAGCTCCTTGATATAGCAAGAGAGGCTAAGAAAGCCGGAATCGAGATGCTCGTCATGGACGACGGCTGGTTCGGTCACAGAAACGATGATAAATCTTCCCTGGGCGACTGGTTTGTGAACGAGGACAAGATAAAGGGCGGTCTTAAGCACCTTGTAGACGAGGTAAACAGGATAGGTCTTAAGTTCGGTATATGGTTCGAGCCTGAGATGATAAGCCCTGACAGCAAGCTGTATGCGGAGCATCAGGACTGGTGCATACACATTCCCGGCAGACACCGCACGACTGTAAGAAGTCAGCTTGTACTTGATTTTTCAAGAAAAGAAGTGCGTGACTATATCTATGAGCAGATGAAGGCTATCCTTTCAAGTGCAAACATAGAATATGTAAAGTGGGATATGAACAGACAGCTCAGCGAGGTCGGCAACGAGGTATTACCTCCCGAAAGACAGCGTGAGATATGGCACAGATACGTCCTCGGCGTATATGAAATGCAGGAAAGACTGCTGACAGACTTCCCTGACCTGCTCCTTGAGAACTGTGCAGGCGGCGGCTCACGCTTTGACGCAGGTATGCTCTACTACTCTCCTCAGATATGGACAAGCGATGATACCGACGCTATAGAAAGGCTCAAGATACAGTACGGCACATCTATGTGCTATCCCTGCTCCTGCTTCGGCGCTCACGTTTCGGACAGCCCGAACCACTGTGTAGGCAGGATTACACCTTTTGAAACGAGAGGACACGTTGCGATGTCGGGTACGTTCGGCTATGAACTTGACGTTACGAAGATCTCGGACGATGACAAATATGCGATAAAGGAACAGATAGAAGAATTCAACAAGTACAATCCGCTTGTGAGAACGGGCGATTATTACAGAATCGGAGATCCGTTCGCAAACGACCGCTTTGACGCATGGCAGTTTGTCGCAAAGGACAAGAGCGAAACGCTCCTCGAATATGTACAGGTCCTCAAGGAGCCGAGCGTGTTCCTGCACAGAGTAAAGCTGAAGGGGCTTGAAAAGGGCTGTTATTACAGGCATGAGCAGACGGGAAGGGTTTATTCGGCAGAGCTTCTGATGAACAGCGGATTTGACATTCCGTCGTTGTGGGGGGATTTCAGGTCGTTTATTGCACATTTTGTAAGGGTGAAGTGAGATATGCAGGGTATTTTCCCTGCTTTAAAGGTGAAATATTATGAAAAAACTCGGTATTATACGGCTATTTATCTGCCTTGCGGCGATAATAACAGAGCTTTTGCCGCTCGGCGCAGTGCTTAAGTACGGATTGATGTCCGACAGCGGTCATTTGATTTTCAGATTTGAAAATTACTCGTATTTCGATGTCACGCCGTTCGGATACGCAATGTTCCACTATATGATATGCGCTGTGACAACTACTATTACGGCTATGCTTTCTCTGCTGTGGATATTCTTCGGGAAGAAACGGCAGACGCCGATCACGGTGCTTTCCGCCATTGCTCTTGCGATGTCGGCTGTACCGTACATTATAATGACGTTCAACGTTTTTACCGTGATAATATCCGCATTGCTTGCGGCGGTGCTGGTAATATCGGTTGTAATGCAGATAAAGCACGAATAGAAAGGACTTATGTTATGGCACGTTCATCCAACCAGAAGCAGAAAATTCTTTATATCGAAAAAATGTTCCGTGAGGAATCGGACGAGCTTCACGCTCTGACGGTTGCCGGAATACAGGAAAAGCTGGAAAGGCTCGGAATAACGGCTGAACGCAAGGCACTCTACTCCGACATTGAAACGCTCCGTGACATTCTCGGAATGGATATATGCTCGGATAAGAACGGAACGTATTATCTTGCCTCCCGTGATTTTGAGTTTGAGGAATTACAGCTGCTTGCGGACGCTGTAGCCTGCTCGAAATTCATTTCAGAAGAAAAATCAAGGGCGCTTATCGGCAAGATCGCCCACCTTACAAGCAACTTCCGTGCAAATGAGCTTCAGCGGAGCGTTATTGTCGCAAACCGTGTAAAAACCGTAAACAAGAAGATATACTACAGCATAAACAAGATACACGAAGCCATTGAAAACGGCAGAAAGATTACCTTCCACTACTTCAACTACGATATAAAAAAGAGAAAAGTTTTCAGAAATGCGGACGGACGTTATACTATGTCGCCGTATCATCTTGCGTGGGAGGATGAAAACTACTACTGCATAGGCTTTTACGAAAAATACAACTCGGTTTCAAACTTCAGGGTTGACCGTATGGAAGACGTTGAGGTGTCAGACGAGCCTGCGATAATCTCGGAGGACTTCAACCTTGCGGAATATACACGGAAAATATTCGGTATGTTCGCAGGCAAGGAAACGATAAGAATAAAGCTGAGATTCGACAACTCGCTCACAAGCGTTGTTATGGATAAATTCGGGTCGGATATAACCATGCACAAGCTGGACGAGAATAACTTCTATATATCAAAGGATATAAACGTAAGCCCGACCTTTTACGGCTGGCTGTTCCAGCTGGGTGTAAAGGCGGAAATAATCGAGCCGTTGTCGGCAAGAAACGACTTTGTCGCTTTTATCGACAGCCTCAGAGATATGTATTGATCCGAAAGGCTGTGGTAACATTGTCAGCGACAATCAAAGCGTTTTTTAAAAAGCTGCCGAAATGGCTGTATTATGCCGTTCCTGCGTTCCTGCTGTCGTTTGTTCTCACACTGCTTGCGAAAAACACGGCAGACTTTGCGCAGTGGTACAGCACAACGATATACCCGTTTTTTGTGGGTACTGTAGGACGGATTTCTTCCGTACTGCCCTTTTCGCTGTGCGAGATACTGCTTTATGCGGTTATCATACTTGCCGCTATCGGCGTTGTCTTTACCGTGATACGCTTTGTAAAGGGCAAGGGCAAGCGGAAAAAGCTGTTGATGAGGGTGCTTGCGGTAGTGGTATGCTTTGCGGTAAGCGTGTTTATGGTGTTTACGCTTTTCTGCGGAATAAACTATAACCGTTTTACATTTTCCGAGGTGAGCGGATTTACCGTTGAAACATATACGGCTCAGGAGCTTGCGGATCTTTGCGTGTATATTCTGAAGAACGCAAACGACGCTGCCGGAAAAATAGAAACGGACGAAACGCTGACGGTTTCGCTTGACGGTAAAATCAATCTCGATGAAGAATGTAAAAAGGCAATGAACCGACTCGGTGAAAGGTATGACAGCCTGTCGGGGTTTTATCCGGACGCAAAGGCTGTAATTGCGTCAGAGGGTATGTCTTATATGAAAATACTCGGTATGTATGCGCCGTTTACAATAGAAGCTAATTATAACGCAAATGCGCCGGACTTTGCGAAACCGTTCACGGTGTGTCATGAGCTGTCGCACCTGAAGGGCTTTATGCGTGAGGATGAGGCGAACTTCATCGCTTATCTCGCCTGCACAGGCTCGGATAACGTGTATCTGCAATATGCGGGGTGGGTGTATGCTCTTATCTATGCCGCAAATGCGCTTTATTCAGCGGCAGGGGCAGAAATATACAGCGAGCTTATGAGCTATGCGGACAACAGAATACTCGCAGAGCTTAAAGCAAACAGCAAATACTGGAAGAAATACGAAACGCCTGTCGCTGCTGTCGCCACAACGGTGAACGATACCTATCTTAAGTCGCAGGGGCAGACGGACGGCAAGAAGTCTTACGGCAGATTCGTGGATCTGATGATAAGCTACGAAAAAATGCAGGCAAGTGAATAAAACGCTGTACAGCGTTACAGACTGTCGAAAAACCTCTTCCGTTGATAAAAAAGGGGTCGCAGGGGCGGAGCCCCCGACAGGGACTAGGGGCGGTAGCCCCAGTAAAATCCCCCTTTCCCGGGGAAAGGGGGCAGGGGGATAGGGATAGTAAGTTAGAAGTTTGTTTCAAAAACAGACTTTTTTACAAGCTGAAACGCTGTACAGCGTTATAAATATAATTATCATTTATTCCCGACCGTTACGCAAAGCTAAGATAAGCACCTTGTTTTCACAAGGTCGGAATTGTCAGCGGCGATCCGCCGCAGATATTGGAGTTCATTTTTATGGCAAATAAGAAATTGTACAAGAAAGAAAGGTTTTCGGGTTGTATTGTAGGTGCCGCCGCAGGCGACGCACTCGGTTCTCCCGTAAAGACATTGACAATAAGTCAGATCAAGGATCTGTACGGCAAAAAGGGCATACTTAAGCTAAGTCCCGAGAAGCGACAGAAAACCGCCCGTATATCAGACGAGACACAAATGATGCTGTTTACGGCACACGGTATACTGTGGGCTGATGCGGCAGGACTGAGAACGGGAGAAGCGAACTGTGCGGATTATGTTTTCCTTGCGCTTCAGCAGTGGCTTTATTCGCAGACAGGCGGTACTTCTTCAATCGACCTGCAGTGGATACTTGATGACAACGAAACCGGTTTTCCGTGCGATCTGCTCGGAATATCCGCATTCTGCAAGAAGCGTAATCCCACGAAACAGCTTGTACAGACGCTTGCAGGGATAAAATCCGAAAACGACTACGGCAGGAAGCGCCGTCCGATAAATCAGAACAAGCTGTTTGACTGTCTGCCGAGAGCGATTCCTGCGGGGCTGTATTTTTACAGCGACCCTGAGCTTGCATTCTCGGTAGGCTGTGACCTTGCCGCCATTACACATTCGCACCCGACAGGATACCTTGCAACAGGCTGTCTTTCTGCCATTATCGCATTTATCTGCAAGGGGAATACCATTGAACGCTCGGTACTGAACACGATGAAGATACTCAAGGAGCATGACGGCTTTGAGGAGTGCTTTGCGGCGCTCGACAAGGCTCTTTCACTGCTTGACGAGGAAACCTCGCCGCTGACCGATGTAGCGGAGCTTGGAAACGGCAGTACGGCAGATTCTGCGCTTGCCATAGGCGTATACTGCGCCTGCGTGCATTACGACTATCTCAGTGCGGTACAGCTTGCCGCAAATCAGGACGGTATAAGCGATATATGCGCATTTATAGCGGGTGCTCTGAAAGGCGCACTGCTCGGATATTCGGAGATTCCGTCGGGATTTGTGAAAAAGCTGCAGTTTGCGGAGCTGATAAAAGACTATGCGGGAAGGATGACTAAAGCCGCTCCAAAAGGTTTTATGAAAAAATAAGGAAGCGATTATAAAAGAATGGTCACGGATATGACTAGCGGCAGGACCTTTTCCGTTCTGCTGAAATTCTCTCTGCCGATGCTGCTCAGCGTTGCATTTCAACAGCTTTATAACATTGTTGACAGCGTTATTGCAGGCAACTTTGTAAGCGATATGGCGCTGGGTGCAATAGGCGCAAGTTACCCCGTCACAATGATATTCATGGCAGTGGCAACAGGCGGAAGCGTCGGTGCGTCGGTCGTTGTTGCACGGCTTTTCGGTTCAAAGAACTATACATATATGAAAACGGCGATAAACACGGCACTGGTTTCGTTTGCGGCAATCGCCGGAGTGCTTACCGTGATAGGCTGTGCCTTATGTTCACCGATGCTGACATTGCTCGGCACACCGGATGATATATTTGCAGACAGCGACATATATCTGAGGGTATATGTACTTGGACTGCTGTTTCTGTTTATCTACAATGCCTGCAACGGTATATTCACCGCCCTCGGCGACTCGAAAACACCGTTGTTTTTCCTTATAGCATCTTCACTCGGAAATATCGGGCTTGACCTGCTGTTTGTAATAGTATTTCAGATGGGCGTCGCAGGCGTTGCATGGGCTACATTCGCCGCTCAGGGTGTGGCAGGCGTTGCGGCGTTCTTCGTACTTTTAAGACGTGTCGGAAAGATACAGTCGGATTCTCCCGAAAAGCCTAAAATGTTCTCTTCTGACGCACTCAAGCAGATAAGCCGTATTTCCGTTCCGTCAATATTACAGAGCAGTTTTGTATCGGTAGGAAATCTGTTCGTGCAGAGCCTGGTAAACAGCTTCGGTTCATCGGTAATAGGCGGTTATGCGTCTGCTATCAAGCTGAATACTTTCGCAATAACCTGTTTCTCAACGCTTTCAAACAGCGTGTCGAGCTTCTGCGCTCAGAACATAGGCGCAGACAAGACCGACCGGATTAAAACGGGTGTGAAGTCGGGTATGCTGATGTGTCTTGTTATAGCGATACCTTTTGTAGTGTGCTTCCTGCTTTTCGGCGGAACGCTTGTAAACCTGTTTGCGACACAGGCTAACGCTGAGATAATCGCAACCGGCAGTAAGTTTCTGACTATCGTTTCCCCGTTCTATTTCTTTGTCTGCATAAAGATAGTAATTGACGGCGGTGTAAGAGGCTGCGGCATTATGACGCCGTTTATGATAAGCACCTGTCTTGACCTTGCATTGCGTGTTATTTTCGCCTATATCCTCTCTCCGTTCTTCGGCTCGGACGGAATATGGCTGTCGTGGCCTGTCGGTTGGGTGCTTGCGCTGGTTGTAGATCTGTTCTTCTACAATTACTACATAAGAAAAGGCAAAGCCTTTACGGCGAGCGGCGGCGAGTCGCCGCAAACTGTTCGCCGTTCTGACGATCAGCGATCCGCTTAACCTCCGTTACCGGCGGATATAAACAGAAAATTAATAATTATTATGTTATGCCACGGCGAAAACCGTGGCTGTTGTTTTATAACTTACTCCGACACGGTAAAAGAGCTACGATTTCTTGCTAAGCTACTTCATTCTTGCCTCACCTTTTTCGAGGGCGGGCATGGATGCCCGAAGTTGAACGCCCAGAGTTTTAAGCATGGATGCTTAAAGTCAGCCACGCAAAGCCGTTGCACGATGCAACGGCACTAATGGCTGACGAGGCAATGTGATGCGAAACAGGCAGAGCGTTCATATGGCAAGAATGTGGTGCGGAGCGAGGGTGTGTTGTCCTTTTGCAATGGTTGTGGGGAGGGAGAGGTTGGGTGCAACGGGAGGGGCAAGCAAGGCAAGGATGCCTTAAGCGTGTGTGCCCAGAGTTTTAAGCATGGATGCTTAAAGTCAGCCACGCAAAGCCGTTGCACGATGCAACGGCACTAATGGCTGACGAGGCAATGTGATGCGAAACCAACAGAGCGTTCATATGGCAAGAATGTGGTGCGGAGCGAGGGATAGTGCAGTTTTGGAATGGTTGGTGCGGGGCGAATTGTGGCAGAGCGAATGCTTTGAAGTTTTAGGGATAGAAGTTCTATCAAATTCAATCCCCACCGTCTTGACGGCAGACCGACTTAGCAATTATAAAAGTCGGATATATCCCAAAAAACGCTGTAAAATTTAGGCTTGTGCCTTGCCGTCAATCCACCTCCCCTTTTTCGAGGGGAGGCAAGTTTAGTGCGAGGCGAGGGATAGTGGGGTTTTAGAATGGTTGGTAAAGCACCATCACCTTTAGCTCCCTTGTGTAAAGGTGAGCTTCTGTTGCAGTGCGAAGCACTG
>ERZ1673748.3317-NODE-3317-length-10453-cov-17.850644_pt1 | contig 10453 bp, 8 predicted proteins | sample MGYA00580196_ERZ1673748 | MGnify/ENA primary metagenome ERZ1673748 (study PRJEB41218, sample SAMN15661796) | gut metagenome | host: Homo sapiens | place: Canada: London | collected 2015-08-20/2019-03-30 | study: EMG produced TPA metagenomics assembly of...
TGAAAGGGGCGAGCAGCCCCTTTCTCGTGGATCCAGCGCGTCGAAATCGCTGGTGGTTTTCTGGTTCTCTTTTGGCACGCAAAAGAGAACTTGACCTCGCGTAACCGCGCTCTACCCCCGCGCCACCGGCGCGACAACCATTTCTGGTTCTCTTTTGGTGCGCAAAAGAGAACTTTAGCTTCTCTTCGCCGCCAGCGCGATACTCAGCTGTGCCACATCCGACGGCGACACGCCGGGGATGCGTCCCGCCTGCCCCAAGTTTTTCGGGCGAATGCGGGTCAGCTTCTCGCGGGCTTCCAGCGTCAGGCCGGTGAGCTCTGTGTAAGAGAAATCCTCCGGGATGAGGGTCTTCTCGTGGCGGGCCACCTCGTGTATCATCCGGTCCTGCCGGGCAATGTAACCCGCGTACTTGATTTCAGTTTCCAGACGCTCAGCCAGCATGGGCGTGATGCCCTCGCCCCAGCCTATAATTCCCGCGATGAGCGGATAGTCGATCTCCGGCCGGCGCAGCAGCTCTTCGGCAATGCCGCCCTCTGCGGCCGGGGCGAGGCCCGCTGCTTCCATCGCGGCGCGCAGGTCCGCCGTGCGCAGATGGGCGTCATGCAGACGGCGGCGCTCTGCGTCCAGCACAGCCTGCGTCTGCTGGTACTTTGTCCAGCGGTCGTCCTGCACGAGGCCGTATTCCCTGCCGATGGGCGTCAACCGGGTGTCGGCGTTGTCCTGACGGAGGGTCAGGCGGTACTCGCTGCGGCTGGTCATCATCCGGTAGGGGTCCATGACGCCCTTGGTCACAAGGTCATCCACCAGTGTGCCGAGATAGCTCGACTGCCTGGGCAGGATGAGCTGGCTTTCGCCCAATGCGTTCCGGGCAGCGTTCAGACCGGCTAGCAGGCCCTGCGCGGCGGCTTCCTCGTAGCCCGAGGTGCCGTTGAACTGTCCCGCACCGTAGAGGCCCCGCACCACCTTGCTTTCCAGCGTGGCTTCGAGGCTGGTGGGGTCTACGCAGTCGTACTCGATGGCGTAGGCCGGGCGCATGATCTCAATATTCTCGAAGCCCTTGATGCTCCGGTAGAATGCATTCTGCACATCCTCCGGCAGACTGCTGGACGCACCCTGCAGATACATTTCCTCGGTGTTCTCACCGCAGGGCTCCACGAAGATGGGATGCCGGTCCTTCCCTGCAAACCGCACTACCTTGTCCTCGATCGACGGGCAGTAGCGCGGGCCGACGCCCTCGATCATGCCGCCGTAGAGCGGGCTGCGCTGGATATTGTCCAGAATGATCCTGTGCGTCTCAGGGTTGGTGTAGGCGATCCAGCACTCCACCTTGTTGTGCATCGGGGCATCGGTCATGAAGCTGAAGGGCTGAAGCTCATTGTCCGGGTCGCCGGGCTGGCATTCCAGCTTGGCGAAGTCGATGCTTCGCCGATGCACCCGGGCAGGCGTACCGGTCTTGAAGCGGCGCAGCGGCAGACCGGCGGCCTTCAGGCTCTCGGTGAGGGCGTTGGCCGCGTGCATCCCGTCGGGGCCGGAGGCGTACCATGCATCGCCCACGAAAATTTTTCCGCCGAGGTTGGTGCCTGTGGCGATGACCACGCACTTTGCGCCATACTCCCCGTTCAGCTGGGTGACGATGCCCTTCACATGGCCGTCCTCCACCTCGATGGAAATGATTTCCGCCTGATGGATGGACAGCCCCGGCGTCAGCTCAAGGGCGTGCTTCATATATTCATGATAGCGCTTGCGGTCGGTCTGGACGCGCAGAGCGTGGACAGCGGGGCCTTTGCCCTTGTTGAGCATCCGGCTCTGTAAATAGGTGGCATCTGCCGCAAGGCCCATCACGCCGCCAAGAGCATCCAATTCGCGTACCAGCGTACCTTTTGCCGTGCCGCCGATGCTGGGGTTGCAGGGCATATTGCCGATGGCGTCCAAGCTCATCGTGAACACCGCCGTCTTTGCGCCCAGCATCGCGGCAGCATGGGCCGCCTCAATGCCCGCATGTCCGGCACCGATGACGATAACGTCGTAGTCTCCTAAATGGTTCATACTTTCCTCTATTTGCAACATAAAATCTTCGGCGAAGCCGTAAATCGGAGAAACGAGAAAAAAGCGTTTAGCGAAGCGGCTAGCTTTTTTCCGTTTCGACTTCTCCTTTGGGGTCTGAAAGGGGCGAGCAGCCCCTTTCTCGTGGATCCCTGTCCTTGCCGCGCTAAACACGCGGCATTTGCTTCGCAAACCGGACTGTCGGCTTGAAAGCCCCACTGGGGCTTTCATGGCTTCGCCACCGCCGAGCCTCTCAATCGCTGGTGGTTTTCTGGTTCTCTTTTGGTGCGCAAAAGAGAACTTAGCCCAGCGTAAAATGGTTTTTTATTTCCCCACGCAGAATTTTTCAAATACTTCGTTAATGACCGCCTCCGAGGCGTTCTCCCCTGTCAGCTCGCAAAGTGCATCCAGCGCGTCGTCCACGCAGACCGACACAGCGTCCAGCCCGAGCCCCTGCGCAGCGTCCAGCGCTCCGGCTACGGCATCCCGGGCGCGGGTGGCAGCGGAAAGCTGCCGCTGTCCCGAGAGGCTGGCGGCGTGGGGGTCGATTTGGTTGGTCCCCAGCAGGCGGGCTACCGCCGCCGCGATCACCTTCCGCGCCCCCTCTTCCTGACAGCAGACCGGCAGCACCATCGCAAAATAGGGTGCGATGAGCTCGGCGTCGAACCGGGTGGGCTTGTCCTCTTTATTGACCAGCGCGATGGCCGGACGACCCGCGCAGCGCTGAGCCAGCTCCAGGTCCTCCCGGGTCGGGCGCTCCGAGCCGTCGAAGACGGCGAGGATAAGCCCCGCCTCGTCCAGCTTCTTCCAGCTGCGGCGGATGCCTTCGGCTTCGATCTCGTCTTCCGTCTGACGCAGACCGGCAGTATCGAAGAGATTCAGCCGGACGTCGCCCAGCTGAACGGCCTGCTCCACCACATCGCGGGTGGTTCCGGCCACCGGCGTGACAATGGCCCGGTCGAACCCGGCCAGCAGGTTGAGCAGGGTGGATTTGCCCGCATTGGGCTTGCCCACGATGGCGCAGTCCACGCCCTCGCGGAGGACAGCGCCTGCATCGTAGCTCTGGATGAGGGCGTCCAGCTCCTGCTCTACCCCGCCTAAAACGTCGCAGAGATGGTTCTGGCTCAGTTCCGGAACATCTTCCTCAGGGAAATCCACCCAGGCGGCCAGATGGGCCTGCAAGGCCGTCAGGGCATCTTTCTGGGCCGCTATCTTCCTGGCCAGCGCACCGTTCAGGGAGGCATTTGCCAGAGCAGCCCCCTGTCGGCCATCGGCGGAGATGATGTCCATGACGGCTTCGGCCTGGGTCAGACTGAGCTTGCCGTTCAGGAAAGCGCGGCGGGTGTACTCGCCGGGAGCGGCAGGCGACGCGCCCGCCGCAATGCAGGCTTCCACCAGCCGCCGGGCGACTGCACTGCCGCCGTGGCAGGAAAGCTCCACCACATCCTCGCCGGTGTAGCTGTGGGGCGCGCGGAAAAACAGCGCCACGCCCTCATCGAAAGCCTCTTCCCCCTCCACGAACGCACCGAACATGGCCGTATAGCCTTTGGCGTCCGCGACCTTTTTGGCTGAGTTGGCCGGACGGAACACCGTCGCCGCCACTTCATAGCTTTCCGGGCCGGACAGCCGCACGATGGCGATGCCGCCCGCACCCGGAGCGGTAGCAATGGCCGCAATGGTCGAATGCTGCATCTTCTCCCCTCCTTATGCGCAGATGAATACAGTATATTCTACCACGAACCGCCAAAAAAAGAAATATGCTGCGCAAAAAAGGGTGTGCAGCCCCTAAGAGACTGCACACCCCATTGCGTGTGAAAGAAAAATCAGAATGCCGCAATATCGGCCGTGGTGATGGCCTTGCCGGGCAGGGTGCGGCTGTCGGCGTTCTCCGACAGAGCCAGCTTGCCCTCGCGCAGCAGCTTGACGGCCTTCTCGTGGTCAGCAGCGTTCCAGTTGTCGCCCACGAGCTTCCAGTTGTTGTCCACGTGCGGCTCGATGGTGCCGCCCTTGACGGTGCGGATGTACTCGCCCAGCAGTTCGCGGATGCCGCCCACATCGCCGCGCACGTCGATCTCCAGCAGCTTGGGCAGCTCGTCGCCCTCCTTGAAGATGTCAGCATAAGCCAGCAGCTGGGTGGTGGCACGGTAGTTGTTGACGGCCACCACGAAGCTGTCATCGTCCTGCACCGGACGGCCATCCATCCAGGTCAGGTTCTGGATGCGGTTGCCGGGCTGCTTGGAGATGTCGAGGTCATACTTGACGCCTGCAAAGGCATCGTACAGGTAGTAGCGGACGGAAGAGTCGAATGCGATGGTCACATCGCCCGGCTCCCAGGTCTTGAAGAAGGCAGCAGACCACTCCATGAACTGACGCAGCTGCCAGCCGTTCATCTGCAGCTTGTACAGGGTGTTCTGGTAGGTGTAGATGCTTGCCATGTCGCACTTGCGGATGGTGCCCTCGCGCATCTGGGAGGTCATGGAGGTCAGAGCCGTTGCGGACACCTGAGCGTCGGTGTAGTACATCTGTACCTCGTTGATAAAGTCCAGCAGAGCAGTATCCTGCACCATGGCCTGCGGCAGGCAGTCGATCTCGTTTTCGGGGGCCAGATCACCGCCGACCAGCTGGCCGATGGGGGTCACGGCGTCGTCCTTGGCGCGCTGGTCGTACTCTGCCAGCAGAGCGGTCAGCTCGGGGTCGGGAGCGTAGTCCTTGATGGTCAGGTTCTCAGAGGTGCGGTCCTTCACCTTCCACTTGCCGTTCAGGCCGCGCTCGAGATAGACATGGATGTCGGAGACGGTGGCACCGGCATTCTTGTTCTCGACCACCAGCACGCCGTTGATCATCTTGTTGGGGATGCTCTTGTGGCCGTGAGCGGCGACGATGACGTCGAACTCGGGGCAGGCATTTGCCAGGTCGGTGACGCCGGAGCCATAGACGCCGTACTCATTGTCAACATCCATATGCATAACGCCGATGATGACATCCACATCGTTCTTGATCTTATCAATGATCTTGCGGCTCTCGTCCACCGGGTTGGTGACGGTCCAGCCCTCGAGGTTCTTGGCGTCCCAGCGGGTGATGTTGGGAGTGACCATACCGATGACGCCGATCTTGACGCCGCCCTTTTTGATGATGGTGTAGCCGTCCGCCAGAGGCTTGCCTTCGGGGCTGTAGACGTTGCCGGTCAGCACCTTGGCCTTCTGCTGGGAGAGCACCTTTTCCAGCGTGGCCATGCCATAGTTGTACTCATGGTTGCCGGTGACGTAGACATCGTAGCCGATGGCGTTCTGAGCAGCGATCATGGGGTGGACATCGTCGTTCAGGAACAGCTCAGCGGAGTTTGCCTGAATCGTGTCGCCTGCATCCACGACCAGCGTGGTCTTGGTGCGGTTCTCCTTGATGGCAGTTGCCTGCTGGGCCACGCTGCCGGATGCGTCGGCCTTGTTGGCGGCGTAATCCCAGGGGTCAAACTTACCGTGGGTATCGCTGGTGGCAAGGATCTGCAGGTCCATGCTCCACAGGTCTTTGATGCCGGCAGCGGAAGCAGCCGGGACCAGACCGCTCATTGCGGCGGCGGTAGCCGATGCACCGGCCACGCGCAGGAAATTACGGCGGGAGATCTTATTCTGTTCCATAATAATTCCTCTCTTTTTTGCTTGGTATACGCTCCGAAGCATTTGTAGCTCTAGTATAAGGCTTGCCGATATTGTTTTACAATGTACAAATAGGAGAAAAATTTCTTCCGGAATTGGGCATATTCTCCAATTTTTCGATAAGAACGACTTTTCTTTCGAAATTATTCTTTCAGATTTGCTTTTCATCGTAAACCATCTTCATGCAAAAGACGTGTAAATTTATAGTGTGCCTCGTACAAAAAAGCCCCTCCCCTGCACGGCTTCCGCCATGCGGGAGAGGGGCTTATCCTTCAGCTTTTACAGCTCGATCTTGCCGAAGCTCAGATCAGCGAAGTCATCCACACGCTCGGTGCGCTTGGGTGCCACAGGGGCAGCATTCTCGGCATCGCGCGGGGTGTAGGTGCGCTCAGGCACATTGGAGCGGTAACCGCCACGACCGCTGCCATTGCGCGGGCCGCGGCCATTCCGGTCACCACGGCGCTCGCCGCCGCGATGATAGCCGCCATTGCGGCCATTGCCGTTGCGGTCACGGCCGCCGCGGGGTCCGCGGGGACGTGCATTTGCGCTCTCAGCCACAGCATTGGGGTCGGTGGAGTAGATGACCACACGGCGGTCACGGCCCTCGCCCTTGCTCTCGCTGCGGACGCCCTCCATCTTGCCGATGGCAGAGTGGATGATGCGGCGCTCGTAGGGGTTCATAGGCTCCATGGCAAAGCTGCGGCCAGTGCGGCGCACCTTGGCACCGATGCGCTGTGCCAGTGCGGTCAGGTCGCTCTCGCGCTTGTCGCGGTAGCCGGCCACGTCGAGGCCCAGCTTGATGTAGTCGCCCTCGAGGCGGTTTGCCACGAGGCTTGCCAGATAGGACAGGCTCTCCATCGTCTCGCCGCGGCGGCCGATGAGGGCGCCCATCTTCTCGCCGTCCAGACGGATGATGGTAGCCTCACCCTTCTGCACAGCGCTGAACTTGACGTCCTGTACGCCCATCTTCTCGATGACATCCTTCAGGTAGTCCACAGCGGCCTTGACCTTGGCGTTCTCCTCGATGTTGATGGGGACTTCCACCTCTTCGTCCTCGGCGGCGGGAGCAGCCTGCTCTTCGGCAGGGGCAGCTTCCTCAGCGGGTGCGGCAGGCTCTTCCACAGCAGCGGGAGCTTCAGGAGCAGTCTCTTCGACGACAGGCTCAGCCGCCACAGGAGCAGCCTTCTCCTCCACAACGGGAGCTGGCTCCTCAACAGGGGCAGCAGGAGCTGCCACAGGCTCGTCCGGCAGCTCGACGCTGACGCGGACCTTGGCGGGAGTGAGCTTCAGGCCCAGAAAACCGGTCTTCTGGGGCATTTCCAGCACTTCGTAGCTGACGTTGATGTCGTCCTTTTCCACGCCCAGCAGAGCGCAGGCGTTGGTGCGTGCTTCATCGACCGTCTTGCCGGTCGCTTCCTGCGTACGGATCATAACCGTCAATCCTCCTTTTTGTTCTGCAGCTCGCTCAGCGGGACAGTGCGCTCGTCCTTGTAGCGCTCAGCATCCTGCTGGCGGGCATACTCGAGGCGGCGCTTGTTCATCTCGCTGGCAGAGATGTTCTTTTCCACGACCTCACCGGTCTTCTCGTCCTGGACCTTGATGGTGGTGCTCTTCACGCCGCGCTTCTCTTCCTTCTTGCGGGAAGCGATCTCGGCCTTGACCTGTTCCTTCATCTTCTCGGGATCATAGATCTTGCGCATGACCTGGGTCTGGACGGTCATCACGATATTGGAAATGACGTAGTACAGAGAGAATGCGCAGGGAACGGTAAAGCAGAAGAAGACGTACATCAGAGGCATCATATACATGGTCAGCTTCATGCTGCCCTGCATCTCCTGGCCGGAGGCCTTCATGCTGATGTGGGTGGAGATGAACATGGTGACGACAGCCAGGATGGGGAAGATCAGCAGGGGCAGGTTGTCTGCTGCCAGGCTGTACTGCGGCACACGGGTCAGGTCGATGCCGAAGAAGTCCATGTGCTGGCCGAACTCCGTGATGGTGTTCAGCTGGTCTGCGGTGAACACAGAGGTGACGGTGGACTCACCGGCCAGCACCTGTGCAATGATATTGGTGTCGCGGGTCACCTGAGTGAAGCTGATGCCCAGAGCGGTCATGGCATCGCCTGCGGCGGTGATGGCCTCGGCGCCGATGTGGAAGATGCGCTGCAGCGGGCGGTACACGACCTCGATGACGCCGAACATGACGAGGAAGTTGACCAGCATGGGCATACAGCCGGCTGTGGGCTTATAGCCGTACTCCTGCTGGAGCTTGAGCAGCTCTTCCTGCTGCTTTTCGGGCTTGTCCTTGTACTTTTTCTGGATGTCGGCGATCATCGGCTGGAAAGCGGACATCTTGGCCATGCTCTTCTGCTGGTTGAGCTGCAGAGGGATGCTGATCAGGCGGATGACGATGGTGAAGATGATGATGTCCCAGCCGTAGTTCGGGATGAGGTTGTAGATCCACTCCATCACATAGCCGAGAGGTACACCGAGGATGTACAAAATATTCATGTCTCTGTCCATTCTGCCCCGCCTGTGGTGCGGGACGGTTATTTTTATCGTAGGACGCGCCGCCCACAGTTCAGCACGTCACAAGAAGCAATGATAATAGCATTTCCTCTCAGCCTCTCCTATCAGGAGAGGTGTCACGCCGCAGGCGTGACGGAGAGGTTTTCCTCCCCTCTGCCGCCCTTTTTCAAAGGGCATTGACGGAGAGGTCTTCCCCGCTTCAGCGCCCTTCCAAAGAGCATCGACGAAGAGGTTTTCCACTTATTTTTCGTGTCTGGTGGAAAACAGAGCCGAGGCCGAGAGATGCCGGGCCGGATTTTTCCAGCGGCCCTTTTCCGGCACAGGGTCGTAGCCCCAGCGGCCCAGCGGATTGCACCGGGCGATGCGCCACGCCGTCAGCAGCAGCCCTTTGACGCAGCCGTGGGTGCGGATGGCCTCGATGCCGTACTGGCTGCAGGAGGGCGAAAAGCGGCAGTTCCGACCCAGCCCCGGGCTGATGAACTTCTGGTAGAGCCGGATGAGCCCGCAGAGGGCTTTCTGAAAGATGCTCACGCCTCGGGCTTCCGGACCGGCGGCAGGGTGGCAGGGGGCTTTGCGCCCGGCTGCTTTGCCTTATCCGGCAGGCCGGCCTGGGCAAAGAGCTTTGCCACGATGGAGCTGAGCTGCCAGCTCTTGAGCCGGGGGGTCATGCCCCGGGCCACGAAAACGAGGTCGTAGCCGCCGATGTTGTAGTCGAGGTGTTCGTCGATGGCAGCCTTCATGACGCGGCGGGCGCGGTTGCGCTGCACGGCGTGGCCGATCTTTTTGGTGGCCGTCAGGCCCACCCGGGTGCGCTTGCTCCGCGTTTTGAGCACGTAGAGCACCAGCGCCTGGTTGACATAGGACTTGCCGCGGGCATACACGCGGCCAAACTCGCCGTTGCGGCGGATGGGACGATAGCGCATCCTGTGCGCCTCCCTTCAGGTGATGTGGGAGCACCGCCCGGAAAAAAGCAATGCTCAGTGTTCAGTATAGCAAAAAAACGCCGACATGAAAAGCTCATCCGGGCGTTTTCTCTGCCAAATCTTTGACAGTTTTTTTAGGCAATGCGACTATTCACCGCAGCTTTCCGGCCTTTTTTCCCGAATGCCGGGTAAAAAAATAAGACCGCCAATCCAATATCAGCGGCCTTTTTGCGCATATTCCATTCTGCGCCGGACCTGATGCATACTGCTCAGGATCAGACGGTCAGGCTCTTGCGGCCCTTAGCACGGCGTGCGTTGATGACCTTGCGGCCGTTCTTGGTGCTCATGCGGGTCAGGAAGCCATGAACTTCCTTGCGCTGACGCTTCTTGGGCTGAAAAGTTCTCTTCATGGTGTATTTCCTCCGTAAAAACTCGTCCCCGGTATGGGGTCTATTCTGGTCCCAAAATGGGGACAGGCTTGCAATTCAACAGTATATCGCACACTATGGCCTTCTGTCAAGCATTTTTTTCGCTTTCCTTCAAACTTTTTTGAAAAACCTCTGTGGAGAAACTTTCAACTTTTTCACCCATTTCCCGTGGAAAACTTTTTATCCACAATATCTTGTGGCTTTTCTCCGCCTTGGACACAAGGCCGTTTCCCAGACGCAGGTATGTCTTTTTTATGTATTATAAATTACCTTATATAATATAGACGCAGGGGGATTTTTGTGGTATACTAACCTGGTATCAGCAGCATTGTTGAAAACTTCAATGGAGTGGATGTTTTTATGGATTCTTTCAAGGACGTTTTAGAGGCCGCCCAGGCGTACTGCAAAACGCAGATGGCCGAGCCGACCTATAATCTCTACATCGACGGCCTGGAGCCCATCAGCTTTGAGGACTCCAGCCATATCACCCTCTCGGTGCGCAACGACTTCATCTGCAAGATCGTGACGGACCGTTATCTCGGCCTGCTCAAAGAGGCCTTCAAAACAGTGCTGGGCTTTGACGTGGACATCACCCTCGTCGTCCCCAGCACACCGCCCCACGAAGTGGTGCTGGCCCAGCAGTACGAGGCGAACCCCGCCTCCCCGCAGGGCAACTATGAATTCACCTTCGAGAACTTCATCAAAGGCCCATCCAACCAGTTTGCGTTTGCTGCGGCGCAGGCTGTTGCGGCCAACCCCTCCGGTGCCTACAACCCGCTGTTCATCTACGGCGGCTCGGGCCTCGGCAAGACCCATCTGCTGACGGCCATCCAGACCGAGATCAAGCGCACCCACCCCGACTTCGTCATCATGTATGT
>ERZ1673748.3329-NODE-3329-length-10425-cov-13.358245_pt1 | contig 10425 bp, 10 predicted proteins | sample MGYA00580196_ERZ1673748 | MGnify/ENA primary metagenome ERZ1673748 (study PRJEB41218, sample SAMN15661796) | gut metagenome | host: Homo sapiens | place: Canada: London | collected 2015-08-20/2019-03-30 | study: EMG produced TPA metagenomics assembly of...
GACGATATGATCGAAGCCAACAAGGGCTACTGGCCGGAGCTGCACTGAGCAGCCGACCTTACAGCCGCCGCAGGCATTGCCGCCTGCGGCGGCTTTTTTATGCGCATTGACCTTTGCACAGCAAGGGCTTATAATGAGAAAAAACCAGTAAAAGCGAAAGGAAGCACACCCATGCAAAACCAAGTCCCTGTATCCCAAAACCGCCCGGTCACCGGGCGCTTTGCGCCCAGCCCCAGCGGACGGCTGCATCTGGGCAATCTGGCGTGCAGCCTGCTGGCGTGGCTCAGCGCAAAAAGTCAGGGCGGGCGCATCGTGCTGCGTATTGAGGACCTGGATGCCGAGCGCTGCCCCCGCGTCTACGCCGACTTGCTGGAGCAGGACCTTGCGTGGCTGGGGCTTACATGGGACGAGGGCGGCAGCACCGGCGGCGCACACGCGCCCTATTACCAGAGTGAATGCGGGGACATCTATACCCAAAGCTACCGCAAACTGGAGCAGAGGGGGCTGGTGTACCCCTGCTTCTGCTCCCGCTCCCAGCTGCACGCCGCCAGCGCACCCCACACCTCGGACGGCAACGTCATCTACCCGGGCACCTGCCGGGGACTGACGCCGGAAGAGATCGCGGAAAAGCGCAAAAAGAAAGCCCCTGCCTACCGCCTGATGGTGCCGGACGAGGAGATCACCTTTACGGACGGCTGCATGGGTACCCACACGGAGAACCTGCTGCGGGACTGCGGTGATTTCTATCTGCGCCGGGCAGACGGCGTGTTTGCCTATCAGCTGGCGGTGGTGGTGGACGATGCCCGTATGGGTGTTACCGAGGTGGTGCGCGGGGCAGACCTGCTTTCCTCCACGGCGCGGCAGCTGTACCTGTACCGGCTGCTGGGCTTGCAGCCGCCCCGTTTTGCCCACTGCCCGCTGCTGCTGGCATCGGACGGGCGGCGGCTGTCCAAGCGGGACGGCGACCAGAGCCTTGAAAACCTGCGGGCAAAATATACCGCCCCGGAGATCATCGGCAAGCTTGCCTATGCTTACGGCTTGCAGCCGGAGCCTGCCCCCCGCACCCCGGAAAGCCTTGTGCCGGACTTTGCGTGGACGAAAGTCCCCAAGCAGGATATCTGCCTGCCCGAGGGGCTGTTCTGAAAAAGGAAATGAAAAAACGACCCCTGCCAGCGCCAAAGGCGCTGACAGGGGTCGCTTTTTCTTTCTTCCTTAGGCTCTCCGCACCTGCGGCAGCTGGCTGCGCTCGAGGGCGGTAAAGGCGCTGTCCAGCGCCAGTGCCAGCAGCGCACCCAAGGCTACGTCAATGCAGCTGTGCTGCTTGAGCAGCACGGTGGAGCAGACGATGGAAATGCACAGCACGGCGGCTGCGGGACGCATCCAGCGGCGGCGGGGCGCATCAAAAATGCGGCTGCGGTAGTACGCCAGCAGCAGCGTTACCGAGTTGAACACATGGATGGACGGGCAGACGTTGGTGGCGGTGTCGGTGCGGTACAAAAAGCGCACAGTCTGCGCAAAGACGTCGCTGCCCGGCACCCAGTAGGGGCGCAGGTCCAGCGACGTGGGCAGCACTGCGTAGCACGCCAGTGCAATGGTCATGCCGGAGAACAACGGCAGGCACAGCCGCCAGAAGTCCTCCCGCGGGGCCTTCCACAGCAGATAGAACAGGGTGAAGGGAATCCACAAAAACCATGCAAAGTAGGGGATCACCGCATATTTGCAGAAGGGAATCAGATCGTCCAGACGGCAGTGCACCAGAATGCTGCGCAGGGGGACGTTTGCCTCCAGAGAGTGAAAAACGGAAAGATAAAATATAGTATACAGCGCCATGAACCCGACCGGGTGGCGCGCAAGCCAGCTGCGTTTCATAGAATAGCCTCCTTTTGCAGAAGAGCAGAACTCGATAGCATTGAGAAATTATACGCCCGAACGATGAAGATTGCAAGAACGAAAGGTGAAAACTTTGTCAAGCGCTGAAAAAATAATTTGTGGAACTTGTAAAAAATACCATCGTTCTGCTACTGATAATACGAATCAGAGGGGCGGTTTCCTGCAAAAAGAAAAAATCCACCCCGTTTTCGCCGGTCTTTACAGACCGGGAAAGGGGTGGATGCTAAAAGTTTAAATCACACTCTGCTCCAGCCAGCTGCCCCGGCGGAAGCGCAGGTAGAAGCACAGCGAGCGGAACACCCAGTCCAGATACATACCCATCCAGATGCTCAGCAGCCCGCCGCCGAAGCAGAGCACTGCCAGATAGCAGAAGCCCACCCGGAACGCCCACATGGACACGATGCTCACGGTCATGGTAAACCGGGCGTCACCGGCGGCGCGCAGGATGTTGGGCAGGGTAAAGCTGGACGGCCACACGAACAGGGAAACGATGTTGAACCACACCATGATGTCCAGTGCCATGGCCTGCGCTTCCGGCGAGAGGTTGAACAGAGACACCGCGAACCGGTTGGCGAAGAAGAAGGCCGAAAGGTTCATCACCCACGCGCCGCAGTAGGCGGTCAGCATCAGGCGGCGGGAGTAGTACACCGCCTGCTCCTTTTCGCCCGCGCCCAGACACTGGCCTACCACGGTCAGTGCAGCCATGCCCACGGCGTTGGCGGGGATGTTCAGGAAGGTGGTGGTGGTATTGGCTACCGCGTTGGCGGCAATGGCTGCCGTGCCAAGGGTGGAGGTCAGGCTGGAGACCGACAGCTTGCCGATCTGGAACATGCCGTTCTCGATGCCGGCGGGGATGCCCACCCGCAGGATGCGCCGGATCAGCCCGCCGTTCGGAGCCATCGCCCGCAGGCTGTCCACCCGCAGAGCGCAGCCCGGCTTTTGCAGCAGATACAGCACCACCGCGCAGGCAATGGCGCGGGACACAAGGCTTGCCAGCGCCGCGCCCATGACCCCCATGCCGAAGCCGTAGATCAGCACCGCGTTGCCGCCGATGTTCACCACGTTCATCACCAGACTGGACAGCATACTGATCTTGCTGTTGCCCTGTGCCCGGAACAGGGCCGCACCGGCGTTGTACAGGCCAATGAAGGGATAGCTCAGCGCCGAAAGCAGAAAGTAGGTCTCGGCGTAGTGCATCACGTCCGCATCAATGGAGCCGAAGATGCCCCGCAGGATGGCATGCCGCCCGCCGATGACCACCGCCGCCACCAGTACACTGAAACTGGACAGCACGAACAAAATCTGCGCGGCCGCCGCCTTAGCGTTTTTGGGCTCCTGATGGCCGATGTACTGGCTGGTGACCACCGCGCCGCCGGTGGCCAGTGCGCTCATGATCTGGATCATTAGGGTGTTGAAGCTGTCCACAAGGCTCACGCCGGACACGGCGGCTTCGCCCACCGAGGATACCATTAAGGTATCTGCCAGACCAATGGTCACGCTGAGCGCCTGCTCCGCGATCAGCGGCAGCAGCAGCGCCACCAGCGCCTGCCGTGGAAACAGGGGAGTGGATGTGAATTTGGACGATTTCATGCTGTCCTCCGTTGCAAATGACAAAAAAGCTCGAATGCTTCTATCATACAGCGGAAGCTGTCGAAATGCAAGAGGTTGTATACAAGAAAGTGTCAAAAAGCAACAGCCCGCCGCGTTTCGTGCCCTTTACCCATGGGCACAGTTGTGTTAAAATAAGGTTGCAGCCCGCCCCGCTGTGCAGGAGAGGGGCGCTGCCTTGGTAAATGATAAGATATATGATAAGAAGTTGAGGACCCATAAGGGGGTACAGTATGCAGCAAACTGCGCATAAGGTCGTGGTCATCGGGCATCGCAACCCGGACACCGACTCCATCTGCTCTGCCATTGCCTATGCAGAGCTGAAAAATAAGACCAGTGATCTGGTCTGCGAAGCCCGGCGTGCGGGCAAGATGAATCAGGAAACAGAATTTGTGCTGAAAAAGTTCGGGGTCACGCCGCCCCGGATGTGCACCGATGTCAACCCTAAAATTCGGGATGTGGATTACCGGCAGGTGCCCGGCATCCCCGGCTCCACCAGCCTGCGCAAGGCGTGGGAGATCATGCGCGACCAGAAGATCGACACCCTCCCCGTGACCAGCGAGGATGACGAATTGCAGGGTGTCATCACGGTGAAGGATATCGCCACCGCCAACATGGACCTGTTCGACACCGGCATCCTTGCCAAGAGCCGCACCAGCTACCGCAATATTCTGGAAACGCTGGGCGCTACCATGGTGGTGGGCAGCGAGGACGCGGAGTGCACCACCGGTCACATCCGCATTGGCACCGCCACCCCGGAAATGCTGGAAAGCAGCATGGAAAAGGGTGATATCGTCATCCTGACCAACCGCTACGAAAGCCAGCTCTGCGCCATCGAGAAGGAAGCTTCTCTCATCATCATCTGCAACGGCGCAAAGGTGGGCCGCACCATCCAGCACATTGCCGCCGAGACCGGCGTAGCCATTATGAGCGCCCCCTGCGATACCTACGCGGCGGCAAAGCTCATCAGCCAGTGCGCGCCCATCTCCTATTACATGACCCGGGACGATATCATGAAGTTCACCCTCGTCACCCCGGTGGCAGACGTCACCCGCGTGATGGCAAAGGTGCGTCACCGGTATTTCCCCATTCTGGATGCAGACGGCAAGTACTGCGGTATGATCAGCCGCCGCAACATCATCAACCTGCGCAAGCGCCGCATCATTCTGGTGGACCACAACGAGGCCACACAGGCGGTGGAGGGCTTTGATCAGGCCGAGATCCTGGAGATCATCGACCACCACCGCATCGGCAGTCTGGAGACCAGCGGCCCGGTGTACTTCCGCAACCAGCCGGTGGGCTGCACCGCCACCATCGTCACCCAGATGTACGATGAAAACGGCGTGACCATCCCGCAAAAGACCGCCGGTCTGCTGCTGGCCGCCATCCTTTCGGATACGCTGGTGTTCCGCAGCCCCACCTGCACCCCCATCGACGTAAACGCCGCCAACCGTCTGGCAAAGATCGCCGGGGTGAACATCAACGAGTTTGCCAACGAGATGTTTGAGGCCGGCGAAAAGCTGGACGGCAAGACCGCCGAGGAAGTGTTCTTGCAGGACTTCAAGGTGTTCATGTGCGGTGATATCCGCTTTGGCGTGGCGCAGGGCAGCTATATGACCCGCAAGAACCTGACCGCCGCCGAGGCGCTGCTGAAGCCCTATCTCGAGGAAGCGCGCAACAAGCAGAACGTGGAGGATATCTATATGCTGCTGACCGACGTGCCCAAGGAGGAGAGCGTGGTCATCTGCAACGGGCGCTACGCCGCCGAGGTGCTGACGGATGGCTTCGACACCCAGCCCGCCGCCGATGCCAGCTGGACGCTGCCGGGCGTGGTGAGCCGCAAAAAGCAGTTCATTCCCGCCCTGATGACCGCTTATCAGGAGCTGTAAAGGGATACTGCTGTGTTTGATTTTCTTTCCAAAAAAGATCGCACCCCGCCCGCACTGCCGGAAGGCACGGAGCGGCGGCGCTACACCATCACCGGACAGGTGCAGGGGGTGGGTTTCCGCTACCGGGCGCGGTACGCCGCGCAGACCCTTGACCTGACCGGCTGGGTGCAGAACGAGGATGACGGCAGCGTAACGCTGGAAGTGCAGGGCGACCCGGATAAATTCATCTCCCTGTTCGCCATGATCCAGAAAAGCGACTATATCCAGATCACCGGCATCCGCCAGAAGGACATCCCGCCCGACCCGTGGGAGCGCGGCTTCTCGGTGAAGGGATATTAAGGAACTGAATAGAAACAGAGCGCCTGACACCGCAGTGTCAGGCGCTCTGTTTCTATCATATTATACTTTTACCCCAGCACCTTGAGGGGGGAGTTTTCCACCCACAGGGTATGATCCAGCAGGCGGGTGACGGCAAGCCGTCCGTTGGCGGTTACCCGGGCGGGGTCGAGGGCGTAGAAGTCGCTCTCGGTCAGGTTTTCCGGGTCGGCGGTGGGGGAGATGCCCGCCACGCACACCCAGTGTCCGTAGGTGCTGCTGGTGGCAATGTGGGGGTAGTTCACCTCGTTCCAGCCGGAGGAAGTCAGGTGGTATTCATAAGTAGAGGTGCGGTTCGTGTGGCGCTTTACCCCGCTGACCGTGGTGTTTTTCAGGTGCACGATCACCGGATGCCCGGCGGAAAGCTCGCTGTACAGCTTTTTCAGGCACTCGGCGCGGGTGCCGGAGTACCCGGTGTAGCCCGCTGCGGACCACACCGCACCGTTCGACCACATCCCGCTGCCGGAGCACACCTTTCCGTCCAGAATGGTGCGGGCATAGCGCAGCGCGTACAGGCTGCACTTGCCGGAGGTCTGGTTGCCGATGGAAAGGATGTGGCTGGTGTCGAAGCTGAGCAGCCGGATGCCGTTTTTCTCTTTCAGCTCGGCAGCGTGGGCATGGGGCAAAAAGGCGCACAGCAGCAAAACCAGCGCCAGAACTGCCGCCGCCAGCCGCTGTGCCGCGCGGGCGGGACAGTGTTGCATGGGTATTTCCTCCAAGTTCGTTTCAATTTGGATATGATTTTACCACCAAAACGTGGTGAAAATGTGTAAAAAGGCAAAATAATGGGGCTCCCTCCCAGAGGGAGCTGGCGCGGCGCAAGCCGCGTCTGAGGGAGTTAACGCCTTAGCACAACATATGTCCAAATTTAAGTGCTCCCGCACCCGGCAAAGCTGTGCCGCCGGGGCAGGGAAACGGAGATTCCGTAGATTGTCGACAAAACTGATCCCAGAATATATCAGAACTGCAACAAATCCCGCTTGCTTTCATCCTTTTTGACGAAAACGCTTCAGGAAGTTTAGCGATATTCCCGATTGACAAAACCGTCAGATGTCGGATATAATCAGGGCAGAAAGGCAACGATGGTTGCGAAAGCCTTTCGAGAAAAAAGAAACATATCCACAAAAAACGCTGATTGGAGGGATACCCCTATGAAGAAACTGTCAAAGATTGTCGCTCTGCTGCTTGCAGGCGCAATGGCTATGGTGATGCTCACCGCCTGTACCGGCGGCGGCAACACCAGCAACATGAAAGAGGACACAAAAGACTGAGGATGAGGTTCTGAGCAAGTACAGCACCAGCACTGTGGCAGTAAATGACAGAACGATGAAAGCTGAAGCAGAAAAGTTCTTGAACGAGAAGCTCAATGTTTCCGGCAGTATTTTTGGCTATAAATTCGTTCTTGGCTATGATGTAAAGGGTAAGACTGAGAATGCAGAGTTCCTGACGGTTCTCGTAGCGGCGAACGTTACCTATAAGGATACGCTGTTGGGCGCTATTCTGGATGAGATCTCGAGGAAGATCAATACCGATACGAATGTCAACATCAACCAGGATGGCAATTGGACGAAGATTGGCGTTGTTGTTAAGACTGACGTCAATACCAAACAGAGCTACATGGCAATTGCGTTCAAGGTCAAGAACCCCAAATACCACAAATAAGTAAAGAATCATCAGTCCTTTCTTTCCCCGGAGAGCACCCGCCCTCCGGGGCTTTTTTGCGCCCTGCCCAAAAATCCCGGCAAAAAACAGGCACACTTGCCATTGACGAACCCTGCCGCGCTGCTGTAAAATGAAAGCAGAATACCCCCGTGCATCCGCATGGGAACGCCCTGCATTTTATAAAAGGAGCATTGCATGAAAAAGATCAAGCGTCTTGCGGCTGTTCTTCTGGCCGGTATCATGGCACTGGCACTGTTCACCGCCTGCAGCGACAGCGACCCCGGCAACCCGGAGTTTGATCCCAAGGTGGAAAGAGCCTATCTTGCCGCGCTGAATAAGACATTCGGGACGAGCTTTGAAAACGATGACGCCATCCGGGCGCTGGCTGTCACCCACATCACCGAGAAACACGGCGCGGACAGCCTGACCGGTGAGACGCTCTGGAAAACAGAGGGCGACGGAAAGACCGTGGTGCGGCAGGTGATGCTTTGCTGGGAACTGAAAAAAGACACCGGAAAAGGTTATGTGCCGCTTTTCTACGAGGCCGCCAAAACCGCAGCCATCAAAGCGAACTCTACCAATGTTCGAGCTCTGCTCCGCACCGTGAACGAGGAGATTGCCAACGCAAAGAAAAACGGCATAACGCTGGAACTTACCGCGCTGGGTGTCGGCGCATGGACCATTGGCGGCAAGACCTATGTTGCCATCGGCTTTGAGCTGACCAACACCACCCCGTAGAACTGAACCCCACCCCGCCCCGAGGAGCACCCCGCTCCCCGGGGCTTTTTTTCGCCTTTTTGTGACAAACCTCGCCCGCTGTGGTACAATAAAAGGGTATCGAACTTACACAGAAAGGACGTTTCCATGCAGCTGTTTGAACTGGTCAGCCCACGGCTGTTCCGCCCGCTGGCGGGGCCCAACCGGGCGTTTTATGCAGAGCTTTTGCTGCTGCTCTGGGAGGAGTGCCGCCATACGGCAGATTACAGCATTTCCCGCGCCGAGGCCGTCTCCCGCGCCGAGGATTATTTTGCCGCGCTGGCAAAGCCGCTGGCGCTGGACGCCGACGGCGCGGGTGACGAGGACGAGCAGCCCACCCGCGACCCCCACACGCTGGCGGTGGGCTTTTTGCTGCGTCTGCGCCGCACCGGATGGCTGGAGGAGCAGCCCGGCAGCTACGAAAGTGAGCCCACCCTTGCCTTTATGCCGGAGGTCACCCCGCTGCTGGATGCGCTGGAGGAAATACTGAACCCCCGGGTGGTCACCTATACCGGCAAGCTGTACAAGGCGTGGCAGCTGCTGGGCAGCATCGGACAGGAAAAAAGCCCCTACGAGAACGTGCTGCGGGAGGTGGCGGCAGACCTTGAGACTTTGAACAAGTCCCTGCGCGCCCTCAACGCTTCCATCGGACATTATATCGACCGCCTGACCCATAACCGCACCCCGCAGGAGGTGCTGGAACTGTTCGATCAGTACGAGGAAAAGGTGGTGGCAGCGGCGTACCATCGCTTTAAAACCAGCGATAACCTGTTCAATTACCGCGCCTATCTGGAAGAAGAGCTGGACGACTGCGAGCAGAACCAGCTGCCCCGGCTGGCGCTGGACTACGCCCGGGTGGAGCACTGCGCCCCCGGCGAAGCTGCACCCCGGGTGCGTGCCCTCATCCAGCAGCAGCGGGACGCGCTGGAAGAGATGAGCACCCTGATGAAGGAGATCGACGCCAGCCACATCCGCTACCGCAAGCGGGCGGTGCAGCGGGCACAATTCCTGCTGCTGAGCGACCGTTCGGCGCAGGGCAGCGTCACCGCCCTGCTGCGCCGCTATGCGGAGGACATCCGCAGCCCGGAGCAGCTGTTTGAGCCGGACGATGGCCCGGTGGCAGCGCGGCTGCACCTGTACCCGGCGGCAGTGTTCGGCGCAAAGCCGCTGTATCCCCCCGCCGCGCCCCGCACCGAAGCACCTCTTGCCCCGGTGCGCACCGAGCCCCTTGACCCCGACCGGCTGCGGCAGGAGCAGCAGCTTCTGCTGGACTACGCCCGCCTTGCCGTCACCGAGGAAAACGTGGCACTGCTGGCGCAGCAGGCATTGGCTGCCCGCGGGCAGGTGAACGCCTCCACCCTTGTGGAGGAATACCCGGGCGACTTTACAGGCATCATCGGCCTGCACACCTATTCCCAGTCGCCGCACCGGGAGTATGATATCACCCTGACCGGAAACTGGGTGGAGCGCGGCGGCTTCCGGTTTCAGGATTTTGTCCTGACCCGCCGCAAGGAGGTAAACACGGATGGCAACCATTGATCTGCTGGAAGAGACCGCAAACTATCTGCTCAACCACTGCTTTGTGCTGGGCTGCGTAGAGGAACAGCGGGCAAAATATCTGTATATTCAGGATCACCTCAACGAGGTGCGGGCGGTGTTCAAACCGCTGGGCTACGCGGTGCTTTTGTACCCCGCACCCATGCAGGCGGCGGCGCTGGTCAACGAGCACGAGGGCAGTCAGGCACGGCTGCTCAAGTACGAGAGCATCCTGCTGCTGGTGCTGCGGCTTTTGTACCTGCAAAAGCGGGAAAGCCTTGCCGCCAGCGCAGACGAGGTGCTGGTGACCGTAGAAGAAGTACAGGCCGAATTGCAAAAGATGAACCTGCCCCGCAAGCTGGATCAGCAAACGCTGGAAAAGCTCATGCGCACCCTGCGCCGGTACAATCTGGCGCGTCCTGTGGGACGGCTCTCCGGGCTGGACAGCCGCATTGAGGTATTTCCCACGGTGCTGCTGGCGCTGCCGGATGCCGATCTTGCGGATGCCGCCGCCGAGAGCGCCCGCACCCGCACCGAGCTTGGTCTGTACGAGCGCCCGGAAGGGGCAGACACCGAAGCAGGGGAGGGTGAAGCATGATCGAACTCAAGCGCCTGAAACTGATCAACTGGCACAACTTTGAAAATACCACCTTCGACTGCGCCCGCCTGACCTATATGATCGGCGTGAACGCCGTGGGTAAGACCACCA
>ERZ1673748.3356-NODE-3356-length-10333-cov-15.509827_pt1 | contig 10333 bp, 9 predicted proteins | sample MGYA00580196_ERZ1673748 | MGnify/ENA primary metagenome ERZ1673748 (study PRJEB41218, sample SAMN15661796) | gut metagenome | host: Homo sapiens | place: Canada: London | collected 2015-08-20/2019-03-30 | study: EMG produced TPA metagenomics assembly of...
TCCTGATGGTCGGTGGTTCCACCCGTATCCCCGCTGTCTACGATGCAGTCAAGAAAGAGCTGAACTGCGAGCCCTTCAAGGGCATCAACCCCGATGAGTGCGTGGCTGTCGGCGCTGCGATCCAGGGCGGCGTCCTGCAGGGCGACGTCAAGGGTCTGCTGCTGCTGGATGTCACCCCGCTGAGCCTCGGCATTGAGACTCTGGGCGGCGTCTGCACCAAGATCATTGAGCGCAACACCACCATTCCTACCCACAAGAGCCAGGTCTTCTCCACTGCTGCGGATAACCAGCCCTCTGTTGAGATCAATGTCCTGCAGGGTGAGCGTGAGTTTGCCCGGGACAACAAGAGCCTCGGCGTCTTCCATCTGGACGGCATCGCTCCGGCTCCCCGTGGTGTGCCTCAGATCGAAGTCACCTTCGATATTGATGCAAACGGCATCGTGAAGGTCAGCGCAAAGGACCTGGGTACCGGCAAGGAGCAGAACATCACCATCACCGCTTCCACCAACATGTCCAAGGACGACATCGACAAGGCTGTGAAGGAAGCTGAGCAGTTCGCTGCCGACGATAAGAAGAAGCGCGAGGAAGTGGACATCCGCAACGGCGCCGACCAGATGGTCTTCCAGACTGAGAAGATGCTGAAGGAGAACGGCGACAAGATGCCCGCCGACGTCAAGAGCGAGGCTGAGGCAAAGCTGGCCGACCTGAAGACCGCTGTCCAGTCCGGCTCCATCGACGACATCAAGGCAAAGCAGGATGCTCTGAGCCACGTCTTCGAGAAGATGTATCAGGCTGCCGCTGCTGCCCAGCAGCAGGCCGCAGGCGCACAGCCCGGCCCCGATGCTGGCGCAAACAACCAGCAGAAGCCGGGCGATGACGGCGTTGTGGACGCAGACTTCAAGGAAGTCTGATTTGAGACACAGCAGTGCGTATCCGGCCAAACCGGCGGGTATGCGCGTAGAATAGCAAAAGCCGCTCCGGTTTTGCCGGGGCGGCTCTTGCTGGTTATAGAGAAAACCTCTCAGTCTCGCTGACGCTCGCCAGCTCCCCTGATAGGGGAGCCATTGGCAGGCCGGTCAGGCTTGTACAGATTTGCTTGAGGCTGTCTGTACTGGAAGCGGCAGTGCGCTGCTATATAGGGGAGGTTGCTGCTTATACGAGAGGTGATTGGATTATGGCACAGGAGAAACGTGATTACTACGAAGTGCTGGGTGTATCCAAGACGGCCACCGATGCGGAGATCAAAAAGGCTTACCGCAAGCTGGCCATGAAGTACCACCCGGACTATAACCCCGGCGACAAGGAAGCCGAGGAAAAGTTCAAGGAGATCAACGAGGCAAACGAGGTGCTTTCGGACCCGAAGAAGCGCCAGCTCTACGACCAGTACGGCTTTGCCGGTGTTGACCCCAACTACGCTGCCCAGAACGGCGGCGGCCCCGGCGGCTTTGGCGGTTTCAGCGGCTTTGGCGGCGACGGTGTTGACCTTGGCGATATTTTCGGCGACATCTTTGGCGGCGGCTTCGGCGGTTTTGGCGGCTCGAGCCGTTCGGCGAACCCCAACGCCCCCCGCAAGGGCCAGGACATCCGGGTGCGCATCACCCTGACGTTTGATGAGGCGGTGCATGGCTGCAAGAAGAACATCACCATCACCCGTCAGCAGGAGTGTACCGAGTGCCACGGCAGCGGCTGCGCCGCCGGTTCCAGCCCGGAGACCTGCCCTGACTGCGGCGGCAGAGGCTTTGTCATTCGTCAGCAGCGTACGCCCTTCGGCGTCATGCAGACCCAGCAGCCCTGCTCCCGCTGCGGCGGCAAGGGCAAGCTCATCAAGAACCCCTGCAAGAGCTGCCACGGCAGCGGCACCATTGCGGTCAAGAAGACTCTGGAGGCCAATGTCCCTGCGGGCATCGATGACGATCAGGGCTTCCGCCTCTCGGGCATGGGCAATGCCGGCACCAACGGCGGCCCCGCAGGTGACGTCATCGTGGCGGTGACTGTCCGGCCCAGCGAGGTGTTCCAGCGCGACGAGAACAACATCTACGTCGTCTTCCCCATCACCTACAGTCAGGCTGTCCTGGGCGATACCATCACGGTGCCTTCCATCGACGGCAAGGTCGAGGTCAATGTGCCGGAAGGCACCCAGAGCGGCACCACCTTCCGCCTGCGCGGCAAGGGCGTCCAGTATGTGAATGGCAGAGGCCGCGGTGATATGTACGTCAAGTGCGAGGTCGAGATCCCCAAGAAGCTCAGCCGCACCCAGCGTGAGGCCCTGAAGAAGTTCGAGGGTACCCTGAAAGAGGATAACTACGAAAAGCGCAAGGGCTTCTTCAAAAAGCTGAAGGATATGTTCAATAACTAAATCAACACGTCCATAAACAGGCAGAGGCATCCGGTTCGGGTGCCTCTGCTTTTGTATAGACAGATAAAAAGAGGGCGGCGGCCCTTCCCTTGCGGGAAGAGCCGCCGCCTTTGTTGTTCTTTGGAGTCTCCTGATTTATTAAAGCAGGACAAGAGCTGCGTTGATCACAAGGCCAATTCCGGTAGCGGAGGTACCCAGAACCCAACTGGCACACGCAAGGTCATAGAGGAAATTAGATACACTCTTCCCCATATCATTTGCGAAATAGTCCAGACCGTCCTGAGTCCAAGTATTAGGGTTCTTCTTGCGGTAATCACGGATAGCCGTGACGCCCGCAAGCCATGCATAAGGAGGGAAGACCCATGCAGCGATAGCCTGAATAGCACTGGCACCACCGGTGGTATAGGTCATTTCCTCTTCGTTCATCACGCAGTAGGAAGCGGGCAGCATCATGATGTTTTCCATAGTAGCACTCCTTTACGAACAATATCCCAAAACAGCGCGGTGTGCGCCGGTTTGACGAAAGATAGAAGCTCCCGAAAAGCCGCAGGGGAAACTTACAGGATGAGCAGCAGCGCGCTCAGGGGAGCGAGAGCCACCACCGTACCGGTGGAAACAACGTCACGCAGGAAGTTGGAAGGCGATTTGGACATATCGTCGCTGATGGCGTCCATTGCACGGCCCATAACGGTGAGAGGATTGCCCCTGCGGTTGCTGTCAACGCTCAGCCAGTCTCTGGCCTGCGAGATGCCCCAGACATAGCTGGATGCCAGAACGGCCACGCCCACGATGGTGACGACGCCGCCAACAGCGCTGCCGCCGGTGGTGTAGGTCATCTCATCGTCAGAAAGCACTGCGTAATCAGCAGGCAATTCCATATATTTCTTCATAAAGAATCACTCCTTCATATCAGCAGACGGCGCACCGCACCGCGCTGCAAAAATCCCTCTTGCAGAGCTAACTTCTCTGACAGCATCATTCTACTACAATGCTGGATTTTGTGCAAGGGTTTTGGACAGAAACCACAAAAACCCGGGAAAATGCATGAAAAACACCTCGGAAGTTTGTGGAAAAATACTGCAATAATTCCCAGTATCAGCCCGCTACGCCGGCCCGGTAGAGGTAGGGGTCGCTCTTGAAGCTGTCGAAACTGTAGAGCACGAGGAGCTGGTCGTAATCGTTGTCCGCGATGAGCTTGTCCAGACTGTAGTTGTAGTTGCGGAAATCCACCACGTCGATGTCGGCGTAGTTGGCCGTCAGGTAAGGCACGAGGCAGTTGGCGTAGCTGTCCTTGATGACAAGAATGCGCCCGGTGCCGTCGCCCTTGATGCGGCTCAGGCCGTTGTTGCCGTGGAGGAACATGGCATACTTGTCGTAAACGTCCAGCTTGGCCGTGTCATACAGGCCGGTCGTCTCGCCGTCGGCGGGCTGGCCGGGGCCGCTGACCGAGTAGATGGTCAGTTCGTTCGGCAGGTCGTAATAAGTGATGGTGTCCGGTTCTGCGTCCGGCGTCCGCGCCTTGGAGTAGTGGGTGCCGTAGAAGCCGTCTGCCGTCAGCACGGTGTGGGCCGAGGGATCAAAGGGCGTAAGGCCCAGGGTGTCGCAGAGCAGCTTGTAGGCGTAGTAAGCGCCGGTGCTCGTCCAGTGGTGGTCGGTGCGGTAGTAGATATACTCGTCCTTGTGCGCGGTGAGGGTCTGCCGCACGTCCACAAAGCGGCCTCCGGCAGCCTGTACGGCATCGGAAAGCGAGTCGAGATAACGGCCCTCGTCCAGCAGCGGAGCGCCCGCAGGGACGTTTTCCGGGTAGATGGCGGACGCCGCAGGCACCAGCATCACGTTGACCTTGCCCGGGTACCGCTGACAGAGCGCTTCCAGGGCGGCAGTGTTCTTGGGCAGGGTGCGCGTCTCGCTGGAAACGAGGCCGTAGGTGCGGGGGAACATCATCTGCTGTTTGCCCAGCAGGATGCCGCCGCTCTGCTCCTTCTGCATCACCTTCGTTTCCACGGTGCTCTGCAGGGCGACCCAGTTGTCACGGCCCGCCACCTGGTCTTTGACGTATTTCGTGTAGGCCGTGAAGAACTTGTTCAGCCCATCAGCCGAGACGCCGGACAGGCTGGGCCGCTGGGAGAGGGTGGTGTTTTCCAGTTCACTGTAGGCCCGGTCCGGCGTGACAAGGTCCAGCAGGAACAGCCCGGCAAAAAACAGGGTGAATGCGATAAGGACCGGATAGCGGAAAATCGAAGCGGAGCGCTTTGAATGTTTGTCCATCGTTCACGCCTCCTCTTAAAAGTTGAAATACAGGAACGGGCTGTTGGTGCTGCCCACGACGTAAGCCATCGAGACCGTCAGCAGCACCAGAATGGTCAGCGCCTTGGTGATGGCATTGCGGGAAAGCAGCTTCCACAGCTTTTCGATGAGCGGGGTGCAGCAGACGACGGAGACCGCCAGCAGTACGCCGTAGTTGCGCAGGAAGTAAAGGGGCATCACGCCGCCGGAAGGGATGAAAAGCTTGCGGAACAGCAGGCCGAACTCCACGCCTGCGTCGTTGCCCACGAACATGGCCCAGCCTACGACCACGAGGAAGAGGGTGTAGATATGGGGCCAGACCCTGCCCTTTTTGAGGTAGGGCAGGAGAAAGAGCTTTTCCAGAGCCAGCAGCACGAAATAGTACAGGCCCCAGCAGATGAAGTTCCAGTTCGCGCCGTGCCAGATGCCGGTGAGCAGTTCGACGACGAACAGGTTGAAGATCTGTCGCTTGAGGCCCTTGCGGTTGCCGCCGAGGGGGATATACACATACTCCCGGAACCAGCCGGACAGCGTCATGTGCCAGCGCCGCCAGAACTCGGTGATGGACGCGGAGATATAGGGGTAGTTGAAGTTCTGGGGGAAGTCGAAGCCCAGCATCTTGCCCATGCCGATGCCCATCAGGGAGTAGCCGGAAAAGTCGAAATAGAGCTGGAGCGAGTAGGCGATGACGCCCAGCCAGACCAGCGGGGTGGAAGCGTTGGCGAGGCCCACGAAGGAGACGGAGGGGCTGTCCGCCACGCCGATGATGTCTGTCCAGAGCGCACCGATGGCGTCGGCCAGCAGGACTTTCTTTGCCAGGCCGAAAGTGAACAGGGTCATGCCGTCCTCGATCTGCTTGAGCTCATAGCGGCCTTTGTAGACGTGGAGACGGTCGGAGACATCCCGGTACTTGACGATGGGGCCGGCGATGAGCTGGGGGAACATGACGACGTAAGCACCGAAATCAATGATGTTATGCTCCGTTTTCACATCCCGGCGGTAGACGTCGATGGTGTAGGAAAGGGTCTGGAAGGTGTAGAAGCTGATGCCCAGCGGCAGTACGCTGATGCCCTGAATGGGCGCAAAACCGGTGCCGAAGATGGCATTGATGCTGCTGAGCACGAAATTTGCATACTTGAAGTAGAAGAGCATCCCGAGACTGCCCGCCAGCGCGATGAGCAGCAGGATGAGACGGGCGGTCTTGTTCTGCTCGAAGCGCTCAAGCCCCAGGCCGCAGAGGTAGTTGATGAGGATGAGCGCCAGCATGACCGGGAAAAAACGCACCTCGCCCCAGCAGTAGAACACGAGGCTGCACAGGAACAGAACGGTATTTTTGAGTTTCGGGGGCGCGAGATAGTACAGCGCCAGTGTGATGGGCAGAAAGCGCAGCAGAAAGATGATGGTGCTGAAGACCACGGCGTCAGCCTCCTTTTAACATTGTGATAAAGCCGAAAAAGGCCGATGCCGCCACGGCACCGGCCCGAGAGAGTCTGTTTATTTGCCCAGAACGTCCTTCACGGCGCTGGTCAAATCGGAAGAGCAGTCGTTGGAAGCAATGACCATCACCACGAGGTCGTCGCCGCCGTCGATGATGGCGTTCTCCACGTTGGACTGTGCCTGTGCAAACTCGGCATAGTTGCCGTAGAAAGCCACCTGGTCCTGCTGGTAGGTCTTGAGGGTGTCCATGACGTCCTGTGCCTTGCCTGCGGCGGGCTGGATGGCCAGCACCAGACCGGCGTCGCCGTTGTCGTTGCTCTTGATGCCCTTGTAGCTGGTCACATCGTCGGATTTCAGGCCAAAGTCGTACTCGATGTTCATGGCCGTTATCTCAAACTGGTTGGAGATGGGGTCGGCCTTGAGCAGAGCGTCTACGGCAGAAGCCACGGCGTCGGAAGCGCCGTTCTCCTCAGCGGAAACGGAAGCAGCAGGCTCAGAGGCGCTCGGGCTGGCAGCCCCGGAGGAGGCTGCGGAGGAGGCCGAAGAGGATGCAGAGGAAGCAGAGCCGCCGCAGCCTGTCAGCAGGACACAGCCCGCAGCCAGCGCAGCAGCAGAAAGGACGAGTTTCAAACGAATATTCATAAAAGATTTCCCTCTTTTGTCGTTAAAATTCTGAGGCCCGGCCGCCCCGAAAACTGTCGGCCCGAAACCCCAAGATAGTCTACCATATCGACGGCAGAATTGCAAACGAAGCGTGAAATTTTAACCTTTTCTTCACCAGTGGATTCAGCCCTCGGCGGCGATGCTCTGCAGAGTCTCGATATATTCCTCAAAGCACAGGCCGCTGGCGTTGATCTTAGCGGCGTTCTCCACGCCCACGTACCGCCAGTGCCAAGGCTCGTAGATGATCTCCGTCTTGTCCTCGGCGTCCTTGGGGTAGCGGAGGATGAAGCCGTAGTCGCCCGCGTGCTCACAGAGCCAGCGGAAGGCGGCGGTCTTCTCGAAGCCCTCGTCCAGACCGGTGTGCTCCGGGCTGTTCAGGTCGGCGGCGAGGCCGCAGTTGTGCTCGGAGTATCCCGGAGGGTTGACGACGGCAGCGGCCTTTTCCCTGGCAGTGGCGTTGTCGTAGCCCTTGTCGAGGTAGTATTTGGTCTTCCGCTCGTAAAGGCTGGTCTGGTACTTGACGCTGCGGTAGCCGCTCTGCATCCAGACGGTCACGCCGTCGGCGGCAGCAGCCTTCTGCATCTCGAGGAAGGCGTCGCAGGCCGCGGTCTGCAGCGTCTTGTTGACGGCGGTGGCAGAGCCGCACTCCTTGGTATCGAAAGTATAGTCGTCCGGCATCTTGCTGGTGTGGTTCACCAGCACCATCAGCGGGTCGGCCAGCATGGCGCGGGCCTCGTCGGCGGTGAGGCCGAGGGCGTTGGCGGGGGCAGCAGTGTTCTCGGCGGAGCTCACAGTGGGATCGGCGATGCTCTGGGCCGGCATGGAGATGGCGGACGCCGCCGAAGCGCTGGGGACGACGGCACGGCGGGTGAGCAGGAAGGAGACGCCGCCTGCGGCGACGCAGAGCATCACGGTAAGGCCGGCCACCCGGCGGATGGCACGGCTGCGTCTGCGGCGGCGCACCTCGGCGCGGGTGAGGCGCCGGCGGTGAGGATGAGGAGCAGAGGGATTCATAACGGACCTTCTTTCTTGTTGAGGGTGTGTATATTTTTGCACACGGGCGGACATCCTATTCCCGGGAGGCGAACAGGATGAAAATGTCGGCTGAGGAATACGGGCGCAGGGTGCGCCGGGTCGGCCCGCCCTCGCCGCTGGGCGGGGACTGCCTCTGGGCGTTTGGCGTGGGCGGCGGCATCTGCCTGCTGGGCGAGGTGCTGCGCGGGTGGTATCTGACCATGGGGCTCGACAAAGAGCTGGCCGGGACGCTCACCAGCTGCACGCTGGTGGCGCTGTCGGCATTGCTGACGACGCTGGGCCTCTACCAGAAGCTGGCCGCGAAAGCGGGCGCAGGCACCCTCGTACCCATCACGGGCTTTGCCAATGCGGTGGTCAGTGCGGCCATCGAGTTCAAGACCGAGGGCCGTGTGCTGGGGACCGGCGCGAAGATGTTCATCATCGCCGGGCCGGTCATCGTATACGGTACGCTGGCGGCGGTTCTCTACGGCAGCGTCTACTGGCTGCTGCAGTAAAAGTCCCCCTGCCAAGGATACGCATAAGGAAGCGCGGAAATTGCACTTTCACACTAAAATTCAGTATACCACAAAAAACAGATAAAATCAGCCCCATAAAGGAGGAATCTGTGATGGCTGCACGACGCGGAGACACTCTTTTGTTCCCGACGCCGCCCGTCGTGGCGGCTCATGCGGTCATCGGCGGCAAAAAGGAGGGCGAAGGCCCCCTTGCCGCCTGTTTCGACGAGCTGAGCGCCGACAACTTTTTCGGCCAGTCCAACTGGGAGGCCGCCGAGAAAGAAATGGCCCTGCGGGCGGCGCGGCTCTGCCTCAAAAAGGCGGAGACGACGCCGGATAACGTCAGCCTCGCGCTGGCGGGCGACTTACAGGCCCAGTGTACCGCGTCCAGCTACGCCCTGCGGGAGCTGGGCATCCCCTTTGCCGGCCTCTTCGGGGCCTGCAGCACGATGGCCGAAGCGCTGGGCCTCGGCGCGGCGCTGTGCAGTGCAGGCATGGCCGACGGCCTGCTGGCCATGACGTCCAGCCATTTCTGTGCGGCAGAGCGTCAGTTCCGCACACCGCTGAGCTACGGCGCTGTCCGCACGCCCACCGCCCAGTGGACGGCTACGGCGGCGGGTGCCTGTCTGCTGCGGCCCGCCGGTGAGGGTGTGCAGCTCTGCGCCGCCACCTTCGGGCGGGTGCAGGACTATAAAATAAAAGACATCAACAACATGGGTGCGGCTATGGCCCCCGCTGCCGCCGCGACCCTTTTGCACTATCTGAAGGACACCGGCAGCGCCCCGGCGGACTTCGACCGCATCTACACCGGCGACCTCGGCCATGTGGGCAGCCAGCTCCTGCGCGACCTGCTGGCGGCAGAAGGACTTCTGCTCAAGAACCATATGGACTGCGGCTGCATCCTCTACGATGCCGCCGAGCAGACCGTGAAGAGCGGCGGCTCCGGCCCGGGCTGCTGCGCCTCCGTCCTCTGCGGGCATATCCTGCCCCGCCTCGAGAAGGGAACGCAGAAGCGGGTGCTCTTTATCGCCACCGGCGCGCTGATGAGCCAGACGACCTTTTTGCAGAAGGAGAGCATCCCGGCCATCGCCCATCTCGTGGAGCTGCGCAGCCCGCAGCAGAAGGAGGAAAACGGATGAATTACTTCTGGGCCTTCGTGGTGGGCGGCTGCATCTGCGTCATCGGCCAGCTGCTCATCGACCTCACCGGCCTGACCCCAGCCCGCATCCTGACGGGCTATGTGGTGGCGGGCGTCATTCTCTCGGCGGTGGGGTGGTATGCGCCGCTGGCGGAGTTCGCAGGCTGCGGCGCTACCGTGCCGCTGCTGGGATTCGGCCATCTGCTGGCGAAAGGCGTGCGGACGGCCATCGAAGAGGAAGGGGCCATCGGCATCCTCACCGGCGGGCTGACTGCCGCCGCGGCAGGGATCACCACCAGCCTTGTGTGCGGAGTCGTCTGCTCGTGGGTGGGGAAGAGCCATGACCAGAATTAGAAAAACATCCCGGCTCAAACCGGGATGTTTTTGTGTGTAAGGCGGGCCGTTTCGCCTCATTTTTCGCCCGGAGTGCGTTATATTGGGGCCAGAAGGAGGCGAAAAGCCATGCGACAGGAAACACAATGGACGACGATCTTCTGGGAGGGCTGGACGGCGCTGGCGCTCTGCGCAGCGGCGGTGTTCTGGCCCGGCAGTGCGGCGCTGGGTTATCCGGCTGTGCTCTGGCCGGGGCTGGCCCTTGCGGCGGCGATCCCCGTCCTCTGGGCCGGGTGGTGGCTCTGGGCGGAGAAGGCCCCGCTGCTGCCGGAGGAGGAGCTGATGGCGAAACCGGGGAGGATACATATTGTTACTGAGGAGGCTCTTCTGTGATGATGGGAGAGCGTTTTCTCGCGCCGGTGGCGCGGGGTTAGAGCGCTGTTACGCGGGGTTAAGTTCTCTTTTGCGCACCAAAAGAGAACCAGAAATGGTTCTCGCGCTGGTGCGCGGGGCAGAGCGCTCTTTCATTAAGGCTGATTGTTCTCTTTTGATGTCAAAAGAGAACCAGAAAACCACCAGCGATTTCGACGC
>ERZ1673748.3359-NODE-3359-length-10330-cov-4.414696_pt1 | contig 10330 bp, 11 predicted proteins | sample MGYA00580196_ERZ1673748 | MGnify/ENA primary metagenome ERZ1673748 (study PRJEB41218, sample SAMN15661796) | gut metagenome | host: Homo sapiens | place: Canada: London | collected 2015-08-20/2019-03-30 | study: EMG produced TPA metagenomics assembly of...
GGACATCCACGCCACCGATAATGCTGGCAACACGCCTTTGCACTATTTGGCAGACCACTACGGAAACGAAGCCAAAAACGCCGCCGAAATACTCTTCGATTTCGGAACGCCCGACACCGCTGCCGTGAACAACGAAGGCCAGACACCCCTGGACATCGCTACCGAAAGGAACAACGAAATCCTGGTGAAATGGCTGTTAAATAACTCCTGAAAGCCGGGATTTATGATTTGTGCCCCTGTTACGAACCATTAAATAGATGCATACACAAAAATTCAGGCATATCAGCAACGAAAAAGCTTTCAGAAAAAAGAGGTCTTTATCGCCTACAATACAATCGGTCACAAAACCGGAAACGCGCAACAGACCATTACCGGCAACCATACTGATAATAGCACATAAAAATGGAGAAAATAAAATACATATTTTGTATCGTCTTTTGTTTTGGAGCAGTGAAAGCTACAATGGCACAAAGCAACAATAATCTGTCTGCTTTGGAAAAACAGCTTTGCTCCATTCAGGATACTTTGTATACGCTACGGCAAAATGATTCCTATACGAATGATGATTACTGCGATTCTTTACAAAACAGCTTCTCTATCCTGCTGGAAGAACTTTGCACAGCCGATAAAGGGATGAAATACGACTTTAGAGAATTGAGGAAAAAAGAACGGCAATTTACGATGGCAGTATCAACTGACGGGGATATGAGGATATTTTCCCGGAACACTTATTTCGGTGGTTCAATGCCATTATTTGCTTCTTATATTCAATATAAGGATAAAGAACAATCCTATTTCTTTGATATAAATGAGGATAACGATATGGGGCTATGTTATGATACTGTTTATTCCATTCAGGTACCGGACAAAAGATATTACCTGCTTTCGGGAACAAGCCAGATAGCGGCTGCATATCCTTTAGCAGTAATAAAAGCTGTCAGTTGTACAAATGGAGAGCTGAAGAAAGAAACAATATTCGTTTCCGGTAATCAGCAAAACGACTGTTTAGCTATCTCTTATCGTTTTGCTGAGGATAATACAGACGCACGATTATTCATTGGCAGCAATTTTACATTTCCCCGTATCGTATATATTGAAACGCAGGAAGAAATTTTAAAGCCTGTTGTTCTAAAAGATAAAGACGATACTGAATATGTCAGTGGAGAAATTGAGATTTATAAACTGGAAAGAAATAAGAATGAAATAAAATTCATCAATAACAACGAAAGATAACATCTGACAATCCTCCTTTCCAACCCATACAATGAATAAAACCGTCCAATCCATACTATCATTGACAGCTTTCAGCCTTTTACTGATAATCATCACACTGTTTTGTGGTGGCTTAGGCTTCGCGCGACTGTTGGAAATCCAGGGTGGAATGGAATATGGCTTTTTAGCGATACTTATGGCCCTGGATCTGATGATCGTCTACAAAGTTTACAAATTATATTTCATTCAGCCTGAAGCTATCTTATTCTTGTTTGGACTGGAAGGTTGCTCCGTACTGTTGTGGTTTGTCTTTATCGGTTTAGACCAAAACCTCTCAGACTGGCAAATTACAAACCACTTGCTGAAAGCTGCCGGCTTGGACGGTTCCGAAGGAGATGAACGCGGATGGAATATGCTTGCTGTATTATGCGGCATCGTATATCCGCCTGTTGGAGTGACTTGTTTATATACCGGAATGCGATTTTTAACTAAACCAGTAACAACAAAAGCGGACACCTGATGACGTCCTGACAATGTTGCATAAATGAAGAAAAACATGAACAAAACCAATAACCATTCTGAGCGTAACCGGATAGCACAAAATGACAGGTACCACTTTACCGACGATCTTTACTATCAGGGAAAACGATACGGAAAAAATGGCCGTCAGCAACTTTACCATCACATTAAACTTTAAGCTATGGACAACAACCAGACCTTCCTCAACGCCTGCCGCAACGGACAAAAAGGCATTGTAAAGATATTCCTCCAAAAGGGAGGCATAGACGTCAACAAACGGGATATGCAGGGCAACACCCCCTTATACTATGTTTGCCGGAATGGCAACCGGGAAATTGCCGGCATGCTCTTGCAAAACGGCGCGGATGCCACCCTCGCCAATAACAAATCCGAAACGCCCCTGCACGCCGTGGCACAAAGCGGCAACAAGGAAATCATTGCCCTCCTCCTCGCTGCCGGAGCGGACATCAACAGTATAGACAACGAAGGCTGTACCCCGCTCATCCGCATGCTCGGCAACAAACGGACGGAAGCCGCCCTCTTCCTGATCGGCGAGGGAGCAGACACCACCCTAGCGGACAACGAAGGGCACAAAGCCATCGACTATGCCACAGCACACGGCCTGCGCGAAATCGTCACCCTGCTGTCCGGCAACGCAAGCAGTGATTCTTACGGGAACACCCCGCTGCACCAGGCCGTCAGCAACAACCAGGGAGAGATCGTGCGCTCCCTGCTCGGTATCCCGGGAATCCCGGGCCTCAATACGGCCAACGACAACGGGGAAACACCCTTGCTCATCGCCTGCTCCAAAGGCAACCTACTCATCGTCCGGCTATTGCTTGACGCAGGTGCCGACGCCAACAAAGCACAACTCAACGGGTCCGCACCCCTCCACTATGCAGCCTGGGAAGGAAACCAATTTATCGGCCAGGCACTGATCGGCGCCAAGGCCGCAATAGACGCCCAGAACGGGCAGGGCGAAACCCCGCTCATCCTGGCCGCCCGCGAAGGCAACAACGATTTTGCTGCCCTGCTGGTGGAAAACGGGGCAAACGTGAACCGGGCAGATAACGCCGGACATACCGCCCTGTATTATGCCGGCGAAAAGGGCTTCAATGAAATTGCCGAACTCCTGCTCAACGCCGGGGCACAAGGATAAAAGAATATAAAACCATACGGCAGCCGGATCAATAAAGCTGCCGTGCATAAAACAATCATACCATGGGAAAAACAGACAACCAGCCAGAAGCAAATTATGCAGAGATCCTGAAAGCTGCACAGGAACAAGCCCTCAAAGCCACTCAGGAACAGGCACAAGCCCTATTCGGGAACATTCCGGGATTCCAGATGCCCGAACTGGAAGACTTGCAGGCTCAGATACAAGCCCAGATGCAGGCCTGTGTCCCCAACCTCGACCAGATACAGGCCGCCCAGGCCGCTATGGGTGCGCCGGGAGGAATGCCTGCCGGAATGACTCTGTCAGAAGAAGAAATGAAACTGAATATGAAACTCGCCAACGACTACGCCCAGGCATTGGGAGGCTACCAGCAAACGGATATGGAAACGGAGGAATGGGAAATCGAACGTGCCGGTGACGGCCAATTGAACCCCACCCAGTTGCGGCTGCTGGCTTTCGGAGCCCCGCTCTTCGTCTATAACTCGGAACAGGTAGACAGCTACGGAAGCGAGTATGACACAGATACTATCAAAGACCAGATGAACGACTGGTGGGGGATCAAGGACCACGCCACCACCTGGCAAACCGTCCGCTGGCTGCTCGAAGAAGGCCATCATGCCGAAGCCGATGAAGCCCTGCACATCCTGCACGAAAAAGGCAGGAAAACCGTTACTTCCGGCACGCCTGGGGAAAAAATGCAGGACGTCGTCCTCATCTGCAACCTCATGCTTCAACAGGAATATTGCAGTGCCGCAGAAATACCCTCCACCGTGATCGCCTGGGATCTAGTCAGGATCGTCAATGTCGCCCGCTGGACTTACCAATGCGGATACATTTCAGTTGACGAGATGTGGCAGATCATGGAAATAGCCGGAAAAGAAGCCCTGCGGCATTTCTCCTCCTGGGAAGAATACGGCCGGAGCTTCGTCCTCGGACGCGGCGTATGGCACGGCGAACCCGAAGATTGCGAAACGGCACAGGAGATCATCACCACCCTGCTCCGGTCAGCACAGTCCCCGTGGACACAGATTCCCTGGAACGAGTAAACAATAATAAGATATGTACGAACGTTTTTTAGAAAACAACGCAGATGCCATCCGGCAACCGGTGGATGCCGCCGAAATCGCAAAATACAGCGGAAGGGTTCCGGAACAACTGCTTGTCCTTTGGCAGGAAGCAGGCCGGGGCACGTTCTGCGGCGGAATGGTACGCCTTGTCGACCCGGCAGACTACCAGGCCTTTGTGGACCGGTACTTCCGCAAAGCCTGGAATGAAAGCGCCGTCCCCTTTTTGGTGACAGCCTTTGGTGACCTGTTCGCCTGCGTGAAGAGCCAAACCCTCGGAGACCACATCGTATTCCTGAATATCCGGTACGGCACCTTCCAGATCCTGCCCAACCGCCCGGAAATACTCTGCAACATCCATCTCTTCGACAAAAGGCACTATTATGCCCTGGACCGCTATCCGGAGATCAGGGAAAAAGCAGGTACGCCGCAACCGGACGAATGCTTGGGCTATGTCCCCGCACTTGCCCTGGGCGGAACCGAAGAAGACGGAAACATCCAACGGGTGAAACTATTGCCTTATATCCAGGAAATCGCCCAAGCGATCGGTGATTTCGAACCGGAAGACTTCTCCGGCAAATATTCCTGGATAGGTCCCGGCAGAGTCCCGAAGAAAAAACGGTTTGTACCACCAACGGAGGACGCCGTCAACCAAAACATCACCGATATTGCCCGCCGGATTTCCGGTGCAGATCCTGCCGTCATGCAGGCCATCCACAGTTGCGTCAGCGACATCAGCACCTATTGCAGCGAACACGCTGAGCAATATGAAGACCGTAACACCGATCCGGCACAGGCATCCCCCCTGGAACTGAAATGGCTGGGCATGGTGGACATCCTCCTTGGACATGGATATGCCTGGGAACTCGACTGGAAATGCGAATTGGACGACCTCCGGTTCGCGCTCGGGGAAATCCGGAAAAAGAACCGGGAAGCGGAATGCCTCACCGACGCCCTCGGTGACGGGACCTTCGACGAAGACGACGACATCACCGCCTGGTGTGCCGGGCTCAGCGAGGCCTGTCCCCGGCATACCGTCGGCTGCCTCGGCATAGACAGCGACAGCTACGTCATCTTCCCGGTACAAAAACAAATTCTGGACCAGCTACAGCAGACAGCCGGACAGATCGGGCAAAAAATAACCCCGGCTGAAAACGGTTAAAACGCACGACATGGCATCTCCCGGATACTTCAATAAATTCTTTGACCCCGACGAAGACATGCAGGACTATATCCACCTGCTGAACATCGGCACACTCTCCTTGCCCAGTGGCCGGCTCATCGCAGCCGATCCCCTGGTAGGGCTCAGCCGGGATACCCCGCCCTTCACCCGGACCATCCCCGCCGGAGAATACGAGGTGGTCCTGTGCATCCTCTCGGAGGATCCCCGGAAAAGCTACGGGGAATATGCTGCCACCCGCGTTTGCTTCACCAACCGCCCGGCAATGCGGTTTGAACAAGCCCTGACCGGCACGGAAGACCCGGAAGAGGTGCAGGCCGGCGAATCCTTCGGTTTTCCGGTAGACACCGGGCTGGCATGCTTCTGCGACCCCCGGGTATGTGCAGCCCTCTGCGACTTTGAGGAACAGATGCAGCAAGAAAAACCGGACAGCGATCTCTACAACGACCTCTGGTGCGACCTGCTCGAAGAAAATGCCCGCCGCTACCCCGACTACCAGTCAGACAGCGGCAACTGGCTGAACTTTCAGATTCCGGGCACAGACTACCACCTGCCCTTGTTCCGAAGCGGATACGGTGACGGCTGCTACTCCACCTACTGGGGACTGGACGAGGAAGGAAGAATCTGCCAGGCCGTCATCGAATTTATCGGTCTGGAAGATGAATACCGCACCATCCTCCGCAAACAGGCGCGCAAAACATTCCAGCCGGACGGGCAACAGATAAACGGGAAAGAACGGATGGCCAGCCGCATGGCCGCACTCCGTGGCATCGTGCAGCAGCATCCGGAAGGACACCTCCCACTGGCCAACCGGGTGGAACTCTACCGCCACATCGGCAATCCCGTCGTCGTGCAGCGGATATTGTGCGAATGCTGCAAAAAGGTATACCCGCTGTGGGAGCAATACGTCTGCAAAGAACAGAGCTTCCTGCGCCTGCTCCGGGCAGCCAATGATTTCCTGTACCGCCCCCAAGGAGACCCCGGAGAACGCCGGGCCACCCAGGAAAAACTGGTCAGCCAGGCCCGGCAACTGAGCAATTATGCCACCTACTACGGCGAAAATGCCCGGAGCATCACCGCCTATGCCATCGTCAAACTCTGTTATAGCATCCTTTGCAGGGCCGAAGATGTCCTGTTGTGGGAAGACGAAGAATACGAGGGGGAAGATGACACCGACAGCGACTACTTCGACCCGGATGCACTGCCCCCCGATTTTATCGCCGAACTGGCCTATGTCGGGCAGCCCGGAGCAACAGGCACCGCAACCGCTCCCCTGCGCAGGGAATACTGGCTTTGGTTCCTCGACATGGCTGAAACCCTTTACAACCATCCGCAACAGGAATACCTCACCCTGCCGGAGCCTGCCCCCGAACCCGGTAAAACGCACTTCACCCGCCGGCAAAGCTACATGGACGGGAGTTATCCGCTGCGTCCCCTCACCGAAATGATACGTACCATACAGGAACACCTGCAAGGGACCGGATGGGACAAAACCGAAGTAACGATCAATATCTTCGGGGGCATATACCTTTTCCTCTCGGTCGAAAAGGGAACAGAAAAGCAACTGGTATCAGCTCCCGATAAACTCTACAACCTGGCTGCCAACCTCCGGAAGCAGATGTACAACCGTTGTCCCGCCGAAGGAGCCTGGATGGAATGCCTGCTCACGCTCACCCCCCGGGGGGACTTTACTCTCAGCCTGAACTACGACGACAAAGAGGCTTTGAGCAGGGAACAAAGTCTGGATACCTTTGCCGCCAGCTTCAAAGAATTTCCCCGTTCCCGCCTGTTCACCCCTGCCTGGTGGCAAAACCTGCTGAGCTACGACACCGCCTATCTGCTTTCTGCGGCAGAGAAAGCCGCGATGCTGCAAATCCATATCGACGGGAATGTACTGATTCTGAACGACGTACCCCTGGAATTTCCGCTATCTCCCAATGCGTTGGTGCGGCTGCTCGGCGAAGAACGCCTGGCCAAAGGTTACAGCACCGCCAAAGACTACGACGGCAATCCGGTAGAATACAACCGCACCTCCTTCCTGCTGTGGAACGATGCCGGGATCATGGCGGCCAGGGACGACGAGGACTACAACCGGATTCCGGCCCTTTACCTGCAACTCCTCGAAAGGACGGAAACCGATACCTCCGTCCCGTTGCCGGAACATCCCTTCAGCGGGACATTCAGCCTGGACGGCCTCCCGGTCCAGTACGAGGAAGGAAACACCGTCCGGTCCGGTCGTTTTGAAATCACCTTCTACGCAAGTGCCAAGGGCTACGTGGAGATCGCCTGTCCCTCAGCCCGCTGCCATCAGTTCCCCGGCCATCACTACCGGACCCTCCTGCAGGAAAACCGCCGCCTCGCCCTCGACGACAAAGAGCATATCCGGGCACTGGAAAAAGCCGAAGCCCAAGGAAAAGAGTACCATCCGGGCATCTCCAACAAGAAACGATTGTTGCAACTGAGCAAAGACTACCTCGTCCATGCCTTCACCGCCCTCTCCGCCGGATATGCCGGGGGAAAAAACGAAAAATACCTCCGGAGTATCCTGCTCGGCCCGCTTGCAGAAGCTGTCCTGAAACGCTACGAATACCGCAAAATAGCAGTAACCGACCTGCTGCCCGTCGTTTCCGCCTTCATCCTGCTGAACCTGGACCCGAGGGATTTCGGGAAATTCACAGACCGGCTGAAAGCAAGCGGCGTCCACGATTTCGTGACCGACACCCTCATCCGCTACAAACTGCCCGGCTGGGAAATAGCAGACACTACTGTCTTCCCGGAATGGAAAGCCCGGCTGACCGCCACTCTCTCCCCCAAGGAAACAGTTGCACCCGGAGCGGAAGAATCTCCCGGCGGATGCGACGCACTGATCATCAGCCATGCGATCCTGAAAATCAAAAACAAACCCTGAACCATCCGTTAAACCTCCGTAACCCATTCAATCACCTGCCATTTTTCGCACCCCCATGAAATTCCTGTTTTACATCCTGCTACTATCCTTCCCTCTTCAAGCAGCAAGGGGACAAAACAAACCAGACTCCATCATCTTTCACGGAAACATCGTGAACGACGGAATTGCCAATTGGTACAACTCCCTGGAACGGGACGGCTCCCTCCCGCCCCATTTCATCGGGATTAAAAATAAGCCTGAAACGACAAAGTATGCCAACCTTCACGCCGGAGATACCCGGTTTTCCATCCGCTGTGCCAGTGGCGATACGCTGGTACTGAGCTGCAGCGATTTTCTGACCTACCCCTTCAGCTACAAGGTTGAATTCATCGCCCATACCCCTGAGCCCCGGGATATCCATGTCCGGGCCTATCCGGCAACCACCGGAAACTGGTATTATAACGGGGAAAAATATAAAACCGGAAAGCTTCCTCCGGCAAAACACCTCCGTTCTCTGGCTCTTCCCGCCACCTACAAGCATATACAACAAGACTTTGAAAGTGAAAACTTCTCAGAAAGCACACTTCAACTGCATACCGACCAAACTTTCGAACAACTCAGTCATGGTTGGAGCTACGACTACGGCTGGACGGACTATTATACCGGAAAATGGGAAATAAACAAAGACACCCTGATCTGCCGGGTACTCCCCGGCTTGTATCCGCCCCTGCGACAAGAGCGCTATCCAGGCCAGGTGCTATCTTTCCATCCCGGGTGGATCAAGAATATACAGGAAGCAAAAGAACATCCCCTGATCACCAAATTCCTGATCCGCAGGCGTGGGCTGATCGCATACGGTTACCAAAAGAAAAAATATAAAAAAGTAAAACCATCGGCACCCAAACCCGGACAACTCCCGCATGATACCAGTACCCTAAAACTTTTCCCATGAAAGCACAATTAAAATACCCCATCCTGATTTTTGATCCCCGGGACGACATGGTCTGGGGCTTTGCCCGGGAAAAAGATTTCCAGGTCACCACCACCCGCCTGCTGCAAAAATACGACCGCTCAGGCGTTGCCATCATCGATTCCACGGGAACAAAATACATCATCCGCCATGCCTACCCAAGCGGATGGCGGGGCATCCACGGCTGGACAGGCACCCGCACCGGCGTGATCTCCCTGGAAAACGACTACGAACCCCATCCGGAAAAACTATCACCCAACGTCCTCCGCGAAATGATAGCGGAAAGATATCTAAAACACCAGGACGAAGAATGGTTCGAAGAAACCTGGGTGGATGAACCGACCTTCCGGGAGGAATTCGCCGAATGCCAGACCATCGAAGAACTCATCGGGATGCTTGTCCGCATCCCCCGTTTTTCCCTGTGGGACCGCCTCCAGGACTATTTCTTCCGCATCTGGCTCTCCGTCCTCGCCTTGCAGTTTCTTGGTGTACTGCTGAAAAAAATCTGGAGCTGGATCACGGGATGGCTATGACACACGGGGACGCGCAATTGCCCTGTCTCCGTGATTAAAGACTAATCAGCCATCATGAATACAGCCATCAATATTTAAAAATTTATGATAATCAAACAACAAACCATAAACATCGTCGCACTCCATCCTTAATACAATATCTGCAATATTGAATGGTTCAAAATACCACTTATTATTCTGGTAATTAATAAGTTAACATCAAATATCTTAATATTTTTTATGCTCTAATTTATTTTTAAGCCATTTATCACCTCTTCAAATTTGAAGGATATAAACTTTATAAAGAAGGGATTCTTTAACCATACTGTCATTTATACAACCATTTTTGGCAATATGGAATCCTATCAATCTCTAACAACCTTCTTGTAAATAACACATCTTGCTTTACCAACGGTATACCTTCGACTTCGGAATTAGACAATAACATCTTTTTTAAAAACATGTTAACCTCATATGCTTATATCCTAATAAAATGAACCAAATATCTCATATTTTGCAATTCATCATTTGAATCAATATGGGACTTATGTACAAAATCATAAACCACAACATCAAATCATTCAACCCCTCGTTTTCTTTAACTGTTCATAGAGATAATCTATTTCTGCAGAAGACATCTCTATATCAAGAGAATTCTTATAGCTTATCAACGGCATAGTAAAAAATTTAGTAATTAATATTATTACCACTTCATATCAAATGAATAGGAATTTTCTAACCCGGAAAATTGATAACGCTTTTTCAATATTCTTAAAATTCAATGTAGCTACCCTCACTTGAGGATAGCC
>ERZ1673748.3376-NODE-3376-length-10283-cov-3.622898_pt1 | contig 10283 bp, 9 predicted proteins | sample MGYA00580196_ERZ1673748 | MGnify/ENA primary metagenome ERZ1673748 (study PRJEB41218, sample SAMN15661796) | gut metagenome | host: Homo sapiens | place: Canada: London | collected 2015-08-20/2019-03-30 | study: EMG produced TPA metagenomics assembly of...
TTTTATTACACATTTCGTATAAATTACATAAGATACCTACACATAAATAAGAAATGAGAGAACAAATCTGAGCATTAATAAACGTAAAATAGGCAGCTGCCATGAAGAAGAGGCGGCTGCCTTTCTGAAAAAACAGGGCCTTTTTATTGTAACAAAGAATTTTCGCTGCAAAAGCGGAGAAATTGACCTGATCGTTCGAGACGGAAAATATCTGGTATTTGTAGAAGTGAAGTATCGAAGCAATAAAGAAAGCGGATATGCATCTGCAGCAGTAGATTATCGCAAACAGAAGCGTATCAGCCAGGCTGCACAGTTCTTTTTGCTGCGATATGGCTATGGAGAACCGCCGTGTCGGTTTGATGTAGTAGCGATTGACGGTGAACAGATTCAATGGATCAAAAATGCATTTGATTATTGTGGATGAATGATAAAGGAGCAGAAGATGACAGAAATCAGATGGTATGAGGAAGGAAAACCTCATATGAGGATAAAAGAAAATAAAGGGGTTACCTGGCTGAGCTATCAGGCATTTGAACAGTTTCCGGATATCGTACATGCGTTCAGCACCAGACTTGGCGGAGTAAGTCAGGGAATCTATTCTTCGATGAACCTTAGTTTTACGAGAGGGGATGATGATGCGGCTGTTTATGAAAATTATCGCAGGCTTGCAGAGGCAGTGGGATTTTCGGCAGAAGATATCGTGACTTCTGACCAGACACATACTGCGAATGTTCGTGTAATAACAGAAGAAGACAGAGGAAACGGCATTACGAAGCCAAGGCCGTATACGGATGTAGATGGAATGGTTACAAATGTTCCCGGACTTGTACTGGCAACATTTTATGCGGACTGCGTGCCGTTGTATTTTGTGGATCCGGTACATCGTGCAATCGGACTGTCGCATTCAGGGTGGAGAGGAACTGCTGCGAAGATCGGAAAAATAACGGTCGAGAAAATGAATGAGGAATACGGAACAGATCCAAAAGATATTTACAGTGCAATCGGGCCCTCTATCTGTCAGAAATGTTATGAAGTGAGTGAAGATGTGATTCTGGAATTTCAGAAGTCATTTGAAAAAAAGTACTGGGATTCACTGTTTTATATAAAAGAGAACGGAAAATATCAGCTGAACCTCTGGGAGGCAAACAGGCTTATTATGCTAGAAGCTGGAATAAAGGAAGAACATATTTCCATGCCGGGAATCTGCACCTGCTGTAACCCGGAGTTCCTTTTTTCGCATCGTGCATCACATGGAAAAAGAGGAAATCTGGGAGCATTTCTTGGAATACGTAGAAAATAATATATATAAAATACATTATAATAAAAGCGGGAGCTCCTGTGAAAGGAAGCTCCCGTTTTGGTTTATCGTTTATTGACTTTTTCCATCAGTTCCATAATCTTTTCGTTGTTGGAACGAACTTTTTCTACTGAAACATCATGGTTGATGATATCGATGATACTTGCAAGATATTTGCTCATGTTTGCTTCGATATAGTATGGACGGTCAAGAAGCTCAGGAATACGATAGTTAAGGTTGGTTGTGATGACTCTGTCCAGCCAGCCTTTTTCGTAATATTCATCAAATTTGGCTACGCCATCTGTAAACAGACCGTAGGTTGTGCAGACGAATACACGTCCGGCTTTACGCTCTTTGAGCTGACGGGCAACATCCAGCATACTTTCTCCGGAAGAGATCATATCGTCGATGATGACAACGTCTTTGCCCTCTACAGAATCTCCGAGGAATTCGTGAGCAACGATCGGGTTCTTTCCGTTGACAACGGTGGAGTAATCACGGCGTTTGTAGAACATACCCATATCGACTCCAAGGATATTGGAGAAGTATACAGCACGGGACATGGCACCTTCATCCGGGCTGATGATCATGAGATGATCATTGTCAAGCTTGAAATCAGGGACATTTTTGACCAGTGCTTTCAGGAACTGGTATGTGGGGAAAAAGTTATCAAAGCCCTTCAGCGGAATAGAGTTCTGTACACGTGGGTCATGAGCATCAAAAGTAATGATGTTGGAAACACCCATGGCACTTAACTCGCGAAGTGCAAGTGCACAGTCAAGAGATTCTCTCTTGGTGCGTCTGTGCTGACGTCCCTCGTAAAGGAATGGCATGATAACGTTGATGCGGTGTGCTTTACCGGTGGCTGCGGAAATGATTCTCTTCAGATCCTGGTAATGGTCATCCGGAGACATGTGGTTCTCATGACCGCATACGCTGTAAGTAAGGCTGTAATTGGTCACATCTACCATGATATAAAGGTCTGTTCCGCGGACAGATTCCTTGATGTAACCCTTACCCTCACCGGTTCCGAAACGTGGGCATTCGCAGTCTACAAGGAAAGATTTTTCTGCATATCCCTGTGGGATGATGGTGGATTTCTTGGCGGCTACAAGTTCTTTACGGAATTTAACCAGCTTTTTGTCAACCTCCTCGGCCAGTTCGCGGCATCCGGCAAGTGCGGCGATTCGGATCGGGGCAACAGGCATAGACTTTTCCAGCAATTCTATGTTTGGCATAATATTCCTCCTAAGTGTATGTCATTAAAAATTCTCAGTCTATTTATAACATCAGACCCACGTGTCAGTCAAGGTGTTTTCTCAAAGTGTTGATTTTTAAGAGCAAAGTTGTTATTATATACGGGATAGAAAAGGGAGATAATGATGAAAGTAAGAAAGCATATGATTTCCAGGGTGCTGCCCGACAGTATTGCCGAGGAGCTGGGGCTGGAGCCGGGAGACAGACTTGTGTCTGTAAACGGACAGCCTGTGGAAGATGTCTTCGATTACCGGTATCTCATGAATGAAGAGCTCGTGGTGCTTCTGGTAGAGAGGCCTGATGGCGAAGAGTGGGAGCTGGAGGTAGAGAAGGAATATGAGGAAGACCTTGGAATAGAATTTGAGAACGGAGGACTGATGGATGACTATCGCTCCTGTTCAAATAAGTGTATGTTCTGTTTTATTGACCAGATGCCGCCAGGTATGCGTGAGACGCTGTATTTTAAGGATGATGATTCTAGGCTTTCCTTTCTTCAGGGAAATTATGTTACGCTTACCAATATGAGCGAGAAGGATATTGAGCGTGTGATCCGCTATCATTTGGAACCGATCAACATTTCGTTTCAGGCAATGAATCCGGAACTCCGGTGTAAAATGCTGCATAACCGTTTTGCAGGAAAGGCTCTGGATAAGGTGGATATGCTGTACAATGCAGGAATCACCATGAATGGACAGATTGTACTGTGTAAGGGTGTCAATGACGGAGACGAGCTGGAATACAGCCTTGAAAAGCTTTCCGCTTATGCGCCGGTCCTTCAGAGCGTTTCTGTTGTACCGGTAGGACTTACCAAATACAGAAAAGGTCTCTATCCTCTGGAGCCTTTTAATAAGGAAGATGCTGAAAAAGTCCTGGGGCAGATCGAACGCTGGCAGAAGATCATGATGGAGAAATACGGGATCCATTTTATCCATGCTTCAGATGAATGGTATATTCTGGCAGACAGGGAGCTTCCCTGTGAGGATGAATATGATGGATATCTGCAGCTTGAGAATGGCGTGGGAATGCTCAGACTTCTGGAAACGGAAGTAAAAGAAACGCTGGAGGGGCTTTCCGGTGACGACCGTAAGGTGACAGGCAGGATCGCCACAGGAAAACTGGCAGCGCCTTTTATCGCACGCTATATAAAAGAAATCCAGAAGAAATATCCCAATGTGCAGATTTCGGTCACAACCATCGAGAATCGTTTTTTCGGTGAAAAGATCACAGTGTCCGGTTTGATCACAGGGCAGGATCTGAAAGAGCAGCTTTCCGGTCTTGACCTTGGAGAGAAGCTTCTGATCCCATGCAGCATGCTGAAAGGTGATGAGGAGATTTTTCTGGATGACATGACGCTGGAAGAGCTTTCGGAAGCACTGAACACAGAAATTGTAATCGTAGACACAGGAGGACGTGATCTGGTGAAAGCTGTGATCAACCCTCCGGAACATAAACAAACAAGAAGGAGACAGATTTATGAGCAAACCAGTAGTAGCGATAGTGGGAAGGCCTAATGTAGGCAAATCCACTCTGTTTAACGCTCTGGCAGGTGACAATATTTCCATAGTAAAGGATACACCAGGAGTAACCCGTGACAGGATTTATGCAGATGTCACATGGCTTGACAGGACATTTACTCTGATCGATACAGGCGGAATCGAGCCGGACAGCAGCGATATCATCCTCTCCAGAATGAGAGAGCAGGCACAGATCGCCATTGATACGGCAGACGTGATCATTTTTATCACAGATGTCCGCCAGGGTCTTGTGGATTCCGATGCCAAGGTGGCAGATATGCTCCGCCGCAGCGGCAAGCCGGTACGTCTTGTAGTTAACAAGGTAGACAGCCACCAGAAATATATGATGGACGTATATGAGTTTTACAATCTTGGAATCGGAGAACCGATCCCGATTTCCGCAGCTAACAGACAAGGCCTTGGAGATATGTTGGATGAGGTGATCAAAGAGTTCCCGGATAAGAGTGAAGAGGAAGATCAGGATGATATTCCGAAGATCGCCATTGTAGGAAAGCCGAACGTGGGAAAATCTTCTCTGATCAACAAGCTTCTTGGAGAGGAGCGTGTGATCGTATCCAATATTGCAGGAACCACACGTGATGCTATTGACACAAAGGTTACCTGGAACAAAAAAGATTATATTTTTATCGATACTGCAGGACTTCGACGCAAGGGTAAGGTAAAAGAAGAGATCGAGCGCTATAGTGTTATCCGTACTGTGACAGCTGTAGAGCGTGCAGATGTGGTTGTAGTTGTGATCGATGCCTCCGAGGGCGTTACCGAGCAGGATGCTAAGATCGCAGGAATCGCTCATGACAGAGGAAAGGGTATCATCGTAGCGGTAAATAAATGGGATGCCATTGAGAAAAATGACAAGACCATCTACAAGCATACGGAAAAGATCCGTCAGATCCTTTCCTTTATGCCATATGCACAGATCATCTTTATCTCTGCAAAAACAGGTCAGAGACTTCCAAAGCTTTTCGAAAATATCGATACAGTTATCGAAAATCAGACACTTCGTATCCAGACAGGTGTTCTTAATGAGATCCTTTCTGAGGCAGTCGCTCTTCAGCAGCCGCCGTCTGACAGAGGAAGAAGACTGAAGATCTTCTATATGACACAGGTTGCGGTAAAACCGCCGACATTTGTTATCTTTGTCAATGACAAGGAACTGATGCATTTTTCCTATGTAAGATATCTGGAGAACAAGATCAGGGATGCATTTGGATTTTCCGGAACTTCCCTGAAATTTATCATCCGCGAGCGCGGGGAAAAGGAATAAAAGTATGGAACGTATTATTTGTCTTGTTATCGGTTATGTATGCGGGCTTTTTCAGACAGGCTATATTATTGGAAAAGTCCACAAGACAGATATCAGAGATCATGGCAGCGGGAATGCGGGTACTACGAATGCCTTCCGGACCTTTGGAAAGAAAGCGGGAGCGATCACCCTGCTGGGAGACTGCCTGAAGTGTGTACTGGCTATTGTGATCGTGAGAATGGTTTATGGAAATTCCATGAATAGTATCCTTCCGCTCCTTACCCTTTATGCAGCATTGGGATGTATCCTTGGCCACAATTTTCCGATTTCTATGGAATTTCGCGGTGGAAAGGGAATTGCTGCTTCTGTAGGCATGATCATTGCTTTTGACTGGCGGATATTTATTGTATGTGCAGTTGTCTTTTTTGCACTGTTCTTTACAACTCATTATGTATCGCTTTGCTCTCTCAGTGCATATGCGGTGGCTTTTATCCTGGTCCTGGTTTTTGGACATATGGGAAAATATGGGATGGATCAGGCGCATACTGTTGAGCTTTATATCGTGATGGTAGTTCTTACAGCAATGGCGTTCTACAGACACAGGGCAAACATTGTAAGATTGTTTCATGGAACAGAGAATAAGGTGTTTTTAAGCAGTAAGAATAAAAAATAAGAGGTAAGATTTATGGCAAAAATCAGCGTACTGGGTTCGGGGAGCTGGGGATTAGCCCTGGCACTCCTGTTGCATAATAATGGCCATGAAGTCCTTCTTTGGTCAGCAAGACCGGAGAATGCCCGGAAACTCCGGGAAAATAGAGAAAATCCTGACAGGCTTCCGGGGGTGCGGCTTCCGGATGAAATCGATGTCCTGACAGATCTGGAGCGTGCGCTTAAGGATGTGGATGTAACAGTTCTGGCAGTAGCTTCCCCGTATATCCGGAGTACTGCACACAAGATGGCATCGTTTGTATGCAGGGACCAGAAGATCGTCAATGTTGCAAAAGGTATTGAGGAAAAGACACTGAAAACACTCAGCGAGGTGATCGAAGAAGAAATCCCGCAGGGTAATGTAGCTGTACTTTCCGGTCCAAGCCATGCGGAAGAAGTAGGACGCGGACTTCCTACAACCTGCGTGATCAGCGCACATACACAGGAAACTGCGGAATACCTTCAGAGTATTTTTATGAGCCCTGTGTTCCGCGTGTATACAACACCGGATATCCTTGGGGTGGAACTTGGCGGAGCACTGAAAAATGTGATCGCACTGGCAGCAGGTACTGCCGACGGCCTTGGATATGGAGATAATACCAAGGCGGCACTGATCACCAGGGGAATCACGGAAATAGGAAGACTTGGTAAAAAAATGGGGGCGCAGATGGAAACCTTTTACGGCCTGTCCGGGATCGGCGACCTGATCGTGACTTGTGCAAGTAAGCATAGCCGTAATCGAAAGGCCGGATATCTGATCGGCCAGGGATATACGATGGAAGAAGCTATGAAAGAAGTGCAGATGGTTGTGGAAGGCGTTTATTCTGCAAGAGCTGCAAGAGAGCTTGCGGAGAAATATGAGGTGGAGATGCCTATCATAACGGAAGTGAACCGCGTACTGTTTGAAGGAAAATCAGCAGCGGAAGCAGTAATGGACCTGATGCTGCGTGATAAAAAAGTGGAAACGCCCATGCTCCCGTGGGAAAATGCGTGAGCGGATCAGTTAAATATTTCCGGGTTTCAGATATGTGAAATGCTAAGCTGGGAATAACAGGATCGCCGTATCAACTGAAAAGAAAAAATAAAAAGATATCTGCCAGAAGATCACTTATGCTCTGACAGATATCTTTTTTGCATTATTATGGAAATTAAAACTGAATATCACGGAGATCTTCTGGAACATGAGAAGTATGCAGATCTTCGTTCAGTGTATCGATGATCGCCATATCTTCATCCTCGATATTGAAGTCAAAGATGTTTCCATTGCTGCGGATTCGTTCCGGGTTGATGGATTTCGGAATGACAGAAATTCCCTTCTGTATTGCCCAGCGAAGCCCGATCTGTGCAGGAGTCCTGGCATATTTGGTCCCCAGAACACACATTACATCATTATCAAAATATGCACCTCTTGCCAGAGGAGCATAAGCCTGTACCTGAATACCGAAAGCCTTGCAGTATTCGATCAGTTCAGCAGGGTAACACAAAGGATGGCACTCAATCTGGTTTACAGCAGGAATAACCCCGGATATCTTACGAAGTTCTTCCAGATGCCGGATATCAAAATTACTGACGCCGATACTTAAAGCACGTCCAGATTCCAGAATGGATTCCAGCTCTTTCCAGGTGCTCAAATAGCAGCCGGGAACCGGCCAGTGTATCAGATAGAGATCTACATAACTGACTTTCAGACGGTCGAGACTACGGGAAAAAGCTCCCTGGACATCGCCGAGACGCTGCGCATTGTTCCAGATTTTGCTGGTGATGAAAAGATCCTTTCTGGGAACTCCGCATTTGGCAATGGCACGTCCAACGCTTTCTTCATTTTTATAAACAGAAGCGGTATCGATCATGCGGTAGCCGGCGGAAATAGCAGACGTGACTGCTGCTTCGGCCTGTACGTCATCGGGCAACTTGTATACGCCAAGCCCCAGAAGAGGCATTTCTCTGTCGTTGTTCAGAAAAACAGTTTCTTTCAAAATAATTCCTCCTTGTATGTTCTGCTTTCCATGCTTTTGCTATTATAGCACAAAAATATGAAAGAATCACATCAATTATATTACAAAAGTGATAAAGCTTAGAGTTGGACAGACGCGCAGACTGGGTAATAAGTTGTGGTTTGAAGAGACTAACTTCGTTAAAAATGAAACAATCGAGTTAATTTACTGTCAAAGTTTTTGGAAAAATAGGAAAAACAGCATATAATTTTGGCTATATTTTATAATTATTTTCTTGATAATAACAGTGAAAAGATGTATAATAAATTTAATTGATAAATTCTTGTCATGAGAGTGTCCGCCCGGCGGATACAGGAAAGGGGTATTTATGCATTTAATCAAAGATGAGAATGGCAATCTTGTTCAGCATGGACATGCAGACAGCCATGAACATACACATGAGCACACCCATGAGGACGGTGTGACTCACAGCCATACACACAGCCATGCGGAAGGAGATAACCATTGTCATACACACGGTGATGGACACTGCGGTTCCTGCGAGAGCGGTGACTGCAAGAATGAGACTGTAGCACTTCTTACCTACATGCTGCAGCATAATGAGCATCATGCCGCAGAACTTGATCAGATGGCTGACAATCTTAAGAAGCTTAACATGGATGCAGCTGCGAAGACGATCAAAGAGGCAGTTGCAGATTTTCAGAAAGGCAATATGAGACTTGGACTTGCCCTTACACTTGTTAAGGAAGAGTTGAAATAAAAACCGACAGAATAGTTTTGACAGCATAGTGGTTAAATGATGCCACTTATTTGGAGGAATGATTATGTGTCTTGCAACAGTATATAAGGAAGAAGATAATTCTGTGATCTTTAAGAATGTAAGCCGGATCGATGTGGACGGAAATAAATTGATCCTTCGAGATATCATGGGAGATGAGCGCGTGGTAGAAGGCAGTATCCTTATGGTGGATCTTGCAAACAGCATCGTGAAACTGCAGTGTAACTGATATGATTAAAACGTAAGATGTGGAGGGACGATCGATGAAATTATCTGAAGCAATGAGAGAAAAAATGTTGCTTTCCTTTGAACTTTTTCCGCCAAAGACAGAAAAAGGCATGGCAAATCTGCCGGGAACCATTGAACATCTCATGAAGTATAGACCGGAGTATATTTCCTGTACATACGGTGCCGGCGGCGGAAATGTCGGTGCCAACAGGGAAGTATGCCAGATGATCAGGAATGCAGGAACTATTCCTGTAACACACTTCACAGTGATCAAGAACACAAAAGAAGGAATCAGACAGCAGTTGGAACGGTATCTGGCAGATGGCGTTGACCATATGCTGGCGCTTCGCGGAGATATTCCGCTTGGTGAGACAACGACCTGCGGAGACTTCAATTATGCGACAGACCTTGTTAAATTTGTCCGTAATGAATTTGGCGATAAGTTTGAGATCGCAGTAGCCGGTTCACCGGAAGGCCATATCGCATGCAGAAGCTTGGAGGCTGATATTGCTGTTTTGAGACAGAAACAGGACAATGGTGCTGATTATATCATGACTCAGCTCTGCTGGGATATGGAACAGTTTAAATACTGGTTGGACGCTATCCGCGAGGCTGGGGTGACAATGCCTGTAGATGTTGGCGTGATGCCGATCTTGGACCAGGCAGCTACCATTAATATGGCTCTTTCACGTAACGGCTGTGTAATGGACAGTGAGCTTTGCAGGCTGATCTCCAGGAACTGGCTGTTCCCGAATCCGTTTAACGCTAAAGATGCTGATGGTAAACCATTTGACATGTTCTATGAGGACAAGGTTAAACGATTCAAAGAAGAAGGAATCGAATACACCATCAGACAGATCGATGAGTATCGCGCTCTTGGTGTTGACGGTATCCATCTTTATGCATTAAACAAATGGAAAGACGTATCCGAGATCATTGACAGATCCGGACTTCGTACACTTATCTAATCATCAACGAAATAAATAAGAATTCCGGCACGATGCGGAGGTGCCAGAACAGTATCAGGCACCTCCCTTATGCGCCGGCATAACAGATATAAAATCAGGAGGTGCCCGTTTTATGGCACATGTTATTGCAGTCGCCGGAAAAGGCGGCGTTGGAAAAACTACATTATGCGGAATGCTGATCCAGTATCTCTGCGAAAAGAAAAAAGGACCTGTACTGGCTGTAGATGCAGATGCCAATTCAAATCTGAATGAGGTTCTTGGCGTAGAAGTAGATACGACTCTTGGCGATGTCCGCGAGGAGATCGCACATGCTG
>ERZ1673748.3397-NODE-3397-length-10234-cov-130.874349_pt1 | contig 10234 bp, 9 predicted proteins | sample MGYA00580196_ERZ1673748 | MGnify/ENA primary metagenome ERZ1673748 (study PRJEB41218, sample SAMN15661796) | gut metagenome | host: Homo sapiens | place: Canada: London | collected 2015-08-20/2019-03-30 | study: EMG produced TPA metagenomics assembly of...
TATCCGGAAGAAATGCAAGAATTGAAAGAGATGGTGAAAGAATTATGGCGTATCTTAAGATCTTCCCCATTAAAGTAACAGACAAGAAAGCTCTGGACTACATCACGAATCCAGATAAAACAGATGAAAAACTGTTAGTTTCCAGTTTTGGCTGTTCCCCGGAAACTGCAGATCTTGAATTTTCTATGACAAGAGAAATGGCAAAAAAGAATGGAATGGACAAAGGTGATAACCTGGCATTTCATCTGATCCAGTCATTTAAACCTGGAGAAGTTGATGCCGAAACTGCCCATCGCTTAGGGCAACAATTTGCAAACGAAGTCCTGAAAGGAAAATATGAATACGTGATCAGCACCCATGTTGATAAAAATCATATTCATAACCATATCATCTTCAACGCTGCAAGCTTTGTTGATCATCACAAGTACGTCTCTAATAAGCGGAGCTACCATAAACTCTGCAGAATCAGTAATCGTATCTGCCATGAAAATGGACTTGCCACCAGTATGCCATCCGGAGAAAAAGGAAAAAGCTATAAAGAGAACATGGAATATCATCGTGGCACCAGTTGGAAAGCCAAACTACGTGTTGCAGTTGATAAGGCAATCTGGACTTCCATCAACTATGAGGAATTTCTACAAAAAATGCAGTTAGCCGGATACGAAGTCCGCCAAGGAAAGCACCTATCCTTCCGTGCACCGGAGCAGAAAAACTTCACTTATATGAAATCTCTCGGAAGCTATTATTCAGAAGAAAATGTCCGCATCCGCCTGGCTAAAAATCGTAACAAAGTGAAAACTCCAAAGCATCTGTCCAGAGAAGCTCGCCTGTATATCAATATTTCCACTTATGTTACGACCGGCAATCGAGAAGGATTTGAACGATGGGCAAAGCTCAATAATCTGAAAGAGGCAGCCCGCACCTTTAACTATCTTTCCGAAAACAACCTGTTGAATTATGAGGATTTCAAGCAGCATGTATCTGACATTGAAGTTTCTGTGAAAGTTGCCGACCAAAAAATAGCACAAATCAACAGTGATCTGAACACGCAGAAAGTCATTCAGAAACACTGCGATTCTTACCGGCTCTGCCGAAAAGTGATTGAGGATTGCAAATCTGCTAAAAATCCAAAAGATTACCGTACCAAGCATCAGGCAGAATATCAGCTCCACGATTCACTAAAAAAAGAGCTTCAGGATCTCGGCGTTACCAAAATCCCAAGCTCTGACAAAATCCAGAAGCGGATTGAAAATCTTGAATCTGAACAGGATGCTACTGTCCGGGAAAAACAGGAATTGCAGAAAAAGCAGAAAACCCTAGAGATCATTCAGCAAAATTTCACTGCACTGCTCGATGCTCCTGAGATCAGTTCTGACTTACTTCAGGCAAAACGGGAATCTGTTTCTGTCACAAGAGATAAATGAAATTGCACTGACAACCCAATTATTCTCTTCCAAATCATCCCAAGGTTTCAGCCCATTTCCTCCCAGCTGACACCATACGGTGCACCTCAGGAGGTATGACCGGCAATAAAGAAAAATCTGTCATCTTGCAAGATTTCTTCTTTAGCCAGATTATCTCTTGTTTCTTTTTTCTGTCTTGCTCGCCTCTGCTGCTTCTTTTGTTTCGCAACAGCTGCTTTTTCTTCCAGCGTTTTCTTATGTTTTTTCCATAAGTTTTTCTAGTGTACGATGTTTTTCTGTCATTCATATTCTACTTGTGCATTGTCTTTGTGTCGAAAAAAACGCTTTCAAACTTCCAGCATATTTCTATTCTATTATCAGAATAAACTTTCATTTTGTCAATCAGCTTCTCCTTTATTTCCTCTATAAGCTCCATCTGATCAGCAAAGCATCGTAACTGGCTGATATTCTTTTCTGCCTGCTGGTCATTCTCTTACTGAATGCTCTGCCTGCTTTGAAGTTCTTTTAACCTTTTCTCCAGTCGGGCTGTTTCTTCATCGTACTTCTTCTTTTCAACAAAAAATCCTCTCTGGATAATTTATCGTCTGTGTACTGTTCATAAAGCAGCATCCATGTCTTTTTCATGGTTGCTATCGTCTTTGTCAGAGTTTTTATCTCAGCAGCTTAGGAATAAGGAATCGTCTTGTTTCTTACACTTTTGGACAGTTCCGTTTCTTTTACCAACAACGACTGATTGTAACCGCACAGCAATCTAATATTTCTGTAAATGCCTCCTGCGAATACCCTGCCTTCTCCCTCTCACGTCTTAATCTCTCTCCAATTTCAATTTTTCTTCTTTCCATAATCATTCCTTTCCGGAGAATGACCATAAAAAGATTTCCATGAGAAAAGACGCAAAGGAAAACCCATAGAATACTCTCTATCGGTCATTCCACTGCGTCTTAGGTGTTAAGTAATTTACCGCCTTTACATGTAGGCAATATGTAATTGTTTTCCTCTCTGCACATCAGATTTATATAAATAAATCAAATGCTTACCATTCCATACCTTATCTTTTCCACGACGGATTTACCTTTTTACACATACTTTACTTTTATCAATCAAAATATCTAAAAATTACCCGAAAAAGAAAAGGTTCATCTGCGCTTTTTACCCAGTTTTTTAATAAGTCATTTAACACTATCAGCTATGCTTTTGCACCTTCCAGCTAACCGCTTCTTTCCTGCTGCAAATGAAGCTGCTGTAGATACCATTTTTCTGAAGCAGTACATCATGGGTTCCCTGCTCTGCAATTCTTCCTTTTTCGATTACAAGAATCTGGTCTGCCTTACGCACAGTCTTTAATCTGTGGGCAATCATTATAATGGTCTTTTCCTTTGTCAGCTCCTCTACTGCATTCATCAAATCCGCCTCATTCTCCGGGGCTACATTGGCAGTTGCTTCATCATTTATGGATATGTCCGCATCAAGGACATCCATGATCTTTTGATATGTAATGATGCTCGGCCGTTTAATATCCGCTTCGATCTTATTCAGATGTGAACGGCTGATTCCTACTCTTTCTGCCAGTTCTTCCCGGGATATTCCACGTTCAGTACGCAATATTCTAATTGTCTCGCCTATATCGCGTTCTCCAATGTACATCTCATTACCTCCTGGTGTGCTTTATTATATAGATCAAAAATACATCTGCATAGTGACCACTGGTGACATTTTTTTTATTTATTTCCCGTTCAGATTTTATACTATTTTCTGACATATATATTTCGTCATAGTTTTACTTTTATCGTTACACTACACCAAAAACTATCATCAGCACATAAGCATAAAATCGAGTAGGAGGCGGTGACTAACCGCCGTCCTCTCACAGCACCGTACGTACCGTTCGGTATACGGCGCTTTCAATAGTTGACGTGCACAGACTGATAGGCTGTGGCTAAATCATAAAAGCCACTGTTTATCAGTCTTTCTTTATTCAGCGCCCAAATCACAGCTTTGTTATTGCTGATATACCAATACTTTCTGCGACTGTTTGCTATTGTTGCCGCATAGTGTTCTGGGATTCCCAGCTTGACTAGATTTTTATATTTCGTTCTAGGTTTCTTCCACTGTTTCCATATGCACATGCGTATTCTGTGATAGAGCCATCCGTTGATGTCATCTATGTTGTTCTTCATGCTTGCAATTCCGTAGTAGTTAAGCCATCCTCTTGCATATACTTTGATTTTCTCAAGGCTTGGCTTGATTGACTGACATCGCTTACGGGAAGATAACTCCTTCAGTCTGGACTTAAACTTCTTCCATGACTTCGGATGAACTCGGACATATATGCCTTTTCCGTTCCTTCCCAATGCAAAGCCAAGGAATTTAAAATTTCGGATTGCAAACACGCTGACTGTACGGCTCTTTTCTCGGTTGACTGTAAGTTTCAGCCTCTCCTCAAGATATTTTGTACTGCTTTCCAAGAGTCTCTCTGATGCTCGCTTGCTCTTTGCAAGAAGCACGATGTCATCTGCATATCTTATGCATGGAACACCTCTTTTCAGGAACTCCTGGTCGAACTCATTGAGGTAGACGTTTGCCAGCAATGGTGATAGATTTCCACCTTGTGGTGAGCCTTCCTCTGTGTCAATGACCACTCCGTTTTCCATTACACCGCTTTTCAGATAGCGCTTTATCAACTGTACTACACGTTCATCTTTTACATTCTTTCGGAGAAGATTGATGAGAATTTCGTGATTAAGAGTATCGAAGTACTTTGACAAGTCAAGGACTACAGCAAATGTATAGCCTTGTTCTGCATACTCCTTAACCTTAAGTATTGCATCTTTTGCACTTCTGTTCGGACGATAGCCATAGCTACCATCTGCAAACAGCGGTTCATAGATTGGCACTAACTGTTGGGTTATTGCCTGTTGAAGTGTACGGTCTATCACTGTTGGTATGCCAAGCTTTCGCACACCACCATCTGGTTTGGGAATTTCAACTCGTCTTACTGGAGACGGAGTATACTTTCCACGATAAATGCGGTCAGTTATCTCTTGTTGATGTTCCTTTAGATATGGAAGAGCCTCTTCAATGGTCATGCCATCAATTCCCGGCGCTCCCTTGTTTGCCTTAACTCTCTTATACGCTCTGTTAAAGTTGTCTTTATACAGTATCGTTTCCAAAAGTCTCGGCTGTGCACTGTCTCTTTCTTTCCATATCCGATTGAATGACCTGGACGCTTTCACATACCCTTCATGTTCCGCATTATCTCTTTGCGAACAGCCATTGTTTTCAATGTTTTCTGCCATAGACGGTCATTCCTCCTTTCTCGGTCATACTCAAGACTCCTACTGATTCGGTCCTTCACCTCTCGGCTACTATGACCTCTGCTGACTTCTGTGCGTTCAGCATTGCTTTATGCAATGGTTACCTCTTTCAAGGCATACCGCACAGACCTCCCTAGGTACCACACGTTTCTTCCTCTCCATCCATCTGCCTCATTTATCATGCATGATTCCGTGTAGTTATTGGGCTTTAACATGGGTTGCTGTCTTACCCACATGCATGACCTCATATGAGATTTCTGTTCGTCAGACCAGAGATTTGCCCGTGAGTTAGTATATTCCTCACATCCAGCTTCCTTCAGATTCCATCTCACGATGGACACCCTTGCCTTCGGCTATATCCTTCCCACTACCGGGCGGATTCGGGACTTTAACCCTTTAGAAACGTGCGCCGCTAGGCGCACATCCATAAAAAAAGAAGGAGCTTACTCCTTCTTTAGCTCTTTAGTAATACGTTTATATAATTTAATCGATTCAATTCACATTCTAAATCGTATGTTTTATGACAATTTATGTAGTAGCTGTAACATCTTTTCTTCCAACTCATCTATGTTTATTGGTTTTTCAATGTAATCATCTGCTTTCATATTCAGTACATGCAGTTTATCTCGTATTTCACATCCTTCCAGAATAACCAACAATGGAGCCTGAGTCTTACAGCGTATATCAAAAATCATCTTAAAATCCCCATGTCGGATTCGCACTTTATCATAATTTATAATTATAATATCATATCGAATATCCGTTATATATGACAGTTCTTCACTAATATCATGGGTTTCAATAATTTTATCTATTTTTATAATCTGATCTATCATGCGATAAATATCGTCTTCCGTACTACTTTCACTTATGAGCAATATTTTCATAGATTTACAATACCCCCATATACATTTTATGAATATAACAAAACTGTTAGCGTAAAGTTTTCCTCATCTATATCAAAGTTCAATAAACCATTGTATTTATTCACTGATTTTTCAATTAAAGCTAACCCCAATCCATACCGAGTCAAATCGGATTTCATACTTATCAGATGACCATGCCTGTCTTTTTTTACCTTCCCATCAAATGAATTTGATATTTTTATAAATAGATTTTCTTTTCGATAAATAATCTTAATATGAATATATCGCCTAGATACACACTTCAAAGCTCCCTCAATTGCATTATCTAAAGCGTTTCCAAGAATAATAAAGATATCACCATCCGAGAAAGGAAATTTATAAGGAACTTCAATTTTTACAGTACACTCAATGCCTTGTTTTACAGCAATTTCGCATTTATTATTTACAATGTAATCAAGCAAAACATTCCCAGAATTGGCAGGTCCATCCTTTTCTATTTTTTTGTTCTGCATAATACCATCAATAAACTCATTTAATTGAGAAAGTTCTCTTTGATAAACCAATTCTTTTATGAAAGAAAGCTGATGATAAAATTTATCTCTAACCATTTTATCATTTAACATGGCAGTTTCTTTTACATATATTTGCTCCTGAAATAAGGAAATTTGTTTTTCGTATATTGCATTTTCTCTTCTTATTTCTGTTTGTTCCAATAGCTTTATATATATATCATAAACCAATAGGTTCAACGCAAGGATTAAAGTAGAAGAAACCGTCGAAAAAGCAATCAATTCCAGTCTATCAATTCTACTCGTTATAAGAAATATATTATATACAACAACAGTGCTTATTACCGGCAAAACTGTAAGCATAAAGCAATACTTGCTTGGCATATCACATTCTATACTTGGATCAATAACTAATGGAATTATTTTTACGAGTGCTAACATTATAATTTTGCAAATTATAGAACAAAGCAATTCAAAATTTGCATAATCATTTCCTTTAACAATACTCATAATTGTATATCCCAAAAGCATTTCTATTGCAATCCATATAAAGTGATACAGAAATACCATAGCTATTTTTTTATGCAGCTTCCCGTCATAGGCTATTAAGCAAATTACCAGTACACCCGCTGCACTCAGAAATAATTTAGGCAGTGTAATATTATTATTATTTTCACAATACAAGCTTAACAAAAAATAAAATATCCACAAAAAAATTGTTTTATTTTTAATTGTCCTCCTTATAAACAAAGCATCCAAAAAAGATTTGATTATCAAACAAGACATGAAAGAAGTGAATATTTGAATCAAAATATTTATGCCTGCCATTATACATCACCATCCCAAAGTAGTTTACTATATCTTGCTCGAACATCTTTTTTATATGTATCACTAATATTTAAAATTCTTCCATCTTTTGTTTCAACCTCTGTATAAGTAATCCAAATTTACATACTTCATAATCTAGATTTTCACTACTGCTCTCGCTAATCATAAACTTAGTTAGTAAATCGGCTATTTTTTCCATTCTCTTCCTCTTCTTTATGTTCTTTCATCTTACGAGCATTTTCCGGAAATGGCGGCTGATGAAACAGGAAGAAACATATTCCTTCGTTTAATACGTCTACGGTAAAATCTGCAACATTTTCCAAATAACCTGCAACTGTTTTTTTTAACATAACACAACCTCCAAAAATGTATTTTTTACAGTACGGATTATACTACAAAAAAAGGAAAATGGAGGATACTCGTAAAAAATCCTGAGCAACTCGTAAAAAATCAGTTCTGGTAGAGTAAGACGGACAGGCAAAAAATATTTTCATTCATAGTTATTTCCATTAATCCATTATATTTCAGCGCAGTTTCTTCAATGAGACCAATTCCCATCCCATGGTTACTTTTATCTGTTTTGCTTGTACGCAAGCGTTTACCATTGTTGTCGAATTTAATTAATTCTGGATTAAAAGTGTTTTTTACCTTTAATAAAAAATTTCCTTGTTTAACTCCCATACTTATTTCAATCTTCTTAGCTCCTTCAATATCTTTTGTCCCATCAATTGCATTATCTAATGCATTTCCAACTATAATACATAAGTCGGCATCATCAAATGGAAGTTTCGTCGGAATTTCAATATGATATTCAACAGCAATTTCATATTTACGCGCAACATCAAATTTATCTGCCAATAGTCCATCAATAAGTGCATTTCCACTTATAGTGGTTACCTGCAGAACACCTTTTTCATCAGTAAGTTGATGAATATAATCTCGTAATCTGACGTATTCTTTAGAAAGAGCTAATTTTTCTATTGCTATTAAATGGTTTTTTATATCATGTCGAAAACGGCGCAACTTTTCATTATGTTCCTCACGCTCTTCCATTTCCCTTTTATATATATCTATACTTTGTTTATAAATATCGTTTTTACGCTTGATTTCCGCATCTGCAGCAATCTTGTCAAACATCTTAAAACATATAACATTTAAAAGCAGGATAATAATTGAAGACATGGTTGAACCCAAAAGTTTTGTTTCATTCAGACTTATAGATACTTTATTTGTGGTATTTTGTTTCTCTATTTTTGTCGATAATGATAAAATTTTTTAAATATCAAAATAAAAAACGCAGAAAAATTTCATTTTCTTGAAATTTTCTGCGTTTTTTACACCAAATATTTCTTAATTTAGGTATTCAATAACTCCATTTATCCCAAATAATCAAGTCTCCCACGATTTCATTAATTTGAGAATGTATTGACGGTCTGTTTAATATGGTAATGTCTATACAGAAATCTTTTCTTTTTGACCAACGTCCAATAATCTCTGCATATGCGGATAAAACTACTCCCGAGGGAGTAAGCCTCTGCATTCTCGCCTTTTCACATAATTTGCTCCAATTTTCCGGCGTAATGAAATGTCTGTATTGTGTAAAAGTAACTTTTTCACATTTCGATTCTGGTAAAATCGGCAGTTCCGGTGCATCTGGGAAGTTCTGCAACCGCTTTTTCCAATACTCACAATCCCGATCTTTTTTCGTACGCACTTCTTCATCATTTTCATGTTCTTTTTGATATACCAGTACATCCCTGAATGATACCTGCAGAGGTTTCAGATTTTTTCCATCTTCGTAATAGAATGCATCCAAATCATTCAATATAGTCTTCATACTAATAAAATCAGATAACAGCATATCAATAGAAAAATGAAGAATACTCTTATCAATCGTGTCTGTCAGATACAGATCAAAAAGTGGCCAACAGTCCGCCTGATACTGCTTATGCGCCAACTCAGCCCTGATTTCATTAAGTTTTGAATCCGTAGTTTCGGCTCCAGCTTCCTTCATATTAAAATAGGTAAGTTTCGGCAAGTCAACATGCTCCAAAATCTTCTGTGTACCATTTTGAAGAAAAACAGCACGTAACATATCATGCCGCATAATCACTTTATGCCAAGCACTCTCCAACCTTTCTGCATCCATATGAGGCATTGACAATTCAAAATATGCATGGCATCCAACACCGCCATATTCATAATTATGATTTCTGCCAAGTAAATAGGCAGACTGAATACCTGTAAGAGGAAACGGTTCATATCGTTTGGATAAGTCCGCTTTAAGCGCGGACTTATCCTTTCTCTCATAATATTCAATCAATTTTTCTTTCACATTTCGCAGTTTTACTTTATCTTCAGCATTTAATGTTCCTGACGGCGCTTTAAATTTTAACTGACCATTTTCAACCCAGAATTTCACACCCCGGTCTTCATATGCTTTAATTAAATCCTCCATCATTATAAAACTCCTTCTTCGTATTCTGTATTTTCTTCTACGTCTAATAAAGAAACCAACTTTTCAATCTGTTCTGCGAGAAGTGCAACAGTTGGTAATGCAAATAACGTTTGAATAGCCAAGTCATTCGGCAGGCCTTCTGTCGCATTTAATTCAGAAATAATCTTCACTGCCTTCAAAGAATCTCCCCCGCACATAAAGAAATCATCATCTCGTGAAATTTCCTTAGTTCCTAAAACTCTTTCCCATATAGCAGCAATCTTCACTTCTAATTCTCCCTGCGGTGCTTCCTTTTTCTTTTCTTCCGAGATCTGTCCCTGATAGCCTCCAAGAATTTTTCTTAAAGCTTTTCTATCAACCTTACCATTAACACTCAAAGGCAACTGCTCCATCACAAGTATTTTTCCCGGAACCATATATTCAGGAAGTTTCTTGCCTAAGTATTCGTGAAGAATCTTTTCCACGTTCTTATTATCGCAACAATCAGAATCCTCATTCAAAACAACTGCCGCTGCCAATCCGCTTTTATCTTCTTCTACAACCACAACAGCACTCTTGATAAGCTCATGTGTTAATAAAACATTTTCTGCTTCTCCCAGTTCAATACGGTGTCCTCTAACCTTAACTTGAGTGTCTTGTCGGAAGAAGATAGCTCCATAGAGTTCACCTCCTTCCCGCGTGGAGTAGAGGACGGGAGTTAAGGGCTTGTCCTCTCTGCCCCTTTCGCTCCGTACCCGTTCGGGAGATGGCTCTTGAGTGCGCTTTTCAGAAAAAAGTTGAAAAATCGAGTAGGAGGCGGTGGCTAACCGCCGTCCTCTCACAGCACCGTACGTAC
>ERZ1673748.3417-NODE-3417-length-10171-cov-5.000395_pt1 | contig 10171 bp, 6 predicted proteins | sample MGYA00580196_ERZ1673748 | MGnify/ENA primary metagenome ERZ1673748 (study PRJEB41218, sample SAMN15661796) | gut metagenome | host: Homo sapiens | place: Canada: London | collected 2015-08-20/2019-03-30 | study: EMG produced TPA metagenomics assembly of...
ACATCTCTCCTGCACCCTCGCAGTCACTTCCTGTGATCAGTGGTGTATGCACATATACGAAACCTCTCTCCTGGAAGAACTTATGAATCGCATATGCTGTCAGGGAACGTACACGGAATACTGCCTGGAATGTATTTGTTCTAGGTCTTAAATGTGCGATTGTTCTCAGATATTCAAAGCTGTGACGCTTCTTCTGAAGTGGGTAATCCGGTGCGGATGCTCCTTCTACTTCTACAGTATCTGCCTGGATCTCGAATGGCTGCTTTGCCTGAGGTGTTGCTACCAGTGTACCTGTAACGATTACTGCTGCACCTACATTTAACTTGGAGATCTCTGCAAAGTTGTCCATCTTGTCGTGATATACAACCTGTAAAGGCTCAAAGAATGTTCCGTCATTTACCACGATGAATCCAAATGCTTTGGATCCGCGGATACTTCTTACCCATCCACCGATGGTTACTTTCTGATCCATGTAAGAATCACTGTTTTTATATAATTCTCTAATTGTTGTCAATTCCATGCCAATTATTCTCCTTTTTTAAAACTCACATATATCCCTATTATACCATATCGGCCAGATTTATGTTATACTATATTTACTGAATTTACTATCTTACTTATCCGAATTTTTCAGTTAATAAGTCAGATGGAAGAAATATCAAAAGTTAGGAGATCATCATATGAAGAACTTACTAGTTGCACAGTCCGGCGGACCAACTTCTGCGATCAACGCAACTCTTGCCGGAGTAATTGAGAACGCTCTTTCCAGCCCATCCGTAGACAAAATCTATGGATCAGTCAATGGAATCCAGGGAGTATTAAATGAGAACCTGATAGATCTTAAAACCAAGATCACAAATGTATCAGAACTGGACCTTCTTTGTCAGACCCCTGCTTCTGCACTCGGCTCCTGCCGTGTGAAATTAAAAGATCCTGCCGTATGCGCAGATGAATACGAGACAATCATCTCTGTTCTGCGCAAATACAGCATCGACTGTTTCATCTACATCGGTGGAAATGATTCCATGGATACAGTAGACAAGCTTTCCAAATATCTGAACGACAAAGGAATCACAGACATTACCGTGGTCGGTGCACCAAAAACCATCGATAATGACCTCTGCGGAACGGACCATTGTCCAGGTTTTGGATCTGCAGCAAAATATATCGGAACCACATTTGCCGAACTGGAACGTGACTGCCACGTATACACAACCAAGGCCGTAACAATCGTAGAAGTGATGGGCCGTGACGCCGGATGGCTGACTGCAGCTTCCTGCCTCGCCCGTGCAAATGGTGCGAAAGGACCTGACTTTATCTATCTCTGCGAAGTACCATTCAGCATTGACACATTCCTGAAAGATGTGAAAGCAAAACTGGAAGAACAGGATGCCGTGATCATCGCTGTCAGCGAAGGTGTGAAGAACAAAGACGGTCGCTACATTTCCGAAGAAGTACAGAGCTCCGCTGTAGATTCCTTCGGCCACAGCTATATCGCCGGTGCCGCAAAGGTTCTGGAAGATGCTGTAAGAAATGAGATCGGATGCAAGGTACGTTCTATCGAGCTGAACCTGATGCAGCGCTGCGCCGCACACCTTGCAAGTGCAACCGACATTCAGGAATCCAGAATGCTCGGAAAGGCTGCCTGCCAGTATGCACTTGATGGTGCAGGCGGTATGATGGCTGCTGTGATCCGCACTTCTGACAAGCCTTATGCTACGGAATTTAAAGCACTCCCGGTATGTGATATTGCGAATGCAATCAAGAGTGTGCCTGCAGATTATATTAATGATGCGGGAAATGATGTAACGGAAAAGATGGTGGATTATCTGACACCGTTGATTCAGGGAGAGATGAATACGGTGTATGAAAATGGGATTCCGAAGTATATTTATTTGTATTAAGTTGCTGTTGAATTTAGTATCATGGAGCGGGGTAAGCCACGATGATGAATTACACGGCAAATTCCCACACTTGATTTTTACTCTTCCGCATGCTATACTATCACCCGTCACGAAGCCCACAAAACCAAGGTCGAACAGGGCTGACCGCCGCTTTCCGGCGTTAAATGAAGATCCGCTACGGCGCGTGTGTTCGTGACCTTCCACACGTAAAACAAAACTAAAGGAGAATTGAAAAATGAAAAACAAAAATCTTAGTTTCATGACCCAGGCAGCCATGATCGCTGCGATCTACGTGGTGTTGACTTACATTTTTGCACCATTTTCTTTCGGAGAAGTACAGGTTCGTATCTCCGAGGCACTCACTATTTTACCAATATTTACACCAGCTGCTATTCCGGGACTCTTTGTCGGATGTCTGATCGGTAATATTCTGGGCGGTGCGATCCTTCCGGATATTGTATTTGGCAGTATTGCAACATTGATCGGTGCATTTTTTACATGGAAACTGCGTGAGCAGAAACCAGTTGTAGCAACATTTCCACCAATCATTTCGAATATCATCATCGTTCCGTTCGTACTGCGTTACGGTTATGGTGTAACACTTCCTATTCCGTTTATGATGCTGACAGTCGGAATTGGTGAGGTGATTTCCTGCACCGTTCTTGGTCTGATCGTGTATGGGGCATTGAAGAAATATAAGAGTACGCTTTTCCGTACAGCCTAAAAAAGTGGCATGTGAAAAAACAAAAGTTTTTTCACACGCCCTTTTTTATTATTCATTCTGTATTCTCTATTATCCAATATACGTATTACCGCTTCCGGACGTCATCTGATCCATCTCTTCATACTTCACGCTGTGTCTTGTACTGTCATTCAGATCTTCATACACAACATTCGTATCGCTGTATCCCACCAGAATGACGGCATTCTGTGAATCCAGCATTGCAATGACCGGACGGCCCTGGTTGATGATGTACAGAATCTCTTCCGTCGTACATCCTGTCAGGTCGTAAGCCTCGTCGTTATTGACATCTTTTAAGATATCAATCGGTTTTTCCTGATTCTTCAGGCGGTCTTTGATTGTATTTAACACATCATCTTTATCAGTGATCGAATATTGCAGATTGCGGTTACCGCGCTCCCATACATAATTCTGGGATGAATCGACTACCACACCATTGTAATCATTTGCTTTCTTGATCGCGTCTCCGGCCTTTGTATATACGCCCTGTATATCACCATGTCCATAGACATAATATTTCTCCGGTGCGTCTTTATCGGAAAATGTGATTGTCTGTGGTCTTTCGAACAGAATCTGTTTTGGCTTGAGCACTTTTGGTTCTTTGTCTGCGATTCCGTCGTTATACGTCAGCCTTACCTGTGTCTGTTTCAGGTCTGTTGCATAAGTTTCCAGTGCGATATTGCTCTTGGTCTTCTGTTCATTATTCGTAATATAATCCGGTGCTGTTGCTGTATAAGTATCTCCGTCTTTCGATGCACGTTCCAGCGTGATCATATCTTCATCGAATGATGCACTCAGAATATAAATGCCGTCTGTCTGATATTTTTTGATCACTTTTCCTTTTTGATTCCGGATCTCCAGTTTGTACATTGGAACGGTTGCCTCTCCGGATACGGTATTTCCTATATCCTCTGTCTTGGCAACTCCATATACAAAATCACTTCTGACAAATCCAAGTGGGCGGATGCATTCTCCTTTTCCGCAGGTTACTTTCTGCTTCTTTCCTGTCTCTACATTCAGGATTGTCACTTTTGTTGCGGTCTCAAGATCTCCGTTTGCCTGATATGCGATCAGACTTCCGTCTTCCGACACAACATACTGCTGTGCATCCAGTCCTTTGACCAGTGCTTTCTTCTCGGCATCTTCGACGCTATACTGATAAAGGGTGCCGTCTACCATTGTGTACAGCATATCCGTTTTCGCATCGTAATATGACATCTCTCCGAGTTCACTTTCTGCCTGTGCATATGATTTATTTGTGGAAATAAATACTTTCTCTTCCACTGAATTCTTCTCTATATCATAATAATAGACAGCTACTCCCACTTCTCCTTCGTGCTCGCCGCGGTCCATATAACCGGACACCAGGAAGGTTGTATTGCCTTTAGCATCTACCTTAAGAAGCTTGATCTTATGATCTGACACCATATTTCTCACATCTGTATTCTCCGCATCTGCGAAACCAAATACCAGTGAAATCTCGTCTGAATCTTTGTTATAATTCCAGAGTTCATTTGCCTCTACAAATGATACGATCGTGCCATCTTTATTCACCTTATAAGACAGATTTGCAGGCGCGATGCCGAGGATGATTCCTTTCTCATTCAGAACCTTCTGTGTCGCGTCGAAGATCTGTTCCATTGTCCGATCGTAATCCAGAAGATAGGTTTTCTTGGCATCTGCAATATATCTTACGCGGAAAAACTCTTTGACCGCATAGCGGTCTGCTTCATTCTCTTCTCCTTTGCAGCTTACCCGGTATTGCAGCTGTACCGACATACAGGTACTGTTCAGTTCCTTGATGCTCCAGCGTTCTCCCTGTTCTACCTGTGGTTTCAGACTGCCCCATGTGACCTGTTCATAATTCGAATTAATCGTCACGTGCTGAAGTGTGGTATTGTCCGCATCATCAGTCGGTTCAAGCGCTGCTCCGACGCCTGCATTTTCCACCTTGCCAAGTGCATTTTCATGATAATCGCTGATGTAATTCAGGCATTCTGTAACATGTGCATCTTCATCACTGACGATACGGGTATAGAAATATACCGGATCCGCACCATTTCTGTTCAGGCGGACTTCCAGGATCCGCTCTTCATCCAGTACTTTTTTCCCGCTCAGATCCAGGGTAAATCCTTTTCCCACCTTTTTAATCTTCTTATGTTCCAGCTGGCTTGTACCGTCCATCGTATAGACTTTGTAGCTGGCTCCCGTGAATTTATTCCCATATGCTTCTACGTTTACATCCAGGCTCTGGTTCGCTACCGGTGTGATCGTGTTGTGCATAGAGGATATATCCATGCGTTTTGCATAACCTGTCAGTGTATTGATCTTATATTCTCCATAAGAAAATGATATCTGTGGAAATGTTGCGGCTCCCATATCGGCCGTCATATTGTCATTCCCCTTATTTGTCACGTAGCTGAATATAATGACAGCCACGATAAATACTGCAGTCAGGATTCCTGCATTCTTTAACCTTTTTTTTAAAGTCAATGTCATTTATACTCCCTCTTTATCCTCTTTCTCCGGATGATCTTTCTCTGAATTTGCGGACTCCGTGGCGAACCCGTCCAACAGATGTCCCAGTGTCGGTGATACCCGGAGTGCTGCTTCACATCTCTTGATGGAAGCCTCTATATTATTGTCTTCTTTGGCATGCCGCTTTTTTACTGCACGTATCAGGATATTCTTTGGTGTATGCTCCATATCTATAAATTCCAGTATCTGCGCTTCATACCCCGCACGCTCCAAATACTGTGCTCTTAAGCCATCTGTGATAAGTGCTGCCATACGTTCTTTCAGAAGCCCGTATTTTAATATTGGTTCTAATATCTCATTTTTTATCTGACGGTTCAGTTCATGCTGGCAGCATGGTACCGATAAGATCACTTTCGCATCCCATCCCACGGCTTTTGCCAACGCATAATCGGTTGCGGTATCGCAGGCATGCAGGGTTACCACCATATCTACCTTATTGACACCGGTATAATCCGCAATGTCACCCTCCAGAAATCTCAGCTTTTCATAGCCATATTTTTCACTTAATTCATTACAATGACGGATCACATCTTTCTTCAGATCCAGTCCTATGATTCTTATGTCATATTCTTTCAATTCATGCAGATAATAATACATGGCAAATGTGAGATAAGATTTACCACAGCCAAAATCCAGGATTGTAAGTTCTCTTCCCTTATCAAGCTCCGGCAATATATCCTCGATAAATTCCAGGAACCGGTTGATCTGCCGGAATTTGTCGAATTTCGCATGCACGATCTTTCCATCCTGTGTCATAACACCAAGATCCTGAAGAAATGGTACCGGGACTCCCTCTTCCAGTACATACTTCTTCTTGCGGTCGTGGCTCATATTGATCTGCTTCTTTTCGCCTTTTTTCATCTTGCTTTTTATTGTTACTTTTCCCTTTTTGCTTACAAGAATTGTATAAGCTGCTCTTTGTGTCTCCATCTGCATCTGGCGCATATTTTCCATATACTTAAGAAGTATTTCACAAGCTTTTTTCTCCTCCACATTCTCGTGAAACGCCTGATTATTCCGGAATGACTCGAGCTGAAAATAAAGGACATCTTTTTTCAGGATCGGTCTTACTTTCACTTTTTGTACACCGTCTTTATTCTTCGGGTTACTCAGCGTTGCTGATATAAATTCTATATTTAAATTTTCCTGTAATAATTTGCTTAATTCATTCATAATATTATATTCTACTGTTTTTTAGACAGGAGCGCAAGTAGCGTAAATGGCAATTTTATTAATGGTTCCGTAGGATTTGCGAAAAAGGGACAACGGTAAATACAGTTTGAGCCGGAGGATTTTAAAAAATCCTCCGGCCCAGACTATGAAATCGGAAATTTTATCGTTACTTTAAACAAATCTCCATCCAGATACAATTCAAATGTCCCGCCCTGCATTTCTGTCAGCGACTGTGCGATAGACAGTCCAAGTCCGCTGCCTTCCGTACTTCTTGATACATCTCCGCGTATGAAACGTTCCGTCAGTTCGTCAGCTGAGATATTTAGCGGCTGCTCGGATACATTCTTAAGGCTGAAATATGCCATACCATCTTTCTTTTCAAGATCAGCATAGACTCTTGTTCCTTGCATTGCGTATTTTGCCGCATTGTTGTATATATTAGACAGCACTCTCCACAACCGTCTTCCGTCTGCGCGGATTACAACCTCCTCATTCGGAAGGTTCATCACTTCCTCCAGATCACGCGCCTTGAATTTTTCTTCAAACTCTCCGCTCGTCTGCTGGATCATTTCTACCAGATTCAGATTCATGAACTCCAGTGTGATATTGCCGGAGCTTACTTTTGAAGCTTCCACCACATCTTCCGTCAGTGTCTTAAGCCGCTGTGATTTCTGTTCCAGCACTTCAATGTAGCGTTGGATCTTCGGATCCTTAAGGTCCTCCTGCTTTAACAATTCCACATAATTAATGATAGATGTAAGCGGCGTCTTAATATCATGCGATACATTCGTGATAAGATCTGTCTTCAGGCGTTCACTTTTCATGCTCTTTGCGAGCGCCGCTTCCAGACCTTCGCCGATGGAATTCACCTTTTCTGCAATTTCTTTATGCTCTGCCAACAATCCATTTACCGGGATCTGATAATCCACTTCCCCGCCGGCGATCTTCTCGATCCCGGTCTTGATCTTTCCGGTTCCTTTCGCTTTCTGTACCATCCAGATAAATGCTGCAACATCTATGATCAACAGAATGACCGCCCATAACCGGTTGCTGAGCCAGATACTACTTCCCGCTGATCCAAATACGTACGTAAGCCAGTGGATCATGAAGAAGATTGCAAATCCCATAATAGATTTCCACAGATGACGGATATTCTGGAACATTTCTTTTACGAAGATCAAAAGCCATCTGAGCACACTGTTCTTCCATACCGTTCCCGCCTTGATTCTTCTCACCAGACTCAAATATCCGAAAAGAAACATTGCGCAGGTATACAATGCCTCCACACTTCCAACCACTATTCCCGGCAGATACGACTCCACATTCTCCATATAGATCGTCTCTCCACCTGCATTCTGCCATGTAAATGCCCCGGCCTTTACTCCTATCAGCGCAACCACCGCCCAGAGTAACAGCACACTTGCAGCTGCCAGTTCTGTCTTAATGTGATCAAATTTCATAAGATACACTTCTTCGTCTTCTTTAACTTTTCCGGCTCCGATCGTAAGAAATACAAGAATGACAAGATATGCCGCTACAGCCGCCATTCCCAGTATTCCGGCCACTTTGGCTCCGGCCCCGTACCTTGTAAAGATCTCATCCTGTTCATAAAAATTATCTTTTACAGGATAATCCGTATCTACAACAGAGACATATATATAATCTGACGCATCGACATAACCGGCCACTGTCTCCTGCCACTTCTGTGCTATCGAATCCCCTTTACCGGCTTTTTCAATATTGCTTTCATAATCTGCAAGCTTTGGTCTTACGATTACATATTTTCCTGATTTTTTCATTTTTTTCAGGTTCTCTTTGTAATTGTCAAAGTTCTGATATTTTTTCTTATTCGTAATGACCGTCTTGTTGTCCAGATTAACATACAGATACGTTATGTTCGTATTGCCTTCCTGATACTGATTCTGAGCTACCGCATAATTATCAACGTCAGAATAGATCGTTTCGGCTGAATTATTTATCATTCTGTACGCTTCATTCAGCTTGCCATTCCATTCTTTTGAATTGTTCACAAGCTGAAGTACCGTCTCTCCATTTACCGTCTTATAATCCCCGACAACTCTTTCACCATCATAATTCCAGCAATTGATATAGGCAATCTTTCCATCGATATCCTGAAGTCCCCGGAATCTGGATTCCCCACTGTTGCTCTCCTGATACTCTCCCTGCTTTAGTTCTGTCAGAATATCATCCGCAGAACTGTCTCCGGTAATTACAAATGACAGCTCTCCGTAATCGATCATCTGTTTAAAATCTTTGTAATGGAAATAATGATAAGTTCCGTCTGAACGTTTACATACGATAATACAGTCCTGTTTATCTAATTTGCTCCTGGCCGCATCATAATCCGTCATCGATTCCGAGATTAATTTTCCCCAGGAATACAGATCTCCCAGACGGAACGACAGGCCTGTTTCATCTTTTCCTGTTATCTCACCGGTATCTTCGTATTTTGCCACATCTACGATCTTATCCGGATCATATTTGCCATCTGTATCATATAAGGTCTGATACCGGATCTCATCCAGTATATTATAATTTTCATTCGCCACGGAATCGGCAAATGCATTGCTTTCTTCATAACTCTTCGCCGCATCCGCAGTGAACAGTTCCTGTGTCAGTATCGGATAACGTGTTGCCCACAGTAAACATAATACTCCGATAACGGCCAGTACGTGTGCCCCCACTATCAAAAACAATTTTGCTTTGGGCATTCGGTACCATTTCTTCATATATACCCCTTCCTAAAGCTTTTCTATCTTATATCCGACACCCCAGACCACCTTCAGATACCTTGGTTCCTTTGGATTAATCTCGATCTTCTCTCTGATATGACGGATATGTACAGCTACCGTATTATCTACTCCGATAGCATCTTCATTCCAGATACTTTCGTATATCTGGTCAATAGAAAATACTTTCCCCTGATTTTTTACCAGTAACAATAAAATGTTGTATTCGATCGGTGTCAGTTTCACCGGCTCTCCGTCAACCGTAATTTCTTTCTGATCGTCATCGATCATAAGTCCTCCCACGGTATAAACTGCCTGATTCTCTTTTTCCACTGTACTTCCAAGCTGTGTATATCTGCGAAGCTGTGATTTTACCCTTGCAGTCAGTTCCAGTGGATTAAATGGCTTGGTCATATAATCATCGGCTCCTACATTCAGTCCGAGGATCTTATCGGCATCCTCTGACTTTGCAGACAGAATAATGATCGGCATATTCTGTTTTTCCCGGATTTTTAACGTTGCGCGGATTCCATCCAATCTTGGCATCATCACATCAATGATCAGAAGATCCACTTTATGCTTATCCAAAAGCTTCAATGCTTCCTCACCGTCGTAAGCTTTTAATACTTTATATCCTTCCTGCGACAAATAGATTTCTATCGCCTCTACGATTTCTTTATCATCATCACATACCAGTATGTTGTACATAATTCATCACCTCCCTTATAATATACAAGAATACCAGCCAATTTTTAAGTACTGTTTCTGTAATTTCTTAAGATATTATGAAATTATTCCTTTCCGCCCACTTTATCAGAGATATGCAGAGTGTTAATATTTCGTCAAAAAATAATAAACTATATTTTTCTTAAGCAGATTTTTTATATAATAGATATGGATATCTTTTTAATATTTTTTCATACTGCAAACATTTCTTTTTTAACTGTTACATTTTAAATATTAAAAATTAACTTAGAAAGAAGATGAAAGTATTATGCATGAACCAGAAATAGAATATCTTATCCGGTCTCTTGGCATTGGCGCTACTTATCGGGGATATGCAT
>ERZ1673748.3422-NODE-3422-length-10160-cov-13.219990_pt1 | contig 10160 bp, 9 predicted proteins | sample MGYA00580196_ERZ1673748 | MGnify/ENA primary metagenome ERZ1673748 (study PRJEB41218, sample SAMN15661796) | gut metagenome | host: Homo sapiens | place: Canada: London | collected 2015-08-20/2019-03-30 | study: EMG produced TPA metagenomics assembly of...
TTGAACAAGCCAACCTTATAGGTAAATGGCAGTCCACTTGGGAGAAGATTCACAAAGTGGAGAATGGTAAAGAAGTAGTAACTTCTGACGAAGCATATACCAATGGTTTATGGGAGTTCAAAACTGACGGTACTTGCATAGAAAGCTATGTGGACGGTGGGCATATAGAAACAAGTCGCTGGTCTTTGAAAGATAATAAGCTGACTATCTCTTACGATGATGGTTATTCAGATGTCCTTACCGTCAATGAACTTACAGTTACCAAGTTAGTTCTCGCCTTTGAGGATTGGGACACAATGGAAGATGGCAGCGAAGAATTGGACGATATTACAACAACCACTTACAAGAAGATTGACTAATTACCAATCTACTTAAGACAGAGCAGCATTTGAGGAAACTCTTATGCTGCTCTTTTCTATAACTATTTCATAAATACAAAATAAACAGCCAATATCAAGCAAACGAAGGCAGCTATATGATTCCAGTGCAAAGCTTCACCTTTAAAGAATACAGTTGTAAAAACTGTGAATATAATAAGAGTTATTACTTCTTGAAGAACTTTCAACTGCATCAATGAAAATGGTCCTCCATTACCTACATATCCAATGCGATTCGCTGGAATTTGACAAGAATACTCAAAAAAAGCTATTGACCAACTAAAGGCTATTACACCTATCAAAGGAAGAGCAGCAAACCAAGAATATTCCTGCTTCATCTTTAAATGACCATACCAAGCAAAAGTCATAAAGACATTTGATACTATAAGCAATAAAATTGTGTAGAGAGCTTTCATATTATTCTAATTCTACTATACATTATTATATATCAACGTAAAATGTTAAATTTCCAGTTGGGTTTTTCTATTTTATTATACTCAAAAAATGCAATGACCCAACTAAAGGTAATCACACCTATCAACGGAAGAGCAGCAAACCAAGAATACTCTTGTTTCATTTTTAAATGCCCATACCATGCAAAGGTCATAAAGACATTAGATACAATGAGTAATAAAATTGTATAGAAACCTTTCATCTTATTATATACTAAAATTAGTAATTATCAGTCTATTTTATCCGGCAATAATTCTTCCTGCACATTCGTCATGCTCCCCCACAAGCTGTAGCGAGCTTCCGGATTCATCGCTTCCAACTGCCGCAGAACACCTTTCATATCACTTCGGCTGGACTGTGATTCATAAGGACAACTCTTCACTTGTTTTCGGTAGTCATGCAATGCAGCCAGTTCAATCAGATCAGCCTCGTGCACCATACACATCGGTCGGATAATTGTCATATCAAATTTCTTCATCACCAAGCGGGGCGGCATCGTGCTGAATGCCCCCTGATAAGTAATGTTCATCAACAATGTTTCCAAAATATCATCCATGTGATGTCCTAAAGCAATCTTATTGCATCCTTGCTCCTTGGCAACCGTAAACAGAGCTTTCCGACGATTCCAGGAACAAAGAAAGCAGGGAGACTTACGCGTATCCGTAGCAGGATCAAAGGACGTTTCGTACTGTACGAAAGGCACTCCAAAAGATTCACAATATGCTTTCAGATATTCAGTATCACTTTGGTAAGGAATATTATTCATCACCACATGAACAGCTATCACAGAAAACCGAGGCTTATAAATACGCGCCCGCTTGCCCAGCAACTCTACAAGTGCCAACGAATCTTTCCCGCCCGACAGTCCGATAAGGATTTTGTCCCCTTCTTCTATCAGTCCATACTGCACCACTCCTTTATTGAATCGCCGTTCAATACGGCGGATCGTCTTCTCTTCTTCCGTAAATTGTGTCATATCTTCAAAAATCGGCTGCAAAAGTAAGCGAAAAGAATGATTTAAAGAAGAATTAACATAATAGAATCTCTGAAAAAGGGTTTATTTCTAATAAATTTGTACTTTTGAACAATTGATGCATGGATTAGTGAATAAAACAATGAAAAGAAAATATATTCTATTTTTAATTTGCAGTTTCTTCCTTGGAGGAGCATCTGCACAAACATTGGAACAGGCACGCACCTTATTTACAAAAGGTGACTACGAACAAGCCAAACCCGTATTTCAGAAATATGCCAAATCTCAACCGTCCAATGGTAACTACAGCTACTGGTACGGTGTCTGCTGCCTGAAAACAGGAGAACCGGAAGAAGCCGTGAAGTATCTCGAAACCGCTGTAAAAAGACGGGTAGCCGGTGGGCAACTATATCTGGGACAAGCCTACAATGATACTTATCGTTTCGAAGATGCAGTCAACTGCTTCGAAGAATATATCGCCGATCTCAGCAAACGCAAAAGATCGACAGAAGAAGCTGAAGCTCTATTGGAAAAGAGCAAAGCTGACCTGCGTATGCTCAAAGGAGTAGAAGACGTGTGTATTATCGACAGTTTCGTGGTAGATAAAGCAAATTTCCTAAGCGCATACAAGATCAGTGAAGAGTCCGGCAAGCTATTTACGTTCAACGAATTCTTCCAGACCGAAGGAGATCATCCGGGAACAGTTTATGAAACAGAAATCGGTAATAAAATCTATTATAGCGAAAAGGGAGAAAGAGGAAATCTGGACATATTCTCCAAGAATAAATTACTGAATGAATGGAGCAACGGTCGCCCGTTGCCCGGCAGCATCAACGAATCCGGAAATGCCAACTACCCGTTTGTACTATCGGACGGTGTTACTATTTATTATGCAACCGATGGCGAAGGACTGGGAGGGTATGATATTTTTGTCACTCGCTACAACACAAATACAGACTCTTATCTGACACCGGAAAATGTGGGAATGCCGTTCAATTCACCTTATAACGATTATATGTACGTCATTGACGAATACAATAATCTGGGTTGGTTTGCCTCCGACCGTTTCCAGCCCGAAGAGAAGGTCTGCATCTATGTATTCATTCCTAATTCATCTAAACAGACTTATAATTATGAGGCGATGGACCCGCAGCAGATGATCCGTCTGGCGCAGATTCATTCACTGAAGGAAACTTGGAAAGATGAAAATACAGTTACAGAAGCATTGCAACGTCTGAAAGAGGTAATCAATCATAAGCCACAGGAACGTCGTGTGGTTGAATTCGAGTTTGTCATCGATGATAACACGACCTATTATCTGTTGAGTGATTTCAAATCTCCCAAAGCAAAGCTACTGTTCCAAAGTTACCGGCAACTGGAAAAAGATTATCTGCAACAGGAAGATAAACTGAACGGTCTGCGCCAGCAATATGCAAGCGCCAACCAACAAGGAAAAGAAAAACTCGCTCCCGCAATCCTTGATCTGGAAAAAAGAATTCTGCAAATGAATGAAGAACTGGATGCTCTTGGAGTAAGTGTGCGTAATGCCGAAAAAACAAAATCAAAATAATACAGAGTTATGGACATACTGATTATCACCGTTCTCATCATTGCTGCAGTAATACTATTTTTGGTTGAACTGTTTGTCATTCCGGGGATTAGCCTGGCTGGCATTTCAGCACTTGCTTGTATTCTCTATGCCAACTATTACGCTTTCGCCAATCTGGGTATGGCAGGAGGATTTATCACTTTAGGGATATCGGCTGTCGCCTGTATCGGCTCGCTTATCTGGTTCATGCGTTCGAAGATGCTGGATAAGCTGGCTTTGAAAAAAGATATTGACTCGAAAGTAGACCGCAGTGCGGAAAAGAGCGTCAAGGTAGGCGACACAGGAATCAGCACTACCCGCCTGGCACAAATCGGTTATGCTGAGATTAACGGTAACATCGTGGAAGTAAGATCGATAGATGGCTTCCTCAATGAAAAAACTCCCATCATTGTGAGCCGCATCACTGACGGTACCATCCTGGTTGAGAAACACAAAATATAATATTCACTTAATATAAATTATCAATGGAAACATCTTTGTACTTACCTATCGTTCTGATTGTTGGAGGTATTATTTTCCTAATACTATTTTTCCATTATGTGCCGTTCTTCCTTTGGTTGTCGGCTAAAGTATCAGGCGTTAACATCTCGTTGATTCAACTCTTCCTGATGCGCATCCGTAATGTTCCGCCGTATATCATTGTTCCGGGCATGATCGAAGCCCACAAAGCCGGATTGAAGAACATCACCCGTGATGAACTGGAAGCCCACTACCTTGCCGGAGGCCATGTAGAAAAAGTAGTACATGCGCTGGTATCCGCATCGAAAGCCAACATTGAGCTGTCATTCCAGATGGCAACCGCTATCGACCTTGCCGGACGTGATGTGTTTGAAGCTGTTCAGATGTCTGTAAACCCGAAAGTGATTGATACTCCTCCTGTTACTGCAGTAGCCAAAGACGGTATCCAGCTGATAGCGAAAGCTCGTGTAACAGTACGTGCCAGCATCAAGCAGCTGGTCGGTGGTGCCGGAGAAGATACCATCCTTGCCCGTGTAGGTGAAGGTATCGTTTCCTCTATCGGTTCTTCGGAAAACCACAAGTCAGTACTCGAAAATCCGGATTCTATCTCTAAACTTGTACTCCGCAAGGGATTGGATGCAGGAACAGCTTTCGAAATTCTGTCTATTGATATCGCGGATATCGATATAGGTAAAAACATTGGTGCAGCTTTGCAGATTGACCAGGCTAATGCAGACAAGAACATCGCACAGGCTAAAGCAGAAGAACGCCGTGCAATGGCTGTCGCTTCCGAACAGGAAATGAAAGCTAAGGCACAGGAAGCACGTGCCAAAGTAATCGAAGCGGAAGCGGAAGTACCTAAAGCAATGGCAGAGGCCTTCCGTAGCGGCAATCTGGGTATAATGGATTATTACCGTATGAAAAATATCGAAGCCGATACTTCAATGCGCGAAAACATTGCCAAACCAACGACTGGTGGTACCACCAACCAGCCTTTGAGTAAATAGTCTACCAAACGCTGGAACCCGATTCCTATTCAGTTCATCTGCGTATCTTCTCTTTGACAAACTTGCAAAAGAAAAGAAAGATACCTCTTCCGAACTAAAATCCGGTTCCGGCGTTTCTATTTATATATACGACTTATTGTAAAACTAAAACCGTTCAATAACATGAAAAAGTACTTTCCATCCTCTGAACTGATTATCAACGAAGACGGCTCGGTATTCCATCTTCACGTAAAGCCCGAATGGCTGGCAGATAAAGTGATCCTTGTAGGAGATCCAGGACGTGTAGCACTCGTAGCTTCTCACTTTGAAAACAAAGAATGCGAAGTGGAAAGCCGCGAATTCAAAACAATCACGGGTACATATAAAGGTAAACGAATCACAGTGGTTTCTACCGGAATTGGTTGCGACAATATCGACATCGTTATGAACGAACTGGATGCACTTGCCAACATCAACTTTGAGACACGGGAAGAAAAAGAAAAGTTCCGCCAACTGGAGTTAGTACGTATCGGTACGTGCGGCGGCTTGCAGCCAAATACTCCGGTAGGCACCTTCGTTTGTTCACAGAAATCTATCGGTTTCGACGGATTATTGAATTTTTACGCCGGACGCAATGCGGTATGCGATCTTCCTTTCGAACGTGCTTTCCTTAATCACATGGGCTGGTCGGGAAATATGTGTGCCCCTGCGCCTTATGTTATTGATGCCAGTGAAGAACTGATTGACCGGATTGCTAAAGAAGATATGGTACGTGGTGTAACGATTGCCGCAGGAGGCTTCTTTGGGCCACAAGGACGTGAACTCCGTATTCCGTTAGCAGACCCGAAACAAAATGATAAGATTGAAGCATTTGAATATAAAGGCTTTAAGATTACCAACTTTGAAATGGAAAGTTCGGCACTTGCAGGACTTAGCCGACTGATGGGACATAAGGCAATGACCGTCTGCATGGTGATAGCCAACCGACTGATCAAAGAGGCTAATACCGGATATAAGAATACAATCGATACACTGATTAAGACTGTGCTCGATAGAATATAAGAGATATATCCATCATAACAGAATGGCTTGAATCATACTCTGTATTGTATGTTTCAAGCCATTTTTTCATTAATATCCAATCGTAAATCTCTCCTGATGATGCTTGGGATGTTCCAACTCATCGATCATTGCAGCCGCATAGTCTTCTACAGAAATATGGCTGTTACCCACGATATCCACAATCATATCATCTTTGCCCAAACGGTAACGTCCGGTGCGTACTCCCGGTCTCATATCTGCTGCCGGAGAGAAAAATACCCAGTCAATCTCTTTCTCCTTCATCAGGAAATTCAAATAAAACTCTCCCAAAGCTTTAACTCCGGGCAGGATATTCTCAGGAACTTCACCCGAATCCATCAGTCGCAATCCCGGCGCAATAAACAGTGATCCGGCACCACCTACCATCAGGAAGCGATTTACTCCCGCTTTCTTCACTCCATCAATGATAGTCAGATATACTTTGATGGTTTCGTCATATATATCAGGATTATTCCATCCCGGATTGAATGCACTGATAACGGCATCCGCTCCTTTGCAAACTTCGCATACTTCATCGAGCGAAGAGACATCCGCTTTCTTTACTTTCAGATGCTCGTTCTCTATCTTTATTTTCTCGGGATGACGAACTACAGCTGTCACTTCAAAGCCACGATTCAATGCCTCATTTAGCAGAGCGGAACCAACAAAGCCGCTAGCTCCGATGAGGACTATCTTTTTCACTTTCTCCATATTCCAACAAAAATTAGATTGTTATTATTACTTTAATAACAATCTAACTTTCAGAATGTTGGTCTCCTTTTAGAAAATTAATTATCCGATATAGGTTTCTATCGTTTCTTTCAGTTTCTCCAAAGAATATGGTTTGGAGATAACTGCATTGCATCCAGCCTGAATAGCCTGTTGCTGTTCCGTATAGAACGCATAGGCAGTGACTGCAATAATAGGAACCGAAAGAGAAATAGTTCGAATCTTCTCTGTAGCCTGAATGCCATCCATCACAGGCATACGAATATCCATTAATATCAAGTCCGGTTTTTCCCGAATAAAGCTATTGATTGCTTCCTGTCCGTTACGCACCCACAGAATAGTATACTCTTTCTTCAGTAAGATATTCAACTGGGCAAAGTTCGATTCGATATCCTCCACAACCAAAATCTTTTTATGACGTACGGATTCAGAATCAATCTTAGTAGAAAGACTCCGTTCGGCAACTTCTACCGGTATCTCCTGATAAGGCAGATAAAGCGCAAACGTACTACCTTGTCCCAGTTCCGAGCTAACTTCAATACGGCCACCGAGACGTTCTACAATACTCTTGCAAATAGAAAGCCCCAGTCCGGTACCTTGCACAAAGTCGTTCAGTTTTTCAAAACGAGTAAAGATTTGAGGAAGTTTCTCTTCCGGAATTCCACAGCCCGTATCGCTGACAAACAGTTTCAGCCAGTCTCCCTCCTGTTTCAATCCCAATGTGATACTTCCCGTTTCAGTATTCTTAATGGCATTGGATAAAAAATTGAAGAGTACCTGCATCACACGGTTCCGATCGGTAGAAGTCCAGAACTCCCCTTGCGGACGAACCACTTTCAAGTCCACATTCAACTTCATCTTTAACTGATGCACCTTCTCCACTTCATCCACCAAACCGGCTATTTCAACTTGCTGGAAGTGCATCTCCGATTTACCGGATTCGATGCGGGACAAGTCCAAAATATCATTGATCAACTGCAACAGCAGATTGCTATTCTTCTGGATAATCTCCAGATATTCATGTTTTTCCTCTTCATTCTCCGTTAAAACCATAATCTCCGAAAATCCCACAATAGCATTCAGCGGAGTACGAATCTCATGACTCATATTTGCGAGAAATACAGACTTCATCCGGTCGGCATCCTCTGCACGCCGTTTCGCTTCAATTAATTCCTCGGAACGACGGATACGGTCGCCAATATCGTGTATTAACGCCAGCACGGTATTACCTTCAAACGGGGCGATGCGTGCCTGAAAATAATGTTTACTCCCCTCCACTTCCAATGGATATTCAATCTCTTTCAGATTCCCGTCCTTCAGGCATTCGCGAATATTGCAAAGAAACAAATCACTTACTTCCGGAGAATAAATACTGCGCCCGTCCGCTCCTTTCAGCACTTCTACCGGATGCAGCAGAATCGTACCCGGCGCCATCAGCACATCCGTTATAAAGAAATTCTCGTCAAAGATGAAGATAAATTCGGGTAAAGCTTCTATTATTTTACGGTTATGTTCTTCCAGATGTTTAATATGCTGTTCCTTTTCACACTGGGAGGTAACATTTACAGTATATGCCAACAGTTTATCCGGATCTCCTTCTTCATTCCCTTTATAAGACAAGAAATGATCTTCCAGCCAAATCACTTCACCATGCTCCCCGACACAACGGACCTGTATCTGAGATGCTTTGGACTCCGAAGCAAGCATTTTAGCAAAAGCTGTCTGATAGGCATTTATATCTTCGGGGTATGCGAAATGGTAAAAGTCATTAATGTCTTTAAAGACTACTCCCGCCTCTTTCAAGCCTAACGTGCGGAAATAATCGTCCGTGAAGCTACATTTCCCTGTCGGAATGTCATATTCCCATAAAGCTATTTGATGTGCGGCAAGTACAGAAAGTATCTTTTGTGAATTTTCCCGTATGATTTCATTATTCTCATTCGGTGAATATAAGTTTGTATCCGGCTCCATAGACTATCATTATATTTTGTATGTGCATTGTTTGAACGGCAGCAAATATAAACAAATAAAACACAAGTTGTGTCTAATCTTATTTTTTTTACTTAGAAACAATTATCTTTGCATCATCCAAAAAGAAATATAATGAATCAAGATACTATCTGCGCTATTGCTACCGCTCAAGGAGGAGCCATCGGAAGCATCCGTGTTTCCGGTCCTGAAGCTATTTCCATTACAAGCCGCATCTTCCAACCAGCCAAAGCCGGCAAATTACTTAGTGAACAAAAGCCTTATACGCTGACATTCGGGCGTATCTATAATGGAGAAGAAGTCATAGATGAAGTCCTTGTGAGTCTTTTCCGGGCTCCTCATTCTTATACGGGAGAGGATAGTACAGAAATCACGTGTCATGGTTCTTCCTATATTCTTCAGCAAGTAATGCAATTGTTGATTAAGAACGGTTGCCGTATGGCTCAACCGGGAGAATATACCCAACGCGCATTCCTCAACGGAAAGATGGACTTAAGTCAGGCGGAGGCTGTAGCCGATTTGATTGCATCTTCTTCCGCAGCCACTCATCGTTTGGCCATGAGTCAGATGCGGGGAGGTTTTAGCAAAGAGTTAACGGACCTACGAAGTAAGTTGCTAAACTTCACTTCCATGATCGAACTGGAACTTGACTTCAGCGAAGAAGATGTGGAGTTTGCTGATCGTTCGGCATTGCGAAAACTCGCAGATGAAATAGAGCAGGTTATCTCCCGACTGGTTCATTCATTTAATGTTGGGAATGCCATTAAGAATGGTGTTCCGGTAGCTATCATCGGTGAAACGAATGCGGGGAAATCAACTTTACTGAATGTATTACTGAACGAGGATAAAGCAATTGTCAGTGATATTCATGGTACCACGCGTGATGTCATTGAAGATACTATTAATATAGGTGGCATCACTTTCCGATTCATTGATACTGCCGGAATCCGGGAAACAAATGATACCATTGAAAGTCTTGGTATTGAACGTACATTCCAAAAGCTGGATCAAGCGGAGATTGTACTTTGGATGGTTGATTCATCTGATGCATCTTCTCAGATAAAGCAATTATCAGAAAAGATCATTCCTCGTTGTGAAGAGAAGCAACTAATTGTTGTATTCAACAAAGCGGATTTGATTGAGGAAAAGCAGAAAGAAGAATTATCTGCTTTATTAAAGGACTTTCCTAAAGAATACACGAAGTCTATCTTCATATCGGCAAAAGAACGTAAACAGACCGACGAGTTACAAAAGATGCTTATTAACGCAGCACATCTGCCTACGGTAACACAGAATGATATTATTGTGACAAACGTAAGGCATTATGAAGTTTTAAGTAAAGCTTTAGATGCTATTCACCGGGTACAGGATGGGCTTGAAACGCATATATCTGGAGATTTTCTTTCGCAAGATATACGGGAGTGTATTTTCTTCATTTCGGATATTGCAGGGGAAGTGACGAATGATATGGTGCTTCAGAATATCTTTCAGCATTTTTGCATCGG
>ERZ1673748.3425-NODE-3425-length-10147-cov-6.356223_pt1 | contig 10147 bp, 8 predicted proteins | sample MGYA00580196_ERZ1673748 | MGnify/ENA primary metagenome ERZ1673748 (study PRJEB41218, sample SAMN15661796) | gut metagenome | host: Homo sapiens | place: Canada: London | collected 2015-08-20/2019-03-30 | study: EMG produced TPA metagenomics assembly of...
TAGTCAGAAAAAGAAAAGAGATTCAAAACATAACTGTTTTAATCGTTCGTTTTTTTTAACATTCGAACTACTTGATTATCTCTTTGTAAGAATAGGGAACAAAGATACATATTAAATTTGTTGTGTACAAATTGAATCTGGAATTAATCCGGGAAAATCAAATAAAAAAATCCCGGAATCGTGGTCTGTAAAACACCAAAATTCCGGGGAATAGTATGTAGAGAAAAATTATTATTGTTTCCGACACATAATGTTCAGAATCGTCTTATCGGTCTGTTCCATACCGGTGGTACCGATGATTCCGACATTGCGGATCGTTTTTTCAATATCTTCTTCAATAATACCGTCATTGTGAGTTTTGATTCCTTTCATGGATAACAGAGCGGCCTGTACGGCAGCAGAAACGCCGGAATATACTTTCAGGGCACAACCTTGTTTCGCTCCGTCACACATCATTCCGGTCAGGTTGGAACACATAGTCTTAATAGTGTTGACTACCTGTTCGTAGGTTCCCCCCATCAGATAAGTAATCGCCGAAGCAGCCCCCGTGCCGGCAATCAGAATTCCACACAAAGCAGAAAGGTGTCCCATATAATAATGGATATGGGCAGCTACCAGATTACTCAAAGCCAGGGCCCGGATCAATTGCTCCCGGGAACAACCGAATTGTTCGGCAGCCACGACAACAGGAAGATAAACCGTAATTCCCTGATTTCCACTACCTGAATTAGTCATCACCGGTTTTTCACAACCGTCCATCCGGGCATCGGAAGCTGCGGTGGCACAAATCAGGGCATTGTTCAAAAAGTCGTTTTCCAGCAACCCTTTGTCGATATTTTCTTTTAAGGTCTTACCGATCTGCAGACCGTATTCACTCTTCAAACCTTCAGCCGAAATCGCTTTGTTCATTTCAGCACCTTCCAATACAAACTCGATCTCTGCAACGTCGATCCGGTGGATAAATTCCCAGATCCGGGCTATACTTAATTCAGCACGATCGCTCTTTTCGGCAGCTACCGGCGTAAAATCTTTACGATAAACTGCTTTCCCGTTCTTTTCAACCAGAATAATATTGGTATGTCCGTGGACAATCACTGTTTTTACCGTATCGTTGCCTTTCTTACAGATGGCTTCTGCATACAATTTATCGGGAGCATCTTCTTTCAAATGGATAACAACAGCCTGCTTGTCCAATAAAGATTTAGCAACAGCCAAATTATTACAAGCAGAAACTTCCTTCAATACTTCCAGGCCGTATTCAGTCTTTCCACAAACAGCACCCAAAGCAGCGGCGATAGGCAGTCCGGTCATACCGGTACCGGGAATACCTACTCCCATTCCGTTCTTATAGATATTTCCACTGACGAACACTTCGATATGTTCCGGAACACCACCCAATTCTTCTTTACATCGGGCACAAGCTAAGGCACAAGCAACCGGTTCTGTACAACCTAATGCCGGAATCGTTTCCATTTTCAGTACTTCTATGATTTGTTTATCTGTAGCCTGACACATAAAATTTTATTTTTGATTGATGAAGCAAAATTATTTCTTTTTATCATATCCACTCCTCCGACCTCCTGTATTAACGCTTTTTTAACTCGATGCGTTTCATCGAAGAACTGGCAGGTCGAAGTAATAAGCTGTCAGTTTCTGTGATGATATTCAAATATTTTCTTTTATCTTCGCAAAAAATTTTAAATCATGAATAAATATTTATTCTTTATATTATTCCTTTTTCCGGTCCATTTGTTTGCACAAGAAGCAGATACCCTGATCGTGGAAGAAGAACCGCATTACGATATTCTTCAGGAACTCAGGACGGAAAGTCATAACGGCGGACAGGTAATCCTCGACAGCGACACGCCGATAGACAATTTGCTGCAATGGCACATCCATCTGAATGAGAAAAAGAAAACTTTTACAGGTTACCGGATTCAAATCTACTCGGTCAGTTCGTTCGGCTGCAACATCGACAACCTAAAGGAAATGCGGAATAAGTTCGAAGAAACCTTCCAGGACATTCCGGCCTATTTGAAATATTTCGATCCGGATTTCAAAATCCGGGTAGGGAATTACAGAAACCGTTTGGAATGTATACCTGATTTACACCGGATCCGTAAAATTTATCCGGCCAGTTATGCCGTAAAAACAGAGATTTCCCTGGATGAACTGAAACGAATCCCGATGCAGGATATCGTGACCGGGACAGAAACAGCGGAATAACCGGAATCAACTGAAAGAAATACCGAGCTCCCGTTCAATCCGTTCACGCTCCTGAGCTGTTTTTTTCATCAATTCCTGATAAGCAGACGAATCAGGATCTGCAGGCCGGTGTAATAAAGTCTTGTTTATTTTATCGATGCGCTTCATCCACGCTTCAGTTGCCGAAGTCATATACAGGGACTGAAACTTCTCCCAGATATATTCGATTCCTTGCGGAGAGATGTGTAACATATCTTCTGTATAGAAACGATAATCCCGAAGCTCGTCCATCACGATCTCATAAGAAGGGAAATAAGAGACATAATCCAGCCTTTGCTTCAATTTATCGATGGCCAGCAACAATACCGCTTTACTCAACTGGTTGGCATGTGCTCCGTCTTTCCAATGCCGGATAGGGCTCACGGTGAACAGCACCCTCATATCCGGATAACGACTGTGCAGGCGGGACAATAAATCGGTATACACCTGTTCGATATCTTCGGGGCTTAATCGGAAACGCTCGAAATCAGTGGCCGGAAATTTATGACAATTGGCAACGACTCGTCCCAACTGCCGATGACGGTATACCCAGGCAGTTCCCCAGGTAATCACCAGGACATTTGTCGTTTTTAAATGAGCTACCGATTTTTCCAATCTGGAATTTATACGCTGTAAACAGTCCCCGGCTTCCCTGGCGGAAAACCGTCCATGATGGCTCAGACTCACCCACAGTTCCCCGTTTCGTAATAAATCGGCCTGCGAGAATCGTTTACCGGCCAATAACAACTCCAGCGTATCAGCCACAGACAGGGGATTATATACAATACCACAAGGATTGATATCCGTCTTGAACCTGAAATATTCCAGCTTCGCTCCAACATTTTCGACAAAGCAGGAACCCAGCATCATGAGCCGGGTCGAATAATCGATCCGAAACGAAGGTTTATCCAATTTGACAACAGTCTGTAGTTCCATTTTTTCCACTAATTTCATCACAAAGGTAAGTCACCTTTTCGTTTTTACCTTTTACTTTTTACTTTATTTTCTATCTTTGCAGAACAATTTTTGTACAATGAGCTTTATCACCATCCTATTAATTGCAATCGGTCTTTCTATGGACAGTTTAGCGGTCAGTATCAGTGGCGGCATATGTATGAAACCGTTCTGTATCAAGAAGTCTCTGAAAATGGCTTTAACCATGGGGATATTCCAGGGGGGTATGACCTGGCTGGGATGGGCGATGGGTATTCATTTCAGTAATTATATCACCGATTTCGATCACTGGATCGCCTTTGTTTTATTGAGTTATTTAGGTGGAAAGATGGTCTACGAATCCTTCAAAGAAGAGGATAGCCACCTGATTACCTTTTCTAGCCGGATGCTTTTCACCCTCGGCGTAGCGACCAGTATCGATGCCCTGGCTGTCGGCGTGAGTATGGCTTTTCTGAAAACGGGCATCTGGTTTCCGGCTTCAGTTATCGCTTTCACTACTTTCTTCCTTTCTTTCAGCGGAGTGATCTGTGGCTTCCGGTTCGGAAAAATCAAAGGCCTCAAAGTAGAACTACTCGGAGGCCTTATCTTAATTGTAATCGGTGTTAAAATACTGATCGAACATACTTTATTGGATTAAAGATCGTCAGAACAAAGGGACGGGGGTATTGTTCCAAAAAATAGAACAATATCCCCGTCCCTTTGTTTTCCATATACGACACCCGCATACGCAGACCGCTCCATACCAATACAAGAACCACACCCAAACAGATACAAGTCACAACAAACCACAACAACAAAGTCATCTTCCCGCAACTAAACATAAATATCCATCCCGCAACGGGCAAAAGTGCCACAGCAATTGCAACGAGCCAAACATTACTGCGGAATATCAGACTATCCGTTCTTTTTACAGCACCACAGACAAAACTTTTTTTCCACCAATCTACCAGTTCCCCCATTAACATACTGGCAGGTATGAGCAATGGGAATATGTACCTCATCTTCTTTTCCGGCAATAAGGACAGCAAAACAAGTGCCACCAACATCCACAACAATGGCAATAAATACAATTTATTATGTCTCAATTGCCTATTCCATACAGGCAGGACAGTTGCCGTAATCAGCAGACCTGCCCACACCCCCGATTCTAAAAAAAACTTCCAATAATAATACCAGGGACGTACATTATAACTAATCCACGCCTCCGATTCCTTTCCCACAACCGCAGCCAGTTCATTCGGATAAGATAAATGAATATATGCAAACCATCATCCTCCCACCACCAATGCAATCACACACATTACGCCAATCGCAACCCGACACCCCTTGATACAAGGTCGCATCACAAAAGCAAACGCTATAACAAACGGCAGCAAGAGAGCATAAACAGACACCGGCCCTTTACTCATGATGGAAAGACCCGCCAGCACACCCGCCACGATACAATGACGCCACTTCCCGCCCATTCCTTTTATTGCCACCGCCAAATGATATACCGCCCCCAGCATAAATGCATGACAGTATATATCCCACGATGCCGTACGTCCCATCAGTATCACATTATGGCATGTACACAAAATCAGCGCAGACACAAAAGGAGCAACTCCTAAAATGTTTTTTACAAAACAATAAAAGTAGAACACCAAAAGGAGGGCTGCCAAGCCTGCCACACCGCGTTGCCACCCCAGATTGTCAGGAGCTATCATCTCAACAACGGCAGTCAGCCATGTCGGCAACGGTGGTTTCTCCAAGCGCAATTCACCATTCATCGTCGGAGCAATCCAGTTGCCGTCATAAACCATTTCTCGGGCAGTAACTATATTTCTTGACTCCATTATGTCCGGCACCAATACTGAATTGTCCACAAAGAATGTCGTCAGACAGACCAAACACAAAAGCACCCATCTATCAATACTCATAAACAAACGCATCATTAATTTCAGTGGTCAATATACTGAAAAAAGCAAACAACCTAATCATTCCACACAAAAAAAAGCCGCCCTGTTCAAGAGCGGCTCCATATAGAATCAATCGTTCTGCACCATATTCGGATTTGAAGTCATTTCCTGTGTCGGAATCAGGAACTGCCACCGGATATCGCCGGCATCCACCTTCGCAGGCTTAAGGAATGTCTCTTCATGTCCCTTATCTGTACGGTCAAGCGACAGATTCAAACGCTTCATATCCATAAAGCGGAATCCCTCTCCCAAAAGTTCCAGACGACGCTGCAACATCACCTCTTCCACCAAGGCATTCCCTGTCACATCCGGAAGCTTATATTTCGGATCGCGGGCACTTACCAGCTCATACAGGACTTTCGCTGCTTCTCTGCTCTGGTCGCTGCGAGCCAACCCTTCTGCCTCAATCAGATACATTTCGGCTGCACGCATATAACAATAATCCCCGGACCAGTTGGCATAAGACGGCAGACGGAATTTATTCACCGTATAAGGAGGAACTTCAAATTCACCATTGTCACATTCCAATGTCGCACCGTCGGCACCGACACATACCGATTTCCTCACATCGCTGTCATTCATCGCATCATACAACTGCGAATTTATCCGCTTTTCATTACCGAGCTCATTATATCCTATTGAACAGGGATCCGTATTTGAAAAATAGGAAGCGTAAATAGTCGATTGATCAACCTTTATCTGCATACCCCACATCCACTCCGGATTGTTCACACTGTTAAAACCGGCTGCGAACAATTCTTGCGGCATCAGACCAAAGCCCTGTCTCGCCTCGTGTGCCATCTTGGCAGCCTCTTTATATTTTCCCATCGTCAGCAACACTTCCGCTTTGATTCCCTGAGCCACATTCAAATTAAAATGGCTGATATGTATCCTATCTTCCGTCAACAGCATCATCGCCGAATCAAGGTCGGTATTAATGCGAGTATACACCTCTTCCACCGTACTGCGGGCTTTTCCCTCACTGGTCGGATGCGTATATACGGGGATTCCCAATTGGGTGTTACGGCCTTCCGGTTTATAACGCTCCGCATACAACTGCACCAACTTGAAATAGCTGTGTGCACGAAATGCGTACGCCTGTCCTTTCAGATTATCGCGCTCCTTCTGCTCTCCCTTCATGGCATCCACATGCGCAAGCAAAAGATTCATATTGTCGATCGTACCGTAATAGTACATCCATACAAATTTATTATCTGCATCATTCGCACTTCTGTGTGCCAACCAGGAATACCACGATTCATAATTGTTCCAGTAACCATCTCCCGTGTAATAATCCTCACCCAGCATATCGGTCATGATATCCACCGCCTTCTGCCCGTATTGTGCATGAGACTCATAACTGATATAAGTGCGGCGCAACGTACCGTTCAGCAGCATCATACCTCCCTCCGTCGAAGTAAGCAATATATCATCCGTATATTTATTCGACGGTTCTCGATCCAAAAAATCACTGTTGCAGGATGTAAACACCAACATCCAAACCAACGGCAATATATACAGTATCTTCATAATTGTCTATTTTAGAAATTAATATTCAAACCAACAGAAACCACTCGGTTCGGCACGTAGGTATTATCGCTCACTCCGGAGAACGCCTGGGTCGGGTCCATTCCTTTCAATTTTGTAAAAGTCACCAGATTGTCCCCGCTCACAAACACCTTGACGGACGACATTCCCACACGGCTACTCCACTCCGCAGGAAGCGTATAGGAAAGATTGATGTTACGCAACGACAGGTAAGAAGCATCCTTCAAGAAGCGATTGCTGGATCTTGAAATATACCGATTACCCTTTTCAATTCTTGGCACATCGGTCACATCACCCGGTTTTCTCCAACGTTTCAATATATCCTTATGCCATGCATGTCCCAAGCTGCCGGCATGCATCAAAAGCTGGTAATTGCTGTCATACATCTTGCCTCCGACAGAATAGGAGAAAAATACCGACAGGTTCAACCCCTTCCACGAAAAATTATTGGTAAAACCGCCATATACTTTAGGGATAGCAGAACCTACATACTGTTTACTCTTCGGATCTTTGGACGCCAACGAATAATCATTTGTCTTTTCCCAGGCATCTCCGTTTTTATACCACCACAATTCATCTCCGTTTTCAGCATCCACCCCTGCCCATTTCATCAACCAGAAATCATAGATAGAACCGCCTTCCACCCATTTTTTCGTACTGACCCAAACCTCATCTTGCGTCAGCTTAGTCAATTTATTCTTATAGTGGGTCAAATTAAAATCCAACGTCCACTTGAATGCCCTTTCCTTTAGAATATCAAAAGACAATTGCAGCTCTATTCCCTTGTTGTCCATCGATGCGGCATTCTGCATGATGGAAGGCAACCCAGTGGAATAAGGGACAGGAACAGCATACAGCATATCTTCCCCCTTACGGATAAAATAGTCCACCTCACCACGGATGCGGTTCAGGAAACCGAATTCAAGGCCGACATTGAAATTGGAATTTTTCTCCCAATGCAAATCCCTATTGCCTGTTGTGGAGTGAATGACGCCTCCAAAATCATGATTGGGATATGGCTCGAAGAAATTCTGCCATGCATAGTAATAGGGATATCCATTTTCATCAAGGATATTATCATTCCCTTGCACTCCGTACGACACTTTCAACTTCAAGTTGTCCATCCATTTGGCATTTTTCATAAAGGCTTCCTGCGAAATTCTCCAGGATGCACCCACCGACCAGAAGTCACCCCAACGGCTGTCTTTATAGAAACGCGAACTACCGTCCCGGCGATAAGAACCTGATATATAGTAGCGATTGGCATAATCATACCCCACCTGCCCGAACCAACCTTCTATCGCATGCTCATCGGTCTGGCTACTGCCATCCTCCAACTGCGCACCAAATACCAAATCATTCGACATCTCCAATGGGAAACCGGTACGCTGTGCAAAAACACTCTTCTCTACATACCGATAACTTTCATGTCCCACCATTGCAGATACATTATGCAGTCCGAGCTCTTTATTAAAATTCAATATCTGGTTGAATGTAAGCGATTCTATCCTCAAAGCCTCCACGCTGCCTCGTCCTCCGACATTGGCTGCATCACCGAACTTATTGTTATACATTTTGGTATAACGGCGATTCAATATATCCGCACTTCCACTCACTTTGAAAGTAAAGTGGCGCAAGAACTTCGTACCGGCAGTGACGTTGATATTGAAATTATCGGTCTGATTCCAGACTGCATCATGAATCAATGTAGCCAGATTGTTGGTCCGTCCGTTGAAAGGGCGTTTCTCTCCATAATCAAAAACCTTGTTTCCCTCACTGTCCAATATATAATTACCTTGCTCGTCGCGCTTGTAAATCGGGAATATCGGAGCAATCATACGGGAATAAAAGAACGGGTTGATGGCATATGTTCCCGCTGCCTGCATCATCTGATTGCTCTTGTCATTGGTATACCCCATATTTCCCTCCAGATTGAACCAGTCGGTAAACTGACTGTTAATATTCGCTCTTGCCGTGAAACGCTGATAGTCCGTACGGGTCATAATCCCCTCCTCGTCCAGCCAGCCAAGCGAAAGATAATAGGTGGTCTTGTCCGAGCCTCCGCTCATGGAAAGCATATAATCCTGCTTCAACCCGGTACGGAACAGTGCATCGCCCCAATTGTCATGATAGAGCAACCGGGCGGAAGCATCCACCTTACCATCTGCACTTATCAGTTTATCGGCGGGAATGTTATAATTGTTATAGCCGCCGAGCTGCTTGTTGATAAGATTGGCTGCAGCATATTCGGAAGCCTTTTCCATGGATTGTCCTGTCCCCACCAACGCATTTCTGTATGCTTCCCAGGAAGTCTCGTAATAATCCTTTATTCCGATTCTGGAATATTCGGGAATTGCACGGGATGAAAATCCCCAGACAGCCTTGACGCTCAGCGTCGACTTCTCGGCATTTCCCTTTTTGGTCTGTATCATAATGACACCATTGGCTCCACGCGCACCGTACAAGGCAGCCGAAGCCGCATCCTTCAACACTGAAATCGATTCTATATCATCCGGATTGATGGAACTGATATCCCCGTCAAAAACAACTCCGTTCAACACATACAAAGGAGCAGAAGAGGATGACAGCGAACCGATACCACGGATACGGACTGTAGCTCCCGAGCCCGGCTGACCGGTGCCGCCCATCACCTGCAAACCGGGCGCTGTACCTTCCAATGCTTTGGTGACAGACACGACATTCATCTTTTCCAACTGTTCGTTCTTTATCACCTCTGCAGCTCCTGTAAAGCTCGATTTTTTAGCTGTTCCATAGGCCACTACCATCACCTCGTCCAATTTCTTGTTGGCAGGCTTCAAACGAATCGTCAGATTCGCTTTGATTCCCACTTCCTGCGTTTCCATGCCTATAAACGAAACGATTAATTCGGTAGCAGATTCCGGCACTTTCAGCGTAAAATGCCCATAAGCATCAGAAGCCACCCCGATAGATGTACCCTTGACCAATACCGTAGCACCGACTATCGGCTCATCATTTTCTGCAGACAGGATACGTCCTGAAACATTTTTCGTCTGCGCACTCAGCATGCATACCCCCATCCAAAGGAATGCAAGCAACAAATACAATCGTTTTCTCATAAAAATAGGTTTAGGTCTAAAAATAGTTAATAACAAATACAAATGCCTGTCCATATTCAGAATGCATTTGCGCCGAGCCGTCAAACCCGGGGAAGCACGCTCAGTTTTATCGTACGCTTTACATGAGCATATTCTCCATCTCATCTAGGAACCTGCAGTAAACATATCAAACTTTTTTGACATTCCAAAAGAAATGCAAAAAAAAAACTTAACAGACCATTAATATTTTCTTAACATACAGTAAAACACCTATATTTTTCGCCCTAAAATTAAAAATCGGCTTTTTGCATACCAGGGCAACCGCACCAAAATTTCTATTAAAATATGTTTTGTGGCATAAATCAT
>ERZ1673748.3429-NODE-3429-length-10133-cov-13.161242_pt1 | contig 10133 bp, 8 predicted proteins | sample MGYA00580196_ERZ1673748 | MGnify/ENA primary metagenome ERZ1673748 (study PRJEB41218, sample SAMN15661796) | gut metagenome | host: Homo sapiens | place: Canada: London | collected 2015-08-20/2019-03-30 | study: EMG produced TPA metagenomics assembly of...
CGCAGGCCGCCGATGGGCAGCACGTTGCCGTGCAGGGTGATCTCGCCGGTCATGGCCACATCACCGCGCACCGGGATGCCGGACAGGCAGGACACCAGCGCCGTGGTCAGGGTGACACCGGCAGAAGGGCCGTCCTTGGGCACTGCGCCCTCCGGGGCGTGGATGTGCAGGTCGCACTTCTTGAGCTTTTCCGGGTCGATGCCGTACTCGGCGGCGTGCACGCGCACCCACGTAACGGCCAGCTGAGCGCTCTCCTTCATCACGTCGCCCAGCGAACCGGTGACGGTGATCTTGCCGCTGCCGTTGTCCATCACCTGCACCTCGATGGGCAGGGTCTCGCCGCCCACGCTGGTCCATGCCAGACCGTTGGCGATGCCCACCGCGTTGGTGCGGTTGAGGAAGTCGGGCTTGACGAAGCGGGGGCCAAGCAGCTGTTCCAGCATGGTGCCGGTAACGGAGACGCTTTCCACCTCGCCTGCGGCGATCTTGCGGGCGCACTTGCGCAGCACGCTGGTGATGGTGCGTTCCAGATTGCGCACACCGGCCTCGCGGGTGTAGCCGTCGATGATGCCGTACAGCGCGCTCTGGCTCAGCGTGACCTTGCCGGTCAGGCCGCAGGCCTTGAGCTGCTTGGGCAGCAGGTGCTTGCGGGCAATGTTGTATTTTTCCACGCGGGTGTAGCTGGGCAGCTCGATCACGTCCATGCGGTCACGCAGCGGGCCGGGGATGCTGCCCAGATCGTTGGCCGTGGTGATAAAGAGCACATGGCTCAAATCGAACGGGATATCGATGAAATGATCGTTGAAGGTGCTGTTCTGCTCCGGGTCCAGCGCTTCCAGCAGGGCTGCGGCCGGGTCGCCCCGGAAGTCGCCTGCCAGCTTGTCGATCTCGTCCAGCAGCATGAGGGGGTTCGCGCTCTTGGCAGAGATCATGGCAGTGATGATCTTGCCGGGCATCGCGCCGATGTAGGTGCGGCGATGGCCGCGGATCTCGGCTTCATCCCGCACGCCGCCAAGGCTGATGCGCACATACTTGCGGCCCAGACTTTCGGCGATGGAGCGTGCAATGCTGGTCTTGCCCACGCCCGGAGGGCCTACAAGGCAGATGATCTGTGCCTTCACGTCCGGTGCCAGCTTGCGCACGGCCAGCGTTTCCAGAATGCGGTCCTTCACCTTTTTCAGGCCGTAGTGGTCGCGGTCCAAAATCTGCTGTGCGCGGCTGATATCAAGGTCGTCCACCGTAAAGGTGTTCCACGGCAGGTCAAGGCAGGTGTCCAGATAGGTGCGGATGACCGTTGCCTCCTGATTGGAGCCCTGCATCTTGGCAAGGCGGTCCACTTCCTTGAGCAGCTTCTTCTCGCTGTCCTCGGCAAGGTGCAGTTCCGTGATCCTGCGGCGGTACTCGTCGGCCTCGGCGTGGGTGTCGTCGCCCTCGCCCAGCTCGTCGCTGATGATGTGCAGCTGTTCGTGCAGGTAGTAATCGCGCTGGTTCTTGTCCATGGACTCGTTGACCTTTTCCGCGATCTCCTTTTCAATTTTCATCACCTGACACTCACGGCGCAGCATCTCGATGAGCTTTTTCAGCCGTCCGTTCAGGGTGCCCTCGTCCATCACAGCCTGCTTGTCCTCGTAGCGGAACAGCAGGTTTGCAGGCATGTACTCGCTGAGGAAGGCGGGGTCGTCGCTGGAAACGATGGCAAACACCACGTCCTTGCCAAGGCGCGGGTTCATGCCAAGGTACTCGTCAAACCCGGCCTTGAGGGCGCGCAGCAGCGCTTCGGTCTCCACGGCATCGTCGGCCTTGCCTGCGCGCACCGGGGCCGGGCGCACCTCCGAAAGCAGAAAATCGCCGCTGGCATCCAGTGCACTGAGCTTTGCGCGGTACTTGCCCTCCACCAGGACCTTTACAAGGTCCCCGGAGACGCGCAGCACCTGCTTGACCTCGGCCACCACGCCGTAGCTGAACAGGTCTGCCTGCTGCGGCTCGGTGGTGTCCATGGACTTCTGTGCCACCAGAAACACGTTGGAATTATTTGCCATTGCCCACTCCACGGCGGCAATGCTCTTTTCGCGGCCCACCTCAAAGTGGACGAGATTGTTGGGGAACACCACCAGCCCGCGCAGGGCGATGGTGGGCAGATGCAGCTTTTTGCGCTCCACCTTGATGGTAACTTTTTCACTCATAGTGCAAACACCTCCCGGCTGCCGCGCACTTTCCCACGGCGGCAGCGCTGTATGCAAGAGATTTTATCTTTAAAATAGCAGGTTGTTTCCTTATTATACTGATTTCCGGCCAAAATGCAACTGTGATGCATGGACGGTTGGTTATTCCCCCCGCTTTTCCTGCGTGGAGAAGCCCATTCTGCCAAGAGCCGGCAGCAGGGCCTTGAGGGTGATGGAGGTCAGTGCGCCCATCACAAGGCCCAGCACCAGCATGACCGGCGCGTAGTAGAACGACAGCGAGGACGAGATGATCACGCCCGCGCCCAGCAGCTGGCCGATGTTGTGGGCCAGTGCGCCGCATACGGACAGGATGAACCAGGTGGGCCGCACCGGCAGCAGATAGTACAGCACCCACATCACCAGCAGGGACAAAAGGCCGCCGCACAGCGAGAGAAAGCCCGCCGTGAAGCCGGACACCAGAAACACGAACAGCGCCTTGAGCACGTCCAGCACCAGCGCCTGCCTTGGCCCCATGAAAAACAGCGCGTACATCACCACGATGTTGGCAAGGCCCAGCTTCATGCCCGGCAAAAGGCCCGGGATGGTGAGCGTGCCCTCAATGAACGAAAGTGCCATGGCCAGCGCAAACAGCAGGCCGGAAAGGGCGATGCGGCGCGTTTTTTCGTAACTGCGTCTGTTTTGGGGCATGCTGCACTCTCCTTTACTCTTCGGTCTGCTGGCTCTGCTCGTAGCTTTCCTGCTCTTCCATGGCAGCTTCCCACGCGGCAAACAGCTCTTCCTGATGGAAGCGCAGGTCGCTCAGCTCGTCGCTCTTCTGGCGCAGCAGATCGGGGTCGTTGTACACCTCCGGGGAGTTGATCTCGTTGTCCAGCTCCACTTCGCGTGCACCGCAGGCTTCCATCTCGTCCTCGCAGGCCTTGATCTTGGCCCGCAGCTCGGCGCGGCGGCGGCGCTGCTCCTTGCCATAACCGGTCTTGGCCGGTTCGGCGGCCTTCTGCACGGCAGGGGCCGGGGCGTTGCGGCCCATCAGGGCATCGTAGCTGGGGTAGAGGGTGGCCTTGCCGTCCTCAAGGTAGAGGATGGGGCAGGCCAGACTGTTCATCAGGTGGCGGTCATGGGTGACCAGCAGCAGCGTGCCGGTGTAGGCCATGAGGGCCTCGGTAAGGTTTTCGCGGGTGTAGATGTCCAGATGGTTGGTGGGCTCGTCCAGAAACAGCAGGTTGGGCCGTTCCAGCACGATCTCCGCAAAGCGCAGGCGGGCCAGCTCGCCGCCGGAAAGCGCCTCGCAGGGCTTGAACACCGTCTCGCCCCGGAAGCCCAGCTTTGCCAGATGGCTGCGCACCTCCAGCTCGGTCATGCGGGGGTACTTGTTCCAGATCACATCGATGACCCGGCCCTGCCCCAGACGGTTCTGCTGCTGGGCAAAGATGCTGGGCCGTGCGCCGGTGCCCAGCCGCACCATGCCGCCGGAGGGGCGGCGCTTGCCGTCCAGCACCTGCATCAGGGTGGACTTGCCCGCGCCGTTGGGGCCTGCGATCACCAGCCGCTGGCCGCGGCACACCGTGTAGGTAAAGGGTTCCAGCAGGGTGCGCTCCCCTATTTTGATGGTCAGGTTCTTGAGCAGCACCAGTTCGTTCCACGGTTCTACGTCATATTCAAACCGGAACTTGAGCTGGTTCGTCTCGTCCTTGGGCGCTTCGGTGATCTCCAGCTTTTCCAGCTGCTTGCGGCGGCTCTGGGCCATTTTGGTGGTGGAGGCGCGCACAAGGTTGCGGTCCACGTAGTCCTGCAGCTTTTCGGCCAGTGCCACATCTGCATCGTGCTGCTTCTGGCGCAGGGCATCGGCGGCTTCCTTCTGGGGCAGGTAGGCCGAGAAGTTGCCCTTGTAGGTGGTCATGGTCTGGTAGGAGACCTCCCAGATCTTCGTACACACGTTATCCAGAAAATAGCGGTCATGGCTGACCACCAGCACCGCACCGGAATAGCTTTTGAGGTAGTTTTCCAGCCATTCCATGGTGGCAAAGTCCAGGTGGTTGGTGGGCTCGTCCAGAATGAGCACGTCCGGCTTTTCCAGCAGCAGCTTTGCCAGCCGCAGCCTCGTCAGCTCGCCGCCGGAGAGCACCGCAATGTTCTTCTGCCATGTATCCTGCGCAAAGCCCATGCCGGACAGCACCTTTTTGATGTTCACATCCATGTTGTAGCCATCGGCGGCATCCACGATGTTCTGCAGCTGGTCGTGCCGGGCCAGCAGCTCCGTGTCGTCCGGCTGCGCGGCCATTTTGCGTTCCAGCACCTGCATCTGGGCCATGGCATCCAGCACAGGGGCAAAGGTAGAGCGCATCTCGCCGTAGAGATCCAGCGTGGCATCCAGCTTTGCGTTCTGTTCCAGATAGCCCAGCGTCACGCCGTGGGTCACGCTGAACTCACCTTCGTAGTCCTGGTACTCGCCGGTCAAAATCTTGAGCAGGGTGGTCTTGCCCGCGCCGTTCTGGCCCACGATGCCGATGCGGTCCTCCCGCTCGACACTGGCGGTCACATCGTGCAGCACGATCTTTTCGCCAAAGCTCTTGCCTAGTTTTTCCAAATGTATCAGCATAGTTTTATGATCCCGTTCTCCATCCGCTTATCGGCTCAGCACTGGTGGCGGCGGTTCTTCAGGCCCACATTGGCCAGCTCTTCCTGCTCCATCACCAGCGGGTACAGCTCTTTCAGGTCTGCGATCTCGTAGGTGGGCACCACCTTGCCGGGGTTCTCGGCGTGGCTGGGGTTATACCAGCAGGTGTCAAGGCCCGCATTCACGCCGCCCTGGATGTCGCTGCTCAGGCCGTCGCCCACCACCAGCACATGCTCGCGGTTCTCCACGCCAAGGGCGCGCAGGGCCGCATCAAAAATTCTGCGGTTCGGCTTTTCGCTGTCCATCTTCTCGGAGACGAACACGTCCTCCATAAAGTTCAGCACACCGCTCTCGGCCAGACGGCGGATCTGCACCTTCTGGAAGCCGTTGGTCACAACGGCCAGCGTTGCCACCTCGGAAAGCTCCCGCAGCACGTCCAGCACTTCCGGCCCCATCAGATCCGGGTGGGTGGAGAGCTGCTCCAGATAGAAGCGGTTCATCTCGGCTCCGTCACCGGCGGCATCAATGGCCTTGAGGAAGCGGGTGAACCGCTCTGCCATGAGCTTTTCCCGCTTGATCTGGCCTTTTTCCAGCTGCCGCCACAGCTCCGAGTTGATGGTGCGGTAGGTCTGCACCGTTTCTGCGTCCGGCTCAATGCCGTAGTTTACCAGCGTTTCGGCCAGTGCCTTGCTTTCGGCTGCGTCAAAGTTCAGCAGGGTGTTGTCTGCATCGAACAGCACGCAATAATATTTTGCCATAAACCTTCCCTCTTTTCCTTCTGCCATGGCCTCAGCTGCCATGCGCTCAACAACAGGCAGAAGCCAGCCCTGCCGTAAACAGAGCTGGCTTCACATCATTCTGTTACAATTTCGTACGATGGTACGTCCGTCTGCTCCGGGTCGTTGTCCGGGCAGGTGGTTTTGACATCACAGGGGGTGGCGGCACACTTTGCCATTTCCTCTTCCAGCGCGCCGTTGTCCACGTTCTCCCAGTCGGTGCCGTAATCGTCCACGCTGCCGTCGGTCACGTTCTCTTCCCCGGGCAGCGCCGGGATGCGGGGTTCCTCGTAGTACATGCAAACGCCTCCCTTCCTGCCAGCCTATGCGGCACAGCAGGCCGGGGTGACAGCCTCAGGACGCGGAGTCCGTGGATGCGGACTGCTCGTTGGCGGCTTCCTTGCTGGCATTGGATTCCGAAGCCGCATGGGAGCTGCCAGAGCTTGCAGAGCTGCTCTCGCTGCTGGAGCTGCTATGGGAAGCCGAGCTGCTCTCACCAGAGTCCGCGTGGGACGAGCTGGTGCTGTGGGAAGAGCTGGCTGTTCCGTTGGAAGCAGAAGCCGAGCCTGCCGGGGAAGCCGTGCTCTCACTGCTGGAAGAGCTGTGAGACGAGCTGTCGGAAGAGCTGTGAGACGAGCTGTCGGAAGAGCTGTGAGACGAGCTGTCGGAAGAGCTGTGAGACGAGCTGCCGGAGGTGGATGTAGCCCCGGAGGATGCCCCGGAGGTGGTGCCGGACGATGCACCGGAAGAACTGGTGCTGCCGGAAGAACTGCTGCCCGACGTGCTGCCAGAGCTGCCGGAACTGTGAGACGAGCTGCCGGAGCTTACGCCGCTGACCGTCACATTCAGGACGTTGCTGGTAACGGTGCAGCCGTTGTAGCTTGCCACTGCGTACACCTTAAAGGTCGCATTGAGCATGGAGGGGTCGATCTCCACCTTGACGGTGGTCTTGCCCGCCGCCTGCGGCACTTCCGCACCGTTGGCGTACCAGCGGATGCTGTCGGCAGTGAGGTGCTTGCCGCCCAGCTTTGCGGTAAAGGTGTAGGAATCGCCCAGCACGGCCTTGCCGGTGCTGCTGATATGCACGGAAGCCGCTGCAAACACGGCGGTCACGTCCACGTTCTGCTTGAAGTTCGTATCGGTGCGGGTCTTCTGGGTCACGCCGTCGCTCCACTTGACGAACACATAGCCGTCCTGCGGCACAGCCGTCACGCTGATGGACTGGGCGGCGCTGGTCACTTCATAGGAGAGGGATGTCTTGCCGCTGTCGCTGCCGCTGGAAAGGGTGCCGCCGGTCTTGTCCACCCGGTAGCTGGCCTGATACAGCACACCCTGCTCTTCGGAAGAGCCTGCAGCCTCCGAGCTGCTGGGTGCTGTCACCGCAGAGCTGGGGTTCGGGGTATACTCGGCGCGGGTGGGGATGTTGGCGGTGTCGGGCCGACGGTCGTCGGTCTGGTAAGCGTGGGTGCGCAGATAGCTCAGCATGGCCTTCAGGCCCACGGGCTTCAGGTGGATATCGCCGGTCTGGTAGTAATCCTCGCGGCCATAGCCGTTGGCATCCTTCAGCGCTTCGGCACTGTTGAGGAACTTCAGGCCCATCTGCTCACACATGGACAGCAGGGCCATGTTGAAGTCGTCGATCTTGGTCTGGTCCATGTGGGGGTAGTTTGCGTGGTTTGCAGGCACCGGCGGCACCGTGTTCACGATGATGTCGGTGTAGGGGTAGCTTTCCTGAATGGCCTGCACCAGCGCGGTGTAGTTCTTGATGAACTCGTCCACGCTCATGCCGGTATCATTGGTGCCCAGCATGATGACCACGCGGCGGGGCTTCATTTTGGCCACGGCCTGCGCGATGGTGTAGGTGTTGCTGTCCTTTTTAAAGGTAACGATGCCCTCGTTCAGGGCGGCATGGGTGCCAATGCCCTCCTTGGCGCAGAACTGCTGCAGGCTGATCAGGCCGTTGGCGTACAGGCGCACCGTGTTGGAATCGCCGAGGAACAGCGTTTCCTTCTGGTAGCTCTCGCCCGCGTCGGCGGTCTCCGGCAGCAGGGCGGCAGAGGTCTCGCTGATCTGGTAGTGATCCGAGATATCCTCTTCGCCCGGCACCAGCACCTCGCTGGAGGGCTGTTCCCCCGGGGCTGCAGGGGTCTTGCCGCGTTTGAGCAGCGTCATGGTAATGGCAATGGTCAGAATGGCTGCCAGCGCGCACACACTGCACACCAGCACAGCCTGCTTCTGCATAGGAGTAAGCGATTGCTTTTCCGGTCGTGTATTTCTCATATTTCTCACCATTCACTTAGTTTCCGGCACAGGGCCTTCCGGTCATGCCTGTCCGTTCAGGATCTGGTCTGCAAGGCTGGCGCAGCTTTCGGCCAGCAGCACCGGGTGGAAGGGTTCCAGCTCTTCCCTGCTGCCGTAGCCGTACAGCGCACCGGCGGCATCCAGCCCGCAGTCCGCAGCGCCGCGCATGTCGTCGTTGCGGTCGCCCACCATCAGCACCCGCCTGCCCTGCATCATGGGCTGGGCCAGCACATGGCGCACCACGTCGGTCTTGGTGTCGCGGCTCTCGTCCATGGACGCGCCGCCGATAAAATCAAAATAGCCTGCAAGGCCCTTTTCTTCCAGAATGGGCGTGACGACCTGCGTGGGCTTGGAGGTAGCGGTGCACAGCACAAAGCCCGCGTCCTTCAGGCGCTGCAGCATCTCTGCTGCACCGGGGTAGGCGGCGCACTCGTGGCTGCCCTTGACGGCGTAGCTGTCGCGGTACAGGTCGGTGGCCTTTTCAATGAGGGCCGGGTCGGTAAAGTGCTCACCAAAGCTCTTGCGCAGCGGCGGGCCAAGGTAGCGGCGCAGGTTCACATTTGTGGTGTCCACGCCCATCTTGGCAAAGACTTCTTTTAATGTATTTATGATACCGGGAGCGGAATCGATCAGGGTCCCGTCCACATCAAACAGGATCGCATCGTAGTTCAGCAATTTGTAAATTTCCTCACTTTCATGGTGATACATTGTATAGTATAGCACAGAATCCCGTTATCAGCAATTCCAACAAATGGTTTTTACAAAAATTATGCATTCAAGCAGAGAAAAGGCCCGCCCGGCATCCGGACAGGCCTTTCCGCATCTTCTTACTTCGCTGCGGCATCCGCAGGCGGATAGTACAGGTTGTTGGAGACGAACTCCAGCTTATCCTTGAGCACCAGCTCCAGGTTTGCCACGGCGTGCACCATGTTGGTGGCCGAATCGTTTACTTCCAGCAGCTTGCACAGGTCCAGACCGTCCAGTTTCATGGCGGCATCCATCTTCCGGCTCTCGGCGCACAGGATGTGGCTCAGGGCATTTTCCTGCAGAGCAATGCTCTCCACAAGGTCAACGACCGCCTGCTCCAGCGTCACCTTGGGCAGGCAGGGGCAGGGGCAGCGGGTGGTATCGATACAGTTCTCAGCAGACATGATAAAACCTTCCTTTCGTTCATCCGGTCAGGGGCGGTGTACGCCCCATTCTATGTCTGCCGGGTACGCCGGTGTTACTCCTGCTTTTTCGGGTTCTGGATGCCGCGCACCTTTTCAATGGTCTCGCGGTAGCCGCCGGAGCCGTACTGGATGCAGCGGTTGATGCGGCTGATGGTGGCCGTGCTGATCTCCACTGCCTTCACGATCTGATCGTAGGTTCTGCCGTCCAGCAGCATCTTTGCCGCTTCCAGCCGCTGCGCCATATCCGAGATCTCCTTTACAGTGCACAGGTCTTCAAAGAAGTTGTAGCACTCCTCCCGCGTTTCCAGACTGAGGATGGCATCAAACAGTGCATCGGTGGTCTGGTTTCTTCTGGAATTTTTATCTGACATGAATGTTCTCCTTGCCGCCGCAGCGGACTGTCCGGTTTTGGGAGCGTTCCCTCTTTTAAATGTTCAGGTTCTTTCTTGCATCATCACTTTAGCACATCAAAGTGTGAAAGTCAAGCCCTTGGCGTGAACTCTTTTCATTCGTTGACGTGTATAGTTTTCTTCGTTTCACGCATGAACAAAAATCACCTAAAAATTATTGCAGAACGCTTTCCTGAATTAGTGTATCCTCCGAACTTGTTCCAAGGATATTGACAATTTGTGAATTCCGCACTAAAATACGGACAATCATTCGGCAAATGCGATGAACAGGACATGATTCTTTGCAGCACCCTCTCCCAGAGAGCCGCCCATCTGATGCAAGGGCAGCAGTCAGGAGCAAAGCGTTCTCCCCTGCGAGCAGCCTGTGTGAACAAAGGCGCTGACCCCGCCTTCCAGTAATGCATGGCCGTTTTGCCCACGTTACGGGGCTGCGTATGTATGTACGCTGGGAGTGGCTGCCCTGTGCAGCAAACGAAGTGGTATCGCGGAGTATTCCATACACGATGTGCAGTGTATGTGAAGGCCTTCGTCTTCGATGGTTCGTCCCAAACGGAACGAACGCAGGAAGACGGGGCCTTTTTTACATCCTGCCGCCCCATGTCGCTGACATTTGCCGGATGCCAAAAAAGGAAAGAGGTAAAAACAATGAATACGCTGGTCATCGTATTGATCGCAGC
>ERZ1673748.3443-NODE-3443-length-10080-cov-3.488080_pt1 | contig 10080 bp, 9 predicted proteins | sample MGYA00580196_ERZ1673748 | MGnify/ENA primary metagenome ERZ1673748 (study PRJEB41218, sample SAMN15661796) | gut metagenome | host: Homo sapiens | place: Canada: London | collected 2015-08-20/2019-03-30 | study: EMG produced TPA metagenomics assembly of...
CATTCTTCGTCGTATCGGTTAAAGGCCGGCTCCCTTTTTGGCTATCTTCTTGATCTCCGACGGGAGCAACTTGCGGACGTTCTTGGCGACGTCCTGCTTCTGTTGGTTCTGCTCGATCGTGAATTCGACCGGATCGCCTACGTTGAGGTCCGCGAACTCCCCGACGACGTCCTGATAGTGGAAAAACAGGTTGTTGTTCGGGTACTTGATGAAGCCGAAACCGTTCTTGAGGCTCAATATCTCGCTCGTTTCGAACGTCTGCTCGCGGGCTTGGCGCGACGGGTCGGGCGCGACGAACATTTCGCTGATCAGCGGGTTGTTCTGTTGTACGCCGTAGTTGATCACGTCGTGCATGGCGACCGGATAGGTGGCCAGCGAGAGCAATTCGTGCGAGGTCTTGGTGACCATCTTCACGCCGTCGTCGTTGACATACTCGAATTCCCAACTGAGCAGCATGATCCGCAGTCCCAACCCCGTGAGTTTCCGCATCAGCGGGGTGTAGTCGGTATCCGAGACGATCAGCACGACCGTGTCGATGCGGCCGGTCATCGCCAGTTCGTAGGCTTCCAGCGAAAGCCATACGTCGATTCCTCGCTCTTCCTTTTTCCCTTGCAGATTTCTCAGCGGCAGGTAGTGGGGCTGAATCCCTTCCGACATCAGGATATCGTCGAACACCCGGTCGTTGTACAGCTGGTTCCCCCGCTGGGCCGCCTCGGCCGCATTGAGCCGCCCTCTGAAATAGTGCGCTTGGGCGATCTGGCATTTCGAGGGCTCGATGCCTTCCTCCTCGGCCACGCGGTGGCGGATGAAATTATGCAGTCCGCCCAGACTCAGCCGCCTTTTTACCGGATGGATATAGTTGTAGTAGTTCGATGCGTGCAGCAGAAAATTTCCGTCGTAAAATACTCCGATTCTACATGATCCACAGGGTGAATTCATAGTATTGGATAAGTTGTTTTATTGTATAAGTTTACAAAAATTCCGGTCGTTCGCTGTGCGCCGGAACCGTCGATTTGTTTTCCAAAAGTATGCAATTCGGGTATAAAATGCAATTTTTTCTTGTGTTTTTTGTATCGAACGGTTGCTTTTTTGCTTTCCCGGGGCTTTTCGGCCGAAATTCGGGAACGGAGCGGGCCGAACGGGCCGTCTCCCGGAATTTGTATTAATCCCGTATAAATTCTAACTTTGAAAAAATTTTGTTCGTATATTTCGGCCGCTGGCGGATACGATGGGCGCGCGGCGAACGGGCGTCTCGCTTCGGCGGCGGTACGGAAACGGACTGATAAGAATTTGACGGAGTATCTATGGATGTACAGAAACTGATCGACGACGTGGAGCGCCTTCGCGCCCTGATAAAAAGCTGGAGCGCGGCCGGACCGGCCGGAGCTCTCGAACGGGACTTGGTGCTGGAAAAGCTCAGGGGGCTGTATGAAACGGTTCTGTTTTCGGAGCCGCTTCCCGCTTGCGAGGTCTCCGAGCCGCATTCCGGCGCGCAAGGAGAGGCAGCCGTTCCGACGGCCGGACGGCCGGGTTCGGACGCGCCGTCGGAGAGTGCGCAGGAGAAGTCTTCCTGCGACGTAGGGTTCGCTGCCGCCGGGAAAAGGCATGCGGAGAAGGAAATCCCTGCGGCAACGGCCGGTGACGTGCCGGAAGCGGTCGCCGAGATACCGGCCGGCGCTTGTGCCGAAACTGCGGAGGCGCCGCAGGACGGTTGCGCGACCGCTGCGGCCGAAGCGCTGCCGGACGGGGAGGATTCCGTCGAGCAAAAGCTGTTCGACGACGAGCCTGTCACTCGTCACCGGGTTGACAAGCGGGTCATTCTGTCTCTGTACGGGGATGTTCCCGCCGCTTCGCCTTATCCCGCTTCGGCTTCTTATCGCAAACACGAGGAAGCGGCCGGTCTGCCGACTGTCTCCGAGCCGGAAGGGATTTCGTCTCATACGGCCGTGCCGGATGGCGGTACGAGCAAGAAAGTGCTCGGCGAGGTGCTTGCCGGCAGCGGAGCGACGGCTATGAACGAAGTGCTCGGCAAGCAGACCCTCCATGCGGACGTCGCATCGAAAATTCAGCAGGGGATACGCGGGGAGCTGCGCCAGCATATCGGCGTCAACGACCGTTTCATGCTGATCCGCAATTTGTTCGGAGGCGATGTCGCCGCCTATTCGGCGACGATCGAACGGCTCGACAGCTTTACCGACTTGGACGACGCGCTGCTTTACATGCAGGAAAATTTCGAGTGGGACCCCGACAGCGAGGGAGTGCAGCTGTTGGTCGATCTGCTCGAGCGCAAACTTAGCTGAGAGGAACCATGTCGAAGCTCTATGTGGTGCCCACGCCGATCGGCAACTTGGACGATATCACGCTGCGCGCCGTGAGGGTGCTTTCGGACGTGGACCTGATTCTGGCCGAGGATACGCGGACCACGCAAGTGCTGCTCAGACATCTGGGGATCGAGAAGAGGATGTGGAGTCACCATAAGTTCAACGAGCATTCGGCCGTCGAGGCCGTTGCCCGTACTATCGAGTCGGGCGAGGCGGTCGCGTTGGTGTCGGATGCCGGCACGCCGGGTATTTCCGATCCCGGTTTTCTGCTCGTGAGAACTTGCCTCGAGCACGGGATCGAAATCGAGACCCTGCCGGGCGCTACGGCTTTCGTGCCGGCGCTTGTGGACAGCGGCTTCCCGTGCGATCGTTTTTGTTTCGAGGGTTTTCTGCCGGCCAAGAAAGGGCGGACGAAGCGCTTGCTGCAACTCGCCGACGAAGAGCGTACGATGATTTTCTACGAGTCGCCTTACCGTCTGACGAAGACGCTCGAGCAGTTCGCCGGGGTTTTCGGACCCGAACGTCCGGTTTCGGTATCGCGCGAGCTGACCAAGAAGTTCGAGCAGACGGTTCGGGGTACGCTCGCCGAAGTGGCGGCCCATTTTGCCGCGCACGAGCCTAAAGGCGAAATCGTCGTCGTGCTCGGAGGACGTCCTCGCCGCGAGGCGGGTGCCGACGGACCGGCGGCGTCGGGGCGGGATTCCGCCGACATTAATTCCATGGGATTATGATGACCAGAAATAACGCTTCCGGATCTCCGTTCGACTCGCTGAGGCGTTTTCTCAGGGACCGTTTCGATCTGGGGGAGGACAGCGCCCTGCAGGACGAGGTGGTGGACAATATCTGTCGCGGGGTCGATTTTCGCGGCACGAATCTTTGGGTGCTGATATTTGCGACGTTCGTGGCTTCCTTGGGCCTGAATGTCAACTCGACGGCCGTCATCATCGGCGCGATGCTCATTTCGCCGCTGATGGGCCCGATCATGGGCATGGGACTGTCGGTCGGCATCAACGATTTCGACCTGCTGAAGCGTTCGGTGCGCAATTTCGGCTTCATGGTGCTCGTGAGCATTCTGACCTCGACGCTCTATTTCGTCGTTTCGCCGCTGAGCGGAGCGCAGAGCGAGTTGCTGGCGCGCACGGTTCCGACGACTTACGACGTGCTGATCGCTTTCTTCGGCGGACTGGCGGGTATCGTCGCCCAGTCGCGGCGAGACCGGACTTCGACCGTGATTCCCGGCGTGGCGATCGCAACGGCGCTGATGCCGCCGTTGTGTACGGCCGGTTACGGACTGGCCACGCTCCAACTGAATTATTTTCTCGGCGCTTTCTATCTCTTTTTCATCAATACGGTCTTCATAGCGATCGCTACCTTCGTCGTCGTCCGCTTCCTAAAATATCGCAAGAAGGAGTTTCTCGACAAGGGCCGCGAGGCGCGTGTCCGCCGCTCGATGCTGCTGATCGTTCTGGTGACGATCGTGCCGAGCGTCGTGATCGGCTACCGTATCGTCAAACGCAGTTTTTTCGAAACGATTGCTCAGCGCTACGTGTCGAACGTGTTTCAGTTTCCGAAGGCCAAGGCGATCGATTTCCACACGCATTTCGATTCCGACAGCTCCTCGATCGAGGTGTTTATGATCGGCGAACCCGTCTCGAAGGAGGCGATCGAGAGCGCCCGACTGCAAATGGCCGGTTACGGCCTGTCGCAAGCGAAGCTGATCGTCCGGCAGAATGGCGAGGACGATCACGTCGATCTGGTCTCCCTGCAAAGCGGATACCGCGAGCTGATCGCCGAGAAGAACCGCCGCATCGGCGAGTTGGAGCGGAAGTTGTCCGCTTATGCGACCGATACGCTGCCCTCGGCCGACATCGCGCGCGAGATGCGCGCGCTGGTGCCTTCCCTGCGCGAGGTGTCGCTGTCGAAGACGGTTCGTTACGGTTCTTCGGCCGATACGCTCGTATTGTGCGTGGTCCGTACCGACGGGCGGCTCCCGGCTGCCGAGCGCGCGAAGATCGAGACGTGGCTCCGTGCGAGGACCCGGACCGACAGTTTGAAACTTTATATCGAATAGAGCGATGGATTACAGAGCGGTTTGTCTGGATGTGTGCGAGCTGGCCCGCGAAGCGGGAGCCTATATCGCCCGGCAGCGCGAGCGTTTTACGTTTTCGGACGTGGAATTCAAAGGGGCCCAGAATCTGGTGTCGTATGTCGATAAGCAGACCGAACGGACGCTTGTCGAACGTCTGAAGGCCCTGGTTCCCGAGGCGGAGTTCGTAACCGAAGAGGGAACCGTCTCCGCCGCCGGTGGGGCGAGCCGTCTCAAATGGATCGTCGATCCGCTTGACGGGACGACCAATTTCGTGCACGGGCTTTCGCCCTATTGCGTCAGTATCGCGTTGACCGAAGAGGACGAGCCGGTCGTCGGAGTCGTATACGAGGTGACCCGCGACGAGATGTTCTATGCCTGGCGCGGCTCGTATGCCTATCTGAACGGTGAGCGGATCGTTGTCTCGCAGACCGACCGGCTGGAAAACTCGCTGATTGCCATAGGATTCGCCTACGGGACGGTTTCAAAGACGGACGGCTTTATCGATAGTCTCATACGCTTTCAGAATACGACCAACGGCGTGCGCCGTCTGGGGTCGGCGGCTGCCGATTTGGCCTACGTGGCCTGCGGTCGCTTCGACGCTTTCTTCCATGAGGGCCTGTCGCCGTGGGATGTCGCGGCGGGGGCCTTGGTCGCTATGCAGGCCGGGGCGCGGGTGACCGACTACGGCGGAGGGAACGGCTATTTGTACGGCCGGCGGATCATCGCGGCTACGCCGGCCGTGTACGACGAATTTCAAAAGCAGGTCAAATGACGTCGAGCGAGCGGATACAGTATCGGCTGCTGTGGGGGGTCAGTCGGGTGGCCGGGTGGCTTCCCCGCGGGCTGCTTTATCGCGGGTTCGCGCCGATGGTCTGCTGGGTGCTCCACCGGGTCGTCCGCTACCGGGTGAGCGTCGTGCGGACCAATTTGGCGAACGCTTTCCCCGAAAAGAGCAGGGAAGAGCTGCGCGACATCGAGCGCAGATTCTACCGGCATCTGTCCGAGGTGTTTATCGACACGATTCTGCTGGGCTCGATTTCCCGGCGGGAGATACTCGAGCGCATGGTTTACCGCGATGTGGAAAAGCAGGAAGAGCTGATGCGCGGCCGCAGCTGGATTTCGGCCATGTCGCACTTCGGAAGCTGGGAACTGACGATCAATTACGTCTGTCATACCGACCACCGCGTGTTCGCCGTATACCGGCCGCTGCACAATGCAGTGGTGGATCGTTTCTATCACTCGGCCCGATCGCGCTTCGGGACCCAGCCGGTACCGATGAACGACATCTTCAAGGAGACGATCGCCGCCCGGCTCTCAGGCGGGAAGCCCGTAATCGTCGCCCTGATCGCCGACCAGACTCCTCCTTGGCACGAGATCAAGCATTGGTACCGTTTCCTCGAGCAGGACACTCCTTTCTTCTCGGGCATCGAGAAGATGGCCCTGAAATTGAAAATGCCCGTTTATTTCATGCACGTGCGCAAGGTGGCTCCCCGGCATTACGAAGCCGAGTTCAAACTCGTTTACGACGGAGTAGAGCCGGTGGCCGAGCATCAGATAACCGAACGCTATATCGCGTTGCTCGAGGCGATGATCCGCGAGTCGCCCGAGTTGTGGATGTGGTCGCATCGTCGCTGGAAGCACAAAAAGCCCGCGGATTACGACATGCGCCATTCCCGCGATACGGAAACGCATAATATCCCGGAAGCATGACCCGAGTAAAAATCGTCATACTGAACTGGAACGGGCGCGATTATCTGGAGCGCTTTCTTCCCTCCCTCGTTTCGCGCACGCCGGGCGCGGGGATCGTCGTGGCCGACAACGGCTCGACCGACGATTCGGTCCGTTTCCTCGAGCGTAGTTATCCTCAGGTCGAATTGTTGCGGCTCGACCGCAACTACGGCTATGCGGAGGGATACAACCGGGCGCTCGCCGGGCTGAACGCCGAGTATTTCGTACTGCTCAATTCCGATGTCGAAGTGACCGAGGGGTGGCTCGATCCGTTGGTCCGCACGCTCGACGGCGACGGGTCGGTCGCCGCCGTGTCTCCGAAAATCCGCTCGTTCGGCGAGCCGGACAAATTCGAGTATGCCGGTGCGGCCGGCGGGTTCATCGATTTTCTGGGCTATCCTTTCTGTCGCGGCCGCATACTCGATTCGATCGAGTCCGACAAGGGACAGTACGACGATCCGCGTGAGGTGTTCTGGGCATCGGGCGCCTGCATGGCCGTCCGAGCCGACGTGTTTCGCTCGCTGGGAGGGTTCGACGGCGATTTCTTCGCCCACATGGAGGAGATCGATTTCTGCTGGAGGGCCCAGCTGGCCGGTTATGCGGTACGGGTCGAGCCCCGTAGCTGCGTGCTGCATGTCGGGGGCGGCACGCTGCCGAACAACAGTCCGCAGAAGATCTATCTGAACTTCCGCAACAATCTGTGCATGCTGTTCAAGAACCTCTCCCCGCTGTCGTTCTGGCCGGTGCTGTTCGCACGGATGGCGCTCGACGGCGCGGCCGCTCTCGTTTTTCTGGCTCAGGGACGTCCCGATTTTTTCAGGCAGGTATTCCGCGCTCACATGGACTTTCACCGTCGCCGCGGTTCGCTTCATCGGAAGCGACATGTGATTCAGCGCGGCCGCGTGGCCAGCTCGCGCTGGATATTCCGCGGCAGCATCGTGTTGCGGCATGCGCTGGGCCGTCGTCGTTTCGGCCGTATGATGTGACGGCCGGCGCACGGGGTGCCGTATCTCGCGGGCGTTCCTCTCCGTATTTCGTTTGCCCGGAGCTTTTGCCGGAAGCGGTCGCTCGCCGCTTTGCGAACGGACTTCGGCTCCGGAAACGATTACGTTACCTGCTCGCTCTCTTCGAAATGGAAGTTCTGAAACGGGAATCCGTCGCGGAGCCGTCCGGAAGCGCGTCGGCGATTCTCCCGTTGCCGGACCGGCAACGCTTGGTCGTAAATGCAAGATAATCGGAATTTCGGATAAGACGATGTCGGGCCGTGGTCTCTGCCGGTTTTTCACAGCGTCCGGGTGCTTCTGGCCATGCGTCCGAAACGCAGCCACGAACCGGAACGTCTGATCGCAAGAAAAAGCCGAGCAGTCCTTCTGCGGATTGCCGTGCATTTCGGGCGTGAAGTTGAAACCGTTTTCCGTCGGACGAGCAGAGTGAGCTAATGGAACGGCGTTCCGCACCGGTTGCACCGGAAATACCGGCGGATGTTGCCTGCCGAGCCGTTCCCCAATGCGCCGAGGCCGGCGAGCAGATAGGCGCCGAAACGTTTCAGACGGGTTTCTCCCACTTCCGAACGCACGTCCTGCGACCCGCATTCGGGACAGACTATCGGTCGCTCCGAGGCCGTTTCTTCGGCCAACAGGTCGCGGGCCCTCTCGTAGTCGTCGTCTGCTACGACGACCTGTACGGCCAGCGACGGAATAGCCCCGGCGAACGGCACGTAGTCGTTGGAGTTCTCGTTCAGGACGAAAGCTTGTATCCGTTCGCTTTCGAGTCTTTGCCTGACGACCTGAGCTTCGAACAGGCTGCCGCATTCCTTGACCGTTTTCATCGTGTAAGGTTTTTAAGGACGATTCGCGCGGCCTCGCGTTCCTTGATTCCGGCCGTTCCCGTTTCGTAAGGCATACGCCTGCCGTCCGTCCGTGACGGACCGGTTTTTCGGTTGTCGACCGCGCGTTTTTACTCTGTTTATCCGCAAGATAGTGAAAACAAGACAGACTTGCAAGCGGACTCGGCAGCATTTTCCGGTCGCGACGACGTTTTTCCGGAGGGAACTATGCTTTCGGATATTGAACGAACAGATTCCGGTCGAGTCGGTCGAGTCGGTCGATCACGACGTCCACGCCTTCGATCCGGCCTACCGTCCCGCGGTCCATCGTCGAGGCGACGGCGACGATCATGCCGGCGCCGGCTCTCCGTGCCGCTTCGATACCCGAACGGGCGTCCTCGGCCACGATGCACCGGGAAGGGGACAACCCGATCCGTTCGGCGGCCCGGAGGTAGATATCCGGCGCCGGCTTGCCTGAAAACGTGCCGTCGTCGTAGACGATTCGCCTCGGATCGAACCAGCGGTCCAACCCGAAATGCTCCCTGAAGAACCGTACATTGCGTATTTCCGAAGCCGTTGCGATCGTATGCGGGATGTCGTGCTCGCAGAGCCAGTCCAGCAGTTCGGCGGCTCCGGGAGCCAGACGGAAGCGCTCCTCGTCCTGCAGGCAGAGTTCGCGGTAGATCGTTTCCTTGCGTTCGATCAGTTCCCAGACCTGCTCTTGGGTCAGCGGTTTCCGGAGCAGGTATTCGAAGATCGAGCGCGACGAGCGTCCGTGTACCCGCTCGTACATTTCTTCGGAGGTAAAACCTTTTCCGCGTAGTTGTCGCGATACGGTATGCCATGCCTGCTCTTGCTTGTCGGAGTCGAAGAACAGCGTTCCGTTGAAGTCGAAAATGATTCCGTCGTATGCCATGACCTTTCGGTTTTTTATCGGTTTTCTCGGTCGGGATTCCTGTCGGCGGAAAGATTTCGCCTGTTTTCCCGAAAGCGTAAGATCGTTTCCGTACCGCCGGCGTCGCGAAAGGCGGCGAACCCGATCCGTCGTCACGACCGGACCGTCGCGGAATATGGCCCGGAAGTTTCCCGGCGTTCGTTCCGGTCCGTATCCGGACCGCTTGGCAAGCGGCTTGACCGGATATTAGCCTGCCGGGCCGGTTCCGACTTCCCGTCCGCCGAGCCGGACGGCTTCGCCTCCGGCTCGGCGGAACCGGGAGTCGCCGCTGTTTCTTTTCGTCCGTTGCGACGAGGCGGACGTTTCCGCGGCATTTGCCTGCCGTCGCGCGGCTACCGCCTGTAGCTCTTTTTGTAGACGGCCCGGTTTCCCTTGTTGTCTGTCACGGTCAGCACCAGTTCGTGGGTCTTGCCCTTCTCCCAGCGCTTGTCGTCGAAATAGTGCGTCAGCGTTCCTGTTTTGGCGTCGAGCTCGAACAGGGCCCACTGTCCGTCGATCGTGGCCGAGTAGGAGCCGATGCCGGAGAAGTCGTCGCTGATCTTCACGGCGATCGTCTCCCGCGACCCGAAGTCGGCGTCGGCCTTGAAGGCGGGAGCTATGCGGGGCGGAACGGTGTCGACGGCTATGTAGAACGTTCCGAAGGAGCGGGTGTCGGTGCTCACCTTGCCCTCTTTCCACGAACCGCCGGCCGAGCTGCGCCGCCCGTCGGCGCCTACCGAGCCGATCAGGGCCTTGCTTTGCAGATGCTCGGGCAGCTCCGATGCGTCGATGCTGATCCGGATGCTCTTGTGCAGCGGCACGTCCGGCGTGTGGACCGTATACAGCGGAGAGTATCCGTAGGCGGGTCGGGGCTTGGTTTGCATGCGCAGCAGAATCGACTCGTAGAGCGCTCCCCGGGGAATGGCGAACCAGAGGCCCTCGCCTCCGTAGCGGTAGTCGCTGTTCCAGCGCACCGGGATGCCCGAGGGCCTGTCTTGTTCCTCATCCGTTCTGTCCGTCTCGCTTCGGCGGACGTCGAACGCGAGCGTCGAGCGGTTTTTGCAGTCGTCGCCGAGCGTGATTTTCATTCTGTGCGTGCGTCCCTCCTCGAATGAGAGCATGCCCCTGCGAGCGTCCTTGCCGTAGATCGGCAGCGGATTGTTGGGCAGGGCGCAAAGGCGGT
>ERZ1673748.3454-NODE-3454-length-10040-cov-4.170356_pt1 | contig 10040 bp, 7 predicted proteins | sample MGYA00580196_ERZ1673748 | MGnify/ENA primary metagenome ERZ1673748 (study PRJEB41218, sample SAMN15661796) | gut metagenome | host: Homo sapiens | place: Canada: London | collected 2015-08-20/2019-03-30 | study: EMG produced TPA metagenomics assembly of...
TCGCCATGTCGCCCGAAGCCATCTGGCCGGGGAACTTCCGCGACTTGTCCTCGTCCATCGAACGGATGCAGAGCTACGCCCTCGGCGGCATCATCAACGAGGAGCTTGTGGAGGAGGAGATTGTCCGGCTGCGTGCGATATGGCATAGCCCGGCCCTCGCCGAACTTCCCGCCCCGAAACAGGGGGCCCCGCTGCTGTCAAGGCTGTTCACAGCCTCCCAGCTTGATCAGATGGACCTGTTCGACAAGATACAGCTGGAAAACGTCATCAGGGTATGCTGCGACTGCTCCACGCGCACGGAGGCAGGGCGTAAACTGTTCGGCGTTTCGCGTGGCCGGAAAAAACACGCCGACGATACGACCCGGCTCAACAAGTATCTCAAATCGCAAGGCGTCACATGGGAGCAGATCCAGTCGCTGCGGTACCGCTAACGCGGACGGCCTGCACGGGCATTGTTCCCGACGCCTAAAAAAGTTGCGGCAAGGAGCGGGAACCGCTTCCGTGATGCGGGGATACTTCCATGACACGAGCAGCAAGGCACTCAGGGGAAAAGGACGGGAAGCAATCTCCTCTACAGGAGGTTGCTTCCCGCCTTTTGGCTGGAACGGGGGGCTGCCCGGCGGCCCTCCGTGAAAGGGCTCCTTGTAGCGGAAGGGGTATCTTCCTTTACGGAAGGCCGTCGGGGTATAGGGGGGAAGTATCGGGGGAGGGATCAACGGGAAGAGACAAGCAGCATGACCGCCAGCCCGGTAAAAACGCAACCTGCGGCGCGGTTCAGGAACAACTGCCCCTTGACGGAACTGTTGAAACGCCCGGCGACCCGTCCCGCAAGCAGCGACACGCAACCGAAGACCAGCAGCGTGGCAAGCTGGAACAGCGCGCCGAGGACGATGATCTGACCCGTAAGGCCGCCCCGCGCGGGATCGGCGAACTGAGGCAGGAAAGCAAGGAAGAACAGCGTCACCTTGGGGTTGGTGATGTTCATGATCACCCCTCTCCGGTACAGTGTGCCGTATCCGGGGAATTGCGCCCTCTGGAGCGAAGCCTTTGAGGTTCCGCTGCGGAAGGAGAGCCACGCCAGATACAGCAGATAGGCGGCCCCCGCGAATTTCAGCACATTGAACGCCGTGGCCGAACTCTGGAACAGCGCCGCGACCCCCAGCGATACGGCGGTGATATGTACGAACAGGCCGGTGATCAGCCCGCAGGTCGTGGCGAACCCCGCACGCGCACCGTACAGAGCCGATTGCGTCAGCACAAAAAGGATGTCCGGGCCGGGGGCGAGCCCCATGACCACCGATGCAGCAAAAAAAGCCCCTAGCGTTTCAACGGGCAACATAATGTTTCCTTTACTTGCTTAGGCGGGAAAAGTTCCGCCCTCTTCTCTTCAGACGAGGTGTTGCGGGGACTGGGGTTTTCCGGCCCATGCCGACCGCCCAATATCCGCATCAAGGATGCCGCCCCATAAAGCCGAAAGTTTCCCAGTTTGTGCCGATCGCCCCGTGTAATGCCGGATAACGAACCTTCAGGCGGAAAATGCAGCCGGACGATCAAAGAACACCCGCAACACATCTCGTGAAGGCCGGGAGGAGAGCCTCCCCCCGGCTGATTTTACAGAGCGGATCAGCCCTTCGCCGTTTCCTCGGAAGCGGCCTTGAACCCGCGCTCGAAACAGTTCAGGTTGCTTTCCACAAAGGCGGGCTTGCCGTTCTTGCGGATCGCCTCTATCTGGCTCTCCTTCGTAAGCGGCATGTCCGCGGCCCCGTACAGCGCGCCGAGCATGACCATGTTCAGGCCGAGCGGGTTGCCCGCTTCCAGCGATTCCTTGCGGGCGTCGAACGCGATCACGCGGCCCACTTTGGCACGCAGGCAGGCAAGCAGATCATCGACGGAGGGATACGCCGCCGAACCGCCGGGAATGAACGGCACCACAGGCGCGGTGTTGGTGATCACGATGGTGTCGGCATTGGCCTTGCTCAGGGCGCGCACGGCTTCCATCGGCTCGAAGGCCAGCAGGATGTCCGCGCAGTTGTCGGAAATGGTGGGGCTCTGCGCGCCGCCGAGCACGACCGTGGACTCCACCACGCCGCCGCGCTGGGCCATGCCGTGGGTTTCGCTCATGAGGACGGGCACGCCCATGCTCAGAGCGGCCTCGCCGATCATTTTGGAGGCCAGCACGTTGCCTTGCCCTCCCACGCCCACAATATAGATTCTCAAGGTATTCATGACGGCTCCTTACTTATTTTTGGGGACGGATCGCATTGTTCGGGCAAACTTGGGCACATACGGCGCAGCCGATACACTGGACGGGATCGATGGACACCTTGCCGTCCCGAAGCTGGAAGGCCGGACAGCCGAACGTGTCCACACAGGTATGGCAGTTGACGCAGCGTTCCCCGTCGATGCCGAACACGGGTTTCTTGGCCTTGGACAGGCGGCGCATGTGCAGCGGGCAGGGTTCGCGGCAAATGATCACGGAAACGCCGTCGTGATCCAGCGCGGCGCGGGTCGCTTCCGCCACCTTCTTAAGGTTGGTGGGCCGGACGGTCTGGATGTGCTCCACGCCGAGCGCCCTGATGACGGCTTCCATGTCGATGCTGGTCAGCGGAGGCGTACCCGGAGCCTGCGGCAGGGACGCGTCACGGCCCGGTGAAGGCTGATGTCCGGTCATGGCCGTAACCATGTTGTCGAGGACGACCAGCACGAAACGGTGGTGGTTGTAGACGGCGTTGGCGATCCCGGTCAAACCGGAGTGGAACAGCGTGCTGTCGCCGATGAAGCCGACGATGCGCTGTTCCGGCCCGACCGCCAGTTCCAGACCGGCGGGCATGGAGGCCGCCGCGCCCATGCACACGCCGATGTCGGCCATGCGCAGAGGCGGCATGAATCCGAGGGAGTAGCATCCGATGTCCGTGGCGAAGATGACGTCGCGGCCTTCGCAGCCGAGTTTCACGCCATAGTAGGACATGCGGTGCGGGCAGCCCGCGCACAGGGACGGAGGACGGTTGACCAACTGCGGGGCATCCGTGAGATCCAGCGGCGCGGGGGTCACGTCAGCGACGCCGAAGGCTTCGGCTACGGCGGCGCTCACACGGGCCGGGGTATATTCGTACAGCGTGGAAAGGTCGGCGGTTCCCTTGCCGAGGATGGTCAGGGTAAGGCCGTTCTTCTGCGCCATCGCGCGGAGGGCTTCCTCAACCAGCGGCTCCAGCTCTTCAAGCACAAGCACCGTATCCTTGCCGCGCAGGAATTCCAGCAGGGCGTTTTCAGGCAGAGGCCACGTCATGCCGAGGCGGAACACGCCCACGGTATCCGAAAGGCCGCATTCCTTCACGGCATCAAGCACATAGTTGACCGCGGCACTGCTGGCGACCACGCCGAGGCGCGCATCCGCCGGGCCTTCCACACGGTTGAACGGGCTGGCGTCGCTCACCGGAACCAGGCTGCGCATACGCTCGACCAGACGCTTGTGATGGCGCACGGCATTGCCCGGCAGCGGCACGAACGCGTAATCCTTTTCATAGCGGCGCGGCCCGGCCTTGGGGCGGATGTCGCCAAGCTCCACCACGCCGCGGCTGTGCGCCACGCGGGTGGTCGCCCGAACCATCACGGGCATCCCCATTTGCGCCGAAAGTACGAACGCCGCCACGGTCATATCCTTCATTTCCTGCGCGGTGGCGGGTTCAAAGCAGGGAAGCCCGAACAGGCGGGCATACTGCCGGTTGTCCTGCTCGTTCTGGCTGGAGAACATGCTCGGGTCGTCGGCGCTGTACACCACGAGGCTCCCGCGGACGCCGAGATACGTCAGCGTGCCGAGCGGATCGGAGGCGACGTTGAGGCCGACGTGCTTCATGGCGGTCAGACAGTTCAGGCCGCCCATGGACGCGCCCGCAACGGCTTCCATCGCCACTTTCTCATTGGTGGCGAAATCCATGCGGAAACCGCCCGCGCCCTGCAATTCGTACAGCAGGTTGCTCACTTCCGAGGAAGGGGTGCCGGGATAGCAGCTCGCGTAGTCGAGCCCGGCTTCATACGCGCCCCGCACGAGCGCCTCGTTGCCCATGAGCAACGCCTTTTTGCCGATTTCACGTTCGAGAAGCACTGACATAACGTCTCCTTTATCGTGTTGATTCCATACATATTGTTATGAGGTTCCGCCTGCGGCTGCCTGCGCCCTTTCGGGGGGCGGAGGCCTCCGCCGCCGGCGGCCTCCTTCCACCCATCAACCATTCTGAGAAGAAAGGGAGGCGGGGGAAGGACAGCCCTCCCGTGCAACCGATTCCCTCTTCCGGGCCTTTTCCCTGAGCACGACCGCCGGGGCGACGCCCAGCAGGGTTATGGCCGCAGCCACATAAAGGGCCACGAGGTAGTCTCCGGACCATGCCCGGATCAGGCCGCCGATGAACGGCCCACACACCGAGGCGACCATGAGCGGGCTCGTGCTGAACCCGTAGTTCACCCCGAAGTGGCGCGGCCCGAAAAAGGCCATGATCAGAGCCGCAAGCTGGGGAATGGTCCCGCCGAACGCCAGCGCCACCGGAACCGCCGAAATCAGGAAGCCCGCCATGCCGAACCGGGACGGCAGCACCGCCAGCAGCACCAGCCCGCATCCCATGAATACGGCGTCCAGACCCATGCCCCACGCCCGTCCGAACCGATCGTGGACGTACCCAAAGAACAACCGGCCCACGCCGTTCGCTATCGCGTACACGCCCATGCCGAGCCCGGCCTGAGCCGCAGTCAGCCCGCATTCCAGCGCATAGGGAACGATGTGCCCGATGATCATCAGCCCGCCGATCTGGATCGACAGCATCCAGCCCCAGATCATCCAGTAGGACGGCGTATGGAGCATGTCCCGCAGGCCGATGCCGTCGCCCTCTTCCTTGCCGGAAGCCGCTTCGGGCATACGCAGGAACAGCGAGCCGAACACGATGATGCCAAGGAAGAACACCGCCAGCGCCATGAACGTGCTGGAAACGCCCACCTTGCCGATGAGCCAGCCCGAGCCGACCGTTCCGAACAGGAGCGTGCCGAGCGCAAGGGCCATCGTCAGCAGGCCGCTCACCAGCCCCTTGCGCTCAGGATACCAGCGCAGGCATACGGCGGCGGGGACAAGGTTCACGATGCCGATGCCGAACCCGGACACCACGCCGTAACTGAGGTAGAGGCCGATCACGGAGTCGATGCGCGACGCCCACAGCAGCCCCACGCACAGCAACGCGCCGCCGATCTGCACCGCACGGGCGGGCCCGAACCGGAGGAGCTTCCCCCCGGCGAACATGCCGAGCGAGAAGAAGGTGATCATGAAAGTGAAGGTCAGGGACGTCTCGGGACGCTGCCAGCCGAAAGCCTGTTCCAGCGGGACCACGAAAATCGACCACGCATACAGGACACCGCAGACCGTGCACAGCACAAGCCCCGCCAGCAGGATGATCAGACGGATCGGCGTTTTCATGATGCCTCCGTCCGCTCCGCAAAGGTATGCGCCTCTTCTTCGCCGCGCAGGACGCGCAGCACGCCGAGGGCGAGGGATTCCATCTCGTTTTCGCCGGGCAGCACATGCACCGGAGCGAGGAAGGACACACGCTCCGCCACCCAGTCCGTGAGCATCCGGGAGCGGGCGACGCCGCCCGTAAGCAGGATGGCGTCGAGGCGGCCCCGCGTCACCACGGCGAGCTTGCCGATATTTTTCGCCAGATTGTGGGCCATAGCCTCGTAAACCAGCGCGGCCTTCCCGTCACCCTCGTGGATGCGGCGCTCGATTTCCCGCGCGTCGGACGTCCCGAACCAGTCCATCAGCCCACCCTTCCGCTGCATCCGGCGCATCATCTCAGGGAAGGTGACGCCGTCCTGCGTCGCCATTTCCGCCAGCTGGAAACACGGCAAGCCGCCGGAACGCTCGGGCGCGAACGGCCCTTCATCGTCGGAAATCATGTCCACCACGCGCCCGCCCACATGCAGGGAAAGGGTGATCCCCCCGCCCATGTGCGCCACGATCAAGGACAGATCGGCGTATTTCGCATTGTTCTGCGCGGCGTAGCGCAGCGCGCAGGCCCGCATGTTCAGCATGTGCCCCACGCTCTTGCGCTCGATGGACGAAAACCCGGTGATGCGGGCGATGGGGTCCATCTCGTCCACGGTGACGGGATCGTAGATGAACGCCGGTATGCCGAGCGGCCTCGCCACGGCGTCCGCAAGCACGGCCCCGAGGTTCGAGGCATGTTGCATGACCGGACGGTGACGCAGCACGTCGAGCATGACGCCGTTGACGCGATACGCCCCGGAACGCACGGGCGGCAACAGCCCGCCCCGCCCCACGCAGGCGTGCAGGGAAGCGGGATCGATGCCTTTTTCCGCCAATACCTCAAGAAGCAGGCGGTGGCGCAGCTCAAACTGCTCCATGACCGCCGGAGACAGTTTGGCGGTATCGTGGTCGCGGCTTTCCACAAACAGCGGGGCCTCGTCCTCGTACACGGCGATTTTGGTCGAGGTGGAACCCGGATTGATCACAAGAATGCGAAACATGCTGACCTCACAGGCAATTAGGCGTTCCGGGCGGCGAGGCATCCCAACGCGGTGGCGTACAGTTTGGCGGACGGCGGCTCCGAGCGCGACGTCATGACCACGGGCGCGGCTGCCCCGAGGATGAGCCCGGCCACCTGACTGCCCTTGAGAAAGTGCAGCAGCCCCTTGATCGCCACGTTGCCCACTTCCATGATCGGCATGAGGAAAATATCGGCGTCGCCGGAAACCCGGCTTTCGATGCCCTTGTGCAGGGCGGATTCACGGTTCAGGGCCACGTCCATGGCAATGGGGCCTTCAACGATACATTGCGTGGGGAACTCGCCCCGCTCCCATGCTTCAACCAGCCCGGCGGCGTCGATGGTCGCGGGGTTGTGCGGATCGACGCGCTCGTTGGCGGCAAGGCAGGCGACCTTGGGGCATTCGTAGCCCCACGAGCGCAGCGCCAGCAGCGCGTTGGCAAGGATGTCCTTCTTGGCGGCAAGGTCGGGATTGATGTTCATCCCGCCGTCGGTACTGTAAATAAGCTTGTGATGGCCCGGCAGTTCCACGGCGGCGATGTGCGACAGCCTCCGGCCCGTGCGCAGCCCTTCTTCCTTGTTCAGCACACCGCGCAGAAAATCCGAAGAGTTGAGCATACCCTTCATGAGTACCCCGGATTCCCCGCAGCGCACCGAGCGCACGGCTTCCCGCAGCGCCGTCGCGGGATCGGCGGCATGGCGGAGTTCGACCCGGCCTTCAATGCCCGCCTGTCCGACCAGCGGACGCACCACCGCCTCGTCGCCGTATAAAATGACGTCGGCCAGCCCTTCATCCAGAGCCATGCGTGCGGCTTCCACGGTTTCGCTGTCCGCGTTCGCCACGCACACCACTGTCCGGGGCATGGCCTTCACCTTGTCAATCAGTTCCGAAAAATGTTGCAGCATGAAAAGGCTCCTGTGGAAGAAAGCGGGAATACGGGAAAGGGAAGGCCCTTTGAGAACGGCGTCCCGCCTCCTCCCTGCGCCCCTCCCCACCGTCCAAAATGATTCTGGAGACGGGGCCGGGACGAAACATTTATTTATAATATATTGTTTTTATTAATCATTTTAATTTAACAAAGGGTACAAAGCTCCTACCCTCCCCAAAAGGAGGGAACCAACAGCGGACACCGGCCCACAAAGGGAACGCCAGCCGCGAAGACTAGTCGGAATAATCGGCCAACACGCCGTTCACCACGAAACGGGGCGGCAGGCCATGAACGAGCACACGCTCCAGATTTTCCAGCGCCTGAGAGAGCATCCGCCCGAACGCGGCGCGGGTTACGCCCGCGAGATGCGGCGTCAGCAGGACGCGTTCGGCGGGAATGGACAAGAAAGGATTTTCGGCGCGCCCGTCGTCCGCAAAGCAGTCGAGCGCCGCGCCGCGTATCCGCCCTTCCGCGAGGATGCGGGCGAGATCCGCTTCCACCACCACACCGCTCCGGGCCGCGTTGATCAGCAGGGCATGGGGCTTCATGGTCGAAAGCAGGTTGTAATCCACAAGGTTGCGGGTACTGCCGTTGAGCGGGCAATGCAGGGAAACCACGTCGCACTCGGCGAACAGCTCCGCCACATCCATACGCTCGACCCCGTTTTCAGCCGCGACCCCTTCAGGCCAGAAGGCGTCGCAAGCGGCGACGGAACACCCAAAAGCCTTGGCGAGCGGAACGACCGCGCGCCCGATATTGCCGAGCCCGAGCAGCCCGATCCGGCATCCGCGCAGCTCAAGGCCGCCCTGCTCCAGAAGCTCGGCACGCGAAGCCGCATAACGCCCGCGGCGGATTTCCCCGTCGGCCCATGCAAGGCCGCGCTGGAGGTTCACAATGGCGGCCATCACGTATTCGGCCACCGAGGACGCGTTCATGTTCGGCGAATTCGATACCGGAATGCCGAGTTCCGCCGCCGTGAGGTGGTCAACGGAATCAAAGCCCGCGCCCGTGGTCTGGATGAAGCGGATGGAGGGCATCCGTTCGAGGCAGAAGGCATCCACATAGGGCTGGGACGGCGGGAGCAAAAGCGCCTGCGCGCTCTCAGCCGCCGCGATCAGGACGTGGCTGCCGTTTGGAGGCAAAAAATGCAGGGAAAGGCTTTCCGGCAGGGCCATACCGGATTCCGTAAACCGGGAACGGGGGAGCAGGCTGAGGACCTTCATGGCGTTCTCCTTTTCGCCTCTTGAACGGCAACGTCTTTCGCGCTTCGCAACGACACGCTTTTTGTTTCGCTCCCGGGGAAAGCGCCGCAGCGCCTCCCCGAAAGCATCCGGGGACGGAACCCCCGCCATGCGGGGATTCCTTTTTCACTTACCGCATCATGGCGGGCAGCCACGTGCTCAGCGGCTCAAAGGCGATACAGAAGCCGAGGCACAGGAAAAACGCAAGGATGAAGGGTATCGAGGAACGGTACACCAACGAGAGCGGAACATCCGCCAGTTCCTTGGCGACGAACAGGCTGACGCCGAAGGGCGGGGTCATGCCGGCCATGGTCACGAGGATATTGATGATGACGCCGAACCAAATCAGGTTCCAGCCGAACAGCGCGGCGAGCGGCAGGAAGATGGGCACGCAGATGAGCATCAGCGGGATGGCCGGGATAAAACAGCCGAGGAAGCTCATGCACACGATGATGGCGAACATGACAGCCATGGGAGGCATGTTCATGGAGGCGATGACGCCGGCGAGGATCATGGGGATCTTGCTCATGGTCATGAAGTAGCTGAACACGCCCGCGCCGCCGAGGACCGTAAAGGCCATGCTGATCGTCTTGCCGGTATCGTTGAGGCCGTTGGTGACGATGGACCAGCTCAGGCGGCCCATGACGAGGGCGAGGAAGACGGTCGTGAACGCGCCGATGCCGCCGCCCTCCGTAGCGGTGAACATGCCGGCGTAGATGCCGCCGATGACCACGATGAAGATGATAATGATGGGCAGGCCGGTCTTGAGCGAGACGAGCCGCTCGCGCATGGGGACACGAGGCAGGGCCGGAGCCAGCTCGGGATTGCGCCAGACCATAATGACGATGGCGATGATGAAACAGGCCATGCACACGAGGCCGGGGAACACACCGGCGATGAACAGGTCGGCGATGCTCTGTTCCGCAAGGACGCCGTAGATGATGAAATTCGAGCTCGGAGGAATGAGGCTGCCGATGCCGCCGGAACAGGCCAGCGTGCCGATGGCGAGCTTGTCGTCATAGCCGTGCCGCCGCATTTCGGGCAGGGCGATGGTCATCATGGCGATACAGCCGACAAGGGCGTCGCCGACGACCGCGCCGAGGGCGGTACAGGCGCACACGCTGGCTATGGCGAGGCCGCCGCGGAAATGGCCGCACCAGTTGCGGGCCGTGCGGTACAGATCTTCGCCGAACCGGCTGTAGAAACAGAGAAAGCCCATCAACAGAAAGAACATCAGGGGTGCCCACGTGTAACTGCTGCACGTGGAGAACCATGCCGTCCCGAACAGGTTCAGAGCCGCCGTCAGGCCGCGCAGGCTGGCGATGAAG
>ERZ1673748.3482-NODE-3482-length-9968-cov-3.155251_pt1 | contig 9968 bp, 8 predicted proteins | sample MGYA00580196_ERZ1673748 | MGnify/ENA primary metagenome ERZ1673748 (study PRJEB41218, sample SAMN15661796) | gut metagenome | host: Homo sapiens | place: Canada: London | collected 2015-08-20/2019-03-30 | study: EMG produced TPA metagenomics assembly of PRJNA649273...
CGTCACAAACGAGGACAATATTACAACCTATAATCCATAGGAAGAAAAGGAGTGCGGAATGATAAGGACGATAAAGGGCGGAGTAACCGCAGCAAAAGGATTTTGCGCAGCCAGCACGGCGGCCGGCATCAAATATCAGAACAGACAGGACATGGCAATGATCTACAGTCAGGTTCCATGTGAATGTGCAGGAACATTTACTACAAACGTTGTAAAGGCAGCATGCGTAAAATGGGATCAGCAGGTCGTAAAGAGTGGTGCGAAAGCACAGGCTGTGATCGTCAATTCCGGAATTGCCAATGCATGTACCGGTGCGGAAGGATTTGGCTACTGCAAGGACACAGCAGATGCGGCAGCAGAAGCTCTTGGAATTAATGCAGACGGTGTACTGATCGGATCGACCGGTGTCATCGGAAAGCAGCTTCCAATTGATCGCATCGTGGCAGGGGTAAAGGCTCTTGCTGAAAAGAAAAATGATACACTGGCAAACGGAACTGAGGCAGCAAAAGCAATCATGACGACTGATACCTGTGAAAAACAGATCGCAGTAGAGATCGAGGTTGCCGGAAAGACCGTTACCATCGGTGGTATGGCAAAAGGATCTGGTATGATCCATCCGAATATGTGCACCATGCTCAGCTTTATCACAACAGATGCAGCAATCACAAAAGAGGCACTTCAGAAAGCCCTCAGTGATGATGTCAATGATACATACAATATGATTTCCGTAGACGGAGATACTTCTACAAATGATTCTGTAGTTCTTCTTGCAAACGCAATGGCTGAAAATGAAGTGATCACGGTAGACAGTGAAAGCTATAAGACCTTTGCGGAAGCATTGCATGAGATCAACGAATACCTTGCAAAGAAGATCGCAGGGGACGGAGAAGGAGCAACTGCTTTATTTGAAGTAACTGTAGTTGGCGCAGATACAAAAGAGACTGCGAAGACACTTGCAAAATCAATCGTATGCTCAAATCTTACCAAGGCAGCAATTGCAGGACATGATGCAAACTGGGGAAGAATCCTCTGTGCAATGGGATATTCCGGAGCACAGTTTGACCCGGAAAAGGTGGATCTGTTCTTCGAGAGCAAGGCAGGAAAGATCCAGATTATCGAAAATGGTACAGCGGTAGATTACAGTGAAGAAAAAGCAACGGAGATCCTCTCACAGGAAGAAGTAAAAGCAGTTGCTGATGTGAAGATGGGAAGCGAAAGCGCAACCGCATGGGGATGTGACCTGACTCACGGATATATTGACATCAATGCAGATTACAGAAGCTAGGAGGTAAGCAAAATGGATCAGGATATGCAGCAGTATCTGGACAAAGCAGAAGTTCTGATTGAGGCGCTTACTTATATTCAGCGTTTCAACCGTAAGATCATCGTTGTAAAATACGGTGGAAGTGCAATGCTGGACGAAGAACTCCAGAAAAATGTCATCAAGGATGTTACATTCTTGAAATTGGTTGGATTCAAACCGATCATCGTTCACGGCGGTGGAAAAGAGATCAGTAAATGGGTAAGTAAAGCCGGAATGGAGCCGAAATTCATCGACGGACTTCGTGTGACGGACGCAGAGACCATGGAAATTGCAGAGATGGTACTGAACAAGGTTAATAAAAATCTGGTTCGTATGGTCGAAGAACTTGGTGTCCGTGCTATCGGTGTCAGTGGAAAAGACGGCGGACTTTTAAGAGTTGATAAAAAGCTTTCCATGACAGGACAGGACGTTGGATTTGTAGGAGATATCAAGAAGGTCAATGCAGAGGTTCTTCTGGATCTTCTGGATAAAGATTTTCTCCCGATCGTATGCCCGGTCGGAATCGATGATGATTACAACACTTATAATATCAATGCGGATGATGCAGCTTATTCGATCGCAAAAGCGGTTCATGCTGAGAAGCTTGCGTTCCTCTCTGATATTGAAGGAGTATACAGAGATTACGAGGATAAATCTTCTCTGATCACAGCTCTTACTGTAGATCAGGCGAATGAACTGATCGAAAGCGGAGCAATTTCCGGAGGAATGATCCCGAAACTGCAGAACTGTGTAGGAGCGATTGAAAACGGAGTGTCCAGAGTCCATATTCTGGATGGACGAATTCCGCACTGCCTGCTTCTTGAGATTTTCACGAAGAAGGGTATTGGAACTGCAATTTTAAGAAACGGTGAAGAAGATTAAAGGGAAGATGAAGAAAGAAGGTAATTCTTATGACAAATCAGTATATGCAGGAAGAGGACAACGCGATTTTAAAAACTTATAACCGTTATCCGGTTGTATTGGACCATGGAGACGGCGCATACCTCTATGATCCGGAAGGAAAGAAATATCTGGATTTTTCAGCAGGATATGCAGTATCTTCTCTGGGATATAACAACAAGGAATTTAATGATGCATTAAAGGCTCAGATTGACAAGATGATCCATACATCAAACCTGTATTATAATACAACCTGCGGTAAAGCAGGAGAAGATCTGAAAAAGATCACCGGTATGTACAAGGTATTCTTCACAAACAGTGGTGGAGAAGCAATCGAAGGTGCGATCAAAACTGCAAGAAAATATGCGTACACAAAAAAAACCGGACGTTATGAATTTATTGCAATGGAGAATTCATTCCACGGCAGAAGTATGGGTGCAGTTGCACTTACCGGACACAAAGAATACAGAGAGCCATTTGAACCGGTTATGCCTGGTGTACATTTTGCAATCTACAATGATCTTGACAGTGTAAAAGCACTGGTAAATGATAAGACCTGCGCGATCATTCTGGAAACAATCCAAGGCGAAGGCGGAATCAACGCAGCGACAAAAGAATTTATGCAGGGAATCCGTAAGATCTGTGATGAGAACGGAATCCTGATGATCTGCGATGAAGTACAGTGTGGTATGGGACGAAGCGGTGCATGGTTTGCATGGCAGCAGATGGGAATCACACCGGATATCATGACAATGGCGAAAGCAATCGGAAGCGGTGTTCCGGTCGGCGCATTTGCGATGACAAAAGAAGTTGCAGATAATTCGCTGGTACCGGGAGATCACGGAACTACATATGGTGGAAACCCACTTTGCTGTGCAGCGGTCAGCAAGACTATTGAGATCTTTGAAAAAGAGCATATGCTCGATCATGTCAATGAAATCGCACCATATCTGACACAGAAACTGCAGGAAATCGTGGATACCTGCGATGCAGCCGTTAAAGTAAAGGGAAGAGGATTGATCCAGGGACTTCAGATCACCAAGCCGCTGGGTGAAGTGACAGCCAAAGCGTTGGAAGAAGGACTTCTGATCATCGGAGCTGGAACAGATGTGATCCGAATGATCCCACCGCTTGTTATCGGTAAAGAACAGGTAGATGAGATGGCAGAGATCCTGAAACAAGCACTTGCATAAAGTCGGTGCCTGATAAAAATAAGAGAATAAAAGAGCCGGTCATCGGATATACTTTCAGAAGAAAAGGAGGTATGAAAGATGACCGGATTTTTTATTGCCCTGCTGTCGGGAGCGCTGATGAGTGTGCAGGGGGTATTTAACACACAGGTAACAAAGACGACAGGAATGTGGGTGAGCAATGCCTGGGTGCAGCTTAGTGCATTTGCCATCTGCCTGGTAATGTGGCTGATCATGGGAAGGGACAGTATTGCCACGATAGGAGAGGTGCAGCCTAAATATATACTGCTTGGCGGTGTGATCGGAGCAGGGATCACCTGGACCGTGATCAAAAGTATGGCGCAGCTCGGGCCTGCAAAGGCGGCACTTCTGATCGTTATGTCTCAGCTTATTGTAGCGTATCTGATTGAACTGGTGGGATTATTTGGTGTGGAAAAAGAGCCATTTTCCTGGAGAAAAGTGATCGGTATGGGGATCGCTCTGATTGGTACGACAATTTTTCAGTGGAAATAGGTTGTCTTTTGGAAAAAAATTCGTTACAATAATCATGTCTTGGAAGTACGAGGGGACGTGCTCTGCGGAAAAGGAGTATGTATGCGGAAAAGAAGACGGATTTTATATCAAATATGTGGAATTTTCCTTGGAATCAGCTGTATGCTGTCAGCATGCCATGAAAAAGAAGAGACCTTTACCAGTGTGGCTGCTGCAGAAGCGGATGCCGGGGATAAGAAAAACGAGGCAGAATCAAAGGCTGCCGAAGAAAAGCCGGATAAGGCAAAAGCAGATCCGGGTGGTGAAGAAAAAGAAGGTTCGATCTGGGTGTATGTATGTGGCGAGGTGGCATCACCCGGTGTATATGAACTGCAGGAAGGAGACCGCATCACGCATGCCATAGAAGCAGCGGGAGGTCTGACGGAGGCAGCAGGACAGGTTTATCTGAATCAGGCAGCACATCTGACAGATGGACAAAGGATTTATGTGCCATCCAGAGAAGAAGAACAGACTTTGAAAGAAGAAGATTCACCATCGGATATGGCAGATGCCGGGATGGGAAAAGACACAGGAATAATAAACCTGAACACCGCGACAAAGGCTGAACTTTTAAGCTTAAGCGGGATTGGCGAGTCCCGCGCGGAAGCAATTATTGCTTATAGAGAGACAAACGGTGGATTCAGGAAGATAGAGGATCTGAAGAAAGTGGACGGGATCAAGGAAGGAATCTTTCAGAAGATCCGGGAGCAGATAACGGTAGAGTAGAGGAGTGCGCAAGATGGGCAGAAAAGTATTGGTAGTAGATGATGAAAAACTGATCGTGAAAGGACTGAGATTCAGCCTGGAACAGGATGATATGGAAGTTGACTGCGCATACGACGGTGAGGAAGCACTTGAGATGGTAAAAAGAAAAGAGTATGATATGATTCTTCTGGATGTCATGCTTCCAAAATACGATGGATTTGAAGTGTGCAGACAGATCCGTGATTTCTCAGATGTACCGGTCATCATGCTCACTGCGAAGGGCGAGGATATGGACAAGATCCTCGGGTTGGAATATGGCGCAGATGATTACATCACAAAGCCGTTCAACATTCTTGAGGTTAAGGCCAGAATGAAGGCAATCATGCGCAGGGTCGCTAAAAAAGACGGGATGAGCGCGAGCGGTAAAGTTGTGGTAAAGGGAGATCTGAAGATCGACTGTGAAAGCCGGAGAGTTTTTTCCGGGGACAGGGAACTGAATCTTACCGCAAAAGAATTTGATCTTCTGGAGCTTCTTGCAATGAATCCGAACAAGGTTTACAGCAGGGAAAGTCTTTTGAATATTGTCTGGGGATATGAGTATCCGGGAGATGCAAGAACGGTAGATGTACATATCAGACGACTGCGCGAGAAGATTGAAGTAAATCCCAGTGATCCGAAATACGTTTACACAAAGTGGGGAGTTGGCTATTATTTCAGGGGTTAAATTTTTTGTACCAAAATTCATAAAAAGTCTGCAAGTGCGGGTAACGGTGATCCTGAGCGTATTTGTCATATTATCCAGTGTGATCCTGATGAATGCGATTCTGCAAAGCTATGATCAGAGAACCGTATCCGTGCGCACAGCAGAGATTCAAAACCAGTGTACGATTCTGAGTAATCAGCTGGTCAATTCTGATTATCTGAAAACGGGAGTTTCTGATGTGATCGATACAGAACTATCACAGTTATCCAATATTTACAATGGAAGAGTGCTTGTTATTGATGATGAATTCCGGATTGTGGAAGATACCTATGATCTGGAGGAGGGAAAGACGATCATTTCCGAGGATGTAGTCAAATGCTTCCGCGGCGAGAAGCCGGCAAGTTATGACAGAAAGAGCCGCTACATTGAAGTGGCAGTCCCGGTCAAAAAAGGGGAAGAGCCGGTAAAAGGAATGATTCTGGTCAGTGTTTCTACAGACAGTCTGCGTGACAATGTAGAGGCATTGCAGTCAAAGGCAAGAATTGCAACGGTTGCAATCAGTATTATCGGGATCTTTTTATCAGCAATCATCGGTATGCTGCTTGTAAGGCCGCTGAAAAGGATGTCTCAATCGATCGAGGAGATGGCAGGAGGCTATGGAGATAATTATCTCCATGAAAATGCTTACGATGAAACGGAACGGATTTCCAATGCATTTAATAAGCTGTGGGACCGCTATAAAGTACTGGATGCATCGAGAGAAGAGTTCGTGGCAAATGTATCCCATGAGTTGAAGACACCGTTGACCTCTATGAAGGTGCTGGCGGATTCACTGCTGATGCAGCCGGATGCACCGACGGAGCTTTACCGGGAATTTATGGGTGATTTGTCCGAAGAAATCGAGCGGGAGAATAAGATCATCAATGACCTTCTGGATCTTGTAAAACTGGATAAGAAGGGTGCAAACTTAAATATTAAGAGTCAGGATGTTAATGAACTGGTAGAACGGATTCTCAAAAGATTACAGCCACTTGCGGCAAAAAGTAATATTGAACTGGTATTTGAGAGTTTTCGTCCGGTGACAGCGGAGATTGATGAGGTAAAGATTGCACTTGTGATCACGAATCTGGTGGAAAATGCGATCAAGTACAATAAAGAGAACGGATGGGTACACGTGTCGTTAAATGCGGATCATAAGTATTTTTATCTGAAGGTTGCGGATTCTGGAATCGGGATTCCGAAAGAAGATACGGATCATATATTCGAGCGATTTTTCCGTGTGGACAAATCTCATTCTCGTGAGATCGGCGGAACCGGTCTTGGGCTTTCGATTGCAAGAAATGCGGTTGTCATGCACCGCGGTGCGATCAAGGTCTACAGTGAACCGGGAGAGGGAACGACATTTACAGTCCGGATCCCGCTTACTTATATCAAGAGGGAAGGATGAGAAGAATGAAAAAAATTTACCAGATCATAAGCATTCTTCTTGCGGTGTGTCTTCTTACAGGCATTGTGGGATGCAGTAAAAAGGAACAGAAAGCAGATGCAAAATACACGATTTACCAGATTAACCAGAGCGGAACGGCGTTGGTTCCGAAGGACTACGATGGAACAGGAAAGTCGGTGGACGAAGAAGTAAAAGGAATGCTGTCTGCGCTGCAGAAGTGTGATGACGAGGTGAAGGCACAGGCGGCATTGCCGAAAAAGGTAAAACTGGAGAGATACACTCTGGAGGATGAAAAGCTGATCCTGTACTATAATGCTGCTTACGGAAAGATGGATACGGTAAGAGAGGTTCTGTGCAGGGCAGCGCTTGTCCGTTCACTGACGCAGATCGATGGAGTGGATCTGGTGATGATCTGTGTAGATGGAACGCCACTTACGGATAAAAAAGGGAATACTTATGGATACCAGCAGGCAGAAGATTTTGTACAGAACACAGGCTCTTCTATTAACTCTTTTCAGGAGATGAAGCTTACGCTGTATTATGCAGATTCATCTGGAGAAAAGCTGCAAAAGGAAGAGGATACAGTGCGGTATAACAGCAATGAGTCGAAGGAACGGGTTGTAGTGGAACAGCTGATGCGAGGACCATCCAATAACAGACTGCTTGCTACCATACCAAAAGGAACAAAGCTGCTGGGTGTGTCGATCAAAGATCATATCTGCTATCTGAATTTTGATGAAGGACTTCGGAACATTGCTCCGGGAGTCAGTCCGGAGACGGTGATCTATTCCATCGTAAATTCAGTGATCGATGGTGGAAATGTCTCTGAAGTACAGATTTCAATCAACGGAGACAGCAGTATTGTATATCAGGAGAGTATAAAGCTGGATGAACCTCTGAGCAGAAACCAGGAAATGATAAAGGAGGATTGATCGGTTGATCAAGCGAAGACTTGGTTTTGCCGGAATACTTCTGGCAGGACTGATTCTGGTACTGTATCTGACAGGGGGAGGAAAGATTTTTGGAAGACTCGGTGTGTCAAGGTGTGAGAAGCTCTGGAAAGAGTCGGAAGAAGTGATGGTGGAAGGAGAGGTTTATCAGAAAACCAGAAAAGAAGAAAAACTGATCCTGTATCTGAAAAAAATACAGATCAGAGAGATGGGGAATGGAAAAGCAGTCGCTGACGAGAGGCTGCTTGTCTATCTGGATGAAAAGGGAAATGGTCCGGAAATCGGACAGCGGATCCTGGTTAAAGGCAATGTGGGATTTTTTGATCCGGCGGCCAATCCGGGCAATTTTGACCAGAAAAATTATTATAAACAGCAGAATATCCAGGCAGTCTTATGGAAAGGGAAGGTTCTGGAAAAACAGGTGAAAAAGGCTTCCTTCCGGGAAAAGCTGTGGCAGTTTAGGAACCGGACCGCAGATGAGATCTGCAGAGAGATGGGAAAGCGTCGAGGGGGTATTTTGTGTGCGGTTCTTCTGGGAGATTCTTTTTATACAGAAGAGAAAGTGAAAGAACTTTACCGGGTGGCAGGGATCGGGCATCTGCTTGCCATATCCGGTCTGCATATTTCTTTTTTGGGCAACGGACATTACCGGGGGCTTAGGAAAACCGGATTTTCTATTTTACAGGCCGGTGTAGTGGGAAGTCTGCTTCTTGGAAGCTATGTGGTGATGACCGGAATGAGTGTTTCGGCACTGCGGGCGTTTACCATGTTTCTGATCCGGATGGGAGCAGAGCTGACAGGAAGGGAATACGATGGATTGACGGCACTTGGGATTGCGGAAATTGGTTTGCTTCTGGCAAATCCGTTGCGGCTTTTTACGGCAGGGTTCCAGCTTTCTTTTGCTGCGGTTCTCGGTATCTATCTGATTGGTTTGGGAAATAAAAAAGGCAGATTTTCAGACAGTGTCCGGATGTCGGTGAGGCTCTGGTTTTTTCTGCTGCCAGTTACATTGTGGCACTATTATGAAACCTGCCTGTATGCGCCAGCCTGGAATCTTCTGGTAATTCCGATGGCATCCGTGCTTCTGCTTTGCGGGAGTGCAGGGATGGCAGTCATGCTGATTCCGTGTGGGGCAGGAAATATAATGCAGAGCGCACTTTGGAAAATAACAGAGTGGATTTTGCTTTTTTATGAAAAAGGGAGCGGTCTGCTCCTGGAACTTCCGGGGGCAAGGTGGATTCCGGGAAGACCACGGCTCTGGCAGATTGCCTGTTATTATGGGGTTCTTCTATTTTATTTGTGGAGAAAAAGGAAGGAAAAGAAAGAGGGCAGACAAACCGGGAAACAGGTGGTAAGACAGCTTGTGACAGCTGGGATCCTGCTCATCCTGCTTGGGATCCCAAAGTGGAAACGAGGGCAGATGGAGCTGACTATGCTGGATGTGGGACAGGGCGACTGTTTTTTCTTTCGGGACGGAAACGGAAAAAATTACCTGATCGACGGCGGAAGCAGTTCGGTAGATGCAGCAGGAAGATACCGGTTGGAACCATTTTTAAAATTCCGGGGCGTAAAGAGGCTGGATTATGTGTGGGTGACGCATGGGGATGTGGATCACTTAAATGCAGTGGAAGAACTTCTGGAACGGAGAAAATATGGAGTAGAAATCCAGTATCTGATTTTTCCGGAACAGAAATATTGGGATGAAAGGCTTATTAAATTATGTAATCTGGCAGAAGAGGCAGGAACGAAGGTACGGGTAATGGAGATGGATACTATTTTTCTGTCTGGAAAATTGAAGATGCGTTGTCTCTGGCCTGGAGAAGGTGAGCCATCTGAAAATGGAAATGAAAATTCTCTGGTACTTCACCTGCAATATGAAAAAATTACCATGCTTTTTACCGGAGATCTGGAAAATACCGGAGAAGAGCTGTTGGCAGAGAGAATAAAGAATCTCCGGAAAAAAGGAGAACTTCCGGCGTGTTATGATCTGCTGAAAGTCGGACACCACGGATCAAGAAATGCGACCGGCGAAGAGCTTCTGGAAGTGATCCGACCACGGGCAGCATTCTGTTCATCCGGAAAAGAAAACCGTTATGGACATCCGCATGCGGAAACACTGGAAAGACTTGCAAAATGGGGCGTAAGCCTATATAATACGAAAGACAGAGGTGCTGTTAGTATGTATACAGATGGAAGGGAATATGGTATCCAAAGTCCATGAAAAGTTTGAATGAAGATT
>ERZ1673748.3499-NODE-3499-length-9927-cov-3.577593_pt1 | contig 9927 bp, 8 predicted proteins | sample MGYA00580196_ERZ1673748 | MGnify/ENA primary metagenome ERZ1673748 (study PRJEB41218, sample SAMN15661796) | gut metagenome | host: Homo sapiens | place: Canada: London | collected 2015-08-20/2019-03-30 | study: EMG produced TPA metagenomics assembly of PRJNA649273...
CGAAATCCCCAAACCATGAAGCGATACGACCTATGCACCGCAATTATCGACAGAGTCTTGCCGGCTTTCATCGCATTGGCTCTGCTCACGACCTGCCGAAACGGCGGAGACCCGAACCGTACAGGAACCCGATCGACGCCGGAATCCACAAACGGAAACGGCCGGACGACCGCGAGCGGGAATTCTCCGGCTACGAAGAAAAAAGCCATTGTCCGCGCGGATGAAAACGACGAAGGCTACGGACCCAATATTATTATTGGAATAGAGGATTTTCCGGCTTTCGACTTTGAAAAACCCAAGGAAGACACCGTCTGCGTCGTAACCCATCGGATGCCCTCTTTCCCGGGAGGGTACGACAGCCTGACGGCTTTCATCCGCCGAAACACCCGTTATCCGAGCAAAGCCGAGCAGGAAAATATCCGGGGAGTGACTTTGATCAAATGCGTTATAGATAAAAAAGGAAACGTCGTCCGACCCGAAGTTGTGGTCTCATTATCCCCCGAATGCGACCGAGAAGCGCTGCGCGTCGTCCGAAGCATGCCAAGGTGGGAACCGGGCATGATCGATGTAAGCCGTATGTCAACTTAACGGAACCGGATACCGCTGCAAAAGAACCCGCCCATTGCTACTATATGATCCCGGTTTATTTCCCGCCTTCGGACAACTGACCGAAAACCGAATCGACCATAGGCCAGCGCATTTTCTCAAGACAATCGGAGCCGCATAGCCGCACCGGTCCCCAAGCAACGCACACAAACCCGAACGGTCCCGGCCCTCGGGACGCAAGAAGATCGCCGACAAGCACAACCGGGACGAAAAAACCGGTCGGGCGCTCTCTTGGAAATTACCGAATCCGGTCGAGCGAACGGACCAACCGCTCGTCCTTGGAAATCCCTCGCATAGCCAGCAGTGTCAGGATCAGCGATACGACGGGAAAGACCGAGGCGGCGGAAAGGCTCCATGCGGAAAGCGGAGCGGCAAAGCTGCCCAGGCACCAGCCCAGCAGTCCGCAGACGACAAGCAACAGAACGACCTGCACGACGCACAGTTTTTTTTGCAACGGACGGTTCCGAAACCCAAAGATCGTGACCAGAGCGAGCGCGAGCACGAGCACCGACAAGCCCCCCGCGATCCAATGGACGGCCCCGGAGCTCAGCGAGTCTGCCGAGGCAGGGTCGGTCCAGCCCCAAAGCGTAGCCCGGACCGGACCGCCGGAAACGGTTACCCCGACGGCCAACGGCAAAAAAAGCAACAGGGCCGTAAACAAGGCCGACAAAAACAGATATACGGTCTGAATGCGCTGTATCATAATCAAGTCAATCAAAACGAGGACGCCCCCGAAACATTACATTATACTATTTCCGCGGACACACCGCGAAAATTTCCCACCCAATCGCCCGTTCTTTCCCCGGCAGGCCCCGGCAACATCCGCTCGCTCGGTCGCCTTTCGTACTCTATGGCCGTGAACCTCCGCAGAATACCTGCCGGCATGCGGGCGAGCCTCATTCCGGCCCGGTTCGGGCACCGGCTTTCCGACCGCCGATCAGATCCGCTCGTCGATCAGGTAGCGGTTCCGGTCGCCCGAGCTGCGGCCGATCAACTCTCCGAGGAAACCGGCCAGAAAGAACTGTACGCCGGCGAGCGCCGCCGCCAGCGCAATATAGAACAGCGGCTGATCCGTCACGCCCCGCACGAGCAGGCCGTGAGCCTGCTTGTACAGTTTCTCGGCGATCAGGTAAACGGCCGTAGCGCCTCCCAGCAGAAACATCAGCGTGCCCAAACCGCCGAAAAAATACATCGGGCTCTTGCCGAAACGGGTCATGAACATGACGGTAATCAGATCCAGATACCCCTTGATCATCCGCTCCCAACCGAACTTGGAAACCCCGTACTTGCGGGCCCGATGACGGACGACCTTCTCGCCGATCCGCCGGAAACCGGCCTGCTTGGCCAGTACCGGTATGAAACGGTGCATCTCGCCGTATACCTCGATGCTTTTGACGACCTTCCGCCGGTATGCCTTCAGGCCGCAGTTGAAGTCATGCAGCCGGATGCCCGACGCCAGACGAGCCGTCGCATTGAAAAATTTGCTCGGCAGCGTCTTGCCCAGCGGATCGTACCGCTTCTTCTTCCACCCGCTGACCAGATCGTATCCCTGCTCGGCGACCATCCGGTAGAGCTCCGGAATCTCATCGGGCGAATCCTGCAAATCGGCGTCCATCGTAATCACGACTTCCCCCCGGGCGGCCTCGAAACCGCAGTAGAGCGCGGCCGACTTGCCGTAGTTGCGGCGAAACCGGATGCCCCGCACATGCGGATCGCGGACCTTCAGCCGGCAGACCGCTTCCCAGGATCCGTCGCTGCTGCCGTCGTCGACGAACACGATCTCGTACGAAAAACCGTTCTCGCCCATGACGCGCACGATCCACTCGTGCAGCTCGGCAAGCGACTCCTCTTCGTTATAAAGAGGAACCACGACGGATATGTCGATTCGGCTGTTGTCTTCCATTGTTCGCTATCGTTACTTACACATTCGGCGCCGGATGCCGCCTCCGAAACGGGCCGACGGCTTTTTCGTCCGGACGACCCGTACCCTCGCTATTCGGCAGACGTTCCGCCTCCGAACGGATCGGCGGGACGCCGGACAAAAATCGAGATCAACAAACCGAGCAGGCCGCCGTAAATCAACATGCTGAAAATCCCGCTGAACACCGCGAACAGCGGATTGCGCATCAGTTTGAGTCCGAGCGACCCGGCCATTTCGGCCTCTTTCTCGCCCATGCCGCCGCCCGCCATATTGGCGACCATCAGATCGAACTGCTCGCGGAATCCCTCGGGATCGATCCAGTTGACCAGAACGAACTGGCCGACACCGGCCAGAACGCCCGCGAAAAGCGACATCTTCAGTACGAAAAGCAGGCTCCGCCCGTAGGAAAACCCGTCGCCGCCCGCATAGGCGGCCATGCGCCGGGCGTAAAAATAGAGAAATCCGGCGAACGAGAAAAAGCTCACCGCGTTGAGAATCGTCACGAGACCCGGCATCGAGCGGCCCGCATGCGCCGCAATCGTCAGCAAGGCATAGGCCAATCCGGCATACAAGCCGCCCGTAGCGGCCTCGCGCCATTCCGTCCGGCTCAGACTTCTTTCCATATCCTTCATCATAATCCTGTCAGACTAATTCTCCGATTCCTTCCCTCAACACGACGATGTTGCTCTCGTCCGTGCAATCCACGACCGTCGTCGGCACGCAGAGACCGTAACCGCCGTCGATCACCGCCTCCACCGCCGAGCCGTAGCGCTCCTCGATCAGCGACGGATCGGTCGTATATTCCTCCTCCGAATCCTTGACCGAAGCGGTCACGAGCGGATGCCCGAGCGCCTCGACGATCGCCAGCGCGACGGCGTGGTCGGGAATCCGCACGCCGACGGTCTTTCGCTTCTCCAGAAACTTGTCGGGGACCTTGCCCGACGCGTTCAGCACGAACGTGAACGGTCCCGGCAGATTGCGCTTGAGCACCTTGAACACCGCGTTGTCCACACGCGCGTAGGCGGAAATCGTGCTCAGATCGGGACAAACGATCGAAAATTCGTCGCCCTTCTTGCCGCTCAGCGCGCGCAGGCGTTCGATGGCCTTCGGACTCCTGATCGAGCAGCCGAACGCATAGACGCTGTCGGTCGGATAAACGATCACCCCGTCCGAGCGAAGCACGTCCGCCACGCGGGCGACGGCCTTCTCGTTGGGACTCTGAGCATATATCTTGATCATCGCGTCAAACGGCTGTTAATCGGTTCCGGGGAAAACGCTCGCGGAGAAACGGAATAAAAAATGGGTAAGCTACTTATATCGCACCGCTACAACCACCTACCCTTGCCGTCTTCCGACTCTGGGGGATTCAGCAGGAGCTGGTCGTATAAGACTTACCCGGGACAAAATTAAACAAATTCGCTATATTTGCAAAAATTATTCCCGGATGAAGAATAAAAAGGGCTGGTACGCAGCCGGCGCCGTCGTGCTCGCGCTGATCGCAGGCGCGTTTTTCGTCGTGCGCCTATACCTCGGACAGGCCGTCGCGTGCGACGCCGTCGTGCTGATCCCGACCGGCAGCGACTACGGCCGGCTGGCCGACTCGTTGCGATCCGGCGGGGCGATCCCCGATTTCCGACGGTTCGATCTGACGGCCCGGGCGATGGGGCTCGACCGCGCAGTCCGTCCGGGACGCTATGCGCTGAAAGAGGGAATGACCTACCGCGAAGCCATCAACCGTTTCAAGGCGGGGCTGCAATCGTTACGTTCAACAACGTCCGTACGCTCGACCGGCTCGCCGGCAGCGTCTCGCGCAGGCTCGAACTCGACTCGGCTTCGCTAGCCGGACTGCTGCTCGCCGACTCGACCGCCGCCCGATACGGATACACGCCGCAGACATTCTTGGCGATGTTCATTCCGAATACTTACGAACTGTACTGGAATTGTTCGTCCGACGAATTTCTGTCGCGGATGCAAAGGGAAAACGAGCGCTTCTGGCAGAGCCGCGAACGGAAGCTCGCCCGCACGGGACTGAACCGCATCGAAGCTTATACGCTGGCATCGATCGTCTACGAGGAAACCAAACGCACGGACGAAATGCCGCGCGTGGCGGGCGTCTACATCAACCGGCTGAAAAGGGGCATGCCGCTTCAGGCCGATCCGACGGTCCGCTTCGCGCTCGGAGACTTTTCGATCCGGCGGGTGCTGAACAAGCATCTCGAAGTCGATTCCCCTTACAACACCTACCGGCATCCGGGTCTGCCGCCCGGGCCGATCTGCATGCCGTCGATCGCTGCGATCGATGCCGTGCTCGATTACGAAAACCACGACTATCTCTATTTCTGCGCCAAGGACGACCTGTCGGGCTCTCACGCCTTCGCGCGATCGCTCGCCGAGCATAACCGCAACGCGCAAGCATACGCCCGGGCGTTGAACCGGCGGGGAATCCGATAACGAACAAGCGGCAGCCTCCCGACTCCGGGTACGGACGATTCCTGTCCGTACCTTTTCAAAACACGGGCACCGAACCGAAAAGAACCTTTCCGGAACATCCGGCAGAAACACATAACAGGCGGCTTGTACGACATTCGCCAAGACAAAACGTGCCGCACACGACCGATTCGTCCGGACGGGCGAATCAGCGGAAATCGATCACCTCAACGCCCGGATGCTTCCGCGGATCGAATGTGAAATCGGAATCCTTCACCGGCACGTTCGGCACGAGCCGGTCGATCCGTATCCGCAGCGGAGCGGCCGCCCCGTCCACGCGATAGACGACCTGAACGGGCATACCGTCCGCCGGATCGACTCCTATCTCGATCGAGCGATAGCCGGCATCGGGACTTTTCGGCGTCAGTTCCAACCGGTCGAGACTACGCCCTCCGGCATCTTCCCGGCCTTTGTAAGCCACCTCGAAATCGTCGCCCTCGAGGCGGAAAAAGCGAGGGGGATTCGACAGCAGCGAGCGGTCGCCCGGGTCGGGACGCTCGATCGTCACCTCGTCCTCGTCGGCACGGAACGTATAGAGGAGCTTGCCGTCGCAATAGAGCTCGGAGCCGTTCACCTCGACGCGGTACCGGTCGCCGCTCACTACGATACGCCCCTGCACGCCGTCGAACTCTCCGTCCATATCGGCCGTGAACAACACCTCGTAGGAAGCGTAGGAGGCGATTTTGGCCGACAGGCTCCGGACCAGCGCCCGGCCCCGGTCGTCGGCCCGGAGCGGCAGGACCGCCCAAGCGGCCAGCAGCGTACAGAACAATACTCGTATCATCGACATTCGCTTTACAATCCTTATTATCTTACCGGCGACCGGCAGGACCGCTGCGGAACGGAACGCCGGAACCCGGCGGCCCGGCTATTTCGAAAAACCTCACGTCTTATCTGTCGGGCTTACGCTTAACCCGCAGAAAAAGCAACGTCTCCGAAATTTCCCGATCCTCGTGCGCATCGCCCTCTCATCGATTCTTCCCGTCCGGCTTTCGACCGACGTCCGTCTCTCGCCTTCATCTCCCCAGTCGTATCCGTCTTCCGCCACTCGCTCCGCTTCCCAGACATCACACCGCTCCGTTCCGCAGCGAATCGATTCCCCGGCCCATGCGAAGCGCCTGCTACAAGTCTTCAAGCGACGAAAGTATCTTTTCGAGCGACATCATGTCGGCGATCAGCACCTCGCGCGGCTTGCTGCCTTCGGCCTTGCCTACGACGCCGGCCATTTCAAGCTGGTCCATAATACGGCCGGCCCGGTTATACCCGATCGAGAAGCGGCGCTGGATAGACGAAGTCGATCCCTGCTGGTTCTGCACGACGAAGCGGGCCACTTCCTCGAACATCGAGTCGAGCTGCGAGAGATCGTTCGTCTTGTTGCCGGCGGCTCCCTCGCCTCCGCCCTCGGGCGTATACTCGGGAAGCTCGTAGGCTCCTACATATCCGCGCTGCGAAGCGATGAACTCGGTGATGCGCTCGATCTCGGGCGTATCGACGAACGCGCACTGCACGCGGATCAGATCGTTGCCCGTCGATACGAGCATATCGCCGCGACCGATCAGCTGGTTCGCTCCCGGCTGGTCGATGATCGTGCGCGAGTCGACCATCGACGTGACGCGGAACGCGATGCGGGCCGGGAAATTGGCTTTGATGACGCCGGTGATGATGTTCGTCGTCGGGCGCTGCGTCGCAATGACGAGGTGAATGCCGACGGCGCGCGCCAACTGGGCGATTCGCGCGATCGGCGTCTCGATCTCTCGACCGGCCGTCATGATCAGGTCGGCGAACTCGTCGATGATCACGACGATATAGGGCAGATAGCGGTGTCCTTTCTGCGGATTCAGCCGGCGATGGATGAACTTGTCGTTATACTCGGTAATCTTGCGCACCTCGGCCGCGCGCAGCAAATTGTAGCGGGCGTCCATTTCGATGCAGAGCGAGTTCAGCGTATAGATCACCTTGTGCGTATCGGTGATGATCGCGTCGTCCTCGCCCGGCATCTTGGCCAGAAAATGGCGTTCGAGCTTCGAATAGAGCGTCAGCTCGACCTTCTTCGGATCGACCAGCACGAGCTTCAGCTCCGAAGGATGCTTTTTGTAGAGCAGCGACGTGATGATCGCGTTCAGGCCGACCGACTTGCCCTGTCCGGTCGCCCCGGCTACGAGCAGGTGCGGCATCTTGGCCAGATCGATCACGAACGTCTCGTCCTGAATCGTCTTGCCCAGCACGACCGGAATGTCGTACTTCGACTCCTGAAACTTCACCGACTTGATGACCGAGTACATCGACACGATCTTCTTGTCCTTGTTCGGCACCTCGATGCCGATCGTCCCCTTGCCCGGTATCGGAGCGATGATCCGGATACCGAGGGCCGACAAGCTCAGCGCGATGTCGTCCTCCAGATTCTTGATCTTGGAAATGCGCACGCCCGGCGACGGCACGATCTCGTACAGTGTCACGGTCGGGCCGATCGTCGCCTTGATTTTCTCGATGCGGATGCCGAAGTTCTCGAGCGTCTCCTTGATCCGGTTCTTGTTCTCGACGATCTCCTCGCTCGTCACGCTGACCTCGACGCTGTGGTCCTCGAGCAACTCGACCGGCGGGCGCTGGTACGACGACAGATCGAGCGTCGGATCGTACAGCGTGCTCTCGATCTCGTCCTCCGAGAGCGTCTCGTCCTGAGGCAGGCGCTCGACAGCCATATCGTCGCGCTCTTCGATCGCCGCGTCGCCCGGTACGCTGGCCACGAAACGGTCGTCCTCCGAAACGGAAGCCCCCGCCTGCGGCATGCCGACTGCGATCCGGCCTTCCGGGGAAGCCGCAACGGCAGACGTCTCGGCCGCTCTCGCTTCCTGCCCGACCGCACCGCCCGCCGCCTCTAAAGCGGCACCGGTAACCAAACCGGTCCCAGCAGCAGGATCCCGCCATCCGACCGGTACGGAATCGACGGCTTCACGCGCAGGTTCCCGCAGCGCCTCTCCGTCCCCGCTGGCATACTGGATCGTGAATCCGTCCTCGTCGACCTCGGTGCGAGGCGGCTCTTCGACGGTCAGATCCGTTACGACGAAGCCGTCGTCATCGATTTCGGTGCGGCCGGCCGGAGCGCTCTCCTCCTTCGGCACGATCGGAGGCCGCGACAGCCCCGAGCGATCGACCACCACAAAGCCGTCGTCGTCGATCAGCTCGCCCGGATAGAACGGCGTGTCGTTCCGCTCCGACGCATCGCGCACGGTGAATACGTCGTCGTCCTCGCTGCCGGCCGGCTCCGTCGCCGCATTCTCGGCAAGGCCCTCCGCGGGCTCCGTCGCCGCACTCGCAGCGACTTTCTTATTACCGCCCCTGAGCTCGTGCCGGATCATGTCGGTAGCCGTCGACGTCACGGCGCCGCCCACCTTTTTGCCGTTATCGACGATCTCCTTGCCTACGCGGTTGAGCAGCGAGATCGTATTGCGGTTGACATAGATCGCATACAGGATGATCGACAGCAGCAGCAACAGCCCGGCTCCGACGCGCCCGAGCACCGACACGAGCCAGCGCGACACTTCGATGCCCTGCTGACCGCCGAGCCCCGAGCCGAACACGGTCCAGCTATCGCCGAACAGGTAGCCGAGCGTCAGCGAGCCGAGAATCATCAGTATCAGCGTCAGCCGTACCGACTTGCGCAGCATGGCCGGCCGGAAGCGCATGATCCGAAGCGACAGGATCACCAGCACGACCGGAACGCAGAACCCGAACAACCCGAACCAGTCGCCCACGATGCAGTTGGCAAGCACCGCGCCGAGCTTGCCGCCCCAATTCATCACCGGCTGCTCGCCCGCAGCCAGCACGCGGCTCCACAGCGCGACGTTCTGATCGTCCCGCCAGTATATGAAGTACGACACGACGGCCACGCCGACGAACAGCGCGAAAAACAGCAGCGCGAAGCCGTAAATCCACCGCTTCGTGTCGCTCAGTCCCTTGACCTCGGGCTGGGAAGCCCCCGTCGTTTTCTTCTTCGTTGCCATATTCCTGCGACCACCCGGAGCGGTCATTTTTCATGTTTTCATATCTGTCTCAGTGCGCGACGACCGACGACAACGTTTTTCGGTCCGGCGGTCTCCCGCCGATTCGCCGGTATCTTACCTCGTCCTTGCCAACGCCCCGGACGCTTGCGATCCGCATCGAGCGACGGTTTTCCCCGGATCTCGCGTTTCCTGCATCCCTGTCTCCCTTGCAGTACGAATCCCGCATTCGGGAAATTTCCGAAGCCGAAGCACGGAACGAACCCGGCCTCCGTTCCGAAACAGGAAACGGCCCTGCACCGCCGTCCGGCCGCCACCTCCCCGCATTCCGCCCCGGACGACCTCCGACGCCGCAGCTCTCCCGCCTACTCGAAACGCATCGTCCGCGCTTCCTCGCTCTTGGCGACCAGCCGCTGCCGGTAAGCTTCGTCGGCACTGGTCATAAATTCGTATACGGACCGACTGCCCCCGGAAGCCTCGATTCCCCCCTCGCACAGCAGAGTCTCGGTCCGTTGCTCGACGGCCGCCGCCGGATTGACCAGACGGACGTCGCGGTCGCCGATCACGCGGTGCATCGCCTCGCTCAGAAAGGGATAGTGCGTGCAGCCGAGCACGATCCGGTCGGCTCCGGCCTCGATCATCGGCGTAAGCAGACGCTCCACCCGACGATAGGCCTCCTCGGTCCGTTCGCGGTTCCGCTCGACCAGTTCGACGAAACCCTCGCCGACTCGGGCGATGATCCGCACCCGGTCCTCGTAGCGACGCGACGTCTCGCGAAACAGCTTGCCGCGCAACGTAGCCGCCGTCGCCAAAATCCCGATCACGCCGCTACGTGACGAGAGTGCGGCTGGCTTGACGGCCGGCTCGAGCCCGACGAACGGACGCGGATAGGCGGCTCTCAGGTGATCGATTGCC
>ERZ1673748.3511-NODE-3511-length-9875-cov-4.757128_pt1 | contig 9875 bp, 7 predicted proteins | sample MGYA00580196_ERZ1673748 | MGnify/ENA primary metagenome ERZ1673748 (study PRJEB41218, sample SAMN15661796) | gut metagenome | host: Homo sapiens | place: Canada: London | collected 2015-08-20/2019-03-30 | study: EMG produced TPA metagenomics assembly of PRJNA649273...
ATAGCCCTATAGTAGCAGAGTTCCGACTCTTCTTCGCCATGATGCATAAGTTTCTGGTAGATGTTCACAGCCGTTTCCGCATATCTCATTGTAATAGAAAATACATCTATCACATTAGCATTGCAATTACAGAAAAGATCCACTTTAACCATCTGCAAATACAAAGCTCCAATGTTTACAGCTGTTTCTGCAAGAGAAGCCGCATCAGAAGCCGCATTACTTATTCGCAATATCTGTAAACGTAGATTATATGCCTTTGCATAATAGTCTTTTGCCTGCATCCAGTAATTTGAGGGCAAGTTTGCTGCCAAGAAACCAAGTTGATGATATGCTCTTCCTTGCATCTCCATCGACATCAGTCGGTCTTCTTTCTGTAGCCTCAGAGCATTTTCGATGGTTCTTTCACATAAAATATTGCATTTCTTTATATACGACCCTGCTTCTGTCTTATAACCCCACTCTTCAAACTTATCTATATAATAACCTGCAATATTTGCAGGTAAATAACAAAGTACTTCATGATAGAACTCATGATTTACAGGCACCCTACTACCACTTCCTGCTTCTTCAAATACTTTCTCTGCCTCCTCAACCATCTCATGCGAAGAAGCAAAATCGCTCGTTGTGCTTCTAATCAATGCTGCATAATACGCACCTTCCTCAGCAATACAGTCATACCCCGCACTTTTCCAACTTTCAAGCATTTGTTGCAAATCTTTCAATAATCTCCATATCGTGTTCTGTCGAAAGTCGATATCCAATAGCGTCTGAATAGCAGAGATATAAGCATGAGTTTTCAAATGTCGCAACATTACATTATTATCAGGAAAGCATCCCAAGTTACGGATTGCTTTTATATAGCATTCGTATGCGTCCTTGTGGTCTTTCTTTCGACTGAAAGCATTACCATAATTCAGGCGCGCCATCTCGACCTGTGGACTTAAGTAGCCAAAGGTGTCAGCATCTTTAAATATTCGAAAATACAGTTCATCCTCTTCTTGTGGTTGAGCCGTCTCCTTGATAAACGTATCGAAAAGACCAACAATGTAGATTTGTGTTGCCAGCAACTCCACAGGAGGCATCTGTTTCTTCTCTACAAGATTTTTGATCAGTTTTTCTTTCTTTAGGCAAATATCCTTTATTTGGTTTGCAATAGTCCGAGCCTTTTCTCTATTAACTTCTAACAACTGCCCTTCAAGTTCGTCCTCTTCTTTGTTCAAAGCATCAAGTGCTTCCTTCCAGCTGTCAAGAATAGCCCGAGCTTGCTCAATAGTATTATCCAGCATATTCTCCTGAAGTGCTAACTTGTGACCAAAACACTTTGAATCCAAATTTGCAACTTCCTCCGCCTTAAACTGAATAGATTCGAGTAACCACTGGTTCGTAACTTTAACCACAACCATCTTTAGTTTGCATTCCAAGAATTGTTTTTCTGACAGCAAATTCTGAAGTTCTACAATCTCAGACTTGTCCATGGATACCCCCTTACCGACAATCTCCTCTTTCTTTGCCTCCAATTCTTCAGAAATCTTATCAGCATCTCCACTTGGATCAAACTCAGTCAATGAAACGACTGGCTTTCCGAAGTAATACAGAAAATGATTCTTAAACTGAAAACATGTCATATCTACAGAAGCTATAAAGTTAGTCTTGACACGCAATAGCCAACAAAGCAGACGCCATTTGACTGTATCATACGGCGGATTTACCCTTACCGAAAATAAATCCTTTCCTTCTATCAAACGGGCGAACTCAGCATTTACTTCTGATTTGAAAATTGCTCCGCGAGTAAAAAGTGAAATAACTGGTCGCTTGTCAGGATTAGCATGCTGAAGCTCTTGAGCCTTTGCAAACTCTACCAAATCACTCTCACTTACTTTCTCCTTTAAAAGAGGAATGTAGTGATCCGTCTGCTCAAGCAGATGAATGTCCTTCTTCGGATGCAATACCAATCGAATGCTCAAGAACTCCTGTGCGATTCCATCTATCGAACGAACTGCATCCTCATAAGCATCTACCTCCTTTGATAAATCCCAAGGTATCGTTGTGTATAAATACTTTGTTTCCATAGTTACAGCACTACCGTTGTCCCATCCTTTTCCAACAATATACCTACTTACCAAGCTCTCTATTAAAGCATCTATATCATTGATATTTGACACATCATTCGGAGTAATATTCTGATTTTTCAACATCGTATCCACGTCTACCGCTTCATTCCATACCCCGTCCTTATTTGGAATATGATATACAGTAACAGCAGACAAGTCTTGACCTATCTTTGCATTAAGTTCCTTTTGGGTATAAGGGTTTATTCTATTATCATAAAGGAATATACAAATATGACTTGGTAGAACTAACTCATCTATATATTCCTGTTGTTTTGACTTATCCTCATATTCTGTGCGGAAATCTTCCCATACACAAAGCCGAATACGCACACCCTTCTCCATCCACTGATCATTTAGTCTGCGGATGATATTTCCAATATGCTTACGTGCGTACATCAAGTCCTTGGAAGAACCAAGAAAAATATTCAAGATATTCATAGTCCCTTCTTTTAATGCTATATAGATTCTAAAATTTTCGAGATAATCCCATGCAAACCTACCCTGCGTCTTCACAGTTTTTATTATACTATGATAAGTTGCTGCCATCTTTATCCATCGTCACGGCCAAAATGAAGCATGGTTTACACAAAGTGGTCAACGGACGGACAACGCGCTCCGCAGCATTATTACCTATAGGATAGCTACCATCCTTCGTATATACAAAGATATCTCCCTTCTTCAGTCAGTTACGGGCCATGTTTGGAGGTAAGCGCCCAATTTTGACATGTCATATAGGGAAAGTCGCTTTTCAGCGTTTTCCTCTTAAATAAATCAAATATTGGAAAGGTATTCCTCCCTGATTTTCCCTCTGCAGTCTTATAGCATACTGCCTGATACTGATGTTCCAAAATGTAACTTACCTGTTCGTATGTGTATTTGTAGAAAGTCTTGATGATGACCGCATCTTGTGGCTGTTTCAACAGGTCTGATTCATGACACACGGACTTGTCCGCCTTCACGCGTTTGTACAAAATGTCTTTGCGGCAGAGCCTTTCTTAGTCGGTTTGCCGGATTATTGGGCACGCAGCTGGGGATTCCCGCTCTTAGAATTCTCTTCATTGTTGACAACCGGGATACCGTCAATCTGGACTTCAACTACTTTTTTGCGAATATCCTTAAACTATTTAAAAAAATCTTCACTGCTATACATAATTCCATAAATTTTGTTTGCAGCGAAGATAAAACCTTCAATTAATAGCCATTTTTTGACTGCTTACATTCCTTGTCCCCGTTAAGTATCATCAACTTACTATTATCAACAATTTTAACTTTTACAATTATTACTCATTATGTTATACCTCCTTATAAAATTTTCATCTTTCGAGGTATGCTTAAAGAGATATCTTACATACACCCTTTCTAGTGCGTATGGTATCGTCCAACAACATTTGGCAAAGAAGTCTTTTACAATATTTGATTTCTTACCAAAGAGCTTTGTATAAAAAGTATAGAATCCATAAATCACATGAATCATTAGGGTTAGTTGCTCTCCATCGGCTTTCCAGTTATTGTAGTTCTGTACTCGCAGATGGAAGCGCTCAATAGTATGATTCTGACTATTCGTTCCTCTCATTCGCACTTTCAATAATGGCTCCTGTACAAGAGCTATCCTATAATGCTTTGAAAGTTTTGTGTAAAGCTGGTCATCCTCACCGTTCCTTATTTTATCAGGAAAAAAAAACTCTCCTTCTTCGTAAATAGACCTATCCAATATTACTGCTGGAGTTGCTATCTTTGTTGATATATGTCTCTGTAGGAAGATATCATCATAGTCTCTACTTGAATCTACAAGAACTTGCTTGCCTGTTTCAGGCCACCAATAATAGAAACCTACATGACTCCACTTTGCACTAGTCTCTTCCATAAAAGCTATCTGCTTTTCTATTTTGGTAGGTAACCAAATATCGTCGGAATCTTCAAAAGCAATATAGTCGCCTGTAGCACGTTTAATACCATTATTACGTGCAGTAGCAGGACCAGCATTCTCCTGATATATATACTGAATCTTATCGCCATACTTTTTCAAGAACTCTGTCATATCTTCCTTTGAGCCATCATTCACTAGAATGATTTCATGGATGGGATAAGATTGAGCCAACACACTCTCAATAGCTTCATAGAGCCAGTCAATATGGCTATAGAATGGTATGATTACACTTACTGTCTTCATCATTATAGCGTATTCAAATTATTTTTATCAACATTAATCCTTGGCAGATAGTACTTTTTTAGGAATGATGGCTTAGTAATCGGGCAAGCCACTGTACCAAAGGCATATTTATACACCTTTCCTGCCAAATGCTTATTGGCATAACCACAGGCATAATAAGAGCCGTAAGGATAAGCAAACATCTCCACAGGCTTACCTATAATTTGCTCCAACTCGCATTTGGAATCCTGAAGGTCTTGTAATGCTTGTTCCTTATTGAGCAAAGCAAACTCCCCATGACTTACACCATGAGAAGCGATAGTGCAAAGTTCACTTTGAGACATCTCCACAAGTTGTTTTCGAGTGATAAATTCCTCTTTATCCAGAAGCGACACATTCACAAAGAGAGTGAACGGAATACCCGCCTCCTCCAACAAAGGATAAGCATTATGATAAAAGTTCTCAGGAACATCATCTATTGTAAGTGCAAAAAAATCATGTTCTTTCTCCCAATTTTCCAAACGGATAGTTTTCTTACTTTTTAACCACTGAAGAAACTTCCTGCATTGCTCCGTAGAGATACGGAAAGGCTCTGTCTCTTCATCCTGCACCTCATCCCCCACCCAATGTAGCATTAGTACTCTTCCTCTTTCAGAAAAAAGTTTAGCCACATTCGTGTGAAACATATGGCAGCACTTTCCTATAGCACGTCTAACAAGTTTCATTTAATCTCAAGTACTTTTTTTATGAGATTCAACTGATAATAAGGATTCCAACAATCATCAATCTCTTTATAGCAAGCTTTACGGACTTCTTCTCGATAACCGTTTTTTGATGTAAACCACTGAGAAATACTACGAGCAAGATCTTCCACATTATCGTACTCGAAGAAATCACCTGTATGCCCTGGAATAATAGATTCAAATTCAGGCATCTGCCACTTGAAGTTATTATGGGAAATAGCAGGGCAACCAAACATCAGTACATGCATAGCAGTAAGTCCAATATTTCCGGGAGCCACACAGAGATCAGCATTATAAATAAGTTCTGCATTGATCTTCTCATCAAAACAGGAACCATAGAACCACACATTATCTTGAAGCTGATGCTTAACCACCTCCACTTCTAACGATTGACGAATCTCACCATCACCCACAAAAACAATGTTATAATTTTCGCCTTTTTGTTTGAGAATGCCAACCGCCCCCACAATTTGATCCAGTTTCTTCACAGGAGTTAAGCGACCGATAAAAATAATAGTCGGATTGTCATTTTTGAAATGCTCTTTATAAACATTAGAAGCAACAATGTTATTACGAAGCTCCAGCTGTTTATCATAATCCAGAGAGTTCTTGATGACATGTAGTTTGCTGGCATCAAAGCCCTCCTTTATCATTTCATTTCTGGCATAATCTCCATACAAAAAAAATCCGTCCACCTTTCTAAAAAAAAACTTTTTGATATTTTTTTGCCAACAGGACTCCTTACCATACCACCCGTGAGTCCAAAGGTAAAGTTTTGACTCTTTCATACCCTTGCCCAATTTTTGCAAAAGCCACCATTCCGAGAAAGAACGGATAACACCGGGACAGATAATGGCATCATACTGCTGAAGATTCAGTTTCTTGATACCTTTGTAATACACCACAGGCCCCCCCACCTTCTTCTCTTCCATTGACAAGTCACAATGCTTAAGCAAAGAGTAGTCAAACATCTTAAGATTACGCTTCGCATTGCCACAGAAGAACCAATCCACATCAAGTTCTTTATCCATCAGTTTATATATCGCTTCCCTATAGGATGGTGTATAAGGAAAAAGCATAGCGATTTTCTTTGCCATAATATTCTTTTTATCCTTTACTACATCCTCAGCATCCTCTCAATCGCCCACCTATGGCTTTCACATTGAAAATTATTGAGCATCATCGGAATGTCCGGACCTTTCAAAAGGCCATAAACCGCATGAGAGAGAATATGCATGTCAGTTGTGGGAGCTACAGCACCTAATCCCCTGAGTAAGTAGAGTTTATACTCAATCCATAGAGATTTGAGGGTAGTATTGAGATACTCCCAGTACTTGTCTTCTTCGTTTAGGAGCTCACACAAGTAATCGTTGTATAACTTACATTCTGTACTCTCATCTAGTTCAAGACTAGTTTCTGAGAACCTCGTGTTGTGTACCTCAAAGGATAGCTGCATATCCTCATCAATGTCCATTTCTACAATAAGTCCCTTGTACCAGTTTTCACCATGTTGGTTAGAGAATAACTGAAAAAAGAAATTGCCAAGGCTGTAAAAAATTTTTCTGCCATTGTATTCTTCCCATCCCTGTGGAGTATGAGGATGTGAAGCGATAACGGTATCAGCTCCCATATCAATAAACTCTTTATAGCGAGCACGCCATTCTGGAAGGGGTACAACGACATCCTCCACTCCTGCATGCGGAAGGACAATCAGTAGATCACATTCCTTCTTGGCATTCAGAATAGTCTTATTGACAAGAGGATGATTGATCCAAGCAGTACCATAATCCGAAGACTTAGAGTCAAGTCCTAAAGCCCCAAACTCCTTATGTACCAAACACAAAAGACCAACTTTGATTCCATCCTTCTCGATCACACGAAGGTTATAGGCATCCTTGAAACTTCCAGCACCGACAATAAGGGTATCCTCCTTGAATGCTCTGATAGAAGTCTCACATCCTTCCTTATCTTGATCCATCATATGGTTATTAGCCAGCATAATGATGTTAGCTCCAAGATTCTCGATAAACGCAGGAGAATCTAGAGACTGAGTCAACGCAGGACCACTCTTATATATAGTTTTTCCCACACCTCTAACTGGAGCTTCAAAATTGACAGCTACATAATCTGCACTCTTGAGTAAATTCAGCAGACGTTGATCAACTTGTATTCTCTTTGGGTCTTGGCTTACGAAATCGCCACAGATAACAAACTTCATATCAAGTATTATTCGTCAAATTTTCTACCAAGAATTTCCACACCCTCATTAGAATATGAGTTCATGATACCACCCCAAGGGCTGAAAGTTAACTCACCAAAATAGATTTTACCGTTGAAATCATAGAGATCAACTCTGACAAATTCAAAATCACTGGAAAGCTTCTCTGCTAGAATTACCATTTCCTTCAAATGCTCCGGTTTAGGAGGAATACTTGCAGGCATAAACTCTGGTTTGGTGTAAGGAAGCTGTTGCCAATTAGTATCTAGTGTACAGTACTTTGCTCCAGACTCGCGTTCGCAAACAACAAAAACATCCGCTACCTTACCCTTGATACAATGAAACTTATAGTCAGTAGGAAGAACAGAGCCATCACCCATCAATTCCTCTGCTAAAATCATCGGCTTAATAGCACAATAATGAGGTTCGGTATTGCGAAGATGTGATGCTCCCTCAAGGGTTGCATTCATTTCCTTAATGACAACGGGAATGTTCATCTTTAATTTGTCGGTACAGATGTAGTGTCCTCCACTACCGTTATTAGCCTTCAAAATAAAATGGTCAGGAAGCTGATCAAACGGAATCTGATTGGCATTCTCCCAAGCACCATATTGTTTGAGAAGAATATCTTCAAGCCCCTTAGCCTTAACATACTCACGCACCTTTACCTTGTCAGCATAGTCTGCATATTTCAAAAAATCCTTAGAAAGCATTGCAGAGAGTATTCTTTCTGACAGATCCTTCGGGTGTTTGAAATTTGGTAAATGATGTCGATGGCTATAATAACGCATTGTATAGTTCACACGCTGACCTAACACATTAGCGACAAAATCGCCTAACCAAGAATTAAACCGGCTTCTCCAATTGCCTTTATCTTCTACTACTGGCATAATTATTTATTTTTGTAATACTTGTAAAATTTGATTGCACATGGCAACACTTCTGTCATATAGTTTTCTATAAGATTGTATTTGTCTAGTAATTTAAACCGATTCACAACCGCTTTATAAGCATACTTTTTCATTACTCGTCTTTGTTTATGATACAAAGCACCTCTTGAAATGATAGAATAGATACATTTTCTCCATACAGGGAAACTTAACTCTTCAACAAAAGTCTTATATGAGGCCTCATAAACATTCTTATAGTTTGCATGATTTTTAATATCTTTGTGCGAAATAATGAAACCATTAATTCCATCCCGAATAATCTCTTGATTAGCTATCCTGAAATCAGACACAATTGGAATACATCCTATCCTCATTGCCTCTAATAAAGCCATTGGAAATCCCTCCCTACGAGAAGGGGCAAGGAATACATTACAAGAAGCTATAATTTCAGCAGCCTGCTGTTGAGGAATAAGTCCAGTGACTATTACTCTTTCATCATTCGGTAATATCAAACGAATATCCTTGAAAGGCTGGAACTTCTTAAGCGGCGGAGTTGTAATACCCAACCAATAAAATTCGAAAGGCAAATTCGATTTACATAGTTCATTTACAATTGGTACAACTACATCTGGAGATTTACTAGCAGCAGATCCACCGGCAAAAACAATCTTGATCTTCTCTGCTGTCATTTTCGCTTGTCTCTTAGCGGCCGAATCTGGATTATCAGTCACAGAGTTAAACACAACCTTAATTTTATCATTATTCTTTATTCCAAAACGATGAATTATGTAATTCTTACAACTGCTGGATAAAGCGATAATATTATCAATATACTCATTGTTAAATGCAGCATTATCACAATCCATTGTACCTAAAGAATGCGATACTGTAATCAACCGTGTTTTATTATCTATGAATGCAGCCAATAAAGACATAATATGAGAATTACTATTAATTATCACATCGTAATTCTCAATCAATAATTTACTTAAAATATTTGAAGCATCACCGAAATTATAAATATTAATTCCATATGTGGAATATGTCCTCACATACCCCTGATACGATTCAATATTCTCATCAACCAATAGATGAACCTCGTTCTCTTCATTCAAAAGACTACACAATTCTCTATTGAAAGATGGTATTCCCGCATTCGGGGTCACAGATGAGGTTGCTAATAGTATTTTCATTTATTTTCTACTCTTTATTAATCTTGCAGGATTTCCACCAACGACCGAATATGGAGGAAAGTCCTTAGTTAATACAGAAGCCATCGCTACAATAGTACCATCTGCAATTGTTCTTCCCGAAGTCATATGAACCTCTCGACCAATCCAAACATCATTGCCTATCTTTGTGATCTTTTTTTCAACCATACCCTGGAGAGCCATTGGCTTCGTTACATCAGAAGTACGATGGTTCACATCCATTATGAAACAGTTGGGACCCATCATAACATAATCGCCTATTATTGTTCCATTGGGGATTTGAGCATTTATCCCGATACCTGAATAATCACCAATCTCAATATCAACACCGGACGCAAAATGTGCCTTACGCTCAATGTTTACATGCTTTCCACACTTTTTAAATATCTGTCTACAAAGAAGATAACGAATACTCCCTCCCATATTGCCAAATGTGTTGGATTTAGGTAGATACTGAGCAAACCCATAGTACAATGCTAAGCAGAATACTTGCCTTATCTTGATTTCTTTTCCTTTAATTATCATAAGGCACTATTTCATTAATTCCACAAAC
>ERZ1673748.3517-NODE-3517-length-9847-cov-11.601920_pt1 | contig 9847 bp, 7 predicted proteins | sample MGYA00580196_ERZ1673748 | MGnify/ENA primary metagenome ERZ1673748 (study PRJEB41218, sample SAMN15661796) | gut metagenome | host: Homo sapiens | place: Canada: London | collected 2015-08-20/2019-03-30 | study: EMG produced TPA metagenomics assembly of...
CTCTTGAACCCCATTCAAGCGCGCTACCAAAACTGCGCTACACCCGGATATCTGTTTGCGTTTGCCGCTCACAGCTTGATTAGTATACCCGACTTTTCCCGTTTTGTCAAGCGCTTTTTCCAAATTTCTGATGCAGTTTTTACATTTTACTGTCCCGGCTTTTGCCCGCCAAAAGGATGCGCGAAAGAGCGTTATTTTCAAAAATCGCGATACACATCTTCCTCATCGTCCTCATGGATGGGGGTGGTGTCGTCCGGCGGTGCGCCAAACTCCACCGTGGCAAAGGCCAGCGCGAATACGCTGTCTGCCCCGGCGTGAAGCAGTGCCTGCGCGCAGGCGGCAGCTGTTGTGCCGGTGGTGATGACGTCATCCACCAACAGGATGCGCTTGCCCTCCAGCTGCTGCGGCTGTGCCGCCCGGAAAGCACCTGCCACGTTGGCTATGCGCTGTTCCAGCGGCAGACCGGCCTGATGCCGTTTGGCGCGGGTGCGCTCCAGTGCCTGCGGTGCCAACGGCACCTCCATAGCCTTGGCCAGCGGCAGCGCCATCAGTTCCGGCACATTGTAGCCGCGCCTTTTACCGGAGGCCGGCACCGGTACGATCAGGTCGTACCCGATGGCCGCCCACGGCACCGGCTGCGGGAGCAGCTCGCCGTACTGCACGGTCAGTTCACCGCCAAAGGCCAGCTGTACCAGACGGTTGCCCATCTCCACAGCCCGCCACGGCTTGCCCTGATACTTTGCGTTCAGGATGCCGCGCCGCACACAGCCGCTGTAACGGTAGGGCGCAGCCGCACCGGCCAGATTGCTGATATAGTGCTGCGCCGGGTCCAGCCGGATGCCCGGCTTGCGACGCAGCGTTTCCAGCTGCACTGCACAGTCCGGGCAATCTCGTACATCCCCCAGCACCCGGCCGCAGAAAGGGCACTCGCGCGGGTAGAGCAGCTGCCGTACCGCCCGCAGCGCCCTGCGCCGGGGGTCATAGTAGTCCATCAGTCCTTTTTGACCGCCACGATCACCCGCACGCGCTTGCCTGCTGCGCAGCCAAAGTTATCGTACCAGCCAGTCAGGTAGTAGCCCTCAGAGTTCACCTCAGAGAGCTTGGTGGCGTAATACTGTCCCTTGTACCACAGGTACACCTGCATATCGTCAGCCGTCTCGTAGCGGGTGCCGTTGCTTATCACCGAGGCTGCACCCACCTGATCGATCTTCATGGGCATCAGCTGGATCATGGCCTTTACCGTGCCGTTCACGTTTTGCCGCACTGCCAGACCGCCCGCCAGCACCGGATACTTGATGGAGGTGGAAAAGCTGGCCTGACTGCCGTTGACGTAGCAGATGTAGGTAGCGCCGCCGCCCACAAAATTGAGGATGGTGCTCATAGGCTGGCCGGTAATGTTGGCCAGCTGCTTGAGACCGATGCTCAGCAGCGAGCCGGAACTGCTGGTGATGCGGTTCCAGACCGTGCTCAGCAACGAGCCGTCAATGACGCCCCACAGGATCTCGCTGGTGGTGGGCACCAGCACACTGCGCAGATCGTCCACCACGGTGGTGGTGTTGGTGGTGCCGCCGGTAGAGCCGGAACCGGAAGAGCCGTCCCCGGTGGAACCGCTGCCGGAGCCGGAAGAACTGTCCCCGGAAGAGCTATCCCCCGAGCCGGAGGAGCCGCTGCCGGTCAGGGTGCCCAGAATGGAACTGGCGTTGAAGGCCAGATTCTTCACATCGTCCAGCACGCCGTATTTCCACAGATCACCGGTGACATCGTTCAGGATCAGGCGGTCGATCTGTCCCTGCTCATTCAGCGTATAGTAACGCACGGCCAGTGCGTTCAGCTTTGTCCCCGCTATTCGGCTGGGACGAACCGTCCCAGCCAACCCCTCCGATGTCGTATCCAGAATTTGTACGTCATCGGCCAGAGCATAGTCCCCCAGCGCGGTGGCGGTGTCGTTGATGGTGCCGCTGACCGATTTGGACTCGATGGCGGTCACCTGTTCCCCTTCGGGGGTCACGCTGATCTCCACCAGCCAGCCGGTGGGGTAGTTCAGGCTTTTGTCGATATTCACAGTGTGGGTAATGCCGTCGGTGCACATCACCGAGATCTTTTGCAGCACGTCTGCGCCGTTATCCTCTACAAGGCTGCGGGTAGCGGTCTGCACCACGCCATAGAACACGCTGTCGGCTTCCTCGCCGGTGATCACATCGGCTACCTCGTTGTCCATGCCCAGCAGCAGGGTGACCACTTCGCCCACGCCGCCGCCGTTCAGGGAGGAGATCTTGGACGCCACGGCAGAGCTGCCCAGCGTGTAATTGCTGCCCGCCACGGTCAGCGCGGTAGGCGCGCTGGCGCTGGGCGATACTGCCGTGATGCGGCCTGCGGCGCGGCGGGTGTAGATCCACACCGTCTGCAGGCTCTCGCTGTAATAGTACACGTCGTACTTGTTCAGCTCTGCCGAAGCAGAGGCCTTATCGTTGCGGTAGACGCTCACCGGCGTAAAGGGCAGCTGGGTGCCCTCTTCTGCTACAAAGGGACCCTTGCGGCTCTTGAGCAGCACCGAAGAGGTATCCACCTGACCGTTGGACACCGTAAAGCCCAGCGAGCTGCCGTAAGCGCTGCCGCTGGCGGTGTTGGCGCGCAGGGCGTTGTACAGCAGCAGGGTGCTCTGCTCGTAGGTCATGGCCTGTCCCTGCGTGCAGGTCAGCTGATCCCGCAGACCGATCTGCTGCGCCTTGTTCAGCTGTGCCTGCGGGAAGGAGCCGGTCATGTCGGTGGTCTTATAGCTCAGCAGCTTCAGCACCGCCGCACAGGCTTCCTCCAGCGTGACGGTGTTGTCCGGGCGGAAGGAGCCGTCGGTGTAACCGTTCATCCAGCCCTGCTGCACCGCAATGCGGATGTAGGGTGCCCACTGGGAGCTGCCGGGCACATCCCGGTACAAAGTGCCCACCGTGCCCTGTGCGCCTACGCTCTCCCGGTAGGTGGAAAAGGACACCAGCATTTTGGCAAAAGCGCCGCGGGTAATGTTGGCGCTAAGCTCCTGACCGGTGGGCACAGCGCCCAGAGTAATAGCCGTCTGCAGGGCCGTGTTGTTGATGCTGGCCGCCGAGACCGGCAGCACCAGCACCGACACCGCAATGCTGACCGCCAGCAGAAATGCGAGAATCCGTTTTTTCATTGGTCGTACCTCTTGTTCTTTGTTTATCACGCCGCCGCGCTCAATCGTAGCGCAATGCTTCAATGGGGTTCAGCCGGGCTGCGCGCCGTGCCGGCAGATAACCGAACAGCACGCCGATGCCCACCGAGATGCCAAAGGCCACCACAATAGAGTTAAAGGAGGGGCTTACCGTAACGGTGGTATCAGTCATGAACATGGGCAGCACCCTGTTCGCCACCATGGACATTACATAGCCCAGCGCAATGCCTAAAACGCCGCCCAGCGCCGAGGTGGTGGCTGCTTCCACCACAAACTGCGCCAGAATGGTGCGCTCCTTTGCGCCCAGCGCCTTGCGGATGCCGATCTCGCGGGTGCGCTCGGTGACCGACACCAGCATGATGTTCATAATGCCGATGCCGCCCACCAGCAGCGAGATGCTGGCGATGCCGGTAAGTATCACGATGACCATGTTGATCATCTTGTTCATTTCCTCCAGCCACTCGCTGGCGCTGTACACATAGTAGCCGTTTTCGGTCTTGAGGATCGACAGCAGTTCCTCTTCCATGGTGCTCTTGGCCTCGTTGGCAAGGCTTTCGTCGGCCATCATGGCAGTGTAGCAGTCCACCATGCTCTGGCTGGAAAGCCGCATCACGGTGGTGTAGGGCAGATAAACACAGTCGTCATCGCTGCCCTGCTGCATAGTGGGGTCGCTGACTTTGGCAGACAGCACGCCTACAACGCGGAACTTGTTGGCACCGATCTTGAGGGTCTGTCCCACGCCGTTACCGCCAAAGGCCACGCGGTTGAGGTAATCGCCGATGACGCAGACCTGCTTATTGTCCTGCATATCCATGTACTGCAGGCCGCGTCCCTGAACGATCTGGTAGTTTTTCATTTCGGTAAAGTTTTCGTCCACACCACTCATGTTGGACCAGCGGTAGCTGGTGGTACCGATCTTCAGCGTACCGCTGGCTTTGCCGCTGAAGTTGACCTGCGGCGACACCGCCTTGATCAGGTCGGAATGCCGCTGGCAGATGTCGTACATCTCCTCCACCGGCACGGTGCGGGAGCCATAGCCCCACACCTGAATGCTGAGGGTGTTGGTGCCCAGTGCGGAAAAGCTGTCCCGCATACTTTTGGTCATACCGTTGCCCAGACCCACGATGACGATGACCGCCATCACGCCGATGATGATGCCCAGCATGGTCAGAAAGGTGCGCAGCTTGTTGCTCCACACGTTCTGGATGGCCTGCCGGAAGGTTTCAAAGATCATGCCTGTTCCTCCTTTTCCGGCGTTTCGGGCAGCAGGGTGGGCTGCACCATGGCCTCCGGTGCGTGGGAGTCGCCGTCATACACCACCTGACCGTCCTCCAGCCGGATGATGCGGTCGGCCTGCACGGCAATGGAATTGTCGTGGGTGATCAGCACTACGGTGTGTCCCTGCTTGTGCAGCTGCTGCAAAAGCCCCAGCACCTCGCGGCCGGTATGGGAGTCCAGCGCGCCGGTGGGCTCGTCCGCCAGAATGACCGGCGGGTTGCGCACCAGTGCCCGCGCAATGGACACACGCTGCTGCTGACCGCCGGAAAGCTGGTTAGGGCGGTTTTTCAGCTTGTCGCCAAGCCCCACCTGCTCCAGCACCTCCCGGGCGCGGATGTGGCGGTCGGCGCGGGAGATGCCAGCATACACCAGCGGCACCTCCACGTTTTCCATCAGGTTCAGCCTGGGCAGCAAATTGTATTGCTGGAAGATAAAGCCCAGCATCTCGTTGCGGATGGCGGCCAGCTCGTTGCGGTTCATCTTGCCCACATCCCGGCCGTTGAGCCGGTAGGTGCCATAGGTAGGCACATCCAGACAGCCGATGATGTTCATGCAGGTGGATTTGCCCGAACCGGACTGGCCCACGATGGCCACGAACTCGCCTTTTTCGATTTTCATGGTGATGTGGTCGGCAGCCTTTACCGTGGTATCGCCCATCTGGTAATACTTGCACACCGCATCAAACTCGATCAGAGCGCTCATTCATCCCTCCTGCGTCAATTCACCACAACTGCACCGGCCTCAGCGGGGTCAATGCCTTCTGCCGGCTCTTCAGCGTCCGCTGCGGGTTCTTCGGCGTTTTCGGTCTCCTCCGTCAGCATTTCCTCGCCGCCTTCGGCAGGGTCTGCGGCGTTTTCGGTACCACCGATCACTTCACCGTCGGAGTAGTCGTAGCCGCCGTCGTCATAGTAGCTGTCGCTGCTCACAGAGCTGGGGTCGTAGGCGATGGTATCGCTCTCGGACAGGCCGCTGGTCACCTGCGTATAGTTGTCATCACTGACGCCGGTCTTGACCTTGACGTACACATAGCCCTCCGGTGCGCTCATGGAAGCATCAGCGTTCACGGCGCTGGGCGAATCCTGCCGCACCAGCACATAATTGCCGCGCACGATGGCGGCATTGGGCACGGTGAGCGCATTTTTGGCCTGTGCCACCACGATCTCGGCGTTGGCGTTCATACCCGGGCGCAGACCGGTGGTCTCGTCGATGCGCACGGTCACCGGGTAGGTGGTGGTACCGCCGCTGGTATCACCCTTCATGGACACACGGGTGACCAGACCCTCGTAGGTCTTATCCTTTACGGCATCTGCGGTCACCTGTACGGACTGCCCCACCTTCAGGCTGCTGACCTGCAGCTCGTCCACTTTGATAGTCATTTCCAGATAACTAAGGTCGTAGATGGTGCACAGGTCGCTGCCGGTGCTCAGGGCATCGCCCACCTTGGCATTTTTCTCAATGATGGTGCCGCTGATGGGCGAGGTGATGGTGTAGTTATCCATGGTGTCCTGCATATTCTGCATGGACAGTTCCGCACCGCGCAGGGTCTCGGAGGCAGACTGGATGGACTCGGTCAGTTCCTCACCGCTGAGGGTCAGGATGATGTCGTCCTTGTTCACGTTGCCGCCCTCCCGCACATTGATGGCGGTCACGGTGCCGGAAGTCAGCGCAGTCAGGGTGCGCTCGGCCTGATACTGGAAGTTGGCTGCCGCAATGGAACTGACCCCGTTGACAGTAGCCGTTGCAGCCTGTGCCGTGGTCAGACCACCCGCATTGGACACCGAGAGGGTCACAGTGCGGGTGAGCAGGTTGCCCGTGCTCAGGGCATCGGTGCCGGTCACAGCGGTAATAGTGCCGGGCAGCACCTCAAAAGTACCGTCCAGCGTCACCTGGGCGGTCTGCCCCGCCGAGAAGTTAGCAGCATCCGCAGCCGGGAACTCCAGCACCAGATTCATCTTGGAGCTGTCCCGCACCACGGCCACCTCCTGACCGCTCTTTACCTCATCGCCCTTGTTCACCTTCAGGCTGCTGACGACGCCCGCCACCTCGGCACGCACATACTGATGGTCGGCGGTCTTGTCGTAGCTGCGCTGCGCCTGCTGCAGGGTGATGGCTGCCTGCTCCACCTTGGTGGTTGCGTCGGAGGAATCCACCGTATACAGCACAGTGCCCTCTTCCACGATATCGCCCTCTTCAAAGCTGCCGGTCAGCACCTTGCCGGACACCAGCGATTTGACACTGTAAGTATTGGCGGGATTCAACGTGCCGGTGACGCTGAGCGTGTTGGAAACATCCCGGGTCTCGGGCATGACTTCCGTATAGGAAGTATCCACGTTGGCGGGCTTTGCACCCTTGGGCTTCAGCAGCCACCAGCCGCCTGCCAGCACCACGATGGCCACCGGCACCAGCCACTTCCAGTTCTTTTTGGCAAAGGCCGCCGCGCCGCCTTTTTTCGGTGCAGCTGCTGTGCCCTGCTGCGGGTCGGCGGGCTGTTTAGACTTGTTCCAGATCATTCTTGCCGTTCCTCCTAGGTTCTTTTATGACAAGGTGCTTTTTGCAAAAGCACCCGTCAGAAACTCTTATTTGTAGTGTATCGCATTTTGCCCCGATAAACAAGCGTCCAATTTTCGTTTCACGGCATTTCCACAAAGTTTCAGACTTTTTTAACAAAGAATGGCTTTCTTTGTGCGCCGCTGAGCAGTTGCTTATCTTTATATAATACGATTCAAACTGCCTCTCCTCTGCTCTCCTTCCTGTGAAAAAGGGTTCTGAAAAGCCCGCAGGCTTTTCAGAATCTCAGATGGGGGAGATTCTCTGCAACTATCGGCTCACGCCAAAAAGCTCCCCCTTCGGGGGAGTTGGCATCGCACAGCGATGCCTGAGAGGGTTCTTTTGCCGTTTTTCCCTCAAAAAGAAAATCAGCCGGACCCGAAGGCCCGGCTGATTTATTCTTTTTTACCCTGCGTCTGTGATGGGCTCTACCACCACATACACCCCTGCGGGCACACAGGCGGCCCATGCGCCGTCCTTGTCCAGCCAGCCGAATTGCTCACAGACATGGTCCGGGCACTGACTGTCCAAAAACGCGATGGCACCATCCTTCACCTGCAGATGCACGATGTAGTCCCCTACCTCGTACAGGTAATCATGATCCTGCGCAAGGGGCAGGGTCTCGGTAACGCCGTCACCGAAATCCACAACGGCCTGTAAGCCGCTGCCCTTGGCGGGGTGCTGCGCCCGCACCGCAAGAAAAATACCTGCGGCCAGTGCCAGCACCACCAGTGCAAAGATCACATTTTTCTTCCACGCGCTGCCCTTGGGGGCGGCGGTGTCAGAATTTTTTTGCTTTATGCTCATGCAGCGTACTTGCTGGCAGCTGCACCGGCAATGCGGCCAAAGACGGTAAAGTCGGCCACAGCGTTGCCGCCCAGACGGTTTGCACCGTGCACGCCGCCGGTCACCTCACCTGCTGCGAACAGGCCGGGGATCACAGAGCCGTCAGCCTTCAGCACCTCGGTGTTGGTGTTGATCTTCAGGCCGCCCATGGTGTGGTGCACACCTGCGGTGACCTTGATAGCATAGTAGGGAGCAGTATCCAGAGCCTTTGCAAAGCTGGTGCGGCCAAAGTCGGGGTCGTTCTTGGCGGCAACGTAGCCGTTCCAAGTCTTCATGGTCTCGGCAAAAGCAGCCTCGTCCACGCCCATAGCCTTTGCCAGTTCCTCGTAGGTCTGGCCGGTCACGGTGTAGCCCTTCTTGATGTAGCCCTGAATGACGCTGGAGGCATCGACCATAGCCTGATCCACCACCAGCCAGCTGTAGCTGCCGGTCTGAGCGATCTCGGCAGCAGAAACCACGTCACGGGTGCCCACTTCATCGATGAAGCGCTTGCCCTCGGCGTTGATCAGCACAGCGCCGTCGCCGCGCAGACCCTCGGTGATCAGAGCAGCGGTGTTAGCCTCCACGGTGGGGTGGATCTGGATCTGATCCATGTCCACAGTGTCAGCGCCCACAGCGGTAGCCATCTCAATGCCCTGACCCTGTGCGCCTGCGGCATTGGTGGTCATAAAGCCCTTCAGCTCGGGCTTGTACTCGGTGACCATGTCCAGATTTGCGCCGAAGCCGCCGGTGGTCAGCACCACAGCCTTGGCATTCACGGTGATGGTCTCGCCGGTGGAACCGGTAGCCTTCACGCCCACAACAGCGCCGTTTGCATCGGTCAGCAGCTCGGTAGCGGTGGTGTTCAGCAGGGTCTGCACGCCGGCCTTGTCGCAGTTCTCCTGCAGCAGGGGGATCATGTAAGAGCCCACAGAAAGGGTCTTGCCCTCAGCATCCACGGGGCGATGGATACGCTTGACGGATGCGCCGCCGAAGCTGGAAACGCTGTGCAGAGTGATGCCGTGCTCGTCCAGCCAGTCGATGGCGTCAGCGCTGTTAGAGCACAGAGTCTCCACCAGAGCGGGGTCGTTGATGCCCTTGCCGCCGATCATGGTGTCCAGCTCCATCAGCTCCACAGAGTCGAAGTAGCCCTTGGGGTCTGCCTGATAAGCTGCCCACTGCTCAGAGACGGTCTTTGCCAAAGCGGTGATGGTGGCGTTGTCGGCGTACTTTTCAGCAGCGGTCTTCAGGGTCTTTTCCACGCCTGCGGACTCGCCGAACTCGTTCTCATCCTGATACACGGTCTTGCCGGCGTTCATGCCGCCGGTAGCGCGCACGGAGTTGCCGCCCACCATGGGCTGGCTTTCCAGAATGACCACGCTCTTGCCCTCGGCAGCAGCAGTGATGGCAGCAGTCATGCCTGCACCGCCTGCACCCACGATGGCAATGTCTGCATCAATGGTGGAGTCCTCGGCCTTGTTTTCCTCGGCCTTGACCTCGGTCTTGTAGTCATCAGCGTTCAGGCCGGCTGCGACCAGAGCGGCAGCAGCAGCCTCCTTGATGGCGTCGGAGGTGATGGTTGCGGTGGCCACGCCGTCCACGGCAATGCTGCCGCTCTCGGCAATCGCGCCGGGCAGCTGCTCCAGAGCCATGGTGCCGATGCCGGGGGTCTCATCCTTGCCCTCGGCGGTGCAGCCGGTGATCTTGCCGTCGGTCAGGGTCAGGGTGACGGTAACATCGCCGCCCATGCCCTTGGCTGTACCGGTGAACTCGCCGGACACGCCTGCGGTGGAGGAGGCAGACTTGCTGCCGCAGCCGTAGCCCAACAGGCTGACGCTTACAACAGCCGCCATGGCCAGCGCAGCCACGCTCTTGCGGATCTGATTCTTTTTCATTGTTTCATCCTTCTTGTTTTGGGTTGCTTGTGTTCGGATATCTATCAGCAAAAAAGGGGAAGCTGCTCATTCGGAAAGCAGCTCCCCCTCGCTGAAACTTAGGAAAGACTTAGGC
>ERZ1673748.3523-NODE-3523-length-9825-cov-3.807574_pt1 | contig 9825 bp, 7 predicted proteins | sample MGYA00580196_ERZ1673748 | MGnify/ENA primary metagenome ERZ1673748 (study PRJEB41218, sample SAMN15661796) | gut metagenome | host: Homo sapiens | place: Canada: London | collected 2015-08-20/2019-03-30 | study: EMG produced TPA metagenomics assembly of PRJNA649273...
GTGAACTTTGTTCACAAAAAACGCCTCGCGGAACGTTACCAGTGAACAGTAACGATTGCTGTTCACAGTATAGACCGTATTGGAAGAAATCATGCGAATGTATGATTTCTGTACAGTGTGAAGTGCGTTACCAGTCAGGTTGTGAACAGGCTCTAAGGGAAAAGGAGGAACTATATTTATGAAATTCAGAGTTGAGGGCATTTATGATGCCAAAAAGCTGGGAATCCCACAGATGCTGATCCTGGGTGTCCAGCATATGTTCGCCATGTTTGGTGCTACCATTCTGGTGCCAATCCTGGTAAACAACTATTTTCACGGCGAGGGCTTATCCATTCAGGTAACCCTGTTCTGTGCCGGATTTGGAACACTTCTGTTCCATGTACTGACTAAGCTGAAGGTACCTGCATTCCTGGGATCATCATTTGCATTTCTTGGTGGATTCGCCACAGTTGCAGAGCTTGACACCGGAATTTTTGCCAACATGTCTTATGGAGAGAAGCTTCCATATGCATGCGGTGGTGTGTTTGTAGCAGGACTTCTGTATCTGGTACTTGCAATGATCGTTAAGGTAATTGGCGTAAAGCGCGTCATGCGTTATCTGCCTCCGGTTGTAACTGGTCCGATTATTATCTGTATTGGTCTTAGCCTTGCACCGTCTGCAATCAGCAACGCATCCCAGAACTGGATCCTTGCTTTGATCGCACTTGGAACTGTTATTTTCTTCAACATCTGGGGCGTTGGAATGTTCCGTATTATTCCGATTCTGATGGGTATTGTTGTTTCTTATGTGGTTGCCCTGATCATGAATGCCTTGGGTATGACAAACGCAGATGGAAGTGCTATCCTCAGCTTTGCAGGAGTAGCAAGTGCGCCGATCGTAGGTGTTCCGAAATTCTTCCTCTGCAAATTTAACATTACTGCAATCCTTGCAATGGCACCGATCGCAATTGCTTCCATGATGGAGCACATTGGCGATATTTCTGCTATTTCCGCAACGGTTGACCGCAATTTCATCGAAGACCCGGGGCTTCACCGTACACTTCTGGGTGACGGACTTGCAACCTCTCTGTCAGCACTGATCGGTGGACCTGCAAATACAACTTACGGAGAGAACACCAGTGTTCTTGCTCTGAGCCGTGTTTACGACCCGAAGGTAATCCGTCTGGCTGCTATTTATGCAGTTATCCTCAGCTTTATCCCGAAGATGGCTGAGGTGATCAGTTCCCTTCCGTCTGCGATCATCGGTGGTATCAGTTTTATTCTTTATGGAATGATCTCTGCTGTTGGTGTCCGTAATGTAGTTGAGAACAAAGTAGACCTGACACGTTCTCGTAACCTGGTTATTACAGCGGTTATCCTGGTTTGTGGTCTTGGCATTTCCGATGGACTTACATTTACCATCGCAGGCGCACATATTACTCTTACAGGACTTGCACTTGCTGCAATTGTAGGAATCCTGCTGAACGCCGTTCTTCCGGGAAATGACTATGTGTTTGAGACTGCAAAGAAGAAAGAGGAGATGGAAGACGACTGATCCGGCTGGCTTTCCTATATGGTGATGCTGCCGGCAGGTGAAATGTCTGTTTAGCTGATATATAAAAAGAACTCGATTCAAAGTAAATAAATGCGGGAGTCTTTTTCAAAGAGGCTCTAAGTACATTTATTTGCCATGTATGAATCGAGTTCTTTTTTATGTTGTAATAGGAAATGCTGTTGGAATTTCCTATTACCGGGCAGGATTGCACTGCGGCGGAAGGGGAGGTGTCATTCGAGGCGACCTGCCGCAGTGCAATTCTGCAAGAAGGAATCTTTTTTAGAAGCTTCCGCCTGTACCTCCGTGATCGCTGTCTGAGCCGCCGGAGGAACTGTCACTATCCTTCGGTTTCGCTGTTTTGGTAACTGTGTGATACAGGAAAATATCGTTTGATCTTGTCAGTTCCATACTTCCCTGGCGCACATAATCCACTGCGCTGTCCTGTGTCCGTACGCTTTTCAGCTGGGCTCTCATGCCCATGGTGCACAGAAACGCAAGCACAAGACCGATTCCCAGGGAAATGAGAATCCATATGGGAGAAAAGGGCTCTGTATAAGGCTCCCCGTTAGCAGCCATTTCCAACAGATCCTGACACAGATCTGCGTAGGTATCGAAAGCGCCGTAGAAGTTTTCATCCTTTAACAGAGGCTCTACATTTTCCTTCAGATAAGCAAGTCCGTCATCGTTAAACGCAGTCATACCATATCCGTGGGTGGTAATGTGCCATTCACGGTCGCCAATGCTGACCATGAACAGGATTCCGTCGTGGTTTTCGCCGGTTCCGTAACCATTCTCATCGAAGAAATGATCTGTAAAGTAGTTCATCTCATTGCCGTCTTTCGACTCTACTGTGGCAACTGCCACTTCCAGATTGTATTCCCCGGTGATGGCTTCCAGCTTATCCAGAAGCTGGGATTCTTCTTCATCTGTGAGAAGATCCGCCTCGTCCAGGACAAGGGAAAATTCGGAGGCTGCAAAGTCCTGATAAGAGTCATCTTCCTCACTGCCGGATCCGCCAAAGCTGTTGGAAGCTGCGGCCTGTACCGTAACAGCTCCCGTACCTGGCAAAGCAGTAGTAAAAAGCGCATCTGTGCCTGGAATAACTGCACTGAAAAGGCTTCCTGCTCCCAGCACTGCCGCCAGAATAATTCCAAATGATTGTTTTTTCATGGCATGTTCCTCCTTAACAAAATGTGTGAATCAGCCATGCAATGGCGTAAGCAGCAACGGAAAAACCTGCAGTAAGTCCAAGGAACCATTTAGTGAAAATACCTTTATCTACAGGCAGATTTCCTACAAATTTACCAGTCTGTCCGTTCATGCCGAACAGATAGTGGTTGCCCTTCCAGGTGGTGGAAAGAAGCCATACCGGGAAAAGAGCATAGTGGGTTTTACCGCCTTTTAACTGAATACGGGTATCTTCAGGGGTAACGCTGTCATAACCGATGACCGTATCGCGAAAAGCATCTTCAGCGGCTTTTCTTACACGCTGGTTGGCGCGCTCAGCAGATTCTTCTGCGGATACATCATATTTGTCCGCAACGTATCCTGCCAGGTAAGGAGTGGCAAAGTCTACAGCCTCGGAAATTACGTAAGGCTCCAGAGACTCTGTTAAATCATTGTCAATTTTGGAAGAACCGTCTACCGGAATCTGGTCGAACCCGATGTTTCCAGCACGGAAAACAGAGTAATGGCTGGTTTCCGTATAATCATAGTCGCTGTCACTCCAGAAACGGGTCTTGGTGGCATGATAGCGGATATCTGCAGAAGCGTCGGTGTCAAAAAGCCAGAAAGGCACATAAACACCTTTGATCTCGTCAATGTGATTTTCCTTTTTAAATACTTTGGGTAAAAGGATCTTGCCGTGAAGATGTTTGACCAGACCTTCTTTGGCTGCCTTTTTGTCCAGCTTAAACGGAATGATAAAATCCGGACGCAGGGTACCGGAAAATTTGCCGGACATTACTACCGGATTGCCGCAGAATGGGCAGGAGGAAGCACCTGTGCTTTCATCGGCAACGATTTCCCCGCCGCAGGACTGGCATATGTAAACGGACATTCCGCTGGCTTCATCTTCCTTCCAGGAGTTGTCTGAAGCACTCTCCCAGTTCAATTCATCAGATTGCTGGTTAGCTGCTGCTTCGTTAAATTCTTTGACGGCTTCCATATCAAATTCAGTGTCGCAGTAAGGACATTTCATCTTCTGGAGCTTACTGTTGAATTCGATTGCTCCGCCGCAGCAAGGGCATTTGTATTCAAGTAAATCGGACATAATTCATCTCCTTTTATGCTGCTTTTTTACTGGGTATCGTTTTCATTAAATGGATCGCCACAGTTCGGACAGAATTTTGGTGGATTGGTTGGATCTTCCGGTTCCCAGCCGCACTTGTCACAGCGGTACCGAGGCTTCATAGCCGGTTTAGGAGAACCGCAGTTGGTGCAGAATTTGCCTGTATTTACAGCGCCGCAGGAACAGGTCCAGCTTGCATTTGCTGCAGGTGTCTGAGGCTTTTTCGCGCCGCATTCCGGGCAGAAATTACCGGAAACCATAGCACCGCAGGAGCATTTCCACTGGTCAGCTGCCGGAGCAGAACCGCCTGCCTGAGCCTGGGATACGGCCGGATTTGGCTGTGGTTGTGCCATCTGCTGTGCCTGAGCTGTCTGCTGCTGTCCCATAGCGTAAAGATTCTGTGCGTTAAAACCGCCAGTCATGCCTGCCATATTCATGCCCATGAAACCGGTCATGGCACCGCCAGCGTTGCCTGCTGCTGTCTTCATGGCGTCTGCCTGTGCTCCTGCAAGAGTAGCGGCTGCCATGGCAGGATTGCGGAGGATAGCCATACGCTGAGCTTCTTTGATCATCTGGGCATCTTCCTCAGGAAGAGTGATCGGATTCATGGCAACAGATACGATCACGAGACCACGAAGCTGACTCCATTTCTGGGTGAGAGCCTGGTTCATGGCATCACAGAGCTCCATTGCATGAGCCGGAAGTGCGCTTGGACGGATTCCCTGCTGGGAAATGCTGGCAAATGCCGGCTGAAGAGCTGAGATAAATTCTGTTTTCAGCTGTCCCTCGATCTGCTCTCTGTCGTACTGCTGTTCAAAGTTTCCGCAGACGTTGGAATAGAAGAGAAGCGGGTCTGCAATGCGGTAGGAATAAACACCGCTGCAGCGGACAGAAACATCAATGTCCAGTCCGATGTTCTGGTCTACAACACGGAATGGAATCGGGTTCGGAGTTCCGAATTTATTGTCCACCAGTTCTTTGGTATTGAAATAGTAAACACGCTGGTCTTTGCCAGTGTCACCGCCGAATGTGAAACGCTTGCCAATAGTGTGGAAAGTGTTCATGATGGCGTCGCCCAGATTTCCGGAGAAAATACTTGGCTCGGTAGAAGCATCGTAGGTGTATTCGCCTGGCTCTGCGCAGATATCAACGATCTTGCCCTGCTCTACGATCATCATACACTGTCCGTCTGCGACTGCGATTCCGGATCCGGTGGTGATAATGTTGTCGCTTCCCTTGGTATTGGAGGAACGTTTGGATGTGCGCTTCTGCCCCTTTACTGCCAGAACGTCATTGTCGATGGCATCACAGTAGAAAAATTCTTTCCACTGATCTGCAAGTGTACCGCCTGCGGCGCCAAGTGCTGCTTTAATAAGTCCCATATTGTAACTCCTTTCTTTTTGACCGGTCAATGACTGGAAAAATTATGTAAACGAATGCCACCTGATGCCAATAGCAGGAGTGCATTGGCGCAGAAACCATGGATTTCATATCTGGTGGTGCCTGTGTGAGCAGACATAGTGGTTTCGTTAATTTGTACAGTTATTGTCCGAAAATGATTTTATTAATTATTCTACATAACGATTCAGCAGACATTATTCCGCGAGGTGTTTTTGTGAACGAAGTTCACAGAAAAAACGAGAAATGCGGCGCGAAATCGTATAAAACATGATTTCTGTGTATCCAGAAGGATATCACTGTGAATGTGCGGAATCGTTACTACTCTACTATAAATTTTATCTGATTTTGTCTGAAAAAACAACCTATATGTGATAAATGACTGGTTTTCGTGACAATAAGACATAGATACTATCTGATTTGCAGTAAATAGGAATTGTATACCAGCCATTTGATGACAAAAAAATGTTTGGAATGCCGGAATAACAAAAATCTGCAGCCTATATATAATAGTACTGCAGATTTTGTCATTAGTAATATTGAACCTGGTATGGGGCACATTTAACCTTCTGAATTGTCATCAGATGCGTCTGAGCTGTCTGATCCGGAATTGCCTGATCCAGAGCCGTCAGAACTGGAACTGCTTTGGGTGGCAAGTGTCTGATAGTACCAGGAGGAGGTGATGGAATCATTATCCTCCACGTAATTTCCGTTGGAATCCAGCATATTTCCGTCGGAATCAAATGTGACATCCAGAAGATCCGTCTTAGTAGATGGTGTGACGTTCATGGACATGATTTCATCATATTTTGTCTGAAGGTTTTCCAGGGAAAATTCATCTCCGATGGACTGGCGGACGCTGTGTGCAGATGCTAGAGCGTCTGTATAATCGTCCAGCTTATATGGTGCATATTCCAGGGTATCGTAGCTGTAATGCATAACCAGCGGTGTCAGTGTGGCATCTTGGATCTGGATGCTGGTCTGGTCGCCGTCTACAGTCTTCTGAATGGTAAAGGCTGCCATTCCGCCAAGAAGCTGCTTCAGTGTTTCCTGACCGGTAACGAAGTTGCCAAGGGAGTAGTAGATCAGCATGTTGTGACCAGAGTCATCTGTAAGGTAGCCGTATGGCTGGAGTACGTTTGGATTGGTTCCGATCACAACGTCAACACCCTGTTCCATAAGGAAGTTGGCCCATTCTTTCTCATATTCGGTAGGCATTGGCTCCTCGGTCTTGCCCCAGTTTGCAGAGAAGATTACGCAGTCTGCGGAAGATTTAGCCTGTTTGATGGCGGCTGCAACATCTGCGGTATTGAATGTATCAATCATGGAACCTTTGCTGGAAGATGATGTAGCTGTGCTTCCGGAGCTGGCTGAACTTCCGGTAGTGTCTGCTGAATTATCGGAAGCAGAACTGTCAGTACTGTCTGTTGAGCCGTCGGTACCACTTGCTGAGTTATCAGAAGCAGAACTGTCCGTGCCGTCTGTGGAGCTATCGGCTCCTGTGGAGTCTCCGGAAGTGTCAGAATTATCGGAGATTCCGGACTGGCTTCCATATGCCGGGAAAGTATAGTCAAGGAATGCAATTTTGATTCCGTTTATCTCTACAATTTTCGCTGTATTTGTACTGGTCTGGCTCTTATGAATACCAACCAGAGTGACATCCGGATGGCTGGTTTCCCAGTAATTTAAAGTTTCATTGATCATGGAAGAACCATTGTCATCAATCAGTGCTGTGGCAGATGTGACCACATTAAAACCGGCATTTACAAGTGCGTCGCCAACCTCTGTTGGAGTGGCGTAAGGCGCGGTACCGCTGACTGCACTGTGGTCTGTGGTGAAAGGTGTTTCCTGATTGACCATAGCAATGTCGGCAGCCTGTATATCGGATTTCAGATTGGCATAAACGCTGTCATAATTCCAGGCGCCGGTTTCTGACTGGCCGGATGCAAGAAGACTTGGCTGAACCAGGTTATCCCCAACTGCGAGAACTGTGGCTGTAGTGACTTCCTGGGTGGTGGCAGCTGCCTCTTCTTCCTTCTGCTTTTGTAAGTCAGCTGCCTTTTTCGCCTGGGCGGCTGGCTGGCGGATCATGGTGTAGTCCATCTGGTTAAACACCAGGCAGAGAACCACCAGAACCGCGATGGATACCAGAAAGCTGGTTCTGGAATTCAGGCGTTCTTTATAATTTAATGGGAGATTATCTCGTTTTTTCATGATTTTGCCCTTCTCTAATGTAGGAAAATATGACTAGCAGGATCAGAAAATCAGATGGATCCTGCATATTTTCAATGTGAGTTCATTATAGCAAATTATTGTGCTCAAAGAAAGAAGTTATTACATAAATATTTAAAAAAATGTTACAGCATTTCGGGAATTTTCGGGTAATATTGCGCGTGAACCTGACAGGCAGAAGCCGGGCGAAAATACTGCAGCTTCAGAGGCAATCACAATTTCTCGTTCATGTATTTTCGCAAAACCGGAAACTGCACAGGGCCGATTTCCAGTATCTTCTGATGAAAACTTTTCAGATCAAAGTTTTCGCCAAGGAGGGACTGCTGTTCTTCTTTCAGATCCAGAAAATTCAGATATCCCACATAGTATTTCAGATAATTAGCAGGTGTTTCGGTGATATATCGGTAAATCTCGGCCGTGACAGCAGCGTCACGGATTCCGAAAAGCTTCAGGAAGCGAGCGGCTTGCGCAGGAGTCCAGCCGTGGTAATGGATTCCCACATCCAACAGGGAGTAAATGCACAGATTCACGCTGCGGTTCAGCCAGGAAAGTCGCGTGCAGGCAGAAGCTTCCTGTGAGGATAAGGTGCCGGCAGACAGATAATCTGCTGCATAATCATACGCGTAACTTTCCACATAAGTGGCCCAGCCTTCCACGTATCCGCTGTAATCGATGAGATACCGGATATGGGATGGACTTTGTCGTCCGAAATAAACGGTCTGGTAAAGATGACCGGGGAAGCCTTCGTGCGCCAGCGTGGTAAAAAGCTCCAGATTGGAAATCTGCCGTCCATGATTGATATAAATAACATTTGGCGCTCCTGTGTCCATTGGCGGTGTCAGGTAAAACGCCGGGCTGAGAAATTCTTCCATGGATTTATGTACAGACCGGATTTCGAAATCTACAGAAGCAGTGGAGGGGAAATCCTGCTGAATATTTTTTTCCAGAAGCTCCATGACCCGTGTGGGCTCCATATCTGACAAATCCATTTTCTCATTTAGCAATGTGAGAAGTTGTGGATGCTGTTTCAAAAGTTCTGAAATTTCCTGAGAATCGGTGGAAAGCTGCTGGGTGAGGCGCTTTTCCAGTTTTTCCACAGGTATGTAGATTCCCACCTGGCTTTTTAGAAGATATTGGTAATATTCCTTTCCACCGGAAAAATTGACCAGTCCTCCGGTATTTTTGCCTGTTCCCCGAAGCTGCTCCAGACCTTCTATCAGCGTTTGATATGCGGGGAGAACCTTTTCCTTCAGAATTTGTTTATGGGTCAGGTTCAGCTGTTCCTGGTCCTTTTCGGAAAGCTTTCCATAGGCTTTTAGTTTCTGGGAAAAAATTTCCAGCATATAATTGGAATCCGGGTTTTGAATAAAAGCACGGCACTGATCCTGAATGCGTTCCAGGGTTTCGTCGCACATAAAAAATCCGGCATCAGCTTTTGTCTGTTCAAAGGCGAGAATGCTCTGGAAATATTCTTTTGTGCTGCAGAGCAGATTCAGGTAGTCGGTGATGTCCTGATTGGTGTAGAAGGAGTATTCCGCCAGCAGTACAGGCAGCTGCGCCTGGATCCCGAGGCTTGGGCTAAGCGGCTCTTCCAAAAGATAATTGTCGCCCAGAGAGGCTTCGGTGTGGTAGTAAAGGAGGAGCAGATCAAGGGTCAGGCGATTGGAAGTACTGAGCTTTGACTGGGAAAAATTTTTCAGCTTTTTTACATATTCCTGGCACTGGGCAGAGGCTTTTTCATTGTTGGGATGTATTGTGCCAAGGGTAGCGCGGGGGCGTGAGATGCCCTGTTTTTCCGGATAAGCCAGGGAATAATGAAGATTTAGGGCGTTTCCGGAAACCTCTTTTTCAAATATGGACTCTGCGAAGTTCTCGAAGCGGGCATTTTCGGAGAAGACATGACTGAAAAGCCAGGAAAATGTGAAGCAGATAATAAGAAAAAAAGTCAGAATAGTGGCGGTGAATTTTGGTCTGTTTGACATAGGATGCCCTCTGCTCTGGGGGATTTCTACTATATTATTGAGAATTTCAGTGTAGTATGCGAAATATTTGGTTCCATGGCTTTGGGATTATGTGTATTTTGTGTATAAAACTGACGGGAATGACAAAATTAGTCTGGGATGACAGGTGGAAGTTGTTAGATTTCACGGAAATGTCAGCTTTATTATGTATGGGAGCAAAATTGACGGTAACAGATTGTTGTGATATTATGCGTAATTGTTACATATGCTTAATATAAATGTAACATTTCGAATGGGCTACGGCAACTGAATTCAGGAAAAATATACCGCAAAGTGGGGCGTGCAGATTGTGGAAATGATTTTTGGGCACGTTCAAAGCGGTGAAACGGTAAGGAAAATTTTGGAAATAG
>ERZ1673748.3524-NODE-3524-length-9824-cov-75.406388_pt1 | contig 9824 bp, 13 predicted proteins | sample MGYA00580196_ERZ1673748 | MGnify/ENA primary metagenome ERZ1673748 (study PRJEB41218, sample SAMN15661796) | gut metagenome | host: Homo sapiens | place: Canada: London | collected 2015-08-20/2019-03-30 | study: EMG produced TPA metagenomics assembly of...
TTTAATCCGCAAAACGAAATGTTAGGCCGATTGTAAACGATGGGGCTCTTTTCCAAAAACGAAATGTACCTCTGGAACGTATTTAAGAACGGTGTTAGAACCCTATTCTAACACCGTTCTATCGTTACGCTAAGCCGCGATTTTATCGAGCAATTCGATTATGTTCTGCTTTATCTTTCGAGTGTCCCGTTTCCACTCGATAGGCGTCTCTCCTTTTTCATATTGAGGATAGGGATTTTCCAGCCTTTTGAAGCGGAACCGCTTGCAGAGCGGGTAAATATACCGATACGTCTTTACGACGAATATTTCGAAGTCACCGAGCAGAAACGCGACGTTCGCGCGAAGATAGCCTGACGAACTGGTTGTATCGGTCAAAATCTGTTCGTGCGTTATCTCTCCGGTTCGCTTATTGCGCAGAAACCGGGTATGATGGAACCCGTAATACCGAAAATTCGCGGCTTTGTAGATCGTACCGCATCCCAGGCGTCCGTCTGCGAATGATTGTACAGCGACAATATCGGGATCAACTTTTCGCAATAACCGGATCGACGCCCCGATCAGTATGCTTTCTGCATTGTGTCCGAGAGAATCGTCAATCCACATGCGGTTCAATTCGCACATCCACGCACGAGGGTTCGGATGGGTGAATATCTTTGCCTTCGGGTTCTTCATATAACCATACACGGCCACTCCGAGGCATTTGTCCGGTTCTTCGGCCCGAAATATCCCGAAATTGTATTTTCCGAAGCCTCCGTCGCACCATTTGTGCGAATAGTGATTTTCGATTATCATCTCTTTAGCAATGGATTTCGGCACGGATTTGATAATCAGCCGCCCCAGTGCAGAGGTATTTTTGAGGACTTGCAGGTTCTCGGTGTTGTTATTCATTCAAATTTCGTATCTTTGCCACATCTCACCCACATACTACATGTAAATGCGCCGAAGACGCGACGGAAGGCTTTAGCCCTCGGTCGTGCGTCTTCGGCGCGCGCTCGCGTAAGTATGTGGGTGAGATCTCTACTTACGGCCGGGGGCTTTTTCACGCCCCTATGTCATCGGTTTTTACTTTACGAGATAGCCTGCCACGAGCAGGAGCCATGTTGCGAGGTTTCCAACCGCGTAGGCTATCGCCTCGCCTCGTGAGAACTTCACGGCCCGGGTTTTTGCGACGAGACGCGCGAGAACCAGGGCGACGAGGGCCACGACGGGCAGGGCCGTCCAAAGCGAGAGCCCGCAGACGAGAGAAACGACGGCGGTCACGGCCGCCGCGACAAGCCCCAGCACGAAGGTCTGGTAGCACTCCTTGCCGACCGCTGCGAGCAGGGCGAGGAGGAAAGAGATTGCTTTTTTCATGGAACAAATTATTTTAAGAGAAACGATTTATTATTTCCATCGACCTATGGCGATCCATTGAAACGCCATTCCGGAGTTTCCCTGGTCGCCTCCGTCGCGGATATAGCGGGGTTTGATATAAAACCCGGAAACGGTTATGTCGGTGACGCCTCCGGCCTCGACCGTATCGTCGCCCTGCCCCTCGATGGTGATCAGTACGGCGAAGGGAGTCGCCGTGAAGGAGGTGGGAAACCTCACGGAACGCGAGGAGTAGCTCGTCCCCGAGGGCGCCGTTCCCAGTCTTCCCCATTGGAACATCAGGCCGTCGGGGGCCTTGTAGTAGCCGTTCTGGGAGAATGTCTTGGTCAGCGTGACATTCGAAAGGTCTTTCGCGGCCTTGTCGTTCCATGCCGTTTTCTCCGTATCGCTGACGAAGCGGTGCGCCGCATCCTGCGACACCTTTTCGGCTGCGAGCGGCCCGTCGAAGTCCCCTTTGGCATAAGGGAGGGTATTCCAGGCCGTCGTGCCGTCCCCGATTTTGTGTTTGAGCGTATCGGACTCATAGACGACCTCGCCGTCGAGCAGCACGGGGTTCTTGGCCTTCAGTGCGGCCGCCGTGTATGCCGGAAACTGCGTCCGGCCCTTGAGCGTCTTTGCCATTATTGCACGTCGTTATCTGTTTTCTGCCTTTCTTCGGCTATCGTCTGCCGGGCAACGGCCTTGCACTGCTCCGCATACTCATAATAGGCCGTGAACTGTTCGGTTTTTATCTTCCGCTGGCGGAGAATCGCCAGCTCGTCATCCACCGAATAACGCTCCCGAATCCGCTGCTGCACGAGCTGTTCGTAGGTGAGGCGGGTCGGTTCGGACTTCGGCTCCCGCAGCACGGGCATCCCGTTCTCGTCCTCGACGATCTCCATTCCCCGCGCCTGCCCGTCGAGCAGGCGGCGCCATTTGCCCTCGGTGATTTCGACCGCACCTTCGACGGGCTGGTCGTAAAAACCTTGTTTCCAGTATTTCATTGTGCACAACTGTTTGGTTACTGTTCCATGCCCGGTATCGTACATTGCAGGACGAACTCCCCGTCGGGCAGGCCGTCGAGCTTCTTCTTGTCGGCCGCCGACATCAGACCTGCAGCCGACTGGCTGGCGAGGGCCGTCGAAGCCTTGTCGTTCCAGGCCGATTTCTCGGTGTCGCTGACGAAGCGGTGCGAGGCGTCCTCCTGAATCATCGTTGCCGGGTGGCTGGCCGGGTGGACGTAGTTGTTCGCTCCGGTCGCCACTCCGTCGAGTTTCTGCTTGTCGGCCGCCGACATCAGGCCCGGCGTGGTCGGGGATGCCATATTTCCGCCGGGCTTCTCGTTCCACGCCTTCCGCTCGGCGTCGGTGATGAAACGGTGCGTCTCGTCTTGGGCGATCATCGTCGCCGGATGGCTGTCCGGGTGGACGTAGTTGTTCGCACCTGCCGCCACACCGTCGAGTTTCTGCTTGTCGGCTGCGGACATCAGGCCCGCCGCGGAGGCCGAGGCGGCCGTCTTGTCGGCCTTGCCGCTCCAGGCCGATTTCTCCGTGTCCGTCACGAAGCGGTGCGTGGCATCCTCGGAAATCATCGTCGCCGGGTGGCTGGCCGGGTGCTGGTAGTTGTTCGCCCCGGCGGCTACGCCCGCCAGCTTCTGCTTCTCGGCCGTGGTGTAGTCCTCGGTCGAAAGACCCTTGCCCGTGACCTTATCGACCTTCTGGCCGAGCTGTTTGGTCACGGTCGCGGCGAAGTTCGGGTCGTTGCCGAGGGCGTCGGCCAGCTCCTTGAGCGTGTCGAGGGCTTCGGGCGAACCGTTGAGTATCTGCTCGACGGCCTTGTCGATGTACTCTTTGGCCGAGGCGAGGGTCGCGGCGTTCCCGGAGGTCATGTCGGAACGGATGGCCGTCTCGCGGGCTGCGGTGTGGTCTTTCGCCGCCTGGAGCGTCGAGGCGTCGGCCGCCGCGAAGTCCTTGCGGACGGCCGCCTCGCGGTCGTTGGTGTGGCCTTTGGCCGCGTTCAGCGTCGCGGCGTCTCCGTCCTGCTGCTCCTTGCGCAGCACGCCCTCGCGCTCGGTGGTGAACGCCTTGGCCTGCGTGAGCGTCGCAGCGTCTCCTTCGGTCATATCCTTGCGGATGGCCGTCTCGCGGGCCGCGGTGTGGTCCTTCGCCGCCTGGAGTGTCGAGGCATCGGCCGCTGCGAAGTCCTTGCGGACGGCCGCCTCCCTTCCGGCGGTGTACTCGTTCGCCGAGGCAAGTGTCGCGGCGTCTCCCTCCTGCTGCTCTTTGCGCAACACACCCTCGCGTTCGGTGGTGAACGCCTTGGCCTGCGTAAGCGTCGCAGCGTCGCCGTCGGTCATGTCCTTGCGAATGGCCGTTTCGCGGGCCGCGGTATGGTCTTTCGCTGCCTGGAGCGTCGCGGTGTCTCCCTCCTGCTGCTCCTTGCGCAGCACGCCCTCGCGCTCGGTGGTGAACGCCTTGGCCTGCGTGAGCGTCGCAGCGTCTCCTTCGGTCATATCCTTGCGGATGGCCGTCTCGCGGGCCGCGGTGTGGTCCTTCGCCGCCTGGAGTGTCGAGGCATCGGCCGCTGCGAAGTCCTTGCGGACGGCCGCCTCCCTTCCGGCGGTGTACTCGTTCGCCGAGGCAAGTGTCGCGGCGTCTCCCTCCTGCTGCTCTTTGCGCAACACACCCTCGCGTTCGGTGGTGAACGCCTTGGCCTGCGTAAGCGTCGCAGCGTCGCCGTCGGTCATGTCCTTGCGAATGGCCGTTTCGCGGGCCGCGGTATGGTCTTTCGCTGCCTGGAGCGTCGCGGTGTCTCCCTCCTGCTGCTCCTTGCGCAGCACGCCTTCGCGCTCGGTGGTAAATGCCTTGGCCGAGGAGAGCGTCGCAGCGTCGCCCTCGGTCATGTCCTTGCGGATGGCTGCCTCCCTTCCGTCGGTGTAGGTCTTGGCCGACGCGAGGGTCTTCTCGTCGGCCGCCGCGAACTCCTTGCGGATGGCGGCGTCCTCCTCGCGGAGCTGGTCGATGGCCTCGTCGGTCTGTTCGATGTAGTCGGAGAGGTTCTCCTCGTCCTTCGTCACCCTCTCTTCGAGCCGCTTGCCGTCGTCGGCCGGATATTTGCCGTTGAGCTGGTCGGTGAGTCCTTCGACCTTATCCATCGAAATCTCGTCCTCGGTCTTGTGCCAGAAGCTGTCGAACAAATCCGAGAACTGCTCGGCCGTCGGGTACATTCTCCGGCCGAACCATTCGCGCAACAGCGCACGTACTCTGATTGCCATTGTCGTCGTGTTTACTTGGTTCTCATCACATAGGCCAGGGCGTAGTACGGCGGGCGGTTCTCGTGGGGTCGTCCTCCGCCCGCGGCGTCGGTGCGGCCGCTGCCCGAATTGAGTTCGTTGGCGGAACCTCCGCCCGTGAACCTTCGCCCTCTGTTCACGAGGAACAGCCCGTGGTCGTGCGAGGGCATCTCGTCCACGGAGAGCGTGTGGGTCTTCTCGCCGCCCACCTTGCCGTAGCTGCCGTAGTCGGCATCGTTGGGGTTGTAGCCCACGACGAAGCGGCCGCGCAGGTCCGGGAGGCGGAAGTATCCCGCCGTGGTCGAGAGCTTGCGGCCGTTGCAGTCGTAGGCGTTGTTGAACGCCGAACCGATGGCGGCGTAGAGCTCCGGATATTCCGACTGCTTGAGCTGCTGCCCTTCGCAGAGGGCGTATCCGTCGGGCACGGCAGTCCCGGCCCAGGTCTCGACCATCCCCAGCGGTGTGCGTTTGACCTCCGCGAGGGCCGTCTGCAAGGCCTCGATCTGCTTGCGGAGTTCCGGCAGCGACTGCGCCTCGGAGAACTCCTCCCAGCGGTAGTTCTCGGCGCCGACGCCCGGGGCGAGCGACCGCGCGACGTATGCCTGCGGGTAGTCGTAGCCGTCGGCCGTGACGGGAATCGTCTCCTGCCGCAGGTACATGCCGCCCGTCGTCGTGCCGCCCTCCCAGTAGAGCACCTCGCCCTCGGGATGGTCTGTCGTGCGCAGGAAGACGTACCCTTCGGCGCGCTGCGTCCCGCCGCCCGTCGGGGTGCAGCCCCACAGGACGGCCTTGTCGCCTGCCAGGTTGCCGAGAATCGACACGACGTGCAGGTTGGTCTGCTGGTAGTCGAGCATCTCGCAGTCGGCCGGGAAGTCTTTGTTGGGTTGCAGGAGGAACCTGCCGAGTATCTGTTTCATCGTCAAACGAAGTTTATCTGATAGCGTTTCGAAGCCAGTTTGTAGGAGTCCACTACGGCCCGGACGCGGTCGGTGTCGGTTTCGCCGAGCAGCTCAATGGGAATGTTCACCCAGAAGTCGTAGCCGCTCACGCCGCCGTAGCCGCGGCGGTTCAGCACCACCATGCGCCCCGAGTCACGGGCCGGGAGGCGCACAGCGCGCTGCACCTCGCGCTTGTAGAGGACGATGTCGCCGACGTTCGAGACCTCCTCGGTGACGGTGATCCTACGGTCGACGGGGTCGAACAGGTCGTTCAGCAGCCCGCGCAGGCAGCACACCTGCCCGTTGTGCAGGAGCCGGTAGTCCGTGTCGCGCCGCCAGAGCATGAACCGCGTGTGCAGCCATTGCAGGGGCGACACGGCGGCGTAGGCCACGGCGGCCAGCAGCGGCCGCCGCCGGAAGGTCGGCAGCAGCAGGAGCGCCAGGCGCTTGAAGTTCACGTCGTAGAGCTTACTCGTTGCCATAGGCTTTCAGGGTCAGTTGTACGTCCTCCATCGTGAAATACCCCGCGGCGGGGACGCAGCGCGCGTCGATGGGTACGACGACCGTCTCGTCCGCGGCGACTCTCGTCGCCCCCTTGAACTCCACGATCCGCACGCCCTCGACTGCCTGCAACGCATCGACGAGCGCCATGTTGGTATATTCGCCGTTGAAGGGCAGGTTCTCGATATACTCCCGGACGGCCTCGCGGCAGGCGGCCTCGACCGTCTCGGCCACGAGCATCGGGTCGTAGTAGATTTCCACCTCGCACGAGAAGCGGTCCGGGTCGGCGTTCACCAGTGCCGTGCGCACGCCCGCGTCCTTGATCTCGGCGATGTAGGCCGCAAGCTGCGCCTCGGTCTCGGCGTCGAGCCTGCACCGCTTGCCGCCCTCCTCGCCCGCGACCTTGATGGTCAGCAGCGAGGCGTCGGCGCTCTCCGCGGCCACGGCGTGCCTGACAACCCGCGCCGCCGCGATGGCGTCCTCGGTCATCCCCTCGGTGTCGTAGCGGTCCGTGTCGGGAACGAGCGTCTTGCCCTTCATGAACGCAAGCACCTTGTCGCGGTACCACCGCGGACGGTGCGGGATGATCTCCTCGATGCGCGCGTCCACCTCGCCCCGGTATGTGTCGAAAAGCTTCTCCAGCGTCCACGCCGCAACGGCGAAAAGGTAGAACAGAATCCCGATGACGGACACCTTGCTGAAATGCGCCGTGAAGCTGTCGCCCGGCGTGAAGGCGAACAGCTCCGCGACGTGCTCGTTGCGCATGAAGTCGGCCGCGATGCTCTCCTTGATTTGTTCGATTGTTCTCATTTTACCATGAAGTCTATTTCGATACCCATGTATCCGATGCCACCGTAGGGCGCTGCCTCGACCTCCTCGGCCGAAGGCGCGGTGGCGGGCTTCACCCCGTCGGCTGCCAGCTCCCCGACGACCGACTCCGTGCAGGCGGTCGTGCAGGCGATGTCGAGCGTCTGCCCGGTCTTCAGTTCGTCCGTCAGGGAAAGCCCGTTGAGCCGGGCGATGTCGAATGCCGCCTCGATATTGCCGCACTCCTGCAGGGCGATGTCCGGCAAGGTCTGGTTATTTCGTGTCGTAGTCCGCATCAATGATCAGTTTGTTGTTTGTCAAGTCTATTTCCACCTCGTTCACGCGCATTCCGTCGGCCTTCAACTGCTCCGTGATCTCGCGCACCCATCCGGCCGTTTCGTGGTCGTTGGCGATATTCGTGATTCCGACTCCCAGCGTCGGGTATTCTTTCGATTCGCCCTTCATCATTTGCAGGATGGCCGCCTGGTTCTGTGCCGTCGCCTCTCCGACCTGCAACCCCTCGGCATAGACGCCCTGGCTGTTCCGCCGGGTGTCAGGTCGCAGATCTCCCGTCGCGGGGTCGGTCAGTATGTCGATATTCTTTGCCATTGTCAATGCGTTGCCTTCTTGTCTTCCAAATCTTCCAGCGTGATGGTCGCGGCGGCCATCCGTTCGGAGAAAATCCCCGCGCCCGCAGGGCCGTTGGCCGCAGCTCCCGCACCCACCCCGGACAATCCTGCGGCGACGGCCTGCTGCATCGTCGTGCAATAGCTCCGGATGCTCTCCAGCGAACGGCGCAGCGCAGAGGCCAATACCAGACCGCCCTGTTTGCCTCCGTTGATCTCCACGCCTTCGGCCGTGATCTTCACGCGCATGTCTCCCGCCGCGACCGAAACGGCGCTGCCGTCCGCCTCGACGGAGGTGTCGCCGTGACGGTAGGTCAGCGATTCGATTTCCGAATAGCCGACCACGGCGCATTCGCGCAGCTCGCCGCACGAAAGGTCGGCCACCAGCACGATGCTTCCGGCTGCGGGTTTCAGCAGCAGGCCGCCGGACGCACCGCCTTCGATGGCCGCCAGGCGGATGTCCGGAATCTCCAGTCCGTTATGCCGCGCCCGGCAGGTGTCGCCCTCGACGGAGACGACCTCCATCGGGTGAAACAGGAACCCGGGCCGTTCCGTGCCCGTGATCTGCTGCAAAAGCCGTTTTATCCTCGATGCGTTATCCATTGCTCTCGATGCGTTTCCCGATGGTGACGACCCGGCTCGCGCCCTTGTCGCCGAAGGTCGTCTCGACCGTCAGCACGTAATAACTTCCGTTTTTGTATTCATACTCCGCGTCGCGGATCTCGGCCAGCCATGTCGGCTCGACATAGGGTTCGAGCCATCCGGTGAACGAGCCCTCGTAGCCGGTATAGGCCCGCACCTTCAGCTCTTCGTCGGCCCGTTGTTCGAGCGATTTCCGATCCGAAACACCCGGCAATTTGAGTGTAAACTTGTCGCCGCCCGTCGTACCGCGTTCGATACGGATCGTCTTGCCTTTGGCATCGGTTCCCTCGACGACAGCCAGAAACTTCCGCTTCGAGGCGTCCCGGTACTTGAGGTCGGACTTCTCGATGTTCACGGCGAAGTCGTAAATGACCTTCTCTCCGATCCGGGCATACTGCGGATGGACGTGCAGGGTTTTTCCGCGCAAGTAGATGTTGGCCTTCGTTTCGCCCTGCACCTTGCGCAGCACGTCGTACCCCGTCGCCGCATGGATGGTGAAGCGGTCATACGTGAAGTCGTAGTCGCACTCCACCCCGTAATCCCCGACCTCCCGGGCCACCGACGTCAGCAACGCTTTCACCGTCACGTTTTTCAGTACCCGGTCTTCGAGGTCCCGGCGGAACTTGTAGAGTTCGTCCTCGCAACGGACGCGCACGGAGTCGTTGTCGGTGGCGATCTCGGCGACATACCCCGCGAACTCCTCGCGCAGCACCCTGCCGTACCCGAGGCGGATGCGGACGGCGTCGCCTTCGGCGATCTTCCGTTCGACCTCCAGCGTCCGGTTGAAAAGCGTTCCCGGCAGCGTAATATCGGCCGTGTCGGCCAGGTTCTCGACGCTGCATTTGATCGCAACCTTTTCGAGTGCCGCCAGCCGATACTTCCCGATCGTTATGTCGTAGTTCATCGAATACATTTCGAACGCCGTTAAACCGGAATGAAAAGCGATGCGGGGAAGTCGCTGTACGCCTTGATTTCGAAGTTCTGGTTCTGCAAGCCCTTCGTGTGCGGGAATCCGACGCTCTCGATTACGAGGCGCGTGATGCCGAAAAGCAGCAGCAGCTCGTGTTCCACGTCGAGGTGATCCGCCGTATCGAACAGGTCGCGCAGCCGCCGCATGGCTTCCGCAGGGTATCGGTTCCCTGCGGCGATGAACACCCCCTGGATCGAAATTTCGTAGTCGCCTCGGCTCCACCGCTCCTTGACCGTTCCCGCATGACGGCCCTTGGCGACCGTGCGGCGGACGATCTCGTTGCGGCCGCTGACCGAAACGAGCGGTTCGAGCGGGAAGGTGAACCACTCGGTCACGCCGTCGGTCGGACGTTTGAGCCGCAGCGGCATGACCGAACTTACCGTGCCGACGGAGGCCATCTCCGCCCGGATTTCGTCCGCATCGGCCGTCCGTACCCCGTCCGTGTCCCGGAGCAGGAAATACGGAGGCAGGGCTCCGAAGCCGCCGAGGGCCTGCGTCGTGCGGACGCGGAGCGGATCGCGCAGTCCGTCCGATGAAACGACGACGTCCGGGGTCGCTTTCCCGATATTGAAAAATACCTTGCCCATCCTATTGTGCCGTCTTGGCCATTTGCAATAGCTGAATCAGTCTGTTCTCCAGATCACGCTGCATGTCGTCGCGCGAACCCTCGTAGCCGCCCTCGAAAACCAGCTTATCGA
>ERZ1673748.3558-NODE-3558-length-9751-cov-9.175846_pt1 | contig 9751 bp, 10 predicted proteins | sample MGYA00580196_ERZ1673748 | MGnify/ENA primary metagenome ERZ1673748 (study PRJEB41218, sample SAMN15661796) | gut metagenome | host: Homo sapiens | place: Canada: London | collected 2015-08-20/2019-03-30 | study: EMG produced TPA metagenomics assembly of...
TTTATCTATACCTTTTCATTGTAATAATTGTGTTGCATAAATATTTCACAATAAATTAACAATAAAATCACCAATGATCTATGGTTTATACATAATTAACATATTTGGTTGGTTTTGATATAAATCAATTTTTAATTCTTGAAAAAAATCTGCAAAACACGATAAATTGTCGTAGATCAAATTGGTGAGATCGTGACAATTTCGCTATAAATTGATCACTGTCGAAAAATGCAAATTTGCTCAATAAAAACCTGTTTATTGTAAGGATTTTGCGGCGTAATATAATTACGGGATCAATTTGGTTTATTCATTAACATACTTGTAACTTTTTTATCATTGTCTTTTCCTCTTTTGATGAAATGGCAACGATAGAGGCGAGCAAATAATTTTGTATTGGGGCATGCGTGTGACCCTTTCTAACGGGGTTCACTCTCGGAGTCTTCATGCGATGAGCAAGGAGTCATGATGTTAGATATAGTCGAACTGTCGCGCTTACAGTTTGCCTTGACCGCGATGTACCACTTCCTTTTTGTGCCACTGACGCTCGGTATGGCGTTCCTGCTGGCCATTATGGAAACGGTCTACGTCCTTTCCGGCAAACAGATTTATAAAGATATGACCAAGTTCTGGGGCAAGTTGTTTGGTATCAACTTCGCTCTGGGTGTGGCTACCGGTCTGACCATGGAGTTCCAGTTCGGGACTAACTGGTCTTACTATTCCCACTATGTAGGGGATATCTTCGGTGCGCCGCTGGCAATCGAAGGTCTAATGGCCTTCTTCCTCGAATCCACCTTTGTAGGTCTGTTCTTCTTCGGTTGGGATCGTCTGGGTAAAGTTCAGCATATGTGTGTCACCTGGCTGGTGGCGCTCGGTTCAAACCTGTCCGCACTGTGGATTCTGGTTGCGAACGGCTGGATGCAAAACCCAATCGCGTCCGATTTCAACTTTGAAACTATGCGTATGGAGATGGTGAGCTTCTCCGAGCTGGTGCTTAACCCGGTTGCTCAGGTGAAATTCGTTCACACTGTAGCGTCTGGTTATGTGACTGGCGCGATGTTCATCCTCGGTATCAGCGCATGGTATATGCTGAAAGGTCGTGACTTCGCCTTCGCTAAACGCTCCTTTGCTATCGCTGCCAGCTTCGGTATGGCTGCCGTTCTGTCTGTTATTGTTCTGGGTGATGAATCTGGTTACGAAATGGGCGACGTGCAGAAAACCAAACTGGCTGCTATTGAAGCCGAGTGGGAAACGCAACCTGCGCCTGCTGCCTTTACTCTGTTCGGCATTCCTGATCAGGAAGAGGAGACGAACAAATTTGCGATCCAGATCCCTTACGCGCTGGGCATCATTGCAACGCGTTCCGTGGATACTCCAGTTATCGGCCTGAAAGAACTGATGGTGCAGCATGAAGAACGCATTCGTAACGGGATGAAGGCGTACTCTCTGCTCGAGCAACTGCGTTCTGGTTCTACCGACCAGGCGGTTCGTGACCAGTTCAATAGCATGAAGAAAGACCTCGGTTACGGTCTGCTGCTGAAACGCTATACGCCAAACGTGGCTGATGCGACTGAAGCGCAGATTCAACAGGCAACCAAAGACTCCATTCCGCGTGTAGCGCCGCTGTACTTCGCGTTCCGTATTATGGTGGCGTGTGGCTTCCTGCTGCTGGCAATCATCGCGCTCTCTTTCTGGAGTGTCATCCGCAACCGCATTGGCGAGAAAAAATGGCTGCTGCGCGCCGCGCTGTACGGTATTCCGCTGCCGTGGATTGCTGTAGAAGCGGGCTGGTTTGTGGCTGAATATGGCCGCCAACCGTGGGCTATCGGTGAAGTGCTACCGACAGCTGTGGCGAACTCGTCACTGACCGCAGGCGATCTCATCTTCTCAATGGTGCTGATTTGCGGCCTGTATACCCTGTTCCTGGTGGCAGAATTGTTCTTAATGTTCAAGTTTGCACGCCTCGGCCCAAGCAGCCTGAAAACCGGTCGCTATCACTTTGAGCAGTCTTCCACGACTACTCAGCCGGCACGCTAAGACAGGAGTCGTCAAATGATCGATTATGAAGTATTGCGTTTTATCTGGTGGCTGCTGGTTGGCGTTCTGCTGATTGGTTTTGCAGTCACTGACGGTTTCGACATGGGGGTGGGCATGCTCACCCGTTTCCTCGGTCGTAACGACACCGAGCGTCGAATTATGATTAACTCCATTGCACCACACTGGGACGGTAACCAGGTTTGGCTGATCACCGCGGGCGGCGCACTCTTTGCTGCCTGGCCGATGGTCTATGCCGCTGCGTTCTCCGGCTTCTATGTGGCGATGATCCTCGTGCTGGCGTCTTTGTTCTTCCGTCCGGTCGGTTTTGACTACCGCTCCAAGATTGAAGAAACCCGCTGGCGTAACATGTGGGACTGGGGCATCTTCATTGGTAGCTTCGTTCCGCCGCTGGTGATTGGTGTAGCGTTCGGTAACCTGTTGCAGGGCGTACCGTTCAACGTTGATGAATATCTGCGTCTGTACTACACCGGTAACTTTTTCCAGCTGCTTAACCCGTTCGGCCTGCTGGCAGGCGTGGTGAGCGTAGGGATGATCATTACTCAGGGCGCAACCTATCTGCAAATGCGTACCGTGGGCGAACTGCACTTGCGTACCCGTGCAACGGCTCAGGTGGCGGCACTGGTGACACTGGTCTGCTTCGCACTGGCTGGCGTATGGGTGATGTACGGTATCGATGGTTATGTTGTGAAATCAACAATGGACCATTACGCAGCCTCTAACCCGCTGAATAAAGAAGTGGTTCGTGAAGCTGGCGCATGGCTGGTTAACTTCAACAACACGCCAATTCTGTGGGCTATTCCGGCACTGGGTGTGGTTCTGCCGCTGCTGACCATCCTGACTGCACGTATGGATAAAGCCGCGTGGGCGTTTGTGTTCTCCTCCCTGACGCTGGCCTGCATCATCCTGACTGCCGGTATCGCAATGTTCCCGTTTGTGATGCCGTCCAGCACCATGATGAACGCAAGTCTGACAATGTGGGATGCAACTTCCAGCCAGCTGACGCTTAACGTCATGACCTGGGTTGCGGTGGTTCTGGTACCGATCATTCTGCTCTACACCGCCTGGTGCTACTGGAAAATGTTCGGTCGTATCACCAAAGAAGATATTGAACGTAACACCCACTCTCTGTACTAAGTAAGGAGCTAAAAATGTGGTATTTCGCATGGATTCTGGGAACGCTTCTTGCCTGTTCGTTTGGGGTAATCACCGCGCTGGCGCTTGAGCACGTCGAATCAGGCAAAGCCGGTCAAGAAGACATCTGATGAGTAAGATTATCGCAACCTTGTATGCGGTAATGGACAAGCGCCCCCTGCGGGCGCTTTCCTTCGTGATGGCGCTTCTGTTAGCAGGATGTATGTTTTGGGACCCGTCACGTTTCGCCGCGAAGACCAGTGAACTGGAAATCTGGCATGGTTTATTGCTGATGTGGGCCGTCTGTGCTGGTGTTATTCACGGCGTGGGCTTTCGTCCGCAGAAGGTTCTTTGGCAAGGGATTTTTTGCCCATTGCTTGCCGATATTGTTCTCATTGTCGGGCTGATTTTCTTCTTCTTTTAAATCAGAATTCTCTTTAAAAAATTATGGGCCGCTCCAGGCCCATAAATTTTTACGCTCCCTTAACTTGCCCTCATTCCCAAACCTCAATCGCGCGCGTATAGTAGCAGCGTTTAAAAGCTCTAACTTTTGTTGCATTACCGGGATGTAAAGTGAATACAACGCTGTTTCGATGGCCGGTTCGCGTCTACTATGAAGATACCGATGCCGGTGGTGTGGTGTACCACGCCAGTTACGTCGCTTTTTATGAAAGAGCACGCACAGAGATGCTGCGTCATCATCACTTCAGTCAACAGGCGCTGATGGCTGAACGCGTTGCCTTTGTGGTACGTAAAATGACGGTGGAATATTACGCACCTGCGCGGCTCGACGATATGCTCGAAATACAGACTGAAATAACATCAATGCGTGGCACCTCTTTGGTTTTCACGCAACGTATTGTCAACGCCGAGAATACTTTGCTGAATGAAGCAGAGGTTCTGGTTGTTTGCGTTGACCCACTCAAAATGAAGCCTCGTGCGCTTCCCAAGTCTATTGTCGCGGAGTTTAAGCAGTGACTGACATGAATATCCTTGATTTGTTCCTGAAGGCTAGCCTTCTGGTTAAACTTATCATGTTGATTTTGATTGGTTTTTCAATCGCATCCTGGGCCATTATTATCCAGCGGACCCGTATTCTTAACGCAGCGGCGCGTGAAGCCGAAGCGTTTGAAGATAAATTCTGGTCTGGAATCGAACTCTCTCGCCTCTATCAAGAGAGTCAGGGGAAACGGGATAATCTGACTGGTTCGGAACAAATCTTTTACAGCGGCTTCAAAGAGTTTGTGCGCCTGCATCGTGCCAATAGCCATGCGCCGGAAGCCGTAGTGGAAGGGGCGTCGCGTGCTATGCGTATCTCCATGAACCGCGAACTTGAAAATCTGGAAACGCACATTCCGTTCCTCGGTACGGTTGGCTCCATCAGCCCGTATATTGGTCTGTTTGGTACGGTCTGGGGGATCATGCACGCCTTTATCGCCCTCGGGGCAGTAAAACAAGCGACACTGCAAATGGTTGCGCCCGGTATCGCAGAAGCGTTGATTGCGACGGCAATTGGTCTGTTCGCCGCAATTCCGGCGGTAATGGCTTATAACCGCCTCAACCAGCGCGTAAACAAACTGGAACTGAATTACGACAACTTTATGGAAGAGTTTACCGCGATTCTGCACCGCCAGGCGTTTACCGTTAGCGAGAGCAACAAGGGGTAAGCCATGGCCAGAGCGCGTGGACGAGGTCGTCGCGATCTCAAGTCCGAAATCAACATTGTACCGTTGCTGGACGTACTGCTGGTGCTGTTGCTGATCTTTATGGCGACAGCGCCCATCATCACCCAGAGCGTGGAGGTCGATCTGCCAGACGCTACTGAATCACAGGCGGTGAGCAGTAACGATAATCCGCCAGTGATTGTTGAAGTGTCTGGTATTGGTCAGTACACCGTGGTGGTTGAGAAAGATCGCCTGGAGCGTTTACCACCAGAGCAGGTGGTGGCGGAAGTGTCCAGCCGTTTCAAGGCCAACCCGAAAACGGTCTTTCTGATCGGTGGCGCAAAAGATGTGCCTTACGATGAAATAATTAAAGCACTGAACTTGTTACATAGTGCGGGTGTGAAATCGGTTGGTTTAATGACGCAGCCTATCTAAACATCTGCGTTTCCCTTGCTTGAAAGAGAGCGGGTAACAGGCGAACAGTTTTTGGAAACCGAGAGTGTCAAAGGCAACCGAACAAAACGACAAGCTCAAACGGGCGATAATTATTTCAGCAGTGCTGCATGTCATCTTATTTGCGGCGCTGATCTGGAGTTCGTTCGATGAGAATATAGAAGCTTCAGCCGGAGGCGGCGGTGGTTCGTCCATCGACGCTGTAATGGTTGATTCAGGTGCGGTAGTTGAGCAGTACAAACGCATGCAAAGCCAGGAATCAAGCGCGAAGCGTTCTGATGAGCAGCGCAAGATGAAGGAACAGCAGGCTGCGGAAGAACTGCGTGAGAAACAAGCGGCTGAACAGGAACGCCTGAAGCAACTTGAGAAAGAGCGGTTAGCGGCTCAGGAGCAGAAAAAGCAGGCTGAAGAAGCCGCAAAACAGGCCGAGTTAAAGCAGAAGCAAGCGGAAGAAGCGGCATCGAAAGCGGCGGCAGATGCTAAAGCGAAGGCCGAAGCGGATGCAAAAGCTGCGGAAGAAGCAGCGAAGAAAGCGGCTGCAGACGCGAAGAAAAAAGCAGAAGCAGAAGCCGCCAAAGCCGCAGCCGAAGCGCAGAAAAAAGCCGAAGCAGCCGCTGCGGCGCTGAAGAAGAAAGCGGAAGCGGCAGAAGCAGCTGAAGCAAGAAAGAAAGCGGCAACTGAAGCTGCTGAAAAAGCCAAAGCAGAAGCTGAGAAGAAAGCGGCTGCTGAAAAGGCTGCAGCTGATAAGAAAGCGGCAGCAGAGAAAGCTGCAGCCGACAAAAAAGCAGCAGAAAAAGCGGCTGCTGAAAAGGCAGCAGCTGATAAGAAAGCAGCGGCAGAAAAAGCCGCCGCAGACAAAAAAGCGGCAGAAAAAGCCGCCGCAGACAAAAAAGCGGCAGCTGCAAAAGCAGCAGCTGAAAAAGCCGCTGCAGCAAAAGCTGCCGCAGAGGCAGATGATATTTTCGGTGAGCTAAGCTCTGGTAAGAATGCACCGAAAACGGGGGGAGGGGCGAAAGGGAACAATGCTTCGCCAGCCGGGAGTGGTAATACTAAAAACAATGGCGCATCAGGGGCCGATATCAATAACTATGCCGGGCAGATTAAATCTGCTATCGAAAGTAAGTTCTATGACGCATCGTCCTATGCAGGCAAAACCTGTACGCTGCGCATAAAACTGGCACCCGATGGTATGTTACTGGATATCAAACCTGAAGGTGGCGATCCCGCACTTTGTCAGGCTGCGTTGGCAGCAGCTAAACTTGCGAAGATCCCGAAACCACCAAGCCAGGCAGTATATGAAGTGTTCAAAAACGCGCCATTGGACTTCAAACCGTAATCGCGATGTTGACTGTTCCGACGGTCAACATCAGGCACCGGTTGCCACGGGGTTCTGGTAGTTTTGTGTATTTTAGTTTGTTAACATTCTGCTAAATTATCGTGGGCCATCGGTCCAGATAAGGGAGATATGATGAAGCAGGCATTACGAGTAGCATTTGGTTTTCTCATACTGTGGGCATCAGTTCTGCATGCTGAAGTCCGCATTGTGATCGACAGCGGTGTAGATTCCGGTCGTCCTATTGGAGTTGTTCCTTTCCAGTGGGCGGGCCCTGGTGCGGCACCTGAAGATATTGGCGGCATCGTTGCTGCCGACTTGCGTAACAGCGGTAAATTTAATCCGTTAGATCGCGCTCGTCTGCCACAGCAGCCGGGTAGTGCGCAGGAAGTACAACCAGCTGCATGGTCCGCGCTGGGTATTGACGCTGTAGTTGTCGGTCAGGTCACTCCGAATCCGGATGGTTCTTACAATGTTGCTTATCAACTTGTTGACACTGGCGGCGCACCGGGTACTGTACTTGCTCAGAACTCGTACAAAGTGAACAAGCAGTGGCTGCGTTATGCTGGTCATACCGCCAGTGATGAAGTGTTTGAAAAACTGACCGGCATTAAAGGTGCGTTCCGTACCCGTATTGCCTACGTTGTTCAGACCAACGGCGGTCAGTTCCCGTATGAACTGCGCGTATCTGACTATGACGGTTACAACCAGTTTGTCGTTCACCGTTCACCGCAGCCGCTGATGTCTCCGGCGTGGTCACCAGACGGTTCTAAACTGGCTTATGTGACCTTCGAAAGCGGTCGTTCCGCGCTGGTTATTCAGACGCTGGCAAATGGCGCTGTACGTCAGGTGGCTTCATTCCCGCGTCACAACGGTGCACCTGCATTCTCGCCAGACGGCAGCAAACTGGCATTCGCCTTGTCGAAAACCGGTAGTCTGAACCTGTACGTAATGGATTTGGCTTCTGGTCAGATCCGCCAGGTGACTGATGGTCGCAGTAACAATACCGAACCGACCTGGTTCCCGGATAGCCAGAACCTGGCATTTACTTCTGACCAGGCCGGTCGTCCACAGGTTTATAAAGTGAATATCAACGGCGGTGCGCCACAACGTATTACCTGGGAAGGTTCGCAGAACCAGGATGCGGATGTCAGCAGCGACGGTAAATTTATGGTAATGGTTAGCTCCAACGGTGGACAGCAGCACATTGCCAAACAAGATCTGGCAACGGGAGGCGTACAAGTTCTGTCGTCCACGTTCCTGGATGAAACGCCAAGTCTGGCACCTAACGGCACTATGGTAATCTACAGCTCTTCTCAGGGGATGGGATCCGTGCTGAATTTGGTTTCTACAGATGGGCGTTTCAAAGCGCGTCTTCCGGCAACTGATGGACAGGTCAAATTCCCTGCCTGGTCGCCGTATCTGTGATAATAATTAATTGAATAGTAAAGGAATCATTGAAATGCAACTGAACAAAGTGCTGAAAGGGCTGATGATTGCTCTGCCTGTTATGGCAATTGCGGCATGTTCTTCCAACAAGAACGCCAGCAATGACGGCAGCGAAGGCATGCTGGGTGCCGGCACTGGTATGGATGCGAACGGCGGCAACGGCAACATGTCTTCCGAAGAGCAGGCTCGTCTGCAAATGCAACAGCTGCAGCAGAACAACATCGTTTACTTCGATCTGGACAAGTACGATATCCGTTCTGACTTCGCTCAAATGCTGGATGCACATGCAAACTTCCTGCGTAGCAACCCGTCTTACAAAGTCACCGTAGAAGGTCACGCGGACGAACGTGGTACTCCGGAATACAACATCTCCCTGGGTGAACGTCGTGCGAACGCCGTTAAGATGTACCTGCAGGGTAAAGGCGTTTCTGCAGACCAGATCTCCATCGTTTCTTACGGTAAAGAAAAACCTGCAGTACTGGGTCATGACGAAGCGGCATACTCCAAAAACCGTCGTGCGGTACTGGTTTACTAAGAGAATTGCATGAGCAGTAACTTCAGACATCAACTATTGAGTCTGTCGTTACTGGTTGGTATAGCGGCCCCCTGGGCCGCTTTTGCTCAGGCACCAATCAGTAGTGTCGGCTCAGGCTCGGTCGAAGACCGCGTCACTCAACTTGAGCGTATTTCTAATGCTCACAGCCAGCTTTTAACCCAACTCCAGCAACAACTCTCTGATAATCAATCCGATATTGATTCCCTGCGTGGTCAGATTCAGGAAAATCAGTATCAACTGAATCAGGTCGTGGAGCGGCAAAAGCAGATCCTGTTGCAGATCGATAGCCTCAGCAGCGGTGGTGCAACGGCGCAATCAACCAGCGGCGATCAAAGCGGTGCGGCGGCATCAACGACGCCGACAGCTGATGCTGGTACTGCGAATGCTGGCGCGCCGGTGAAAAGCGGTGATGCAAACACGGATTACAATGCAGCTATTGCGCTGGTGCAGGATAAATCCCGCCAGGATGACGCAATGGTGGCATTTCAGAATTTCATCAAGAATTACCCTGATTCAACTTACCTGCCAAACGCCAATTATTGGCTGGGTCAGTTAAACTACAACAAGGGTAAAAAAGATGATGCGGCGTATTATTTTGCTTCGGTAGTGAAAAACTATCCGAAGTCACCGAAGGCTGCAGATGCGATGTTTAAAGTCGGCGTCATCATGCAGGACAAAGGTGACACCGCAAAAGCGAAAGCCGTATACCAGCAGGTTATCAGTAAATACCCTGGTACTGATGGCGCTAAACAGGCGCAAAAACGTCTGAACGCGATGTAATGCATAACACACGACCAGAAGTCGCATTATTTCTGGTCGTGTCGTGCGAATCATAAGCAGTTGAGTGATCTACATCGAAATTTTTGTTGCGCTCAAGTCTGAAATCAGTAATATATGCCGCCGTTGCCACGGGATATCAAACAAACCGAAAGCAACGAAAAAGTGGGTCGTTAGCTCAGTTGGTAGAGCAGTTGACTTTTAATCAATTGGTCGCAGGTTCGAATCCTGCACGACCCACCACTAACGTAGTTAGTTGTAGTATCCAGCGTAGTATCGGGTGATTAGCTCAGCTGGGAGAGCACCTCCCTTACAAGGAGGGGGTCGGCGGTT
>ERZ1673748.3560-NODE-3560-length-9745-cov-3.542518_pt1 | contig 9745 bp, 8 predicted proteins | sample MGYA00580196_ERZ1673748 | MGnify/ENA primary metagenome ERZ1673748 (study PRJEB41218, sample SAMN15661796) | gut metagenome | host: Homo sapiens | place: Canada: London | collected 2015-08-20/2019-03-30 | study: EMG produced TPA metagenomics assembly of PRJNA649273...
AGGCGGCCGGACCTGGACCCAGGTGAAGGTCATCTCCACCGCCTGCTGGATCAGCTGGGACTTCACCCTGCCGGACGGCAGCCCCATCCCGGAGTACGAATTTCTCCCGGAGGACTGGGGCACATGGCCGGACATGGACACCCTGTTGCTGACGGTCGGCCGGGGTGGGGACGCAGGGAGCCCCACACCTACCGCTGCACCGTGCGTATGAACCAGGACGGAACGCTGTCTGGCTCCGCTTTGGAACAGACCACAGAGGTACTGTCGGAGGACTACGACTTCGACCACGACGGCATGCCGGAGACCACGGAGCTGGTGACGGTGCTCACCCCGGAGACAGATTACTATCCCGCTTGGTATATCCTGCAGGTCATCCGGCAGGACGGCGTGGAGTTGTGGTCCGCCGGAGCCCATCCGTCCCATGCCGGCTGGACCAGCGTATTTGCCTGCAAGATCGATGGCGAGGACTACCTGCTGCAATACGAGCCGGAGATGTACCAGGGCTGGGCGGAATACGCCTATGAATTGTGGGCCTTTGATGGGAACGGGCAGGCATACACATCGGACAACAGGTCGGTAACCTTTGACATCAACTTTGGCCGGGAGGAACACCAGTTTGACCCGGAGGCCATCGCCGGGTTTTTCTGGGAGCTGCGAGGTCTCCTCCAGGACAGCATCCTTTTGGCCAGCACGGAAAACGGGGAGTTCCAGACTGGTATTCCGGGGCTGGAGCTGCAGAATTATATATTCAGCGATCTGCTGTCCCTGGACAGCCTGGAGGCCATGGAGGCCTCGGTCCGGCAGCAGGAGGCGGAGCTGGATGAACAGACCGTCTGGCCCGCACCGCCGGAGGGCGGCAGTCTGGCCGATGCCATGGCATCCCTGCCGCCCCGGTACCGGGAGGTGCTTCTGCTAAAATACTACAACGGCTATTCCGCCCGGGAGATCGCGGGATTTCTCTCCGCCACCCCTGATGCCGTGACCCAGACCTTGCACCGGGCCCGGAAGAAGCTGGCGGAAATTCTGGATGAGAGGGGGGAGACGCCATGATGATCTCAGAGGAGGCCCTGTACGCGGCGGCGCCGGAGGCGGCGGAGAAATTCCTCTCCGCTCTGCCGGACCGGGAGGACTGCGTCCATGACTTCTCCCCGGACTTCGAGGCCCGGATGGCGACGCTGCTCCGCCGTCAGCGGAGACGGCGGCACTGGCGGGCCCTGCTGGCGGCGGCCGCCGTGCTGGGCGCCTGGGCGGCGGGACTCTCCGTGGGGGCGGGGGACCGGACGGACTGCCAGATCTACTGGTCCCAGACGGACGGGGAACTGCGGTACGTTATCCGCCTGGAGCACACCACCACCCGGCCTTTCCAGGACGCCCAACTGCGCTGTGTGCCGGAGGGCTTCATCCTGGTCCGCGGCAGCACCAGTGAGATCCGCGGGGAGCGAAGTCTGGTGTACCGAAGGGGAGAGGATGCCTCCTTCACCCTGATGCAGACCCAGGGAGAGGACCTGGTGGGTTCCAAGGGGACCGCCTGCCAGGGCTCTGAGGTGGAGGTCAACGGCCGCCTGGGCCTGCTGGTGGAAGAGGAGACGGACAGCACAGAAAAAGACCTGCTGTGGACGGACGGGCCCTACATCTTCGCCCTCCATGGGAAGGGCCTGTCCGCCGAAGAGCTGCTGGAGATTGCCAGGAATGTGACCTGGTGACAGGAAAGGAAGGAATCTGATGAAACGCAATTACATTCCCTTTATCGCGGGCATGAGCACCATGCTGCTGTTGGTGGGGCTGGTGGGGGCCTCCCTGGCGGGGGAGACCAGGCCGCCCGCTGTCCCTCAGAGCGGAACGCTGAACGGACAGGTGGCCTACGGCGAGGCGGGTGTGGCTCTGTTCGGCAAGGAACAGGTACCTGCCGGCGCTGCCTGGACTACGGAGGACGGAGCGCAGATCCCCACTGTGCTGACCTACACTGATGAAAACGGGGAGGACCACTACTTCATCAGCGCCGAGACCGCGGCGGAGGTGCTGGACATGGTCTACGGCGCGGTGTACCGGGAGGACCTGAACTGCATTGATTTCGGCACTGAGGCGGCCGTAGATGCGGAGGGCAATCCCCGTCTAGACGGGAACGGCCAGCCCATCTACTGGACGGGGGCTGAGTTCTTCTCCAGAAGGACCACGCAGAACGAAGACGGCACGGAGCGCATCATCGCCATCGGCAACCAGAAAGCGGAGATTCAGGTGGGGGACGGCACCTCCGTCATCGTCGGACACGGGCTGGAAGAGGACTCGCCCATCCGGGAGGAACTCATCCAGCGGCAGATGGAGACGCCCACCGTGCCGGAGTATGGCGTCAGCTGCGGGGTGTTCACCGAGGTGGACCCGGCGGTGCTGGATCCAGCCGCCTATCTGGGGCGGTTCGTGGACGGCGTGGCCCTCCAGGGGGCGGATCTGACGTACACCTTCCACTTCATGCCGGAGCTGCCCTATGCCGCCCTGGTGATCGAGAACCAGGGGGACCAGGACATCCTGGTGCGTGTCTTCCGCCCTGGACCGTGGGCCATATCAACCAGGAGCTGTTCTCCATGGTTCGCATCCCCGCCGGAGAGACGCTGGTCCGGGCTTTCCAGGTCCAGGAAGGGGAGAGCGCCGACCTGCGGAACAAGCTGACGGTGGAAATCACCGGCATCGGTGATGGAGAGGCCCAGGTGCGCCTGTCCTCGGAGCAGTACGGCGGCAGTACCCGGAAATAAACCGAACAGCAGCCGCCCGGCGAAAGCCGGGCGGCTGTGGCTTATACTCTGGAGGTCAGCCCGTGCTTTTCCAGGGCCGCCCTGATTTTCTCCAGCCCGGCCTCGGTGGGGTCGCACAACGGCAGGCGCAGGGGGCCCACGTCCCAGCCCAGCAGGTTCAGCGCCGTTTTGACGGGGATGGGGTTCACGTCGCAGAACATGGCGTCGCAGAAGTCCTTCAGCTCCAGCTGCAGCTTTCCGGCGGCGGCGAAGTCGTTCCGCAGGCACAGCTCCGTCAGCCGGTGCATCTCCGCTGGCAGGACGTTGGCCACTACGGAGATGACGCCCTTGCCGCCCAGCATACAGATGGCCGCTGTCTCGTCATCGTTGCCGGACCAGATGGAGAAGTCCTCCGGGCACAGGTTCCGGGTCTTCTGAATGTTGGAGAAGTTGCCCCCCGCCTCCTTGACGCCGTTGATGTTGGGGTGCTTGGCAAGCTCCGCATACGTCTCCGGCGCGATGGTGACGCCGGTGCGGGAGGGTACGTCGTACAGGATCAGCGGCACATCCACGCCGTCGGCGATCACCTGGAAGTGGCGGATGAGCCCGGCTTGGCTGGCCTTGTTGTAGTAGGGCGTCACCAGCAGCAATCCGTCGGCCCCGGCCCGCTCCGCGTCCCGGGACAGGGCCAGGGCGTTCTCTGTGGAGTTGGAGCCGGTGCCGGCGATCACCGGCAGCCGCCCGTCCACGTGGTCCACACAGAACTCGATGGTCCGCATCCGCTCCCGGTAGCTCATGGTGCTGGCCTCGCCGGTGGTGCCGCAGACGATGATGGCGTCGGTGCCGTTTTTCATTTGAAAGTCCAGCAGCTTCCCCAGGGTGGGGAGATCCACGGTCTCTTTGGTAAAGGGCGTGACAATGGCCACACCGGACCCGGTGAAGAGAGGCTTTTTCAATGTACACACGCTCCTTTTCAGCTGGAAATGGGGAATTAGAAATTTTGGTGCCCGGTGGAGCTTGGAAATTTAAAATCGTTCCGCCTGCGGCGGAACACCTCCATTTCAAATTTCCAATTCCTAAATTTGATGCAGGTCTGAGGATAAAAGAGGCGGCCTGCCAACTCCGGCAAGCCGTCTCTTTTGTGGATGTATGAGATGGAATCAGTCCATGTATCCCTTGGCGCACAGCAGCTCTGCCAGGAGCACCGCGCCGCCCGCAGCGCCCCGCAGGGTGTTGTGGGAGAGGCACACGAACTTGTAGTCGTACTGGGTGTCCGGCCGCAGGCGGCCCACGGACACGGCCATGCCGTGCTCCAGGTTCCGGTCCAGCCGGGTCTGGGGCCGGTCAGGCTCCTCAAAGTAGTGGAGGAACTGCTTGGGGGCGGAGGGGAGCTCCAGCTCCTGGGGTACGCCCCGGAAGGCGGCCCAGTCGGCCTTGATCTGCTCCATGGAGGGGGCCTTGCCGTCCGCGAATTTCATAAACACCGCGGCCATGTGACCGTCCTGGCAGGCCACCCGGAAGCACTGGGCGGTGATGGAGGGGCCGTCGGCCCTGACGATCTTCCCGTCCTCCACGCGGCCCCACAGCTTCAACGGCTCCTGCTCGCTCTTCTCCTCCTCGCCGCCGATGTAGGGGATGCAGTTATCCACCATCTCCGGCCAGCGCTGGAAGGTCTTGCCGGCGCCGGAGATGGCCTGATAGGTGCAGACCAGGATTTTGTCCAGGCCGTACTTCTTCAGGGGGTGCAGGGCCGGGACGTAGCTCTGGAGCGAACAGTTGCTCTTCACGGCGATGAAGCCCCGGCGGGTGCCCAGGCGCTTGCGCTGGGCCTCGATCACCGCCAGATGGTCCGCGTTGATCTCCGGGACTACCATGGGTACATCGTCGGTCCACCGGTGGGCGGAGTTGTTGGAGACGATGGGGCACTCCAGTCTCGCGTATTTCTCCTCCAGGGCCCGGATCTCCTCTTTCTTCATGTCCACGGCGCAGAAGCAGAAATCCACCATGGAGGCCAGCCGCTCCGCGTCCTGCTCCGCGTCCAGGACCACCAGATTTTTGGCCTCCTCCGGCATGGGGACGTCCAGGGCCCAGCGGCCCGCCACCGCCTCGGCGTAAGGTTTGCCGGCGCTGCGTGCGCTGGCGGCGATGGCCGTCAGCTGAAACCAGGGGTGATGCTCCATCAGCGTGATGAAGCGCTGGCCCACCATGCCGGTGCCGCCGATGATTCCGACTTTGTACTGTTTCATAGTATGTGCCTCCTGCTCCCATGTTGCGGCGGAAAAACGCGATGCCTTCCGTCGATTTTGGTTGAATATGGCGCCGGAATGTACTATAATGATCCATATTGATGTAGAAAGCCTGTACTTCCAGCACGGACATTTGTACATATATTAGCATACTTCCGCGATTCCGTCAAGGTGCATGGCTTGGGGAGGTTCCATGAAAAAAGGCTTGTTCCTGCTGTCGCTGATTGTGACATTTTACGCCCTGGGTACTGTCAGCGCCTCCGCCGTCACCAATGATACGGTGAAGGTGGGGCTGCGGTACGGCTCCTCCGTCATGTCCTCCGCCAACCTGGAAAACGATGAGGGCAGCGGTTACGAGTTCGGGTACTTCGAGGACGACCGGACCTTCGTGTCCCTGGGTGAGACGGACGAGACCGCCATCACCATGGAGCCGGCAGGCCGGGACGGCATCCAGGTGACCATCACCGGCACAGACCGGGTCCTCTATGAGAGCAGGGAGGACACCCTGGCCGTGATGCCCCAGGGCCGGGACCCCGTCACCTGGTTCCGGGGGAACCGCTACCGGGGCGGGTTCGAGTACACCGTCAGCGGCGGCGGGCTGCAGGTGGTGAACGTGGTGGACCTGGAGGACTATGTGAAGGGCGTTCTGCCCTCTGAAATGCCGGGGAACTGGGAGCTGGAGGCCTTGAAGGCCCAGGCCGTGTGCGCCCGGACCTTTGCCTGCCTCACCACCAAGCACCTGTCCGCCTACGGATTCGACGTGTGCAGCTCCACAGACTGCCAAGCGTACAGCGGCATCGGTGAGGCCACCTCCGCCACGGACCGGGCGGTGGAGGAGACGGAGGGGGAGTGCCTCTATTATGACGGCGAGCTGGCCCAGGCCTACTACCACTCCTCCGACGGCGGCGCCACCGAGGACGCGGAGAACGTCTGGGGCACCGACGTGCCCTATCTCCGGGGAAAGGAAGACCCCTACGAGGCGCAGATCTCCATTCCTGATTACAGGTGGACGGTCACCTATACCTGGGAGGAGCTGACCTGGGTGCTGCAGAACAGCGGCTACGACATCGGGGACGTGGTGGACGCCTATGTATCGGAAGTCACCGATCTGGGCAACGTGTATTCCGTGACCTTTGTGGACAGCCGCGGAAAGACCCTGGTCCGCACGGGGGACGATGCCCGGATGGCCTTTTACAGCACCACCCTGGGCAAGAACGTCCCCAGCCTGCGGTTCACCATCACCGGCGGCACTGGGGGCGGCAGCAGCTACGCGGTGAACAGCGCCTCCGGCACCCTGTCGGCTCTGGACGGTGCGTCCGTCATCTCCGGCAGCGGCACCGTCAGCCGCCTGGAGGGGGAGGACCACGCCGCCATCTCCGCCTCCGGAACGGCGGACCTCACCGGCGGCAGCTCCGGCGGGCGGGGCTCCGCCTCCCGGGGCGGCATCACCATCACCGGCACCGGAAACGGCCATAACGTGGGCATGAGCCAGTACGGCGCCAGGGCCATGGCGGAGCAGGGCCACGACTACATCGACATTTTGGAATTTTATTTCACCGGCATCCGTGTCCGGTAATGAGAAGGAAGCAACATGAAGACCAGTGATTTTTACTACGACCTGCCCCAGGAGCTGATCGCCCAGACCCCCATTGAGAAGCGGGACACCTCCCGCCTGATGACTCTGGATCGGGTGAGCGGCGCCACGGGACACCACCATTTCTACGACCTGCCGGACTACCTGAACCCCGGCGACTGCCTGATTTTGAACAACTCCCGGGTGCTGCCCGCCCGTCTGGTGGGACAGCGGCTGCCCGGCGGCGGCATCTGCGAGGTGCTGCTGCTGAACGACAGGGGAGACAAGGTGTGGGAGTGTCTGGTCCGCCCGGGCCGGAAGCTCCGCAAGGGCACCAGACTGTCCTTCGGCAACGGGGAGCTGACCGCCGAGATCGTGGAGCAGCTGGAGGAGGGCGGCCGCCTGATCCGCTTCGACTACGAGGGCATCTTTCTGGAGACGCTGGAGCGGCTGGGCAAGATGCCCCTGCCCCCCTACATCAAGGAGGAGCTCCAGGACCAGGAGCGGTATCAGACCGTGTACTCCAAGGTCCTGGGCAGCGCCGCCGCCCCCACGGCGGGGCTCCACTTCACCCCGGAGCTGCTGGAGAAGATCCGGGCCAAGGGCGTAAAGATCGGGTATGTGACGCTCCATGTGGGCCTGGGCACCTTCCGGCCCGTGAAAGAGGACACCATTGAGGACCACCCCATGCACAGCGAGTATTGCACCATCCCCCAGGAGACGGCGGACCTCATCAACGAGACCCGGGCAAACGGGGGCCGGTGCATCTGCGTTGGCACCACCTCCTGTCGGACATTGGAGTCCTGGGCCGCCGAGGACGGACACATGGAGGCCAAGTCCGGCTGGACGGACATCTATATCTACCCCGGCTACCGATTCAAGGTGATGGACGGCCTGGTGACCAACTTCCACCTGCCGGAGAGCACCCTCATCATGCTGGTGTCCGCTTTCGCCGGGCGGGAGCACGTGCTGGCCGCCTATGAGGAGGCGGTGCGGGAGAAATACCGCTTCTTCTCCTTTGGCGACGCCATGTTCATCAGCTGATATTGCCGCGCCCGGCGGACCTGCCGGGCGCTTTTTCAGAGGAGGAGTCCCATGCTGGAGCTTCTGCACATTGAGAATATCGCGGTCATCCAGGAGGCGGACATCCAATTCCGCCCCGGCTTCAACGCCCTGACCGGCGAGACCGGCGCCGGCAAGTCCATTGTCATCGACGCCATGGGCGCGGTACTGGGCGGGCGCACCTCCCGAGACCTGGTCCGCACCGGCGCGGACCGGGCCTTTGTCAGCGCCGAATTTTCCCAGGTGCCCGGTGATCTGGCCGGGTTGGCGGAGACCGGAGCTGCCCCGGACGAGGACGGCCACCTGCTGCTCCAGCGGGAGCTGACGGGGGACGGCAAGAACCTCTGCCGGGTCAACGGCCGCCCTGTCACCGTGGCCCAGCTGCGCAGGATCGGAGAAGAGCTGCTGAACATCCACGGCCAGCACGACGGCCAGCAGCTGCTGGACGAGGAGCAGCACCTGAGCTATCTGGACCGCTTTGGCCGGACGGAGGCACCCCTGGGGCGGTATCAGGCGGCCTATGAGGCCATGGCCGACTTACAGGCGAAGATTCGGGCTCTCCAGATGGACGAGGCGGAGAAGGCCCGGCGGATGGACAGCCTCCGCTTTCAGATCGACGAGCTGGAGCGGGCCCAGCTGGTGCCCGGCGAGGAGGAGAGCCTCACAGAGCGGCGGGACCTGCTGCGGAACGGGGAGAAGTACCTCTCCGCCCTGTCGGGGGCGGACTACTGCCTGAACGGTGGGGAGGAGGGAGGCGGCGCCGTCTCCGCCCTCCGGGACGCGGAGGAGGCCCTTGCCGGTGTCCGCACGCTCTCCGGAGACATGGGGGAGCTGTACCAGCGCCTGGAACAGCTGCGGTGTGAAGCCTATGACCTTGCCGAGATCATTCGGGACAAGCGGGAGGCGTTCGACTTCTCCCCGGCGGAGCTGGACGCGGTGGAGAGCCGGTCTGACCTGCTGTACCGGCTGAAAAAGAAGTACGGCGCCACGGTGGAGGAGATGCTGGCCTACCTGGACAAGTGCCGCCGGGAGCTGGACGATATGGAGACGGCGGACGACACCCTGGCCCGGCTGGAACAGCAGCTGGAGAAGGCCCGGAAGGCCGTCCTGGCAGCGGGGGTGGAGCTGACCGCCGCCCGGAAAGAGGCCGCCGCCGTCCTGGAGCAGCGCATCCAGTCCGAGCTCCGGGACCTGGACATGCACAAGGTCCGGTTCGCCATCGACTTCGGGGAGAAGGAGCCGGGCCCCGACGGCTGTGACGCCGTCCGGTTTCTGATGTCTGCCAACACCGGGGAGGACTTGAAGCCCATCGCCCGGATCGCCTCCGGCGGTGAGCTGGCCCGCATCATGCTGGCTCTGAAAAATGTGCTGGCGGAGCAGGAGTCCATCGGCACGCTGGTGTTCGACGAGGTGGACACCGGCGTCTCCGGCCGTGCGGCCCAGAAGGTGGCGGAGAAGCTGGCCCAGGTCAGCCGCCGCAAGCAGGTGCTGTGCGTGACCCACCTCCCGCAGCTGGCCGCCATGGCGGACACCCACTTCTCCGTGGAGAAGGGGGAGCGAGACGGCCGCACCTATACCCGTGTGGTGCTGCTGGACCGGGAGCAGCGGAAGGCGGAGCTGGCCCGGATCACCGGCGGCAGCCGCGTGACAGAGGCCCTGCTGGCAAGCGCCGGAGAGCTGCTGGACCAGGCGGAGCGCTATCGGAGCGAATTAGGAATGAGGAATCATGCGGAATGAGCAATTTCTGGGTCCGGCTTTGCCGGACCCATTCCAATTGTTCCGCCTGCAGCAGAACACATGAATTCCGAACTCCCAACTGACCAACCGTCCCTCTTTCGCATACAATGGCGGGAAGAGGAGGGGAGCCCATGCGCTTTTTTGCAGACTACGACCGCAGTGCCGCCGTGCTGTATGCCCACCAGTGGGCCTATGGCCGGAACCCGGCCTTTTACGACTACGAGAACGTGGGGGGAGACTGCACCAACTTCGCGTCTCAGTGTGTGTTCGCCGGCAGCGGTGTGATGAACTTCACCCCGGATTTCGGCTGGTACTACATCGACGCCAACCAGAAGTCCCCCTCCTGGACCGGGGTGCCCTATTTCTGGAATTTCATGACCAGGCAGGCGCCCTCCGTAGGG
>ERZ1673748.3562-NODE-3562-length-9741-cov-44.666632_pt1 | contig 9741 bp, 8 predicted proteins | sample MGYA00580196_ERZ1673748 | MGnify/ENA primary metagenome ERZ1673748 (study PRJEB41218, sample SAMN15661796) | gut metagenome | host: Homo sapiens | place: Canada: London | collected 2015-08-20/2019-03-30 | study: EMG produced TPA metagenomics assembly of...
CATATACTACATTTCCTGCAATATCACCGGAACCATAACCAATTTTGTTGTACCACTTTAAGTACGTCTTTTCTTCCATGAAAAACCTCCAATTAATTACTTTGTTTTATCTTTAACAGCTATACTAATTTTATATATTTGTGCAAATTTTGTCTATAAACATAATAGGCTGTAATATGCACAAAATGATACTTTTCAAACACTACAGTTTCACAGCTATTTGACTCAATTCCATTTGAAACGTAATCAATACACAATATCATGCTCTAAACATTTTGTCCATAAATGCAAATAGACAAAGCATGCATAAAATGCTATAATTCGAATGGAGGTGTGTAATGTATATTAACACGGGATATTTGAATCATTCACATAAAGATTTTAAAGATAAAAGCCGCCCTCTGATTGTAGGAAGCTGCGGAACCTATCGCCTGTCACAGCATCCTAAGATGCCTACTTACAGGCCAAGGGGAAGACTGGATTACCAGATTATATACATATCATCCGGTCTTGTTCATTTCCACTTTGACAATCCTGAAAATGAGACAATCATTCCAGCAGGACATATAGTGTTATTTCGCCCAAAAGAGCTTCAAAAATATGAATTTTATGGTAAGGATAAGACTCAGATATATTGGCTTCACTTTACCGGAAGCGACGTAAAAAACACTTTAAGAAAATACGGATTTACAGACAATAAAAGAGTCTTTAATGTTGGAACGTCTCTTGAATACGAACAGGTTTTCAAAAGGATTATTACAGAGCTTCAAAGATGTCAGGACAATTATGAGGAAATGCTCATGCTTTTGCTACGACACCTTTTGATTATATTTAACCGTAAAATAACAACTGAGCATGTAATCAGAAATGAATTCCTTGACAGCCAGATGGATACAGCCATTACATATTTCAATACAAACTACAACCGCGCTATTAACGTGGAGGAATATGCTTCATCAATTGGTATGAGCATAAGCTGGTTTATCAGGAGCTTTCGGAAATATACCGGTAATACACCAGTACAATTTCTCACAGCACTAAGGATGACAAACGCACAGGTGCTGCTTGAAACGACATCCTACTCTATAAACGAGATTGCAGGCATTGTCGGATACAATAATCCACTATACTTCAGTCGATTGTTCCATAAACAAAAAGGATGTTCTCCTTCTGAATACAGAGCCAGAAATACATAATAAAAAGACAAAAGCAGGAGCAAATGCTCCTGCTTTATCCGGATACTTATCTTTTTAATGAATGACTAACAGATTGTAAAAGAATAATCCTTATCAGTCTCCGCACTGATACGATAATCCTCTTCCACATCTGTTCCCCAGCTGTCGATACCTCCAACACCTCTTACTGCGCCATATATGCATAAAACAGTTCTTCTTGCCGGTGGCAGTTCTTCATGGTGAAGAGCGTTTTCAATTTCAGATGCGGTATAAGGCAGACAAGAAAATGCAAATTTTTCATCATTCTTTTCAATGCGCAGTGTCTGTGACGAGCTATCTGTCCTGCTGTTATCAAGAGCCGTATGTCTTGTAATTTCAAGCCACTCTGTATCCATTCTCATACCACATTCCTGCGGAACAAGATATTGTGTAAGGCTCAGATCACCGATCTCATAGACGCCTTCTTGTGCACCTGCTTTTCTGTCAGGATATGTTTCCCCGGAGAGTCCCTTATATAAATATTTGTCAGCCAATGTTGGCATAATAAATCTCATTCCAAATACAGGGAATTCAGGTAGCCCCTGTACTCCATTATAATGTACATCCACGCGAATCTTTCCGGACGCATCAACGCTATAGCTCACAAGAACAGTTGTCGCCGGAGTTGTTATGGTCTCGTATGTATATTTTACAATAATTTCATCAGCATAAACATCACCGCCATAGCTGTTATTATCAGGTGCATATGGTTTTTGCTCCTTGCCATCCATAATCACCTGTATTCCCTTACAGTCAATAAACATATCTGCCGAAAGCCAGCTTCCGCTTTTAATATGGAACTTGCTTCCCCTGTCATTATCTGTCAACGCTCTCCAGAAAGTAGGCTTTGGGCAACGATACAGCCACTCATATCCATTTTTAACGATAGATTCCAGTCCACCCTGTGCATAAGAGAAAATATAATCAAAGCCTTCACCATGTACACCTAATGTATAGTCACCATAGACCACTCTTAATTTATCTGTATAAGCCATAGTAATACCTCACTTCCTGCATTGCCGGTTTTTCTTTCCTGTCAGCAAATACAATTCCATTTGCTGAGAATTCATAGTCTGACGGTTTATCATCAAAATCTCCGCCATAGCGTAAAACATCTTTTCCTGTAACGGGATCTTTTACCATAATTGCCTGGTCAATAAAATCCCATATAAATCCGCCATGATACATATCGTATTTGTCAATCAGCTTCATATAAGAGCCAAGTCCACCCATTGAATTTCCCATATCATGCATGAATTCGCATAAAATATACGGTTTTTTCGGACTGTTATTCAAGTATTCCTCTACATCCTCCGGTTTTGCATACATTCTGGTCTCAAAATCAGAAATAGTATCCTCATATGCCCTATTATAATAAGAGCTTTCATAATGAACTAATCTTCCATCCTTCTTTTCGGCAAAATAAACGTTCATCGCCTCAACGTCGTCTCCTGCATAGGATTCATTTCCTAATGACCAGAAAAGGATGGATGTATGGTTTTTAAAAGTTTCGAAATTGTTTTTTGCACGCTCAAGCACTGCATCTCTCCACTGTGGAATAGATCCCGGTACATTGCATGACGGTTCGATTGCCCCAAGTTTTTGGAATGAGCCATGGCTCTCCAGATTTGTTTCTGCCATCACATAAATACCTGCATCGTCGCACATATAGTACCATGGTATCTGGTCAGGATAGTGACAGGTACGCACAGAATTAATATTGTTTCTTAACATACATGATATATCTGCCTTCATGTCTTCTATACCAATGCATCTTCCTGTTCTTGCATTCCACTCATGACGGTTTACTCCCGTGATAACAAGACGTTTTCCATTCAAATAGACTACTTTATCTATAATCTCTATTCTTCTGAAACCGATATCATAAGGAATTACCTCGGCCAGTGAACCATCCTCTGATTTAAGCTCAACATAAGCATGATATAAATATGGATTATGATTATCCCACAGCTTGACACTTTCCAAGTCAACACAAATCGTGCCTTCCAAATGGTTGTTTTCTTTATTTAACTGTAATGACTTCTCAACTAATATATTTTCTTCTCTGTCTTTTAAAATAAAGCCAGCAGTTACATTCTGACTGTCAGTAGCAGATACCTTCATGCTGACAGATACGCTTCCGCTTTCATTATCTTGATTTAACACAGGTTTGAACCATACATCCTCCAGATGAACATCCGGAATTGCCTTCAAAGTAACATTTCTGAAAATTCCAAAAAATCTGAAAAAGTCCTGATCCTCTAAAAATGCCGCCGTGCTCATCTTATGTACCTGCACTGCCAGAACATTTCCCTTTTCCTTAACATATGGTGTCAGATCAAACTCAGAAGGTGTGAAGCTGTCCTCTGCATAACCTATAAACTGACCATTAAGCCACAGATACATAGCTTCTTCTACACCTTCGAAGCAGATATATATTCTTTTTCCACACATGTTCTTATCCAAATCAAAGTATTTGATATAAGAGCCTACCGGATTGTACTGTGCTTCTGAGAACATTCCTTCTTCTGCTCCGGTTGCCTCCATACTATATGCTCCTCTGTGGTACTCTTTTCCTTCCCATGGATACATAGTGTTGATGTAACGTATTTTATCATATCCAGCCAGTTCAATATGTCCGGGAACCATAATTTTATCGAATCCTGATGCATCAAATGTTTCCTTATAAAAATCAACAGGTCTTTCCATCACATTTTTGCTGTAAGCAAACTCCCATTGACCATTTAATGACTTTAATAATGGATTTTTTTCTTTTTTCATGTCTGAATAATCCAGATAATAGCAATGATCACTATGTGGTTCCAATTGATTTACCTTAAACACTTCCGGATTATCAAGCCATTTCATATCAGCGTTCATATTTTTCCTCACTTTCCAATTATTGATATATAAAACCAAGAACAATAACTGCTTTGCTATACCTAAGATATAACAAAACCCTTGCAAAGAGCAATGTAATAAATTATACAAATCATGCACTAAATGATACTGTTATAATTACTGTATTATAAAATGAGGGTCAAAAGGCATCATTGATGCTTGCATGCAATTTAAAAAGCTCCCGTGCATTGCACAGAGAGCTTTTTAGTCCGGTTAGTACAGACATATATTAACACGCGAATTATATGATGACACTTGCTTTCCCTTTTTTTCAAATCTTTGGATTCTTGTAATAACCTGATATTCCATCTGCAGCTTGTCCGATGAACAAGAGTATACATAAGGTTCAAAACCGGTATATTCATCATCCCCTTGCGTATAATTATTCCCATAATAAAAATTCTCTATTATATTTGTCTCAAAGGAAGAATCTATTTTTGATTCAGCCTCTTTCGGATCACCCATAGAATAATCACTGCCATATGTCTTTGCATATAAATCTCTCATCACTGCAGCCTGTGCCTTAGGGCTATCCACATCTGCACAATAATATGTAATATAAAACGGTACTCCAAGCACCGCATCAACAGCAGCCAGCATTCTCGTATCTTCAAATGATATTATAAATATCCACGCCGATAATTCCTTGCTTATATCCGATGTTACAAAATAATCTGATATTGTGTTGTCAATACTATCATCCAAAGCAACTGCTGCACCATATTGCCAAGGAGCTGCTTCATATGTCTGTTCTGTTTCGCTGTCTGTATCCTTTGAATAGTTACTTTCAAGGCTTTGGAGCATAACTATATCGTCCTCACCGAGCATCTGCATAATACCTGACTGCTTCTGCAGCTCACAGGCACCCTTCAGAAAAGTCTGAATAGCCGTATAAGCCTGTCCCACCGGAATCTCAGTATCCAACGGTTCCCTTTTCTCACTATATTTCCCATTCCACAGCTCATTTACATTATCCTGCATCAGAGACATCATCTTTGTAAGCCTCTCTTCAGCTGAAATAGAGTGGCTGTATGGGCTTATATCTGCGTTGCTTATCGTAGTACTCGTTTTGGCAATTTTTGCTGCTTTAAGTGAAATCAGATAATTCGGTATCATATTTCCCGCACATACAACTGCCAGAATAATGCATATACACACTATTCCCTTGATTTTATCCGGTTTTTTATCAATACATTTGCGCACCGATAAATGCTTACTTCTCATCCAATGCCTCCGCTTTCATGTCAAAATACACCTTGGTTCCTTTACCTGACTCACTCTCATAATGGATTTTTATATGATGCAGCTTAGCAATCCTTGATACAAGTGCAAGCCCAAGCCCTGCTCCATGCTCACTTCTTGATCGTGACTTGTCAACCATATAAAAAGCCTCTGTAATGCGCTCTATATCCTCAGGCGGTATTCCTCTTCCATTGTCCGAAACTGCAATACGATAAATACTGTGCGAAATAAGTCTGCCTGATACCTCTACCTTGCTGCCTCCTGATTTCACTGCATTGTCTATCAGATTAAGAAGCATGGTCTTAAACAGATCATATTCCAGCCACACCCATGCCTCATCCGCACTGTACACAATCTCTGTATTATGCTTTTTTGCCGCTTCATGTGCGGTTTCCACACAGTCTGCTATAATCTCAGATACTCTTGTTTCTTCAAGCCTGAAATCATTTTTATCAAGAGTGATAAGCTCCAGCAGCTTAAATGATAATGCTTCAAGCCTCATGCCCTCATTCAGTATGACTCCGGCAGCACTGTGCACCTCATCCTCAGACAGTTTTTTCTGATACAGGGTATCGGCATATCCTATAATTGATGTCATTGGGGTTTTGAGCTCATGTGCGAAGTTTGCAGTAAAATCCTCCTGCTTCTTTGCCGCCATCTGAAGTTCATAAACTTTGCTTTCAAGGTTTTTCGCAAGCTCGTTGAAAGCCTTTGCAAGCTCACCTATTTCATCCTTTGTCTTCACATCACTTCTTGCCGTGTAATCGCCATCTGCAAATTTTTTGGTGGTGGCTGTTAATCCGGCAAGAGGCTTTGTAATCATCCAAGAAAGTATCAATATGACCATCATACCAACAGCAAGTATAACAATGTAGTACACGCTGCATCTATACCTAAGCTCCTTTGACTCATCGAAAACCGGTGTAATATCACTTTCCGTTATCAGAATATACCTGTTATCATTCAGTTTAAAGCTACTTTTGACATGGATATATCTGCTGCTTTGCTTTTCACCGGTATCCTTAGTATTCTCTTTTGACACTATACTGTATGTAAGCGTACCATCCTTTACCTTTATATCCTTTTGCTCATAATTACATGAATTGGCATATATCCTTTTTCCATCATCAGCAGCAAGATACATTCCTCCTTCATCTCCAACAATGGATTTTGCCGACTGCGACATCATATCTGTAAGCTCCTTATCCACATCCTCACTCTTCATATTAAGTATGACAGTTTCAATCGAGTATTTTATCATCTGATGCTGTGAAAGTGCACTGTCCTGCTCCCTTTTCACTGCATGCTCCAGCGAATATGATAGAGTCACATATTCTATCATTCCAAGGGCAACAGCCAGTATCACGGTCATTCCAAGAAACATTTTATAAAAAAATTTCATCCGCGAACCTCCAGACGGTAGCCAATTCTGAAAACCGTGACAATCTTTTCATTCCAGTCAAGCTTTTTCCTTAGTCTTTGTACATGTGAGTCCAGTGTCCTCGTCTCCCCGGTATACTCCTCCTGCCATACAAGTTCATAAAGCCTGCGCCTGCTGAGTGCAACATTCTTATTCTTCATAAGCTCATACAACAGATCAAATTCCTTTACTGTGAGCTCTACCTGCTCACCTGCCTTTGTCACTGTACGTGATTTAGGATCTATAGCTACATCCTCTATTTCCAGACGCTCTGCCATGCGCTGAGTGCGCCTTAATACGGTTTCCACTCTCGCAAGCAGCTCCCCTATCTGAAATGGTTTGCATATGTAATCATCCGCGCCCATACGAAGCCCGCGTATTCTTTCATCCACCTGTCCCATGGCAGATATTATTATGACCGGAGTATCCCCAATTCTCCTGACATAGTCAAGCAATTCATAACCATTTATCTCAGGAAGCATAATATCAAGCAGCAGCAGATCATATCTGTTCTGTTCAATTTTGTCCGCCCCTTCCTTGCCATCAAATGCTCTTTCGCATTGATATCCCTCTGCCTTCAGGGTGTTGCATATTAAATTATTTATGTCGTTGTCATCTTCCACTATGAGAATACTGGTCATAAGCTGCTCCTCTTCTATGATTATGATAGAATTATTATAGCATAAAGATGTGTCATAGTTGTAAAAAACACCCTGTTATTTAACTCAATAATAGGATGTTTTACCGGCACTTATACAAATATATTCTCACACATACATACTCCAGACAGCTCTAATCTGAGATGATATATTTCTGAATAACCACCTTTTGCCACTTTTTTCAATGCTGTTTGGATCATTTATTGAAAATCCTTCATCATCGTAGCCTGTTATAACCATAAAATGTCCTGTATCTGTAAAATCTCCCGGTCCTACATTTACCACAATAGGATGTCCTTCATCAAGCTCTGCTTTCATTCTGCTCTCATCCAGCGCCACTGCCTTTGCTTTTACGCCGTAGTGCATGCAGCCTTCACTTATAAGCGTCCATGAACTTCCTGAACCATCCACACTATAACCGGCTTCCTTTGAATACTTTGCTACTGCAATAGGTGATGCATCCCTGTTGTGCGTCAGATAAACCACTACCATCGAAAGTGTAGTGGGACCGCATCCGCTTGCTGCAAAGAAATTGCCGCTATATTTTTCGTAGCCCCAGCGTTTATCCCACTGCACAAATAACGGAACACTATCCATAGACGCTTCTTCTGTCAAATCAATTGTGTTTTCCTTCACATGTTCCGCCGGATAATCAAACACAAACTCAAGTGCCTCTTCATTCTTCAAAGCAAGGTCCTTTAGCTGTTTTGGATATTGGGTACTGTTCATTATATCATCAAGCATCGACTGATTATTTTGTATCTTATTCTTTTCAGAGATTTTGCTATTTTCTATAACAGCATTATCATATGTATTATTTCCGGCTTCAACATCATATCTATTTGTCCTGCCATCACCGGATGTTATCATACGGATTCCAACAGCCACAAATACAGCCACAGCTATGATACTACAGGAAAATATGATAAAACGCAGTATCTTTCTGCGCCTGCATCTCCTTCGACGTAAACTTGCCCCATGTCTGCAACATTTGTTTTGTGTCATGTCCACTTTCTACCCTCCTGCTTCTTTGTAACTGATATTGTGTATCATTACTCTATCAAAAGCATTCGTTTATTATGTTGCATACTTGTGTCATAGTTGTAAAATATTCCAATATTAAATTGTATAAATAAACTGACCAATGACAGTATTGCAGGATATTTTAACCTGTCACTGTATTAAGCAACTTTTGACTATATATTCTGTTATTTTGGCAAGTAATAATTCTTTTCGTATTCTATAATGACATCGTAAACAGAAAGGAGATGAATTTCCATGAGAAATAAATTACACAATTTTATTAATAACTTACTTAGCTTTTATGCAAGCTTCTTTACTCACAGATTTTATCAAATGTAATGTGCATAGCATACATAAAATACCTGATGTCCCCCATATCCTTCCACTAAAGCTATGAGCTGCATTCCAGTTTTCTTCATCCTGCAATGTCCATACGATTCTGATTCCTATCGTATTGTTCTGCTTAATCTTTGGCAGGTAATTTCCTATAACAATAAATAATAAGCTTGTTCCATAATAAATTAATGCTAAAAATAAATCCTCTGTTTCTGCTCTTTCACCTCAGATACCTGCGACTTTATCTGCTCACACTTGGTATAAAATTACTCCTGTGCCTCTGATAATACCTTTTTAGCATTATTGGTAATGAGTAAAAAATAGCCATCTGGATTGTTAGTCCAAATGACTTATGTAAAAAAATATTATTTTAATTTAATGTAACTGCAACACCTTTTCTGCCCAACACAAGCTCATATTCTGTCGATAATAGCGGAATAAAGGCATTTATACAATCTATAACATTTCTCATTACAGTTCTCCACTACTTCTTTAGATTAAGAAAGGCTCTGCAAAAGCAGAGCCCTTCTAACATTTTCTTTCGAGGATTAACCTCTAGCCAGATTGTGGTAAATGTCAAACCCTTATAAAGCTCATAAGGCACTGCTCTCTGGCACAACACCTTACTTTGCCGCTTGGCAGACACTCAAGTTGCCTGTCTTTAATATTATATTACCTGTCATATGAAAATATGTCAATCCAAAATTTTATGTTCTACAAAAAATCTGTAGACATCTCGTAGACTTTGGCTTAGGATTAACACGTAAACTTGGTAGACATAAAAAATAAGAGAGCCTTCGGATTTCTCCAAAGACTCTCCAAAAAGCCTATAAAATCAAGCTTTCTATTTAGAATTTGCCTGCATCAGCAGCCTGCTGAACAGAAACGGCTACTGCTACTGTAGCACCAACCATTGGGTTATTACCCATTCCGATAAGTCCCATCA
>ERZ1673748.3568-NODE-3568-length-9714-cov-4.254581_pt1 | contig 9714 bp, 7 predicted proteins | sample MGYA00580196_ERZ1673748 | MGnify/ENA primary metagenome ERZ1673748 (study PRJEB41218, sample SAMN15661796) | gut metagenome | host: Homo sapiens | place: Canada: London | collected 2015-08-20/2019-03-30 | study: EMG produced TPA metagenomics assembly of PRJNA649273...
CCTTCTGTAAACATGTAAACCCATTTTGCCATTTTACATTTTCCTCCTAATTATTGTTCTTTAAAACATAAAAAATGTATGTTTTCTACGCACATAATTATTTTATAGATTTATCCTTCATTAGTCAAGGTTATTCTTCCAAAAAACAGCAATTTCTCTTGTGAAATATGACAGATTTTCCAGTTATATTTTTCACAGATTGTATTTTTCTCGTTATCATCTGAAAAATGTGCTAAAATAGAAAAAAACATGCAGCAATTCCGAGGTAATATTACCCGAATGCTGTCATACAGGAGGTTTATCATGACACGAACGATTGAAAATAGCTTTCTTAAGATTTCCGTTTCCGATCACGGTGCTGAACTCACCGGCATCTATGACAAGACTAATGACAGGGAGATCCTCTGGCAGGCAGATCCGGCTTACTGGAAACGCCATGCGCCTGTACTTTTTCCCAACGTGGGACGTAACTACAAAGATATCTGGCGTCTGAACGGAAAGGAATATCCTTCCAGCCAGCACGGCTTTGCAAGGGACAGCGATTTTATCTGCACGGATATCACCGATACTTCCCTTTCCTTTGTCCTTAAGTCCTCTGAAGAAACCTTGAATGTTTATCCGTTTGCTTTCGCTCTGAAGATCACCTACACTCTGAAGAAGCACGACCTGGAAGTATGCTGGGAAGTAGTTAATAATGATTCTGAAACTATGTATTTTACCATCGGCGGCCATCCGGCATTCCGTGTTCCGGTACGTGAAGGCGAATCCCAGAGTGATTACCGTCTTGCTTTTGAAGGCCTGGACACTCTTACCTATCTCCTTATCGATACGTCTGTAGGAACAGTCCTTGCTGACGAGCCACATACACTTTCCCTTGAAAACGGAACCTGTTCCATTGCTCCTCATATGTTTGATAAAGACGCTCTTGTTTTTGATAACGGCCAGATCCAAAAGGCCGGTATCCTCTTCCCGGACGGAACTCCATATCTGACACTTACCAGTGAGGGCTTCCCGAATTTCGGTATCTGGTCCGTACCCGGTGCTCCCTTCGTATGCCTGGAGCCGTGGATGGGACGCTGTGATGACTGTGGTTTTGAAAAGCCTCTTTCCGAAAAAGCAAATATCAATGTGCTGAAACCGGATGAGGAATTTATCAAGAGCTATCAGATCACCGTACACTGAGCTATGATAAAAAAGATCCGCCATACATCGGCTTTTTCAGCTGTCTGTATGACGGATCCTTTTATTTATCTTACTGTCTCAATACGCTCTTATTCTCTCACAAAATGATACTGATAAGCTCTGTACTCCCCAAACTCTGCAGGAAGCGGCATTCCACCATGCATCAGAGCAGCTCCGGAATAGATCCTGCCGGTAGTCTGTTCCTTATAAAGTGCACTCTCATCAAGGCCGCGAAGCTGCACATAATTCACAGTCATATTTCCATGGATCTCCTCCATGACAACATTGAGCAGAACTTCTTCCTGAGAATTTCCAACGATCTCCCATGCACAGACCTCACTCTTAAACGGATCTGTCAGGCGATAGTACCGCCCGTTCTGGATCAGTGGCGCATATTTACGGAATTCCCCGATCTGGCTGCGGACCTCATCTTTTTCTTCCTCAGTCAGCTTCAGAAGATCCAGCTCGTAGCCGAAGGTTCCGGACATAGCAACCACACCTCTGGTATGTAACGGAGTGATCCTTCCTGTCTGATGGTTCGGCACTGCAGATACATGTGCTCCCATGGCCGATACCGGATATCCGAAGGAAGTGCCATACTGGATCCGAAGCCTGTCAATAGCATCGGAGTTGTCGCTGCACCAGATCTGCGGTGTGTAATACAGCATGCCTGCGTCAAATCTTCCGCCGCCGCCGCTGCAACCCTCGATCAGAAGATCCGGATAACGTTTCACCATACGGTCCAGAAAATCGTACAATCCCAGGACATAATCATACATTACACGTCCCTGTTCCTTTGTCATTACGGAAAATACATCCATCAGGCTTCGATTCATGTCCCATTTAACGTACTCAATATTGGCATTATCCAATACCGCACTGATCTGTCCGAAGATTCCGTCTACAACTTCTTTTCTGGAAAAATCAAGTACCAGCTGATTTCTGGATCTCACTGGTTTTCTTCCCGGAATCGTAAGTGCCCAGTCCGGATGCTCACGGTAAAGATCACTGTCCTCAGAGATCATCTCAGGCTCGATCCAGATACCGAATTTCACTCCAAGGTCATTGACTCTTTTTACCAGTCCGCCGAGAGTCTCTCCAAGCTTCTTCTCATTGACATACCAGTCCCCAAGACCACTGTTGTCATCGTCACGTTTTCCAAACCAGCCGTCATCCAGAACCAGCATATCGATACCAAGGCTCCTTGCCTCTTTTGCCAGATTATATAAAGTCTCCCCTGTAAAATCAAAATATGCTGCCTCCCAGCTGTTTACCAGCACCGGACGAACCTCTGTCTTATATTTACCACGGCAGATATGATGACGGATGCAACTGTGCAGATTCTGGGAAAGACGGTTCATTCCCTGATCTGTGTAGCTTAAGATCACCTCAGGTGCATAGAAGGTCTCCCCGGCTTCCAGCGGATACCGGAAGCACTCCTCCTGTACACCAAGGAGCATTCTTGTCTGATTGTACTGATCTTTAAGAACCTCACCCTGGAAATTTCCACTGTATACAAAGGACATAGCATAGCAGCCTCCATGATCCTCTGTTGTGTCCTTCTCTGCCAGGATCATCATCGGATTATACTGATGGCTTGATGTGCCACGGACACTGCCGATCATCTGACTTCCATGAGCCACCGGTACTCTCTGCAGATTCCGCTCCATGGCATGTCTTCCATAAAAAGTAAGCAGGTCATAATCTCCGTAAAGAAAATCCAGTTCTGCGGACATCACCTTGTTCACATAGATCTTCTCACTGCTCTGATTGCGGATATAGACGCTTCTTGTAATGATATCCAGTTCCGGAAGCACACCGTAAAGAAGCATGGCCTCCACGCCAGTAGCCGGATCCTCCAGTACGATCTCCAGAGTCTGTGCCTCATCATTATCTGCATAAACCGCCGGAAGCCCCGGAAGGCTGTATTTGCCGTCACGGATAGTATAGTTCTTGTAACGCATATCACAGCTCATGCTTCCGTCACCGTTTTCCAGCATCAGTGATGCACTGCGGAAATCTCCGTTTCCGTAGCAGGAAAGCTCCTGTGGAAGAGAGTCCATGGAATAGGTTCTGTCTGTTCCCGCATCATAGGGATTTCCGGAAAATCCTCTGTCATAGTAGGTCAGAAGATAATCCATGCAGCCTTCTGCCTTTTTACCATAATAGAGATGAAGAAGAAATCCGTACTGATCCACCTGCATCTGATATGTAGTTTCTTTTGTCTGCAGGGTAAACGTTCTGTCTTTCTCGCAGTAGATGATTCCCATATGTGAATCCTCCTTTTTCTTGTGTTTTTATTTTACGGCACCGTTTACAACACCATTTAAAATGTGCTTCTGGCAGATCAGATAAAACAGAAGGATCGGAAGCAGTGCCAGCAGATAAGAGGCAAACGCAAGGTTATAGTTTGTTCCGAACTGAGTCTGGAAATTCAGCTGTGCCAGAGGCAATGTGGTTCCACCCGTAGATCCGGACATGATAACCAATGGAGTCATAACATCATTCCAGGTTCCAAGTGCTGTCAGAACTGCCACTGTGGCATGCATCGGCTTCATGATCGGAAAGATGATCTTCCAATATGTTTTCCAGGTGCTGGCTCCATCCACACAGGCAGCCTCCTCAAGGGCCATTGGAATGTTTGTCAGATATCCGGAATAAAGAAGCACGTTCATAGGCATATAAAATACCGTATAAAGAATGATCACACCGACTTTGTTATCAAGGCCCATCTCAGCAGTCTGCTTTACAAGCGGCATCATCAGGATAGCAAACGGAACAAACATACCGCTCACTACATAGAGATAGATAAATTTATAAAATTTACTTCTCTTGTTTCTGGCTATAGCATAACCTAAAAGTGAATGAATTACAATAGCAAGAACCACTGTAATCACAGTGATCAATACACTGTTTCCAAGAGAATGCCAGAAGTCTGTTACCTCCATAGCTTCCCTGAAATTGGCAAGACTGAATTTCTCTGGCAGAGACAGGATCCCGGCTACACTGTTGGTCATCTCTGTCGGCTGCTTGAATGCGATCACAATTGTCATATAAAGCGGAAATACCACTGTGATAAGGCCAAGGATCAGAAGGATCGTTACCGGCCAGTTCGCTTTTTCTCTTACTTTCGTTTTCATTACAGCTGCTCCTCCTTTTTCCCTGTGATAGTCAACTGCACTGCAGAAATGATCACGATCACAATAAAGAATATAACCGCATTGGCACTCTGGAATCCAAACTGTCCTCCACTCATACCATTGTTATAGATCAGGTATGAAATAGATTCTGTACTCTGTGCAGGACCACCCTTTGTCAAAGCCATGATCTGATCAAATACCATCAGGAAGTTTTTCACACAGAGAACCATGTTGATGCTGAAAAACGGAACGATCAGCGGGAATGTCAGGTAACGGAACTTACTGAATCCGGTAGCACCGTCAATAGCTCCTGCCTCGTATACATCCTCCGGCACTGTCTGGAGGCCCGAAATATAGATAATGGTATTCATTGCGATGGACTGCCATGCACAAACGATCACGATGGCTACCCATGCAAGGCTCGTACTGGAAAGCATGCTGGAAGACAATGTTTTATTTCCGATCATCTTTCCGAATGCAGGCAGGATATATGTAAAGAAATAATTGAAAATATATCCTACGACCAGTGCGCCAAGTACATTAGGAATAAAATAAGCTCCACGCATTGCACTCTTGAAACGGATCTTGCTGTTCAGTCCAAGTGCCAGGATTAGACTGAGTACATTCGTTACGATAGTTGCCACGATGGCCAGCTTAAAGGTAAACAGATAGGAACCGCCAACACGGCTGTCTGTAAAAAGATCCTTATAGTTTCGAAGTCCTACCCAGTCATAGCTTCCATAGCCTTTAAAGTTCGTAAAGCTGTAGATCACACCCTTGATCAGAGGCAGTGTGTTAAAGCAGAAAAATAATGCCACGATTGGAATGGTGATCAGAAGAAAGGTCAGCTTTCTTCCACTCATAGATTTTTTTCCCATGATCAGTTCTCTCCTTCCCCGTTCTTCTCCTCATAGTCCTGTACTTTACGGATAATGTCACGGTTATATCTTGTCCAGTCTGTATCAAATTTTTTCAGGAATGCATCTTTATCCTTTTTCATCAGGAAGGTCTGGATCTGTGCATCCACAGCCATCTCTGTAGGATAATAATGATCCTGGTAGTCGGCCATCCTTCCCTCTTCTATGTATTCCTTCATACCATCCAGCGTAGAGGGAAGTGTGAAATCACCCTCTTTACAGGGAACTGCCTTCTGGTCATCCAGATATGTCTGTATATTCTCATCCTCAAGAAGGAAATCCAGCACTTCATATGCAGCTTCCTTATTCTCACAGTCATCCATCACACAGAACTGAAGGTCAACTCCGGAATTCAGTTTGTTTTCTGACGGATCATTGCTTGCCGGTGTTACAAAAGAATCAATATCCATATCCGGATTTACACTCTGGATCTGTGGGATCGCATAGCTTCCGATGGGATACATGGCAGCCTCCCCTTTTGCAAAAGCGGTGCAGGCTCCATTGTAATCATAGGCAAAGGGATCATCCGGTCCATACTGGATAAGCTCCAGCATACGGTCTGCTACTTCCTTATACTCTTTTGCAAAAGTAGTGTTTCCCTGGTTTACCTGGCGGCATACATCGGCTGGTGCAAGATCTACCGCAATAGAATTCCACGGTGCAAGACAGGTCCAGGTATCTTTAAATCCGAAATAAAGCGGCTGGATACCTGCATCCTGAATTTCCTGGCAAAGACTCATAAATTCATCCCATGTAGTCGGGATCTGCCAGCCATGCTCCTTGAAAAGCTCACGATTGTAAAGGATTCCGGCGGCATTGGCCACGTAAGGAACCGCATAGACTCCGTCTTCCGGAACGAATTCCAGCGCTTTATCAATTTCTTTATATGCATCTTTGATCGAATCCAGTCCCTGATAATCGGAAATATCCATCAGCATATCAGAATCAATAAAATTGGAAAAGTTAACATCGCCTCCGATTCCAATGATATCCGGATTATCCTCACGGATAAATCTTGTCTTCAATACAGTCATAGCATCGTTTGGTGATTCGATGGTAAGATGGATATCATCATGAGTGGCATTGAATTTTTCTTCCAGTTTTTCAAATGCCTTAACCGCTTCCGGTTTATACTGCACAAGTTCGATCTCTGTCTTTCCGCTGTCCTTTTTACCTGTGCCGCATCCGCTCAATGTAACGGAAGCTGCCATGGTAAAGGCAAGTCCCATACAGAGGATCCATTTACTTCTGTTGCGCATCTTGTAATGCTCCTTCCTTTTCCTTTTATTTGATAAGTCGGATATCACCCATTTAACTGATATGGCTATCCGGGTTCTCCAATACTTATTCTCTGGTTTCTTTTTTCTGAAAGCTATTTTAACATAGCTTTATGCTTGCATAAATAGCAGCGTTTTTCTTGTTTTATATCAAAATGCAATTTTTCTCTGTCTTCATTAAAGTCATCTAGCATTTTGATATATTTTACACCTATATCACTACTTTTATCTAAAATTAGTATATTCCGAATTTATCGAAAATCAACAAGTTTCTCGAGAAACTTAATTTTCTCACAAAGTTTTATCGATTATCCTTCTCTTTTTAGTATATTTTACAGGCTGTTTTTGTAATTGCATTTTTATACATATGTTGAAGTTCCCTGCTGTTTTAATATATAATGTTACTGAAACCAGACAAAATCATACGCCTAAAGGATAAAAATATGAATGACCTTCTCTTCTCCGTTTTTCCAAATGAAAACTTTGTTGATATCGGACTATACCAATACGGCTGGGAGCACTGCGCTCCGGCACATTCATTCGGCCCGGCCGCACGAAACCATTATATTTTTCATTATGTGATCTCCGGTACCGGAACTCTGATGGCAGACAATTCCGCAGGAGAGACCATCACCTATCAGGTAAAAAGCGGCCAGGGGTTCATGCTTTTTCCCGGTCAGATCAACACCTACATTGCAGATACCGACTTTCCATGGGAGTACACCTGGGTGGAATTTGACGGGCTCCGGGCAAAAGAGATCGTGGAAACTGCAGGTTTAAGTCCGGACCATCCGGTCTATCACAGCCACTCTGCAGATCTCCGCCAGAAAATGATGGAGGAAATGCTTTATATCAGCCATAATTCCCAGGAATCACCCTTTCATCTTATCGGACATACCTGGCTTTTTCTGGATTACTTTATGCGCTCTACTGAAACTGTCCGCATGAAACAGGATGGAAGTATCCGTGATTTTTATATCAAGGAGGCGCTCTCTTTTATTGAACAGAATTTCCAGAATGATATTTCCATTGAGGATATCGCAGCCTGCTGCGGCCTGAACCGAAGCTACTTCGGTAAGATCTTCCACGACACCATCGGACGTTCTCCCCAGGAATTCCTGATCAGCTATCGCATGACCAAAGCTGCAGAACTTCTTAAGATCACAGCCCTGTCTATCGCAGATATCGGAAATGCAGTCGGATATCCCAATCAGCTGCATTTTTCCCGGGCTTTCAAAAATGTATACGGAATGTCGCCAAGAAACTGGCGAATGAAAAACAGACTTATTGAAAAAAAGCCTCCGGCCAGAAAATAGCCGGAGGTTTTTTATTAAAAAATGTATTTACTTAAAATGTAAATTTATCAGCAAAGTATGCATCAAGCTCATCGATCTTCACACGTACCTGCTCCATAGTGTCACGGTCACGGACTGTAACTGCACCGTCATTCTCAGACTCGAAGTCATAAGTGATACAGAACGGAGTACCGATCTCATCCTGTCTGCGGTAACGTTTACCGATATTTCCACGGTCATCGTACTCACAGTTGTACTTCTTGGAAAGCTGCTGGTAGATCTTCTCAGCACCCTCGTTAAGCTTCTTGGAAAGCGGAAGCACACCGATCTTAACCGGTGCAAGTACCGGATGGAAATGAAGGACTGTACGGACATCGTTCTTCTCTTCATCCAGAACTTCCTCATCGTAAGCGCTGCAGAGGAAAGCAAGTACCATACGGTCTGCTCCAAGTGATGGCTCGATAACGTATGGGATATATTTCTGTTTCTTCTCATCATCAAAGTATGTGAGATCCTGGCCGGATACATTCTGATGCTGTGTCAGGTCATAATCTGTTCTGTCAGCGATTCCCCAGAGCTCACCCCATCCGAATGGGAAAAGGAATTCCACATCTGTGGTAGCCTTGCTGTAGAAGCTCAGCTCTTCCTTATCATGGTCACGGTAACGAACCTCATCATCCTTAAGTCCGAGAGCACTCAGCCAGTCAAGGCAGAACTTCTTCCAGTATGCAAACCACTCAAGATCTGTATCCGGCTCGCAGAAGAACTCAAGCTCCATCTGCTCGAACTCACGGGTACGGAATGTGAAGTTACCCGGTGTGATCTCGTTACGGAAGGATTTACCGATCTGGCCGATACCAAACGGAATCTTTTTACGAGATGTTCTCTGTACGTTCTTGAAGTTTACGAAAATACCCTGGGCAGTCTCCGGTCTTAAATATACAGTATTCTTGGCATCTTCGGTAACACCCTGGAATGTCTTGAACATCAGGTTGAACTGACGGATATCTGTGAAGTTGTGTTTACCACAGCTCGGACATCCTACCTCGTGTTCTTTGATGAAGTCCATCATCTTCTCCTGGGACCATGCATCTACGCTTCCCTCAATGGCAATGTCATGCTCTGCACAAAAGTCCTCAATGAGCTTATCTGCACGGAAACGCTCGTGGCACTCTTTACAGTCCATAAGAGGATCAGAAAATCCGCCAAGATGTCCGGAAGCGATCCATGTCTGCGGGTTCATAAGGATCGCACAGTCAACACCTACATTGTACGGAGACTCCTGAATGAATTTCTGCCACCATGCACGTTTTACGTTATTTTTAAGCTCTACACCGAGATTTCCATAATCCCATGTGTTTGCCAGGCCGCCGTAGATCTCGGAACCCGGGTAAACAAATCCTCTGGCTTTTGCAAGAGCTACGATCTTTTCCATTGTCTTTTCCATGATTTCTCTCCTCTTGACTTGCAGCTGTTCCGCCAAATGCGTCCGGAAAGCTCCGGAAAAAGCTGCTTTTTTACATTTTTGGTCTTATTATACTAGTATCCTCATGATTTTTCAAGGATATTTCCATTTGCATTGCATCCTGTCCTGCTTTTGAAAAATAAATCGTTACGGTTATTCCGCAGCCGGCAGTGATCTATCTCATCAATTCCAGGATCTCCAGACTTTTAAACCGCTTGTCTGTATTCAGCTCCGTATACCGGTAAATGTGGCGTTCCAGTTCCCGCAGCACATCATCCCGCACTGTAAACGTATACAGCTTTGCCAGGGGGGACACGGCTATGTAGCGCATGGCATACAGGGCAGCCGCTGAGATCCGTTTCCTGTCCATGACCATCCTGCTGCAGTCCGCACACAGGATCCCATGCTCGTCCTGGGAGAAAAAAAGTTCTCCGGTTT
>ERZ1673748.3582-NODE-3582-length-9672-cov-24.529687_pt1 | contig 9672 bp, 7 predicted proteins | sample MGYA00580196_ERZ1673748 | MGnify/ENA primary metagenome ERZ1673748 (study PRJEB41218, sample SAMN15661796) | gut metagenome | host: Homo sapiens | place: Canada: London | collected 2015-08-20/2019-03-30 | study: EMG produced TPA metagenomics assembly of...
CAAAACTCGTGTATGCTTCCATAATTACCTCATTTCGTGTTTCTATTTACCGTAACTATTCAGAACCATCCCACGCACATTCGCAAAACCGCACGATGCTCGTGCTTTCCCGCTGCTTTGCAGCTAATTTTGCTCATATGTGTGGGGGTGGCTCTATTCGAGCCACCTTGAGAACAAGAAAACCTGCTGCTTACATGCGAGCATGACGCATCAGCTTTTTTGTTCTCAGTGGTTCTGAATAGTTACTTAATAATTATATAATAACAATTAAATGTCTCAAAATCAAGGTTGATATAAGGCACAAAAACCATTATACTAAGCATATGATTGATAATTACGAACACTACATAACAAAAAACATCAAAGCATTTTACAAAAGGCGTCTTTTCTCCCCGATTGTATACATCATTCTGCTTACCGTGCTATGGTTTGCATTTTCACTCGGAGATATTTTATCGCCCATACATATTGATGATTCTGTCAGCTTTGAAGCTGCATACAAGGATTCGGACAGATATGTAAAAACCACCCTTAAAAAGCTTTACTTTACCGGCTACACCATGAAGGACGGCAACGACATCAAGGGCTATTACTACTACTGCATGCGCGATGAGCACTGCTCTATTGTTCTGCTTGCACCATCCACCTGTGAGGAGGGTCTGCCCTCTATCGACAAGCTCACAGTGGTCGGTAAAATCGTAAAGGGCAAGGGCACCTACACACAGTTTGTAAATAAACTGTCTAAGGATCTGAGTTGGGATTCCAAGGGACTCTCCGATACCATAACAGGCTACTATCTTAATGAGCCTGAGTACCATTTGAAAACTACTATTTTTATGTTTGTTTTTTATTTTGGCACTCTTATCTATGCTGTTATCAGCCTGATATTCTACATCCTGTGCATCAGGTTTCCTGTTTTGGCACCGGCATGTCAGAATCTTGTTGTATTCGGCAACCCACACAATCTGCTTGCCGAGGCTGAGGAGGAGCTTGCGACACTGCCACAGCTTGCCACCGAGGATATGTTTATCACAGAGCACTATTTTATCATGACCTCGCCTTATGGCAATGCCATCGTGCCTATCAAAGAGATTTTATGGATTTACAAATACTCTACCCTGCACAAGATTCTGTGGTATCATTTCAGCATCTCATATACACTGCATATTTCCGCAAATAAGCATCTGTATATTCATTGTCCGAAGAACACGAAGTCTGATATCGATGGTATTATCGATTATCTGGCTGAGGCTAATCATGATATTCTGGTTGGTTTCAGTGAGGAGAACAGATTGAAGGTGCAGGCTATTCAGGGAAAACCGCTGAATGTGGAGAGACTGCTTGCGTGGAAAAAAAAGAAATAAAGTGTTTCAGGTTATTGGCTAAAATGACGGAGCCTCGCAGGAGCACTTGCTGCAAAATCCGCTAATACTACGCGGATTTTACATCAGTGCTCCTGCGAGGCTCCTGTTTATTGCAGTGTCCTTGACTAAATCCTCGACTAAACTCTTGACTATCCTCGACTAAAAATATATTGTTTTAGTCCTTAGTCAAGAGATACCATTCTGAATTTATTGCAATACCACGCACATCAATAATTCCATTTTTCTTCATTTTTTGCAGAAGATTTGATAATTTTCTTGATTTTTGCTGATCAGTCAATACATCCGGTAAAACATCTTTAAGTACCGCCAATAGGTCTGATTTCTTGGCTGGTCCGAGTTTTAGTGTAGACAATATAAAATGCATACACACTTCCTCATCTAGTCCTTTTTGTCTGACATAATTTGCCTTGTCTCCAACAACCTTTGCTACTTTATATGAAACAAAAATATTTGGATACCTTCCCTCGACTAAATTCCTTGACTTAAGTTGACTAAAATCTTCTTTAGAAATAGTCTTCTTTTTCTGTACCTGATCTAAAAGAAATACAGTTCTCAAATCCAAATCGTCGTTTGCATGCAACAATCTTGTATAATTAGGATCTAATACTTTTCCATACACCGTTACAACAACTCTGTTAGGAGTATTTAAATCAAATGTTGGCAATGGAAAGCATTTACCTTTCTGTATCTCATATATCATCGGAATTCCCATTGAATTTGTGTCTATCATATACATATTCACCATAGCATTACACAAAAATGCATTTCTATAATATGGAGGTTTATATCCCGGCTCCAATGCCTGTTCTACTGTCTCAGGAATAAATGCCCCTTCATTAATGAAAACAAGATGATCCTCATACTCTTCAAGATTTATTTTCCCACGCAATCTGTAATCAGAATGAGCTATACAATTGTTGATAATTTCCTTTACTAAATTAGGATTATATTGCTCCACTTCTTCTGGAAACAATGTTGTCTGGTCTGCAATATATCTATATTTTTCATTTCTGATCTTGCCATATACTTTATCAACCGCCAGCAGTAAAGGCATATCAAAATGTTCATATGCTTTTACTGATTTATCAGCATTATATAATGTCCATGTAATTCTCGGAACAAAACCATCAAAGTAAAAGCTTGATTCTTTTTTACCAAGTAACATTAATGCTGTTCTTGTAATCTGTCCTTTAAATGTAAGTCCAGCTTTATTGAGTACTTCTATATCAGATAACCTCTCAATTATATCTGATGCGCCTGTTCTGTTTTCTTCTCGTCTTATGAACATCTTCCTAGCATATGCAATTGCCTCAGAATCCAAATCATCAATAGTTGCTTCTGGCACTATTTCCTTAGACCAGTCCCTTCCAACCTGACTTCGTATCAAATCAATCTTATTCATAGGTAGTGGAACTAAAGACTCATCTTCTCTTGCATAAGATGCTCCATGCCATGTAGTAACTATACCTGGAATTGCCGGTGGAATCTGAAATGCAATAACTCTCTTCCCTTCCATTTCAATGCAATATATATCATAAAAAGTGAGTTTTTCATTCGTTCCGTTGGTTATTTCTTTTTTCAGGGATTGAAGATTTCCATCTTTTCTATAATTAGTCCCCTTAATCTGTTTATCATTTGTTATTCCAAAAATCAACCAAGCTTCGTTAAGCCCCCTTATATTTGCCTCATTCCCCAAAGCAGAAAAATATCTTCCAATATCATTAAATGAATAATTGCTCGTTGCCTCCTTAAACTCTACAACTTCACTTTCAAACTCTTCAATCATTTTATATATTTTCTTTTTCAATTCACTTTCTGTATATATCAATACCCATACCTCCTATTTTAACCCTAAGTTTTAATTTAATCATCCAATCAATCATATAAATATTTTACTTTTAACAAATAATCATTATTCTTTTCTGCTATTACGGGCTCGATTTCTTTTAATTCAATATATCTACTTTTCTCTAAATTTATGCTTTTCTTCTCTTTTATGCCTTTATGCACATATTATAGCTAAAATTGCAATAATCACTGAAATTACTGCAATGACTTGATTACTCTTCGTGTAATTTATTTCTGCCATTTTTTCCATATAATCGTATTTCTCTTCATATATTTTCTTGTAATCTTCTATCTTAATATATTTGTAATCTTTTAGTCTGCACTTATTATTCCCCTTATATAAAATCCAATTTTTATCAAAATCTTTCATCAAATCTTGTTCGCTACCTCTTAATGGCTGACATTCTGAAAAACTTCTAACTTGCTTAAATAATTTGATTATTTCTCTATTAAAATATATTTTCTTACGTCCAGATACATATTTTGAATATTCTTTTTCAAAGAATGTAAGTTCTGATTCCCCCATTATTCTCAAATAGAATATGTTTCCATATTTCATTACATATTCGCTTATATCAAACTTAGGAACCTCATTATCTCCTGATAAAAGTACATATTTTGTGCTATCATAATTTCTATTAAGAATAATATTCTGGTCTTTATTGTAATAAGAAATACATAAATTATCCCCAAGATATATTTTATCAATATCTATAGATTCTTTTCTTATTTGATAAACAATACTAAGTAATTTCCTTTTTGTGCCTGTTTCTGAAAAAAATAATGATGTAACAAAATGCTGGCATATATACTCAAAATAATTTTGATTCATTTCATAAATTATCTCCAGTTTATGACAACCATCAATATTAAAACTTTCAAAATAATCGTCATCTGTTATTTGTGGCAAATATTCTATTATGAATTGATTACGATTTTCTTCATTAAGCATAATACTAAATGAAATATCATATTCTATAAAGGCATAGATATCATTCATTTGTGTTACAGTTATATCTATGCTATTTATATATTTAGAGTCTATAAATTGCACTTCCGCAAGTCTGCCCAAAAAGCAATGTTCCTTTTGCATATGTACATAGTCATATTTATGCAGAATTGTTGGTTTCCTATATAAAACATTGAATACCTTATACTTTTGGTGTGATAATTTATAAAGACTATTAACTAACTTTGTCATCCCATCATTTGATAAAATGTCATAAATTTTAACCTTTGGTACATAATAATTTAAAAAATAATCTGTGTGCTGTTTATTTACACTTTCTTTTTCAATTTTTTTGCAAAAATTCCTTGTTTGCCTATCAACATATTCATGGTATTCTATCTGATCAAAATTTTGCAAATAAAATGCAATTTCAGATTTAATTTTTCTATGTTTCATTTATACAATCATTCTCCATTTTATCTACATCTCATATTTTACTAAAGCCAAATAAAATACTAGAGTTCCTTAACAATCCTCATAAACTCTTCATATGAGTATGCACCATTATATCCAGGATTCTTTGTTTCAAACACCATATAATACTTGTACATTCTTCCAGCCATTTCAGCCCATTTTGCCCCAGTTTCTGCTTTTTCTTTGGACTCTGAATTTTCAAGTTGGTCTCCTTTTGTTTCTATCAGGAGTAGCTTACCACTTTCTGTTTTTACCATTAAATCTGGATATGCGTTTATTGCACCATTGATTGAAAATCCTTTTCTTGCGATATTTCTATGCCACCATCTTACATTGTTCAAAGAAGATAATTCCATAACAACTTTTCGTTCATATTCTGTATCAAAGTTTTCTTCTTCGCTATACAAAGATTTTGGAATCGATGCAATAGTATTTGTCGGTGATATCTCTCTCGGTAATTTATATGATGGCAGACAAGAGATTTTATCTTGTTCAACCCACTCATAAAACATTTTCTTTGCATATTCATTTAAAAGAGAATTAACTTTTTTATTAATTTTCAAAACGTAGATGCCTGGGGTCTGTTCCATATCTGTTAATTGATCCTCAGTCAGGTTCTGAATAATTCTGTCTACATATATACCCAAATCTCTATCATTTACCGCATTATTCTTTGATAATTTCTTTATTATCATATCCTTGCACAAACGTATTTTTCTGTCTGATGGCTGTTCATCAAACCACTTTTTCATATTTTGATTGTCGAATCCCTGCAATTTCCATGCTTTAGGCATTGCATCAGAATCATCAATATCTATACGGGCTATTTCAGAATCTACACTATCAAAATCTATAACCGTATCTTTATCCAATAAAGAAAATCCTGCATATAAATTTTCCTTGGATAGAGGCTGTTGCACATGTTCAGAAAACAGAGAACGTCCTGTCTCAATCATAAATTGTGGTATTTCCATACTGCTAGCTTCATCTGCAAATAATTGATTCAATTTATAATGTTTCATTTTATCCCCTACTTCCGGTGGTACAGGTACATAATCCTCTTCTGTCTCCTGAAATTCCTGCCGATACAACTCATTCTGTGATTTTGCATGTTCAAGCATATCGTTAATCGCTTTAGATGATACTGAACTATCTTCTGTTCCTGTTTCAGCAGATTCATTCTCCAATGTTTCTAACTGTATCTTCATTAATTCTACATTTAATCCATCAAGTTCGTCTGTATCCTTATCATCATTACCAACTTGAATATTGTCAAGTGGCAGCTCTGTCTGACCATTAGCTTCTTGTTTTGTCTGCCGTTCATCAACTACATCTTCACAGTCATCTACTCTATAATCTTTACTGGTAAATCCTGCTGCATTAAGTCCAACTACTACCTTATCAAGAGTTGCATAAAATGCATTTGATGATGTAATTACATATGAAAGATTTAAGACTTCGCTTTCATTCTTTTTGGTATTAGGTAATCTTAAAATTCTACCTAATATCTGCTCCACATCTATACTCGATGTTCTATTTGCAACTGTAGCTAGTATATATGCAAAAGGACAATCCCACCCTTCTTTCAATGCATTAATTGTTATAATATATCTAATATTGCAATCCGAACTACTCAAATCTATATTCTTTAGTTCATCCTTATCTGCTGTTTTTATTGCAATTTCAGACTCTGGTATTCCCATCTCCATTAAAGTATGCTTAATCTTCTCATATGTTGTACTGTCAGCATTGTTTTTAGGCTGTGCCTGAAACAATACAATAGGACGAATATATTTACCGCCGTTTTTTTGTCCCTGAACCGCCTCCAATTCCAGCTTTCTTCTTAATGATACAGCAGATATAAAAACATCTTCCTGTGATTTTCTGTTGTATACAATTACAGGTAACTTTACCATGTTTTCCGCTTTTAACTGTCTGGCATCTACAAATGAAATTATATTACTTCCCTTCTTCGGTGTTGCCGTTAGATCAAGTACAAATGACGGATTAAAATTCTGTAACATTTCCTTACTAAGTTTGCTCGTTGCATGGTGGCTCTCGTCAACAATAACAACAGGATTCAGTTTGCGAATAACCTGAATTAAAGCAGTTTCATCTGTATCTTCTAATAAATTACTGCTATCCTGTTTAAATCTTACAAATGGTAATAAACTACCATTTTCCTGATATGCTTTTCTTCCATCTTTTTTACTTGTCCTAAATGAATCGTAACTTAATACAAAAATAGACAAATTGTCACTTACTGATGTTGGATTAAAATTCTGTCCATTCAGGAGCTGTTGCTTTGAGTAAACTTCTACTTTATTTCCAAAATCAACATCTATCTTCTTTCTATATGCATGATTCTTATCTGTTAATGTCTTATATGTCTGTGACAAGATAGCATCTGAAGGTACAAGCCATACTACTGCCTTAGGATGTATATGTGGCATAGAAGCAAATATCGGTTTGAGCGAATTTGCTGCCAGAAAAGTCTTTCCTCCTCCCGTTGGAACTTTAAAGCAAACCTGAGGAACACCTGCTAGTTCAGGATTATATGGTGGCATGCCGTCTATTCCAACATTAATTCCTTTTTCATTCCACAAAGCATTATAGGCTTTACTTATATTCTGCTTTTCTATCAGCAATTCTAAAAATCTGTCTAAATCCTTTATTACCTGTAACTGATATTTTTTTAATTCCATATCTCATTCCTTTCTAGATATGTTCAATATCTCTTGGTATTTTCTTAAATGTGATATTCCATTTTTGTAAATCACTATCTGACAATGCACAAGAATCCGCATACATAACATATGCCTGTTCTTTCTTATGTACACTTGTCAAAAATTCATAATCAAGTATTGTTACCCTATCTTTTTCATAATAAAAATAATAGGCTGTATCATTATATGAACCAAGAAAATACTTTTCCCGTATATCTTCTTTATACTCAATGCCATTTGTTTCTGTATACCAGACATACTTTCTGACTTCAGTTATATCTACCTCATTATTTATCGTTCCATCTTGCATAAATAATGGATTTCCTAACTCATAGTATGAAAAGTTTCCACCTGTTCCTTCTACGGCGTTCTTTTCTTCTCCATAACCATTTATTACTCGTTTCACACGCTCCGCAGTAATTGTATCTGCATAATCTCCCATTTCTACAAGAATAAATTTTCTATTGCCTCCGTCTGACTTGTTCATATTCAAAACAGCATGAGCTGTTGTACCGGAACCGGCAAAAGAATCTAGAATTAGTGTTTCCTCATTTCCAGTAATTTGTAAAATACGTTCAATCATTCTAGGTGGCTTAGGCGTATCAAAAACCACCTTACCATCAAACATTGCTTTTAGTAAACGTGATGCCTCATCCGTATGACCAGTTTCCTCAAAAGACCAAAAATTTGTTACTGGGCGTCCACCTACTTGATTAATGTATGCCTTCCTGCTTAAAGTTCCCTTCCCATTTCGTGAAAAATAAAATTCTGGCAAAACATTATTGTTTATCTCCTTAGCCCTTTTCATAGCATCCTCTAATGATCCATCTATTACTATAGCTAATACATCTCTTCTTATTTTTTCTTTAGGCACACCACATATTTCTGCCCTTTTTTTTTCATCATGAATATCACTCAATTTATAAGAGTACCACTTATTCATCGCTTCTAACATTTGTTCTTGTCCTAAACTCCAACATCTTCCTTGCGGTGGATATGCAAATTCTCCAGTATATGGATTCTGAATTGCATACACCATTCCCTGATGTGTTGATGCGTTAGGTGCACTAGCAACAATGTTTCTCCATGCTCCACGAGGATCATTATCTGGATTTTTATATTTTGAATCCATTTTTTCAGTTCGCTTTAATTTATTAGGCTGCCAATATGGTAACTTTCCATATACAAGAATATGTTCAACTTCTGCTGCAATGCCTTTCACATCGTTTCGCATAGAATATGTTCGCTGCCATGAAACATCTTCTACAAAACAATTTGCTCCAAAAATTTCATCACAAATATTTTTCAAATTATATAACTCATTTGTGTCAATACTGATAAAAATAGCCCCATCATCTGCCAATAATTTTTGTAGCAGCACAAGTCTTGGATACATCATACATAGCCATTTATCATGCCTTGATAAATCCTCTCCTTCTTTACCAACGACTTCCCCGAGCCACTTCCTTATCTTGGGATCATTTACGTTATCGTTATATATCCATCCTTCATTTCCGGTATTGTAAGGTGGATCTATGTATATACATTTGATTTTTCCTTCATACTGTGGAAGAAGCGACTTCAAGGCTTCAAGATTATCACCATGAATTATCATGTTATTGCTGTGAATATCATCTTTGTGCATACCACTTTCATCAAAACTATACTTTCTTTCAAGTACTTTATACGGAACATCTTTATGATGATTAATTACTTTGTCTTTTCCTATCCAGTCTAATGTAGGCATATATTGCTCCTTCTCTGTAACTACTGTAATGTTTCTATTGTTTCAATTATGTTTTCTGCTTTATCCGTCAAAACATATTTGCCTCTTGTTTTTTGCTCTATATAATCTTGCTTTTGCAAAATACTAAACATACTGTTAATCTTCATCTTGCTACATTTTAAAGTTGTCGCTATCTCCTGCTGTGTTAATGGAATGACTTTTTCATCCAGAATCACTACTTCATTATCATGCATAAACTTTAAAAGATCATAATAATCATTCAGAAATAATTTGATACCCATGTTTTCTCCCTACATTGCAAATCATAATCTACTTGTAAATTATATCACATTTTTGTGATGTTATAAATATCATTTTTTTGTTATCTATTTATCTTTAACAGCTAAAAGCAGAGGAATTATCTCTCATCTTTATGATTTATAACCAACAAAAAATTACTATGACATATTAAAACAATCCGCTACACCAAAATCTGGCATAGCGGATTTATTTATATACATCTATCTATTTTTATTTATCAAGCAAATCTGTGTAGAAATCAGC